>Ga0209172_10001392_pt1 | contig 51876 bp, 51 predicted proteins | sample LarsenN4metaG_FD_184113 | JGI IMG/M metagenome (GOLD analysis project Ga0209172, IMG submission 184113) | Hot spring sediment bacterial and archeal communities from British Columbia, Canada, to study Microbial Dark Matter (Phase II) - Larsen... ...
GGCGTCGTCGCCGGCAAGCGCATGCAGCAGCACGCCGGCGCGCGCCGTCAGCTCGAGGTTGCCGGTCTGCACGAGCAGCGCGCCGAGCGTGCCGGCGAGGACGTCGCCCGTGCCGCCGGTCGCCATGCCCGGATTGCCGCGGTCGCAGACGGCGGCCGGCTCGTCGCGGCTCGTCGCGACGAGGGTGTTCGCGCCCTTGAGGATCGCGATGGCGCGGTAGCGATCCGCGAGCGCGCGCACGGCCGCGAGCCGATCCCGTTGAACGGACTCGAGCGGGACTCCGCCGAGGAGTCGCGCGGCTTCGCCCGGATGCGGCGTCAGCAGCCAGCCGTCGCGCTCGTACGGCTCGGCCGCCAAGAGGTTGAGCCCGTCCGCGTCGAGCACGAGCGGCACGTCCGCACGCACGACGCGCCGCCACAGACGGTGAGCCCACACCGATTGCCCGAGGCCCGGGCCGAGCACGACGCCGTCGACGGCTCCTATGAGGCCCTCGAGGTCCGCGCCCGAAGTGACTGAGTGGCATATGATTTCCGGCCGGCCCGCGAGCACGCTCACGACGCTGTCGCGGTGCGTAGCGACGTACACGAGCCCTGCTCCGGCGCGCAGCGCGGCTTCTGCGGCCAAGCGAATCGCGCCTGGCATTCCGGGCCCGCCGCCAACGAGCAGCAGCTTGCCGGCCGAGCCTTTGTGCGCACTACGCGCGCGGCGCGGCAGCGCGCGCTCGAGATCGGCGAATACGAGCCGCCTCAGCGGCGGCGCGAGCTCATCGCCGAGCCCGGGCGGCAAGTCGAGGCCCGCGAACTCGAGCTCGCCGCGGTAATCCGGGGCGGCGCCGAGGAACAAGCCCTGCTTAAGGCCGAGGAATGTCACGGTCGCCGTCGCGCGCACGGCCTTCGGTGCGGGCCAACCCGTGTCGGCGTCGAGCCCGCTCGGCACGTCGAGCGCAAGCACGGGCTTGCCGGCCGCGTTCACGGCATCGATCGCGGCGGCGAAGTCCCCGGCGACTGGCCTGGCGAGCCCGATCCCGAGTAGAGCGTCGACGACGACGTCGACGTCGCCCAACGCGTCGCGAGCGAACGGCGCGAAGTCGAGGCCCTCGGCGCGGCACGCGCCGGCCGCCTGCGCGGCGGCGCCCTTGAACCGCTCGGCCGGAACGACGAGCAGCACCTTCACGGCGAGCCCGGCCGCCCGCGCGAGCCGCGCGACGACGAGGCCGTCGCCGGCGTTGTTGCCGGCGCCGCAGACGATTGCGAGCGAGCGCGCGGCGGGCCAGCGCTCGGTGAGCACGCGCAAAGCTGCGGCACCGGCGCGGCACATGAGCTCGTAGTCGGTGACGCCGCAGTCCTCGATCGCGAGCCGCTCGAGGTCGCGAACTTGCGCCGAGCGGAAAACGCGCTCGGGAAGACGTTCGGCGAGAGAGATCATCGGCGGCGATTATACTGAGCGCTGCCCCACGGCTCGTCTTCTCGTGCCCAACTTAAGCTCCGCACAACTCGAGCGGCTCGCAACCGAAATCAAGGAGCACGGCCTAAGGCTCGGCTTTACCAAGCTCGGCATCGCCGCAACGAATCTCGAGGCCGACGAAGCGCGGCTCGAGCGCTGGCTCGCGCTCGGCCGCCACGGCTCGATGAGCTACATGGAGCGCCACGGCCGCAAGCGCTCGCGGCCGGCCGAGCTCGTGCCGGGCACGGTGCGCGTCATCGCGGCGCGCATGAATTACTGGCCCGGTCATGCCCGCTCTGCGCGCGACGCGCTCGCCGATCCCACGACGGGCTACGTCGCTCGCTACGCGCTCGGCCGCGATTACCACAAGATCATGCGCCGGCGCCTCGAGGGGCTCGCCGACGCGATCGAGCAGCGTATCGGCGAGTTCGGTTATCGAGTCTTCGTCGACAGCGCGCCCGTGCTCGAAAAGGCCCTTGCACGCGACGCCGGCCTGGGTTGGGTCGGCAAGCACACGAACCTCATCGACCGCGACGGCTCGTGGTTCCTGCTCGGCGAGATCTATACGGACCTGCCGTTGCCGACCGACGCGCCGGTCACGGAGCATTGCGGAACGTGCAGCGCCTGCCTGGACGTATGCCCGACGCGCGCGATCGTCGCGCCGTACGAGCTCGACGCGCGCCGCTGCATCTCGTATCTCACGATCGAGCAGCGCGGCTCGATCCCCGAGGAGCTGCGATCGGCGATCGGCAACCGCATCTTCGGCTGCGACGACTGCCAGCTCTTTTGCCCGTGGAACAAGTTCGCGCAAGCGACGAGCGTCGCGGACTTCGCCGTGCGCCACGGGCTCGACGGCGCCGCGCTCGTCGAGCTGTTCCAGTGGTCCGAGGAAGAGTGGCAGCGCCGCACCGAGGGCTCGGCCCTCCGGCGCGCCGGCTACGAAGGGTGGCTCCGCAACGTCGCCGTCGCGCTCGGCAACGCGCCCGCCGACGACCGCGTCGTCGCGGCGCTCGAGTCGCGCGCGGACCATCGATCGGCCGTCGTGCGCGAGCACGTGCAATGGGCGCTCGCGCAACAACGCGCATCGCGGCAGCGCGGCTAGGAGAGTGCCAACTGCGTCACTCCGGGCCCGGGCGGCGCGCCTTTACGATCGCAGAAAGCCATTCTGCGGAAACCGCGCATGGGCATCGTCAATCTCGACTCGCTCGCGTACGGCATCGATACGGATTTTCGCCGCTCGCTGCTGCAGGGCATCGCGCTTTTCCGCGGCATCGACGCCGAGAGCATGAACGACCTCTTGCCGCAGTGCGGGCGCATCGACGCCAAGGCGGGTCAGGTGCTGCTCTCGCCGGAGCGCGAGAACCATTGCGTCTACGTCGTGTTGAGCGGCCGCCTCACGGTTCACTTGGGCTCGCTCGACGCGCCGAAGATCGCCGACTTGGGTCCCGGCAACTGCGCCGGCGAGATGTCGCTGATCGAGGACAAGGATCCGTCTGCGTTCGTCGTCGCGAGCGAGGACTCGCACCTCATGGTCATCAGCCACACGCTCCTCTGGCGCATGGTCGATCGGTCGCACACCTTCTGCAAGAACCTTCTCGTCGTGCTGTCGGAGCGCGTGCGCTCCGACAACGAGTACATCGCGAGCAGCCTCGGCGTGCTGCGTCAAGCCGAGCGAAACGCGCACACGGACGCCCTGACGGGACTCGGCAATCGGCACTGGATGCGCACGATGTTCGAGCGCGAGGTCACGCGCACCCTGCACGCGAACCGCTCTCTGTGCCTCATGATGATCGACGTCGACAGCTTCAAGGCATTCAACGACCGGTACGGCCATATCGCCGGCGATCGAGTGCTCGTCGCCGTGGCCGAAACGCTGCGCGAGTTTCTGCGCCCGACCGATCTCGTCGCGCGCTTCGGCGGCGACGAGTTCGCCGTGCTGTTGCCGGACCTGAAGCTGAACCAAGCGCGGCAGATTGCCGAGCGTCTCAGGCAGCAAATCGCAAAACTGTCGCCGCCGAGCCTGTCGACGATCATCACCGTGTCCATCGGCATTGCGGACCGCTCCGAGAACGACGACGTCGCTACTCTCGTGCAGCGCGCGGACGCGGCGATGTACGGCGCCAAGGAAGCCGGGCGCAACCGCGTCGCCGTCGCGCCGTCAAACGAGTGAGTTGTCGATGAGCCTGGCGCGGCCGAGCCATGCGGCGCCGAGCACGATGCGCGCTTCCGTGCGTTCGGGATCCGCGGGCGCAAGGTCTCCCTGTCGCCTGATTTCGACGTAGTCCGGCCGAAAACCCGCGTGCTCGAGCTCCGCGCGCGCATCCGCGGCGATACGAGCGAAATCGCGGGCGCCGCCGCGCAACTCGTCGCGCGCGCGCGTGAGCGCCCGGTAGAGCGCCGGCGCCTGCGCACGTTCGTCGGCGTCGAGATACCGATTGCGCGAGGACATGGCGAGACCGTCCGCCTCGCGCACGGTCGGGGCCATGCGCAGCTCGCAAGGCATGCGCAGATCCGCGGCCATGCGCTCGAGAAGCACGAACTGCTGATAGTCCTTCTGGCCGAGGAACAGCACGTCGGGCAACACGATGTTCAGCAAGCGGCACACGACGCTCGCCACGCCGTCGAAGTGGCCCGGCCGGCTCGCGCCGCAAAGCTCGCGGCTCAACGCCGGCAGCTGAATGCGCACGGCTTGCTCGACGCCGAACGGATAAATTTCCGAAGCCTCCGGCACGAACAACAGGTCCACGTTGCCGGCCTGGGCGATCAAGGCCTCGTCGGCGGCGAACGTGCGCGGGTACGCGCCGAAATCCTCGGTCGGCCCGAACTGCGTCGGGTTGACGAAGATGCTCATGACAACGCGGCGCGCGGCGTGCGCGGCGAGCGCCGCCAGACTCATGTGCCCCGCGTGCAGATTGCCCATCGTCGGCGCGAACGCGACGCGCTCGCCGGCCGCGCGCCATTCGGCTACGGCGTCGCGGACGGCACCGACCGTACGCACGACCCGCACAGCGCTCTTGGTCATTCGCGATTTCCCTATCGGACTTCGCTGCCTCGGCTCAGTCCGCGAAGCAGTGCTCGGGCGCCGGATAGCTGCGGTCTTTGACGGCGCGGACATAGGCGCGCAGCGCCTCGAGCGGCGAGTCGCGACCGGCCATATAGTTCTTCACGAAACGCGGCATGCGGCCCTGAGTGATCCCGAGCACGTCGTAGAGCACGAGAATCTGGCCGTCGACGCCCGGACCGGCGCCGATACCGATGACCGGTATCTGCACGGCGTCGCGTATCGCGGCGCCGAGCGCATTCGGCACGCACTCGAGCAACAGCGCGTCGGCGCCGGCTCGCTCGAGCGCTTTCGCATCCTCGAGCATGCGCTCGGCCATCTCCTGGCTGCGTCCTTGCACCTTGAAGCCGCCGAGCTTGTGCACGGACTGCGGTTTGAGCCCCAGGTGCGCGCAGAGCGGGATGTCCTGGCTCGCGAGGTGCTCGACGATGCCGACCTGGCCGCGCCCGGTCTCGAGCTTGACCATCATGGCGCCGCCCTCTTGCATCAGCCGCACGGCGTTGTCGAGCGCCTGCGCTGCCGTCGTGTAGCTCATGAACGGCATGTCGACCATCAGAAACGCGCGCTGCAAACCGCGTGCGACGCAGCGGCAGTGATAGACCATGTCGTCGACGGTCACCGGCACGGTCGTATCGAGTCCCTGGATCACCATGCCCAAGCTGTCGCCGACGAGCACGACGTCGGTGCCGGCCGCATCGACGAGCTGCGCGAAGCTCGCGTCGTACGCCGTGAGGCACGCGATCGGCTCGCGCATCTCCCTCATGTCGCGCAGCGTGCTCACGTTGACGGGCGGCGACTCCATCCCGCGCTGCTGAAGTTGCTTGTACATCTCGCCTCCGCCGCGCTCGAGCTCAGGTCAGCGGCGCACCGGCCGGATTGAAGAAGTGGCGGCCATGCCTGACGCGCACGATCGTCTGCAATAGCTCCTGATAGTCGGACTCGCGGTGCACGGGGTCAATGGCGGCCGCGTTGACGATCAGCAGCGGCGCCGCATCGAAGTGGTAGAAGAAGCGCGCATAGGCTTCGCCGAGGCGCTCGAGATAGTCCGCCTCGATGAGCTGCTCGTACGGGATGCCGCGCGTGGCGACGCGCTTCAGCAACACCGAGGCAGGCGCTTGCAGGTACACGACGAGATCCGGCGTCGGCGGGTCGAGGTCCAACGTGTCGGCGACTTGGCGATAGAGATTGAGCTCGTGCGGATCGAGGTTCAGCTCCGCGAACAATCGATCCTTCTCGAGCAAGAAATCCGCCACGCGCACCGGCGAGAACATGTCGCTCTGGCGAATCTGCTCGATCTGCCGCGCGCGCTGAAACAGGAAGAACAACTGCGTCGGCAGCGCGGACTGGCGGCGGTTGCGGTAGAACCGCTCGAGGAACGGGTTCTCCTCGGCCCGCTCGAGAATCAACTCGCTCGCGAAGCTCTTCGCTAGGCGCTTGGCGAGGCTCGTCTTGCCGACGCCGATAGGACCTTCGACGACGATGTAGCGCGGGCCGTCGAGCTCGATCGTGTCCGGCGCGGCGTCGCTCGACGTCCTTGCCGCCGTGCGGCCCACGGCATCGCGAGCGGCTCTGCGCCGCTTCTCTCGTGTCCCGGCGTCAAACGACAACGTCGTTGATCTCGGTGGCGCGGCCGCCGCGCCGGCGCCCGCCCCGACGGCGCCGCCGCGCGCGGTTCAAGTTGAGCCGTTTGCTTTGCTCGTCGGGCGGCAAGCTCGTGAGCTCGGTCCACCAGTCGAGGGTCGCTTGATCCACGTCGCCGCAGCTCGCGCGCAGCGCCAAGAAGTCGTATGCCGCGCGAAATCGCTTGTGCTCGAGCAGCCGCGCCGCGCGGGCGCCATGCCGATGACCGAAGCGCCACTGCATCGTCAACAGCTCTTTCATCGGCGAGCTGAAGCGCCGCGGGAACGCCGTCTGCTGCGTTGCGACGATCCGCTGGCTCGCCTCCAGCATCGCCTGCCCGTCGTTCCAACCCTCGCTTTCGAGCCGGCGCGCGAGCGCTCGGATCGGGAACCAGAGGAACAGCGCGTAGAGAAACATCGGCGTGATGGGCTTGTCCTCGCGCACGCGTTGATCGGTGTTCGCGAGGCCGCGCCTAATGAATGCAACGATCTTCTCGCGATCCGCCGTCTCGAGCTCGGCCTGCGTATCGCGAAACAGATAGCGCAGCAAGTCGTGCTCGAGGAGGAGATCGAAGCTGCGCACGGCGTGCCCGCTTTGGAAGAGCTTCAGGAGCTCGTCGAAAAGCCGCGCCGGCGGCACGTCGTTCAGCAGCTTGCCGAGCGACGGAATCGGCGCTGCGGTTTCGGGCGCGAGCATGAAGTCGAGCTTTGCCGCAAATCGCAGGGCGCGCAGCATGCGCACGGGGTCCTCGCGATAGCGCTTCTCGGGATCGCCGATCAAGCGCAGCGTGCGAGCGCGCACGTCGCCGACGCCGCCGACGTAGTCCCAGATGCTGAAGTCCGTGATGTTGTAGTACAGCGCGTTGACGGTGAAGTCGCGCCGCCAGACGTCTTCGCCGATCGTCCCGTACACGTTGTCGCGCAGGATTCGGCCGCTGTCCGAGTGTGCGCGATCGTCGTCGTCGGGCAAAGCACCGGCCGCGCGAAAGGTCGCCACTTCGACGATGTCGCGCCCGAAGCGCACGTGCGCCAACCGAAAGCGCCGCCCGATCAGGCGGCAATTGCGAAACAGCGCCTGAATCTGATCCGGGTCGGCGTTCGTGACTACGTCGAAATCTTTCGGATGGCGATCGAGCAATAGATCGCGCACGCTGCCGCCGACTAGAAACGCGTCGAAGCCTGCACTCTTCAAGCGGTACAGAACTTTGAGAGCGTTGGGCGAGATGTTGGCCCGGCTGACGTTGTGTTCCCCGCGCGGGACGATGACGGGACCCACGCGCGACTCTGCATCCGTGTCGTTCAAGAAACTGCCGTGGTTTCGCCGTGCGAGAAAGGCCGGTATCATACCAGCCCTCGCGAAACGCGGGCACCCGCGCTCCCTTCGTCTAGCGGTCCAGGACGTGGCCCTCTCAAGGCTAAAACACGGGTTCGATTCCCGTAGGGAGCGCCACTCTTCATCCGGGCGCTGAATCTCCGGTTCCCGCGGGCGCCGAATCTGCGGTTCCCGGCGGTGAGGCGCCGATCGGAGCGCCGGGCTCGGCTTCCGCGAGCCCGGCCAAGAGCTCTGCTCGGATATTGGCGAGCTCGCGCAGCGCCCTGGCTTCCTGCTCGCGCAAGGCTCGAGACACGATGCTGCCGCTCAGGGCCGCCTCGCTCAGCGCGCGCAGGCAGCTTTGATGGGCCGCATGGGCCGCCCGGTACTTCATCCTGAGCGCGGCAAGCTCGGCTTCGGTGAGGCGCGGCATCGCACTCATCGTGTCGACGCCGGCCGCGACTTGCACCCCGCGGCTCGGCGCTCGGGCCTTTCGGCTTCCGAAACGCTTGACAGTTCTTGACCACAACGCCGAGCCGCAGGCCGTATACTTCCTCCCGCTTTGAGAATTTCCTCCCCGATTGGAGATCTTGAAGCCCCCTGTAGAGCTCGGCTTTCGCCGGGCTCTCTTTTTTGGACAGGGGTGAAACGGCACCCAAGACGGCGCGGGCGGCGGCGCGCGCCGAGTGCGACGGCTAGAACTCGGTGCCGTCCTTCAGGATGAAGGTCTTTACGTAGCCGCCGTCCTCGCCATTGCGCATCGGGGCGATGTCGATGCCGATCGTGTCGCCGGTGTGCACCATTTCCGGACGCCACCCGCGCCGATACACGTTGTTCTTGCTGTGGCCTTCGTACTCGATGACGCGGGTGCCCTTGTCGTCCGTGACTTCGAGGAACAGCGCGATGTGCGGGTTCGCAACGCGCATCTCCTTGACGACGCCCTCGATTCGCACGGTCTGTGCGAAATCGAACTGCGCGGCCGAGTGGTGTGCCCACACCGCCGTCGAGCCCATCGAGATCGCAGCCGCCAACGCGCTCGCCCCGAACCTCATGCCCATTCCGAAGACTCCGTGACACCGCCAATTGGCGCAACAGTAAAGAATGCCGGCGCCGGCGGCCAGGGCCAGCGCCGGCATTCACCCCCCAACTCTTCGCTGCCGGCCGAAAAGCTAGTGGCGAGCGTACCATCGTGTACGCCGCAGTACAGGACCACCCGGTTCGGTTGGTGCCTGGTCCCGCGACACCTGCTGGGGCGGGCGGCCTGCGAATGGCGCTTCTATAATTCGCACCGTTCCCTAAACGGCGAGAGCCATGGTCAAGACCACGAAGATCGACGAGGTGGCGTTTGCCGGGCGCTCCGGACGGCAGTACGCGTTCCGCATCTACGTCTGGGACACCAAGTTCAAAGCCGTTCCGGGCGTCTACGTCGTTGCTTCCCGCACGATGGAGCCCGGCCAACGGGCGCAATACGCGCCGCTGTTCGTGGGCGAGGCGGCCGATCTCTCGACGGCGCTCAAGGGACATCCGCGCGACGAGTGCTTCCAGATGTACTACGGCAACGTCGTGGGCGTGCTCAAAGAAGACAGCGACGAACGGCGAGCGGCGATCCTCGAGGACCTGCTTCAGGGCCTCGCACCTCCCTGCAACGCACCGGACGCGGCGTGACCGCCTCGCTCGCCATTCGGCACGAACCGCATGCCGAGCGCTTCGTGACCGACACCGACTTAGGTGCCGCCTACATCACCTACCGCGCCCTCGAAGGGCAGGTGCTCGACCTGAACGGCACTTACGTGCCGCCCGCGCTTCGCGGCGGCGGTATTGCGTCACAGTTGACGGCGCACGCGCTTCGGTACGCGCGCGCTCGAGGCTATCGCGTCGCGCCGACCTGCCCGTTCGTGGCGGCCTACATTGCGCGTCACACGGAGTATCGCGACCTGCTGGTCTGAGATACGCTTTAGCCGCGCGCCTAGAGCGCTCGTTGTTGCCGCAACGCATCGGCACAACCCCCGGTTTGAGACCGGTGTCGCGTCGAAGCGCCAGAGGGGTCGGCTACAGTAACCGCCTGATTTTGCGCAGAGTGCGTACACGGTATCCAGGAGGTTCGCTCATGAGCGCCCGCTCGCCCCGTTTCGCGGCTCCCGTCCGCCGCCTTGCAACACGGCCTCATCCGCTCGCGTTCGCCGTCGCCGCGACGCTGGCTTCGACCTTCGCGACGACCGCGGCAGCGCAACAGGAAGGAGTCGAGACGATCGTCGTCACGGCGACGCGCCGCGAGATGAGCGTCCAGGACATTCCGCTCAACATCGCGGCGTTCGACGGCTCGCTGCTCGAAGCGCGCGAGATCAACGACCTCGCCGAGCTCGGCCGTAACGTGCCCGGCCTCTACGTCATCGATCAGGGAAAGCGCTCGGCGAACAACATCGTCGTGCGCGGGTTGAACCTGAATCCGTTCGCGTCGGCCGAGTTCCTCGGTAACACCGGCGGCGAGACGGTCGCAACGTACGTCGGCGAAATACCGCTCTACGTCGATCTGAACTTGAACGACATCGAGCGCGTCGAAGTCTTGCTCGGGCCGCAAGGCACGCTGTACGGCGCCGGCACGCTCGGCGGCGCGATCCGCTATATCCCGCGCAAGCCCGAGTTCGACGATACGAATTTCACGGTTCGCGGCGGCACATTCTCGCTGAGCGAGAGTGACAGCCTGGGTTGGCGCGGCGGCGCCACGTTCAACGTGCCGCTCGGCGACACCCTCGCATTCCGCGCATCGATCGATCGTCTCGACGATCCCGGCTTCATCGACACGCCGTTCCTCGTGCGCACGCCGGGCGCCTCCGACCCGGAGCCGGACTTCACCGACCCGGCCGCCGTCGCGGCCAATCTATACCGCGACGACGACGTCGACTGGGAAAAAACGACGTCGGCACGCCTCGGACTGCGCTGGCAACCCGGCGACAACGTCGATGCGACGTTCACGTATCACTATCAAAACATGGAAGTCGGCGGCCGCACGCAGAACCATTACGCCGCGTTCGGGACGGGCCTGTACGAGTCGGCGACGCGCGTTCCCGAGCCGAACGAGCGGCAGAACGAGCTGCTATCGGCCGAGATCGTGGCTGATCTCGGCTTCGCGGAGCTGACCTCCGCGACGGGCTACTCGCGCTACGAGGACCATGGGCAACGCGATCAGACGGACCTCCTGATCACGCTCGAGTACAGCTACGAGGCGTTTCCGGCGTTCTCCGCCTTCACGCGTGAGGACGAGAAGGAGAATACCTTCACGCAGGAGATCCGCCTCGTCTCGCGGGGCACCGGCAAGTGGAACTGGATCGCGGGCATGTTCTTCCAGGACTTCGAGCAGCCGCTCGGCCTGAGCCGCGAGTTCACGCCCGGCTACGCCGATTATCTCGGCGGGTCGCGGCCGGATGCGCTCGAGTACTACAGCATCGCCTACGAAGATCTGACCGAAAAGGCTCTGTTCGGCGAGATCGGCTATCAGATCACCGATCGCTGGGACATCGTGCTCGGCGCGCGCCGTTACGACTTCAACTTCGACACGCTGAGCGCCATCGATTTTCCGCTCGCGAACACGGTGTTCGGCGGTGCCCCTCCCGACGCGCTCAACTTGGAGTTCGAGCCGACGACGCTCGACGATAGCGGCTCGCTGTTCAAGTTCAACACGTCGTATCGGTTCAGCGACGACGCGCTCGGGTATTTCACGATCAGCGAGGGTTATCGGTTCGGCGCCGCGAACGGCATCGGACTCTGCGCGGACCCGCCGGATCCGAATCAGAACGTTTGCGCGACGCCCGAGGAGTTTCAGTACTTCCCAGACACGACTACGAACTACGAGCTCGGGCTGCGCAGCCAGTGGGCCGGCGGCCGCCTGACCTTCAACGGCGCGCTCTACTACATCGACTGGCAAGATCCACAACTTGCCTCCGCGACCGTCGCCGGCGCTCAGCCGATCACGAAGAACGGCGAAGGCGCCGAGACCAAAGGCATCGAGATCGCCCTCGACGCCGCGGTCACTGACCGCCTCGATATCGGCTTCAGCTACTCGCACTCGAAAGCCGAGCTGACGGAAGTCGCGCCGTCCTTGATCCGCGAGTTCATCCCGCCGGGCTTCGGCCCGGGCGCCAGCGACGGCCTCCCGCCGTCGTATCTCGACGGCCAACCGGGAGACCGCTTGCCCGGCTCACCCGAAGACCAGGCCACGGTGCACTTCGGCTACGACTGGACGCTGTCGCCGCAGTGGGACGTCACGCTCAATTACGGCATCAGCGCGATCGGCGACATCATCACGACGACGGGGCTGCGCGGCGGCGGCGAGACGCTCGGCGGGTTCAGCCTGCACCACGCGTCGGCCGTGTTCCGCGGCGGGCCGTGGGAGCTCACGATCTACGCCCAGAACTTGCTCGACAAGTACGCGGTTACCGGCACGCGGTCGCGGCGCTCGTTCATCCAGACCGTTGCCGACGAGAACGGCGATCCCGTGCGGGTGCGCAGCTACGCGCAGCAAATGGTGCGGCCGCGCGAGCTCGGCTTCCGCTTCACCTACGACCTCTCGATGGAGCGATCAGCACGGCGTGGTAACTGAGTGGCAGCGCGAGGCGGAGCGCGCGCTGAACCGGCGCGACTACCGCCTCGCGCACGAGCTCTGCCTCAAGACTCTCGCCGTCGATCCCAAGCACGCTGACGCGCTGTTTCTGCTCGGCATGATTGCGGCCGAGCACCGCAACTATTCGAAAGCGCTCGACGTCATCGATCGAGCCCTCGCGCTCGAGCCGCGCAAGGCCGAGTACCTCGCGCAGCGCGGCCGCTGCCTGCTCGCGCTGCAACGCCCGCGCGAGGCCTTCGAATCCGCTAAGGCGGCGCTCGAGCTCGAACCGAAGGATGCGTTGACGCTCGATACGATCGGCGTGGTGATGACGCGCGCCGGAGCGCACGCCGAAGCCACCGAGCCGTTCCGGCGCGCAGTGATGCGCGACGGCTCGAAGCCGGCTTATCGCTACAACTTGGGCGCGGCGCTCCAGTTCGTCGGCGACCTTCGCGGCGCCGAGGCCGAGTACCGCGAAGCGCTGCGTCTCGATCCGCGGTTTCATCGCGCCTGGTCGTCGCTCACGCAAGTGGCGCGCGCGGCGCTAACGCCCGCGGACGTAGCCGCGATCGAGCGCACGCTCCGAGAAGGTTCGCTCGATGCCGACGCCGAGCTGCATCTTTGCCACGCGCTCGCCAAGCAGCACGAGGACGAAGGGAAGTACGAGACCGCGTTTCGCTGGCTCCAGCGCGGCAAACGCCGGAAGGCGGAGCAGCTCGGCTACCGCTTTGCAGCGGACGAGGAGCTCTTCGCCGCTGCGCGGCGCCTGCCGGCGGAGCTCGCGGCGGGCCCGCAGGGATTTGCGTCGCGCGAGCCGATCTTCATCGTCGGCATGCCGCGCACGGGAACGACGCTCGTCGAGCGGATCCTTTCGAGCCACCCGTGCGTCTTTTCCGCCGGCGAGCTCACGAACTTCGGGCTCGTCTTGAAACGCGCCGCGCGCACGCCGTCGAACCGCGTGCTCGACGCCGAGACGCTCGATGCGGGCGCGCGCTGCAACCTGGCCGCCGTCGGCGCGGCTTACGTCGAGAGCACGCGTCCGCGCACGGGCAAAACGGCGCGGTTCATCGACAAGATGCCGCTGAATTTCTTCTATGCGCCTCTGATCGCGCTCGCGCTGCCGAACGCCAAGATCATTTGCTTGCGGCGCAACGCGCTCGACACGTGCTTGAGCAACTACCGGCAACTGTTCGCCACGAGCTTCTCTTACTACAACTACGCCTACGACTTGCTCGACACGGGGCGCTATTACGCCGCGTTCCACGCTCTGACGGCGCTGTGGCGCGAGGCGCTCGGAAGAAGCTATCTCGAGGTCCGTTACGAGGACGTCGTCGACGACCCGGAGGGCCAGGCGCGCCGGCTGCTCGAGTTTTGCGAGCTGCCATGGGATCCGCGGTGTCTCTCCTTTCACGAGAACGCAGCCCCGGTCGCGACGGCCAGCTCGGCGCAAGTCCGGCAACCGATCTACCGGTCCGCGATCGAGCGGTGGCGGCATTACGAGCGCGAGCTCGAGCCTTTGCGGGCCCTGCTCGCGGACGAAGGCGTCTTGTAGCGGTTTGGTAGACTGGCCCGCGTCAACACGCCTTCATGTCGGTCATCGTCTGAAAACGGACACCTCGCCGCCCGGGCTCGAGCCCGCGTCCGTCTGGCGCCGCTTCGCCGCATTCTGTTACGACCTGCTGCTGCTCGCGGCGCTCACCGTGATATTCACTTTGGCCGTGCTCGCTTTCCGCCGCGGCGCCGCCGTACCGCCCGGCACGTGGTGGTTCCCGGCAGCGCTGCTCGGCGTCGCCGCGGCGTTCTTCTCGGGCTTCTGGGCCCGCGGCGGCCAGACCGTCGGCATGCGCGCGTGGCGGATTCGCGTCGTGCGCGAGGACGGAGGACCGCTCGGTGCCCCGCGCGCCGTGGCCCGGTTCGGCGCAGGCCTGCTCGCCTTGCTGCCCGCGGGGCTCGGGCTCTGGTGGGGCGTCTTCGACGCCGAGAAGCGCGGCTGGCACGATCGAATGACCGGCACGCGCGTCGTGCGCGTGCTCATGCCTCGTCGCTAGCGGATTCGCGCGAACGCGACGGCCGTGATCAGGATCAAGAGCGCCGTCGGAGCCCAGGCGATGACGAGCGGATCGAGCCCATAGACTTCGCCGCCGCTCGTGAGCACCTCGCCCGCGACGTAGTACGTGAGGCCGATGAGGAGCCCGACGACGAGCCGCGCGCCGGCGCCGGCGGAACGCAAGCTGCCGAACACGAACGGCAACGCGAGCAGCGTCATCGCGACGACGGACACCACGCTCGCCACGCGCGCCCAGTACGCCACGAGGTAGCGATGCGCGTCGAGGCCGTTCGTCTCGAGATAGTCGATGTAGCGAACGAGCGACGGCGTGTCGAGCAGATCCTCGCGCACCTCCGAAAGCTCGAGCAGATCCGGATTCAAGCCGGAAGCTTCCGTCGACTCGGCCTGCGCGCTCGTCGCGGCTTCGGCTTCGTCGAACGAGGTCTCTGCGTAGTTCGTCAGCACCCACCGATTGTCGGCGTCGAGATTCGCCGATTCGGCACGCGCTATCTGCTCGAGCGACTGATCGGCGCCGAGATCGAACAGCAGCACGCCGCCGCCGTAGCCGATGTCGCCGGCCGCGCGTCGCAAGGCGACGATTCGGTCGCCTTCGCGAAGCCACGTCGCCTGACCGCTGGCCACGGCGAGCTCCTCGTTCATGGCGCGCCGGCGCAATTCGCTCGCATAGGCCCCGAGAGACGGCGCCAACGATTCGCCGAGCAGCACCATGAGAACGGCCAGCACCAATCCGGCAAGACCCACGGCCGACAGCATCTGCCAGGACGAGACGCCGCTCGCACGCATCACGACGAGCTCGCGATGAACCGCGAGGTTGCCGAGGCCGAGCAGCGCGCCGATCAGCGCCGCGATCGGCAGCGTGACGAAGATCGTCCTCGGCACGCGCAGGCCGACGAACGTCAATGCCGACCGGAGCCCGTAGTCGCCGGTGCCGACGTCGTTGAGCTGACCGACGAGCTCGATCGCGGACGTGACGGCGACGAGAACGACCACCACCGTCGCGACACCGCGCAGCACCGCGAGCACGAGGTAGGTTCGCAGCAGCGTCATGCCGGCACCGCCCGCACCGGGGGCGCGCGCACGAACCAGCCGCCTTCGCGCGCGAGCATCCACAGGCCGATCAGCGCAACGATCGCGTGCACCCACCACATGCCCACGTCGTCGTCGATGACGCCGCGCTCGACCCACACGCGCGTGATCAATAATAGGTCGCTGTAAATGACGTAGATCAACAGCGCCATCCCGAGCCTCGCGTAGCGGCCCTCGCGCGGCGACGTGCGCGAGAGCGGCAGCGCGAGCAACGCCAAGACGAACAGCGATAGCGGCTGGGACACCCGCCAGTGGAGCTCCGCCCGGTCCTCGAGCGAAGAAGAAACGACGAGCTCGAGCGTAGGTTTTCCCGCCACCGCCTGGACGAGCTCTTCGTCGTCGTCGGGCCGAACCGGCAGAAGCTGCTCGTCGAACTCGACGACGAGGAACTTGCTTTCGCCCGGCACGCCTTCGTAGAGCCGGCCGGCGTACATGACGAACGACTGCTCGCCCGTCGCCGGGTCCGCGATGCGCCGTCCGCGCTCGGCGAGCACGACGCTGACCCGATCGTCGCGCTGCGCTTGCAGGAATACGTCGCGCAGCTCGTCGCCGACCACTTGGCGCGCGTAGATGACCGTCTCGCCGGAATCCGGCGTCGTGAACTTGCCGGGCTCGATGACGGAGAGCTCGACGTTTTGCTTGGCGCTGAAGCGGATTTCCTCGATGCGGCGAGTCGCCGCGGGAGTCGATATCAGGGCGAGCCATGACAGGCCGAGCGCGAGCAGCAAGGTGAATGCGCCGATCGGCACGAGCAGACGGCCGATGCCGACGCCGCACGCCGACAACGCCGCCATCTCGCCGTCTCGGTTGAGCCGCGCGAGCGCGAGCGTCACGCCGAGAAACAGCGTGATCGGCGTCAGCAACATCGAGTAGCGCAACGCCGTGAGCCCGAAGATCGCGAGGACCGCGTCGCGCGGCAGCTGCCCGGCAGCGGCATCGCCGAGAATGTCGGCGAGCTGATTCGTCATGAAGATCGCGAACAGCACCACCATGACCATCAACCATGAGCCGAACGCTTCACGGAAGATGTAGCGGCCGATCAAGCTCACGATTGCGGTCCGACGCCCAGTACCTTCAGCGAAACGAATGCTCTACACTGCGATTTCCGCGGTATTCCAACACGATAGCACAGCGCGACCCGCCCTTCCGGCGCGCTCGCGTGCGACGGTGCACGATCGCAGCCGCGAACGAAGGAGGGCGAGGATGGAGTTTCCCGTCAAGACGGGCGCGCCGGCTCGGCAACGGACCGAGTGCGCGATCTTGCCCGTGTTCGACGACCGCGCACTGCACGGCGCGGCGAAGGACTTCGATCGCGCCGCGCGCGGCGCAATCCTGAAGCTCGTCCGCTCGGGCGACGCTCCCGCCCGTCTCGGCACGTGCACGTTGGTGCACCGTACGCAAGGCACCGCGGCGGCGCGCTGGCTGCTCGTCGGCTGCGGCAGCCGCGCCGATTTCTCGGCGAAGCGGCTCACGGCCGCGCTCGCCGCAGCCGTGCACCACCTGCGCGGCACCGGCACGAAGGAAGCGACGAGCTTCCTCGCGTACGACGGACCGCCCGGCGTGACCCCGGCCGCCGCCGCTCGGCACAGCGTCGAGACCGCGCGCGCAGCCGTGTATCGGTTCGACGAGCTGAAAAGCCGTGCCGATCCGCCGTCGCGGCTCGTTCGCCTCGGGCTCGGCTTTCCGAGCGGGACCAACACCCACGAGCTTCGCACCGGCATCAGAGTCGGCAACGCGGTCGCCAACGGCACCGATCTCGCCCGCGATCTCGGCAACCGGCCGGCCAACGTTTGTACGCCGTCGCACTTGGCGGACGCCGCGCGTGAGATCGCGAAGCGCTTCGGACGCATGAAGGTGAAGGTGCTCGACGAAGCCGCGATGCACAAGCTCGGAATGGGCGCCCTACTTTCCGTCACGCAAGGCGCCGACGAGCCGCCGCGCATGATCGTGCTCGAGTATCGCGGCGGGGGATCGGAGGAGGCGCCGATCGCGCTCTGCGGCAAAGGCGTCACGTTCGACACGGGCGGCATCTCGATCAAGCCCGCGCCGAAGATGGACGAGATGAAATTCGACATGTGCGGGGCGGGCTCCGTGCTCGGCGCCATGCATGCGATCGGAGAGCTGCAGCCGGCCTTGAACGTCGTCGCCGTCATTCCGGCGTGCGAAAACATGCCGGGCGGCCGCGCCACGCGTCCCGGCGACATCGTGAAAACTCTCTCGGGCCAGACCGTCGAGATCATCAACACCGACGCCGAAGGCCGGTTGATCCTTTGCGACGCCATCACGTACGCCAAGCGCTTCAAGCCTCGCTGCATCATCGACGTCGCGACGTTGACGGGCGCTTGTGTCGTCGCGCTCGGGCACGTCTACACCGGCCTTTTCTGCAACGACGAGCCGCTCGCGAAGGAGCTGCTCGAGGCCGCCGACCGCTCCCTCGACCTCGCGTGGCGTCTGCCGCTTCACGAAGAGTACGGCGAGTCGCTGCGCAGCAACTTCGCCGACTTCGCGAACTCGGGCACGCGCGACGGCGGCGCGAGCGTCGGCGCCAACTTCTTGTCGCGATTCGTCGACGGAACGAAGTGGGCGCATCTCGACATCGCGGGCGTCGCTTGGCGAGCCAGCTCGAACAAGGGCGCGACGGGCAGACCCGTGCCGCTGCTCGTCGATTATCTGCTCAATTCGCAAGGGCCCAGCTCGGACGCCCAGTGACGCAAGTCGACTTCTATATCCTCGACTTGGACTCCGACGACGCTCGATTGCGCCTCGCGTGCAAGATCGTCGACAAGGCGATGCAGCGCGATCTGCATGTCTTCGTTCGCTCTTCCTCCGACGACGAGGCGCGCAAGCTCGACGAGCTCTTGTGGACGTTCGAGCAGGGCAGCTTCATCCCGCATCGCGTCGTCGGCCCCGATCAGGGCGCTCCGCCGCCCGAGCCCGTGCTGATCGGCAGCGACGAGCCGCCGTCGCCCGCCCGCTGGGACATGCTCGTGAACCTCGCACCGCACGTCCCCGATTTTTTCAGCCGCTACGAACGCGTCGCCGAAGTCGTCGACGCCAACGCCGTGCGGCGCGAGCAGAGCCGCGAACGGTACCGCTTCTATCGGGACCGCGGCTACAAGCTCAACACCTTCAAGGTCTGAACCGATGACGCAACGCACCCCCGTGGAGTCGAACATTCCCGTCCTCACCGACGTCATCCGCGCCGCGACGAGCGACGGCCGCGAGCTCGAGACCCTGCTCGCCGAGATACAGACGAAGCTCGCGTCGCGCACGTTCAAGCTCGCCGACGACTTGCTGAGATCCGCGTTCGCGGAAATGGAAGCCACCCTTTTCGAGCAGATTTCGAGCAAGCTGCGCCGCCAGCTGCCCGAGCTCATCGACTGCACGCTGCGCGAGCACCTCGACACGTCCGCGAGCCTCGAGAACCGCCGTGAACAAGGACTATAGACCCGCCGAGATCGAGCGCAGGCACTACGCGCGCTGGGAAGCCGCCGGCTATTTCGCTCCCGCCGGCAACGGCGAGCCGTACTGCATCGTCATCCCGCCTCCGAACGTGACCGGCACGTTGCACATGGGGCACGCGCTGCAAGACACGATCATGGATGCCCTCACGCGCTATCACCGCATGCTGGGCCGGAAGACGCTGTGGCAGCCCGGCACCGACCACGCCGGGATCGCCACGCAGATGGTCGTCGAGCGGCTGCTCGAGCGCGAGGGCACGAGCCGGCATGCGCTCGGGCGTCGGCGCTTCGTCGAGCGCGTGTGGCAATGGAAAGAGCGCTCCGGCAACACGATCTCGCAGCAACTGCGGCGGCTCGGGGCGTCCGTCGACTGGACACGCGATCGCTTCACGATGGACGAGGGTCTGTCGCGGGCCGTCACCGAGGTGTTCGTGCGGCTTCACGACGAGGGGCTCATCTACCGCGGCAAGCGGCTCGTCAACTGGGACCCCGTCCTGCAAACGGCACTGTCCGACCTCGAGGTGTTGAGCACCGAAGAGCGAGGCAAGCTTTGGCACCTGCGCTATCCGCTGGCCGACGCACCGGATACCCATCTCGTCGTCGCGACCACGCGGCCGGAGACGATGCTCGGCGACACGGCCGTTGCGGTGCACCCCGACGACGAGCGCTACCGTCACTTGATCGGCAAGCAAGTCGCGCTCCCCCTCGCGAGCCGCACGATTCCGATCATCGCAGACGAGTACGTCGACCCCGAGTTCGGCACGGGCTGCGTGAAGATCACGCCGGCGCACGACTTCAACGACTATGAGGTCGGCCAGCGGCACGGCCTGCCGCAGATCAGCGTGCTCGACCTGAACGCGAAGCTGAACGACAACGCGCCGCCGGACTACCGCGGGCTCGACCGCTTCGAGGCGCGCAAGCGCATCGTCGCGGACTTGGACGCGCAAGGGCTGCTCGAGCGGATCACCGAGCACACGTCCATGATCCCGAAAGGCGATCGCAGCAACGTCGTCGTCGAGCCGATGCTGACGGATCAGTGGTACGTGCGCGTCAAGCCGCTCGCAGAGCCGGCCATCGCGGCCGTCGAAGATGGCCGCGTGAGATTCGTGCCCGAGAACTGGAGCAAGACCTACTTCGAGTGGATGCACAACATCCAGGACTGGTGCATCTCGCGGCAGCTGTGGTGGGGGCATCGGATTCCGGCCTGGTACGACGAGGCCGGGAACGTTTACGTGGGCCGCGACGAGGCCGAGGCGCGGCGCAAGAACGGGCTTTCGGCGGATGTGCCGTTGCGCCAAGACGAGGACGTGCTCGACACGTGGTTCTCGTCGGCGCTCTGGCCGTTCTCGACGCTCGGCTGGCCCGACGACACCGCGGAGCTGCGAACGTTCTATCCCACCAACGTGCTCGTGACGAGCTTCGACATCATTTTCTTCTGGGTCGCCCGCATGATGATGATGGGCCTCAAGTTCGCCGGCGACGTGCCGTTCCGCGAGGTCTACATCCATGCTCTCGTGCGCGATCACGAGGGCAACAAGATGTCGAAGTCGAAAGGCAACATCTTGGACCCGCTCGACCTCATCGACGGCGTGGACCTGCCGACGCTGCTCAAGAAGCGCACCGAGGGCCTGATGCAGACGCACCTGCAAGCCGGCATCGAGAAGGCCACGCGCAAGGAATTTCCGAACGGCATAGAAGGCGTCGGTACGGACGCGCTGCGCTTCACGTTCGCGTCGCTCGCGACGACGGGACGCGACGCCCGCTTCGACCTCGCGCGCGCCGAGGGCTATCACCGGTTCTGCAACAAGCTGTGGAACGCCTCGGCGTACGTGTTCAGCCAGCTGGACGGCATGGACGACGGCCCGTACGAGCTCGCGGTGGCCGATCGCTGGATCCGCTCGCGGCTGCGCTCGACGATCGCGGCCGTGCACGAGAACTTCGCGATCTACCGCCTCGACCTGATCGCGCAGACGCTCTACGACTTCGTGTGGCACGAGCTCTGCGACTGGTATCTCGAGCTCACGAAAGCCGTGCTCAACGAGCCCGCCGCTGCAGCGGCGCTGCGGCGCGGCGCGCAGCACACGCTCGTCGAAGTGCTTGGAGCCGTGCTGAAGCTGCTGCACCCGCTGATGCCATTCGTGACGGAGGAGCTGTGGCTCGAGATGGTTCGGCGTCGACGGCTCCGCAGCGACACGATCATGCTCGAGCGGTTCCCGCAAACCGGCGATTTCAGCGCCGACGAGGAAGCCGAGGACGAGGTCGCTTGGCTCAAGGGCTTCGTCGGCGGCGTTCGGCAAATCCGCGGCGAGGCGAACCTGCCGCGCTCGAGCCTGTTGGCCGTGCGCCTCGCCGGCGCCACGGAGACCGACCGCGCGCGCGTCGAGCGCCACGCCGCCCATTTGCGCAAGCTCGCCGGGATCGAAGACATCGAGCTCGTCCTTCCCGGAGAACCGATAAAAGGTGCCGCGACGGCGTTGCTGGGAGCGATGCGCATCCTCGTCCCGCTCGCCGGGCTCATCGACGTCGTTGCCGAGCGCGAACGCCTCGGCAAGCAGCTCGCCAAAGCGCGCGACGATTTGGGTAAGGCGCGCCGCAAGCTCGAGAACCAGAGTTTCGTGGCAAATGCTCCGCCCGACATCGTCGCGAAGGAGCACGCCCGCATCGCCGAGCTCGACCGGCGCGCCGCCCAGCTCTCGGAGCAGCTCGCCCGGCTCGCCGAGCTCGACTGAGCCGGGGCCGGCGGGTGGCACGGGCGCGCGCATCGTCTTCTCGCAGGCGGGCGTCGGCGCGCTCTCGGCCGGAGAGTGTGCCACGCGCGCGATCGCCCGCGTTGGCGGCGGACGCAGTTGCCGGGAATCGGTCACAAATGCGGGCGCTCGGGGTGTTGCGCGCGGCGGATTTAGGCGACGATGGGCACGATGGCTACACCTACGTTGATCGCGAATCGCGGCGCCGATGCGCAGGCGCTGATCAGGCCCGTGCTCGAGGCGCTCGAGCGCATCGTCATCGGCAAGAGCCGCCAGTTGCAGCTCGCCCTCGCTTGCCTGCTTGCGCGCGGGCATCTGCTCATCGAGGACGTGCCCGGCGTCGGCAAGACGACGCTCGCGCACGCGCTCGCGAAAGCGCTCGGCCTGTCCTATCACCGCATCCAGTTCACGAGCGACTTGCTCCCCGCCGACGTGCTCGGCGTATCCGTGTTTCATCGCGACAGCGGCCGGTTCGAGTTTCACAAAGGTCCCGTGTTCTCGCAGCTAGTGCTCGCCGACGAGATCAACCGCGCGACTCCGAAGGCGCAGAGCGCGCTGCTCGAAGCGATGGAGGAACGGCAGGTCACGGCCGACGGCACCACGTACGCGCTGCCGGCGCCGTTCTTCGTCGTCGCGACGCGGAACCCGACGCACCAGATCGGCACCTTCCCGCTGCCAGAGTCGCAGCTCGACCGATTCCTGATGCAGATCGAGCTCGGCTATCCGGCGCCGAGCGACGAGCGGCGTCTACTCGCGAACGGTGAGCGCCGGACGCTCGTCGACCAACAAACCGCCGTGCTCTCGCTCGATGCGTTGCTGCGTCTGCAGGAGCAGGCGGAAAAGATCCACGTCTCGGAGCCCTTGCTCGACTACGTGCAAGCGCTGCTCAAGTACACGCGGGAGTCGGGCGAGTTCGTGTCCGGCTTGTCGCCGCGCGGCGGCATCGCGCTCTTGCGCGCCGCGCAAGCCTGGGCGCTCGTCAAAGGTCACAACGGCGTGCACCCCGAGGATTTGCAGGCCGTGCTCGGCAGCGTCGTCGCGCATCGCTTGCAGCTCGCGCACGGCAGCTCGATCGAGCGGGGCGCCGATCTCGGCACGGCCATACTGAACGCCGTTCCCGTCCCGTGAGCGCCGCAGCCGGTCGCTAAGCGCCATGCAGCTCGGCGTCGCTCGCTCCGTCGAACGCTGGGCCGCGACTTGGGCGCGCCGCCGGCAAGGAGCCGACGCGCACGCAGTCGAGCTCGAGCGGCGCCGCATCTACATCCTGCCGACGCGGTTCGGCCTCGTCTTCGGGCTCATGGTGCTCGCGATGCTGCTCGCCTCGCTGAACTACAACGCGAGCTTGGGATTCACGCTGACGTTCTTGCTGACGGGCGTCGGCCTCGTCGCGATGCATCACTGCCACAACAACCTGCTCGGCGCGACGATCAAGTTCCTCGGCGCGGCGCCCGTCTTTGCCGGCCAGCGCGCCGAGTTTCGGATCGCGGTCGGCAACGACAGCCTCGCACCGCGGCTCGAGATCGAGCTCGGCCTCGGCACGCACTCGGCCGGCCCCGTCGACGTGTCGCCCGGCGCGACGGAGGTCTTGCGGCTCGGCGTGCCGACGGAGCGTCGCGGCTGGACCCGCCTCGAGCGGTTCCGCGTCGAGACGCGCTACCCGGCCCGCCTGTTCCGCGCTTGGACTTGGATACACATGGATACGCGGTGCCTCGTGTATCCCCGTCCGGCCGACCCGGGGCGTCCGCTGCCGGACGACAGCGGCGGCGTGCGCGGCCAGCCGCGGCGCGGCGACGACGATTTCGCAGGCCTGCGCTCGGCGGCGGCCGGGGATCCGCTGCATCGGATCGCGTGGAAAGCGTACGCGCGCAACGACGTGCTGCTGCTCAAGGAGTTCGCGAGCGGCAGCGAGCACGCGTGCCGTCTCGATTGGGACATGCTGCCCGAGCTCGACGTGGAAGCGCGCTTGTCGCAGCTCGCGCGCTGGTGCCTCGACGCCGACGCGGCGGGCCGCAGTGTCGCTTTGCGCCTTCCCGGCAAGGAGCTGCCGCTCGGGCTCGGCCCCACGCATTTGGCGGCATGCCTCGAGGCGCTCGCGCTGTTCGACGCGGACCCGAACGCGAGCGGAGCGGACCCGAACGCGAGCGGCAATGCCCGTGGCCCGTCGACGCACGAAGCGGCGGCGCGCACGACGCCGTTCGCGCGCGGTGGAGCGCGCCGATCGGCGGAGAAGCTCCGATGAGCGCCGCGCTCATGGCACGGCGCGCCGACCTGTCGCTCGAGACGAAGCGCCTCTCATGGACCGCAGCCGTCGTCGTCGCCGCGAGCCTGCCGCACTGGCCGACCTTGAGCGCATGGATGCCCGTGCTGTTGCTCGCGGCCACTGCGTGGCGGTTCGGCATCGCGCTGCTCCGCTGGCCCGAGCCGCCGCGCATCGTGCACCGCGTCCTGGCCGTGGCCGCCTTGGTGGGCGTGCTGACGCAGTACCGAACGTTGAACGGCGTCGAGGCCGGCAGCGCGTTGCTCGTCGTCATGGTCGCGTTGAAGTTCCTCGAATCCCGCAATCAGCGCGACCAGCTCGTGCTGATCATGATCTCGTACTTCTTGCTGTTCGCGAGCCTCCTGACGGACCGCGGGCCGCTCGCGGCAGCTTACGTCTTGGTGCTCGTTTGGCTCACGACGGTGGCGCTGATCCAGATCGGCCGGCGCGGAGAGCTCCTGCCGTACCGCGCGACGGGGCTCCTGAGCGGCCGCCTGTTGCTGCACGCATTGCCCGTCATGGCCGCCTTGTTCGTGCTGTTCCCGCGCTTGCCCGGGCCGCTCTGGGCGCTCCCGGGCAGCACGAGCAGCGGCGCGACGGGCTTGGACGACACGATGAGCCCCGGCGACATCACGAATCTCGGGCTCTCCGACGAGATCGCGTTCCGCGTCGAGTTCGAGTCGACCGCGCCGCGCGCGAACGACTTGTATTGGCGCGGACCGTCGCTCGCCAATTTCAACGGCCGGACCTGGTCGATGCTGCAGGGCATGCGCCGCGGCGAGCGCGTGGCCGACACCGTCGAATACTTCGGCGAGCCGACCACGTATCGCGTCATGCTCGAGCCGAACCCGCGCAATTGGGCGTTCGCGCTCGACATGCCGCGCGAGTGGAGCGGCGACAGGGCGCTGCGCATGGGCAGCGACTACCAGCTCGGCTACTACTTCGGCGCGCCTAGCTCGCGCCGCCTCGATTACCGAGTGACGTCGCACGTCGACTACCGGGCGCGCGAGCCGCTCACGGCGCGCGACATCGGAGTCTTCCGCGCGCTGCCGCCGGACGGCAACCCGCGCGCCCGCGCCCTCGCCGAGAGCTGGCTCGGCGATGGGCCGAGCGCCGACACCATCGTCGAGCGTGCGATGAACTATCTTCGCTCGCAGCCGTTTCAGTACACGTTGACGCCGCCGCCGCTCGGGGCCCATGCCGTCGACGAGTTCCTGTTCGAGACGCGCGAAGGCTTTTGCGAGCACTACGCCTCCGCGCTCACGTTCCTGCTGCGGGCCGCCGGCTTGCCCGCCCGCGTCGTCATGGGCTACCAAGGCGGCGAGCTGAACGGGCTCGGCGGCTACTACATCATCCGGCAATCCGACGCGCATGCCTGGACCGAGGTCTGGCTCGAGGACGAAGGCTGGACGCGCGTCGACGGCGTCGCGGCGGTCGCGCCGGAGCGCGTCGCGCTCGGCATCGGCCGGTATGCCGCCCAAGGCTCCGCGGCCTCGGCCGCGGCGCTGCGCGACAGCTTCGGGCGGCGGGCCGCGCTCTTCTGGGACGCCGTCAACATCCGCTGGGAAACCTGGGTCATCGGCTACGGCCCCGAGCTGCAACGCGCCCTGCTCTCGTCGCTCGGCTTCGACAATCTCCGCCGCGCGCAGCGCTTCGCGGTTCTGCTCGGCCTCACGGTGGTCGCGACCGTCGTGCTCGCGGCGGCCTTGAGCTTCTACCTTTCGTGGCGACACCGGCGGCGCGCACCGCTCGACGTTGCGGCGCGCTGCTTCGCGGAATTCGTGCGCAAGCTCGAGCGCCTCGACGTGCCGGCGCGGGCCCCGACCGAAGGCCCTCGGGGATACGCCGAGCGCGCCGCGGCGGCGCTGCCCGCGCTTGCGGCGCCGATTCGCTCGATCGCCGATCTGTACTTACGCGCCCGCTACGAGCCGGATGCCGGCGGGGCGGCGCTGGCCGAGCTCGCGAGATCCATCGCCGCATTTCGCGCCGCGCGCGCGTGAGCTTCAGGCTGCGACGCTCGACTCGCGCGTCGTAAAGAAGCGCACCTTCGGCCAACGTTCCTGCGTGAGCGCGAGGCTCACGGTGCTCGGAGCGAGATAGACGAGCTGCCCGGCATGATCGCGTGCGACGTTCGCGGCCAGCTTCTTCGTGAATTCGTCCATGTGCGCGCGATCGTCGCAGCGCACCCAGCGCGCCGCGACCACGCCGACGTTCTCGAACCCGGCCTCGACGCCGTACTCGTCGCGCAGGCGGTAGGCGGCGACCTCGAACTGTAGCGGCCCGACGGCGCCCAGGATCATGTCGTTGCCGGCGAGCGGCCGAAACAGCTGCGTGGCGCCTTCCTCGCAAAGCTGCGCGAGCCCCTTCTGCAACGCCTTCAGCTTCAGCGGATCGCGCAGCACGGCGCGGCGAAAGAGCTCCGGCGCGAAGCTCGGGATCCCCGTGAACGTCAACGGCTCGCCCTGCGTGAAGCTATCGCCGATGTTGATCGTGCCGTGGTTGTGCAGGCCGATGATGTCGCCCGCATAAGCCTCGTCGACGTGCTGCCGGTCGGCCGCCATGAAGGTGATCGCGTCCCCGACGCGCACCTCGCGCTCGAGGCGCGTGTGGTACATGCGCATCCCGGGCTCGTACGTGCCCGAGCACACGCGCAAGAACGCGATGCGGTCGCGATGCGCGGGATCCATGTTGGCCTGAATCTTGAACACGAATCCGCTGAACGCGCTTTCGTCGGGCGACACGGTGCGCGTGGTCGTCGCGCGAGGCTGCGGGGGTGGAGCCAAGCGAGCGAACGCGTCGAGCAGCTCGCGCACGCCGTAGTTGTGGATCGCGGCCCCGAAGAATACCGGCGTTTGCTTGCCGGCGAGATACGCGGCGTGATCGAACGCGGGCGTCGCCCCTCGCACGAGCTCGATCTCCTCGCGCAGTGCCTTCGCCACGTGCTCGCCGACGGCCTTTTCGAGCTCGCCGCTATCGATCCCGGGCACGCGCTGTACTTCCGGCAGCCGGCTGCCGTCGCGGCCCTGATACAGATGCGCGCAGTCCTCGCGCACGTCGTAGATGCCGCGAAACTCGCGCCCCATGCCGATCGGCCAGGTCAGCGGCGCGCAGACGATGTCGAGCACCGTCTCGATGTCGTCGAGGAGCTCGATCGGCGGCCGCCCGTCGCGGTCGAGCTTGTTGATGAAGCTTACGATCGGCGTCGTGCGCAGCCGGCACACCTCCATGAGCTTGATCGTGCGGGCCTCGACGCCCTTCGCCGCATCGATGACCATCAGCGCGCTGTCGACGGCCGTCAACGTGCGGTAAGTATCCTCCGAGAAATCCTCATGACCCGGCGTATCGAGCAAGTTCACCACCGCCCCGCCGTACGGAAACTGCATCACCGACGACGTGACCGAGATGCCGCGCTCCTGCTCGAGGCGCATCCAGTCCGACGTGGCGTGCCGGCTCGCCTTGCGGCCTTTGACGGTGCCGGCCATCTGGATCGCGCCGCCGAAGAGCAGCAGCTTCTCCGTCAGCGTGGTCTTCCCCGCGTCGGGGTGCGAAATGATCGCGAACGTTCGCCTTTTCAGGTGCTCGTGCATGAGAGAAAACGTTGTGAAAGGGTCAGCGGTGCGGCCGCAGAGTCGCGGCGAGGATCACGGCGTCCTCGCGGCCGTTCTCGGCCTGATAGTAGGCCGGGCGAATGCCGATCTGCTCGAATCCCACCGAGTCGTAAAGGTGCAGCGCAACGCCGTTGGATGGGCGCACCTCGAGAAAGATCTTGTCGGCGCCGGCGTCGGCAGCCCGCATCATCAGCGCGTTCAGGAGCCGCCGTCCGTAGCCCAGGCGCTGCGCATTCGGATGCACGCACAGGTTCAAAAGGTGCGCTTCGCCGGCCGCCACGGACATGACGCCATAGCCCGTAACGCTGCCGGCCACGTCGAGCACGAGGCAGTAATAGCCGGCCAGCAGGCAGTCGCGAAAAATACCGAGGCTCCATGGGTATTGATAAGCGGCGCGCTCGACCGCGGCCACCGCCTTCAGATCGGCCGGCTGCATCAGGCGTACTTCCGTACGCGGACGGACTGCGGCACTCATGGCGACTGGCTCAGCAACTCCCGGACCATGCAAAGATCCGTCCACGCTTTCGCTTTTTCGAGCGGGCTTCGAAGAAGATACGCCGGGTGATACGTGACTACCAGCGGCGTGTCGTTCTCGCCGTACGTGTGCACGCGCCCCCGCAGCCGGCCGATCGGTGCGTCGGTCTTGAGCAGCCACTGGGCCGAAATGCGCCCGACGGCGAGCAGCACGCGCGGCCGGACCAGCGCGATCTGCTCCGTCAGGTACGGCGTGCACGACGCCGATTCCTCCGGCTGCGGATCGCGGTTCCCCGGAGGCCGGCACTTCAATATGTTCGCGATATAGACTTCTTGGCGCGGAAGTCCGATCGCGCGCAGCATCGCGTTCAGCAGCTGGCCCGCGCGGCCCACGAACGGCTCGCCTTGCCGGTCCTCGTCGGCGCCGGGCGCCTCGCCGATCACGAACAACGGCGCGTCGCGCTTGCCGACGCCGAAGACGGTTTGCGTTCGACCGGCATGCAGCGAGCACAGAGTGCACGCGCGCACTCTCGCCGCGAGCGTCGTCCAGGCGTCGGCCGACTCCGGCGCCGCGCTCCGTGCCGGAACTGCGCCCGCGCGATCCTCGGCCGCGTCCTGGCCGCCGCCGGCAGTCGGCGGCACACCGGAGTCCCGGAGGCGCCAGACGGGGATGCCGATCTCGGCGAGATATCGCTCCCGCAGGCCCGTCACGGCGCCACCGCCTCGTGCCGTTTCAAGCGCCGGCGCCAAACCCATGCGGCCGGCCCCGAAGCCGCGTAAACCAGGAACAGGGCGAAAATCGTCAACGGCGGCTCGAGCGCAATGAAGATCATCACGAGCGGAATCAGAAGCAGCTGCGCGAAGCGCACCCGCCTGCCGGGGTTCACGTCCTTGAAGCTCACGTAGGCGAATCGCGACATCATCAACAACCCCGTCACGGCCGTGATCGTGACGCCGGCGACGAGCGCCGGCAGCCCATCGAAGCCCTCCCAGTCCGTCGCGAGCCAGATCATCGAGGCGACGCCGGCCGCCGCCGCGGGGCTCGCGAGCCCTTGGAAGAAGCGCCGGTCCTGTGCCGCATTGCTGTTGAACCGCGCCAGGCGAAACGCGGCCGCCGCCACGTACAGGAACGCGGCGAGCCAGACTAGCCGGCCCAAAACGGCGCCGTACTCGGCGAGCCGCTCGACTCCCCACTGATAAACGACGATCGCCGGCGCCAAGCCGAACGACACCATGTCGGCCAAACTATCGAACTCCTTGCCGAACTCGCTGGCCGTGCTCGTCAACCGCGCGACGCGGCCGTCGAGCCCATCGAGCAGCATCGCGGCGAAGATGGCCCACGCTGCAGCGGCGAAATGGCCGTCGATCGCGGCCACGATCGAATAGAAGCCCGCGAACAATCCGCCCGTGGTGACGAGATTCGGGAGCAGGTAAATCCCTTTGCGACGCGTATTGCCGTACCGGCCATCCACTGCGGTGCGAGCCCCCGTACGAGACGGAGGCCAATGTACCCGACTCGGGCGCCGCTGAACACGGCGCGCGCCGGAGACCGGTCCACCCCGGGGGCCTCGTTGTGATCGGCGTCGCGGGCAAGCACAATCGCTGCGCGCATGATTCGCACCGTGGATACGCCATTGTTGCCGCCGAAGGCGCCGCCGCGCTGGCTGCCGCACTTGCTCTTGGGCCTGCTCGTTGCCGCGGCTTGCACGGCCGAAGCGCAGCGCAAGCCGAGCGACGCGCGCTCGGGCCCGGACCCCGAGCTCCGGGCCATCCTCGTGGCTGCGATCGCGGACGGACACAGCTTCGATGACCGTTTCGACGCCGAAGTGTGGCTGACCGACATGTCGCGCCGCCTGGCGCGTCAGGTGCCCGACGCCGCGGAGCGGCTCGAGATATTGGAGGCCGTGCACCGCCAAGCCACGCGCGCCGGCGTGCAGCCGGAGCTCGTGCTCGCAGTCATCGACGTCGAGAGCAATTTCGATCGCTTCGCAATATCGTCCGCGACCGCGCTCGGCCTGATGCAAGTGATGCCGTTTTGGGTGCCGGAGCTCGGCTACAAGGATAAAAACCAGCTGTTCGACATCGAGACGAACATCCTGCTCGGCTGCCGGATCCTCCGATATTACCTCGACATGGAGGGAGGAGATCTCGTGCGCGGCCTCGCTCGCTACAACGGCAGCGTCGGCAAGCGCTGGTACACCGACCGCGTCATCGAGCGGCTGCGGACGAAATGGTTCCGTCAGTGAGCGTCAACGCTCGACGCTGAACCCACGCGGCACTCCGCTCACCCATTCCTCGACTTGAACCGAGTCGACACGCGCGGCGGGCGGGCCCTGCCACAGCCAGCGCACCAGCGCGGCGACCGCTTCGGGAGAACCGGCGGCGAGGACTTCGACGCGGCCGTCCGCGAGATTCTTGACCCAGCCGTCGATGCCGAAGCGCTGCGCTTGCTCGGCCGTTGCGGCCCGGTAGTACACGCCCTGGACGCGTCCGCCGACGATGCAGCGGACCGCTTGCGCCTCGCTCACGCTCACTCCTCGGCGCCGCGCGTGGAACGTAAGGCGAGCGTCGCCCGATTCTTGGCCCGGACGGCGTTCATGCGCGCGGGCCCGTAGGCCCCTTCCTGAATTTGCTGCTCGGCCTCGGCCAGGAAGCGGCGCGCATCTTCGAGTGCGTCGGCCGCCACGCGGCCCGCATCGGCTTCCTCGGCCGCCCTGATGGCCTGCCGGGCATCGCTCATCTCTTGAACCGGCGGCGCCGTGACACAACCGGCGACGAGGAGAGCACCCATCGTCACGACTACGCGGAACATCTTGTAGTTCTTGTGCTGCAATGACCCGACGTCGCGGTCACCGTACGCGCCGTGGCCGGGAGCGTCAAGGCGCCGCCACGGTTCTCGTCGTAACGCCGAAACCCTTACACTTCTGCCGATGAAAGCCAGAATCTACCACAACCCTCGCTGCAGCAAATCGCGCGCGACGTTGGCGCTGCTCGAGCAGCGCGGCGTCGAGCTCGAGATCGTCGACTACCTCGCGACGCCGCCGTCCAAGGCCACGCTGAGCGAGCTGCTGCGCAAGCTCGGCGGACCGGCACTCGCGATGGTGCGCACGGGCGAGCCCGAGTTCAAGCCGCACGCGAGTCGCGAGCTTCGCGACGACGACGTCATCGAGTTGCTCGCGGACACACCCCGCTTGCTGCAACGCCCGATCGTCGAAGTCGGCGACAAAGCGCGGATCGGCCGGCCGCCGGAGCAAGTGCTCGAGCTACTCGAGTGAAAGAAACGACGGTGCTCGTCCTCTACTACTCGCGAGGCGGGCGCACGGCGGCGCTCGCGCGCCAAGCGGCCCGCGGCGTCGAAAGCGCGGGTGCGATGGCGAAGCTGCGCACGGTGCCGCCGGTTGCCGCGGCCACGACGCAAGCCCTACCGCCCGTGCCGCCGGACGGGCCGCCGTACGCCGAGCTCGACGACCTCGTCGAAGCCGACGGCTTGCTGCTCGGCAGCCCGACGCGCTTCGGCAACATGGCGGCACCGCTCAAGCACTTTCTCGACTCGACGAGCGAGTTGTGGCTGGCGGGCCGGCTCGCAGACAAACCTGCCGGGGTGTTCACGTCGAGCTCGTCCGCGCACGGCGGCCAGGAGAGCACGCTGCTCAGCATGCAATTGCCGCTGCTCCATCACGGCATGCTGATCGTCGGCGTGCCGTACACGGAAGCCGCCTTGTTCGACACGCGCACGGGGGGCTCGCCGTACGGCGCGACGCACGTCGCTGCACCGTGGAACGCGGCGCTGTCGGCCGACGAGTCGACGGTAGCGCGCGCACTGGGCGCGCGCGTCGCGCGCATCGCCCGCGCGCTCGCGGAAGCGCGTTAGCGGCTGCGCGCGCATGCCGCTCAGGCAGGCGATCGTCGGTTGTCATTTGCTGCTGGTCGCGGCGCTCGTCGCAAGCGTGTTGCCGCCCGCTACGCCGCTGCGCATCGCAGGCGCAGCCGCGCTCGCCGCGCCGCTGCTCGTCGCGCTGCGCAGCTTGAGGCCGCAGCGGCGCGAGGGGCTCCCGTGGCTCGCCGTGCTGCTCGTGGCCTACATCGGCGGCGTCAGCGTCGAGGTCGTAGCCCGCTCCGGCGGCGCGCCGTCGTGGAGCATCGCGCTGCTCGCCGCAGTGCTCGAGCTCGGGCTCACGCTCGTGCTCATCCGGCGCGGGGCGCGGAACGCGCGATCAGCTCGCGGATGAACGGGATCGTCAGGCGCCGTTGCGCCGACAAAGACTCGGCGTCGAGCTTCGCGAGCCACCGGGCGAGCGCCGCCATGTCGCGGTCGACGCGCTTCAGCAGAAACTCGGCGGCCGGCGCGTCGAGCGCGAGCCCGCGCGCGGCCGCGTGCAGTTGCAACGCTTTCGCCCGCTCCGCGTCGTCGAGCGGCGCGAGCCGATAAGTGACGGCTCCTGCGCCGCGCGACGCGAGATCGGCAAGCGCGAACTCGCACTGCTGCGCCGGGGCCGACGCCGTGAGCAGCAGCGCGCTGCTGCGGCTCAAATTGGCATTCAAGATCGCGAATAGCGTCCGCTCCCATTCGCGATCGCCGGCAATCGCGTCCGCGTCGTCGACGGCTAGCAGATCCACGCCTTCGAGATCGGAGAGAATGGCCGGCGACGACGCAGGCAACGCCACGTACATCGCGCGCCGCCCCGCGGCCGACGCTGCGCGGCACGCGGCCTGCAGCAAGTGACTCTTACCGGCCCCGTCCGGCCCCCATACCCAAAGCGTGTCGGCGCCGCCGCCGGCGAGCGCGCGCACGTGCTCCACGGCCGTCGCGCTGTCTCCCGCGACGAACGTGTCGAAGCTCGCGTGATCTGCGAGCGCGAGCGCGAGCGGTAGTTGCGCCAACCGCGTGACTCCGATCAATTGGCGCCGTGCGCCACGCGCCAGGCGCGCCCGCCCCAGCGCAACACGTAGGTGAGGCCACTGACGATGCTCGTGAACACGACGGCGGCGCCGAGCACCGTCAGCGAGATTTGCGGCGGCCACCCATAGGCGGCCGCCGTCAGCGCGAAGAACACCATCGCTAGCTGACACGCCGTGTTCAGCTTGCTGACGGCCGCGGGCTCGCCCTCGACGGGCGCGATCAGCCATTGATACAGCACCGCGCCGATCACGATGACGATGTCGCGCGCGACGACGATGACCGTGAGCTCGAGCGGCACGAGGCCGACGTAGCTCAGCGACACGAACGAAGCGACGAGCAGCAGCTTGTCGGCGGCGGGATCGAGCAACCCACCGAGCCGCGTGCGCCAATCGAAACGCTTCGCGAGAAAGCCGTCGAGGCCGTCGGAGAATCCCGCGACGACGAGGACGAGCAGCGCCGCCGCATAGCGGCCGCCGACGATATACGACACGAGCGGCGCGACGAGCAGCATCCGCGCAACGCACAACGCGTTGGGCAGGAACTTGAGGCTCATGGCGACGTGCCGGCGTCGACGACCTCGAACTCGAGTGAGCCGAGCGAGCCCACCGCGGCCGGACGCAGCACGCCGCCCAGCGCGAGCACGCGCTCGAGAACACGCGCGTCGCCGCGCGCCGCAACGCGCAAGCGCAGCGTGCCCTCGTCGTACGACTCGACGTCGACGCGCTCGAGCACGCTTTGCCGCTCGAGGTAGCTCACGACGCGGCCGTAGTCGGCCGGCGTCAGCACGTCACGCACCGTCAGCGACGTGACGCTCGCGCCGCCGATCGTGCTCAAGTCGGCGGCGTAGCGGTCGCCGGCCAAGTCCAGGCCGTCGCGGATACCGGCCATAGGCAGGCGCTGTCGCTCGAGGCCGTATACGAACAGCCAATTGACCTCGTTACCGAAAAGCCCGGGGCGCACGCTGCCGATCAGCACGGCATCGGCACCGTAGCGCGCCGAAGCCGCAACGATGCGCTCGTCGAAACCGCCCGTCACGTCCAAGAGCGTGACGGCGCTCAGGTCCTGGAGGTCGAGCAACGGCCAGGCTATCGGCAGGCCCCGCTCGTCGGCGGCGACCGTGAGCTCCTCGCGCACGCCGTCGATGAGCTCCGCCATGCTCTCCGGGGCCGGCGCGCCGTATTGATCCGCGGCACCGCTCGCGCCGAGCAGCGCGCGGCCGCCGGCGCCGTCGTCGACGACGACCCAGAGCACCGTCAGCGGCCGCTCTGGCCCCCACACGGGCATGCCCTGCTGTGTCAGCACCTGCTCTACGCGGCTCGTGACGAAGCCGACCTGATACTCGCCGGGGCGAACGAACCCCGACGACGAACGGTAGTCGGCGGCGGCCTCGATCAGAGGCTGCAGTCGCGGCTCGAGCGGCGCGCTGCGGCTGCCGGTCACGCGCACGAGCACGCGAGCCATCGCCGCCTGCATGGCCGCCCGAACCTCATCGGGAGCGGCTGGGTCCGTGGTAACGGTGACCGTATACAGATTCTCGAATCTGGCGGCGCTGCTCGGCTGCTGCCAGGCAACCGCGAAGACGAGCGCGACGAGCGACGAGCAGCGCAGCCAGCGCGAGATGACGGTCATGAACGGTGCCCAAGACGAACGACGTCACCTATTATAGCCGCCAACTCGACCCCCCCTTCCGAGGTGCCGAATGACCCGCGCCGCCACGCGCGTCGCCGTGCTGATTTCCGGCGAGGGCACCAACTTGCAGGCGCTGATCGACGCGGCGCGCACCGGGCAGCTCGGCGCCGAGATCGTCGCCGTCGTGAGCAATCGCAGCGCCGCGCGCGGGCTCGTACGCGCCAGGGACGCGGGCATCGATGCGCTGCACTTGCCCTCCGTGCGCGGTCAAGAACGCGCCGAGTACGACGCGGCGCTCGCGGCGCTGCTCGCCCCGCGCGAGCCCGACCTCCTCGTGCTCGCGGGCTTCATGCGGATCTTGGGCGCCGAGTTCGTCGCCCGTTATGCGGGCCGCGTGCTGAACATCCATCCGGCGCTGCTGCCGAAGTTTCCCGGGCTCGACACGCACCGCCGCGCGCTCGAAGCGGGCGAGCGGTGGCACGGCGCGACCGTGCACTTCGTGACGCCCGAGCTCGACGCCGGTCCGGCAGTCATTCAGTACCGCCTCGAAGTTCGCGCCGGCGACACGCCCGAATCGCTCGCCGCGCGCGTCCACGCCGGCGAGCACATCATCCTGCCCCGCGCCGTGTCTTGGTTCGCGGCCGGGCGCTTGAGGCTCGAGGGCGGCTCGGTCATGCTTGACGGGCGGGCGCTCGAAGAGCCCGTATCGATCGACGAGGAGCGTGAGCGGCAGTGACTCGTTGGTGTGCAGTTGCAGTGCTCGCAGTAGCGTCGTTCGACGCACAAGCGGCCGAAGATCCGACCGTTGCAACCTATACGGCAACTTACCGTGCCGAGTACAAAGGCAAGGACGCCGGCACGGCCGAGTTCAGCGTCCGCTATCTCGCCGATCGCGACATCTACGAGTTCAGCTCGAGCGTGCTCGCCAAAGGGCTGCTCAAGCTCGCGCGGCCGAAGCCGGCCGTCGAGCGCAGCCAGTTTCGCGTGACCTCGGCCGGCGTCCAACCGCTCGAATTCTGGTACGAGGACGGGAGCCGCTCCGGCGAGGACAACTTCCACGTCGTCTTCGATTGGGAGCGGCGCGTCGCGACCGTCAGCAGCGACGCCGGACGCCGCGAGATCGCGCTGCCGGGCCCCACGCTCGACCGCGGCAGCTTGCAGGCGGCGCTGATGCGCGACGTCGCGGCCGCCGGCTTGCAGCCGACATACAAGCTCGCCGACGAAGACTCGATTGCCGACTACGCGTACACCGAGAACGGCACGGCCACCGTGCAGACGGGCATCGGCCCCGTCGAGGCGCGCATCGTGACGCAGCAACGCGCGGGCTCGTCGCGCGAGACGTGGCTCTGGCTCGCGCCGGAGCTGCGCTTCCTGCCCGTGCGCATCGAGCAGCGCCGCGACGGCGAAGTGCAGACGGCGTTCGCGCTCGTCGGCGTCAGCGGCTTGGCGCCGACACCGTAACGCGCGCCTGACGCGAAGGACGCGCGGGCGGCGTGAGCACGAGCAAACGTCATCGGTTTGCCGTCCTCGCCGGCGTCGTGGCCGGCACGCTGCTCGTTGCCGCTTATCAGGCGTGGCAACGCCGGCCTTCGGCCATCCGCAACTTTCACGAGTGGGGGCCGGCCCTCGCCGTATTCGCCCGAGAACGCAGCTTCACCCCGACGACAGCCGCACACGAGCTCTATCACGTGCTTGCCACGCGGTGGTCGCTGCGGGGCACACCGCAGGCGACGCGCAGACCCGGCGCGGCTTCCTCCTACGAGGAGGCTGCGGCTGAGCTCTATGCCGAGTGCGGAGTACTATTGGCGAACGAGACGCTGCCGCGAAAGGCGCTCGAGCGAAACCGAGTCACGATCAAGGATCCCGTGCTCGGCGACCGAGTGTTCGAAGGCGTTCTGACGGGAGACGAGCTCGTTGGCGCCTTCGACTCGCTGCGAAACGGGGCAAACGGCGCCGGCTTCATCGGATTCGGCCCGCTGCTCGCCAACACCATGCTCGACCAGGTCTTCGCCGGCGCGGACGCGATCACGCTCGAATCGCCGCAGGGTGCTACGTTGGTCGCGCTGTGCAAGGATGCCGCGGCCGATCCGTTCGCGATCGAGGCGCGGGTCGCAGGCCTGCTCCCCTCGGCCGTCGACGCCGACGTGTCGGAAGCGCCGGCGGACTGAACGCCCCGTCGCTCAGGCGCGCGGGAGCGTGACGCCGCGCTGGCCCTGATACTTGCCGCCGCGATCCGCGTAGCTCGTCTCGCAGACCTCGTCGGACTCGAAGAAGATCATCTGCGCCACACCTTCGTTCGCGTAGATCTTCGCGGGCAGCGTCGTCGTGTTCGAGAACTCGAGCGTCACGTGCCCTTCCCACTCCGGCTCCAAGGGCGTTACGTTGACTATAATTCCACATCTGGCATATGTGCTCTTTCCCAAGCAGACAGTCAGCACGTTGCGCGGAATGCGGAAGTACTCGACCGTTCGCGCCAGCGCGAACGAGTTCGGCGGGATGATGCAGACGTCGCCGGCCATGTCGACGAAGCTCGATTCGACGAACTTCTTCGGGTCGACGACGGCCGAGTTGATGTTCGTGAAGACCTTGAACTCGGGCGCGCAGCGCACGTCGTAGCCGTAGCTCGACGTGCCGAACGAGATCACCCGGTTGCCGTCGACGGTGCGCACTTGGTTCGGCTCGAACGGCTCGATCATCTTGTGCGTCTCCGCCATGCGGCGGATCCAACGGTCGGCCTTCACGCTCATCAATTGTCCTCGACGGTGATATTCGGAAAGAGGCGGCTGTAATCCTTTGTGCGCGCCGCGAGCTCGCCCGCCGCGCGCAAGGCGGCTTCCGTGAACGCGCGGGCGATCGGGCCTTTCGGGTCCGCCGCGACCGTCGGCTTGCCCGCGTCCGTCTCCTCGCGGATCCGGCGGTCGAGCGGCAACGTGCCGAGCAGCGGCACGCCGTACTGCTCGCTCAAGCTGCGGCCGCCGTGCTCGCCGAAGATGTGCTCCTCATGACCGCAGCGGCTGCAAATGTGCAGGCTCATGTTCTCGACGACGCCGAGCACGGGCACGTGCACCTTCTGGAACATCTCGATGCCTTTGCGGGCATCGGCCAGCGCGATCTCCTGCGGCGTGGTGACGATGACCGCGCCGCTGACCGGCACGCGCTGCGCGAGCGTGAGCTGGATGTCGCCCGTGCCGGGCGGCATGTCGACGACGAGATAGTCGAGGTCGCCCCAGCGCGTCTGAGTGAGCAGCTGCGTCAACGCCGACGTCACCATCGGCCCGCGCCAAGCCATCGGCTGTTGCTCGTCGACGAGAAAGCCGATCGACATCGCCTCGAGGCCGTGCGCGATGAGCGGCTCGAGCAACTTGCCGTCGCGCGTCTCGGGCCGGCGGCCCGTGAGGCCTAGCATGCGCGGCTGACTGGGGCCATAGATGTCCGCGTCGAGCAAACCGACCTTCGCGCCTTCGGCCCCGAGCGCGAGCGCGAAATTCACGGCGACGGTGGACTTGCCGACGCCGCCCTTTCCCGAGGCGACGGCGATCAGGTTGTGCGCACCGGGCAACGGCTTCAAGCCATGCTGCACGGCGTGCGGCACGATCTTGCTCACGATCGAAACCGTCAGCGGCGCGCCCTCGAGCGCGCCCGCGCAATGCATTCGCAGCGCCTCGGCGAGCGCCTCACCGCTCGCGCCGAGCGGGAAGCCGAGCTCGAGCTCGACGTGCCAACCGGCCTCCCGCCGCTCGAGCTCGAACGCGGACCCGCCTTCGCCGAGCGGGCGCCCCGTGTACGGGACGACGAACCCGGCGAGGGTTTGCTTTACAGCGGCAGCGGCAGAATCGGTCATTGAAGAGACGCTCGCGGGAGGGCGCGATTGTAACCTAATGCCGGCGAGCGCCCGGGCGCGAGAAACGACTGTAACGCCCGCCGCAAACCTGTGATACGCGTTACATTTTGGCGAAAACCGTATGGCATAATTGCCGGCGCTGGAAGCACCATTATGTTGATAACCGGCCGTCGACGGCGGCCGGAACCGCGTAATTTCGCCGAGTCAATTTCGCCGTCCAAGGGATGCGTCTGCGGGGCCGATGAACTTCCTAACCTCCTTCAATGCCGATCGGCTCATTGCGCAGATTCGTGAGGAAGCGGACCCGTCGTCGGCCAACGGCAAGAAGCTGTTCGCGAAGCTGGGGAAGCTCGGAGCCGGCGCCATTCCGAAGATCCTCGAGGCGCTCGCGTCGGCCGACAAGCGTCAGACCGTCGAGTACGTCGACCTCCTGAATAGCCTCATCAACGACAAGACGCTGCCGTTCGTGACGCGCGGCTTGGCCGACGGCGACCCACGCACGGTCTCGGGCACGGCCTGGGCGCTGTCGACCAACAAACGCTTCAACGTCAACCGCCTCGTCGACCTCTTGGGCGAAGACGAGTATTCGAAGGCCGCCATCGTCGAGGTGCTTCAGGCGCACAAGGACCGGCTCAACGTCCGGCAGCTGCTCGCCCAGATCTACTTCCTGCAGCCGAGCGAGAAAGCCGCGGTCTTCAAGCTCATCGACGAGATCACGACCGAGGAGGTGGTGCCCGACCTCCTGTCACGGATGGACGGCAAGGATCCGCTCGTCAAGACGCACATCATCAGCGTCCTGTCGCGGTTCAACAAGCCCGAAGTGAGCAAGGCGCTGCAAGAGGCTTTACGAGATCCGAACAAGCTCGTGCGTAGCGCGGCCCTGACGGGTCTCGCGCGTTCGAAGACGACGATGGACGTCGCGCTCGTCGCCGGCTTGCTGCTCGACCCCGATCTCGAGGTCATGAACAAGGCCGTCGACGCCATCATCCAGCTCAATCACCCCGAGACGGCGAAGTACCTCATCGACGCCTTGAAGGCCGAGAACGAGTTCAGCCGCCGCTCGGCCGTCGAGATCCTGAACGCGATCGGCACGACGCACAGCATCAAGTACTTGCTCGAAGCGGTCTCCGACGAGGATTGGTGGGTGCGCTCACGTGCCTCGGACGCCCTCGCGCGCATCGGCGGGCCGCGCGTCGTCGACGCCGTGCTCGACCTCATCAAGGACAAGGACGAAAACATTCGCCGCGCCGCCATCGAGATTCTGAACACGTGCCGCGACAAGCGCGCCGTCGACAAGCTCATCGAGGCGACGCGCGACAAGGACTGGTGGGTCAGCGAGCGCGCCGCGGACGCCCTCGCCGAGATCGGCGACTCGAAGGCGTTGCCGGCGCTGCTCGAGATGATGACGAAGAACGACCGCTCGCTGCCCGTGGCGATTGCGGCCGTCGGCAAGCTCGGCAACCACAAGGTGCTCGATCGGCTCCTGCCCTACCTGCAGCGGCCCGAGAAGGAAGTGCGCGTGGCCGCCATCGCGGCCGTCGCGCAGCTCGCCGGCGAGCAGCAGGCCGAGCTCGTGCGCCCCCACATCCAGCAGAGCGCGCAGGGCGCCGACGAGACCGTTCAGCGCGCCGTCACGAAGGCGCTGCAGAAGCTCGACGGCCGCTTGAGCCCGAGCGGCCGATACGTCGGAGGTACGGGGACGCTCGGAGGCCCCGCGGCGACGAGCGCGCCGCCCGCGGCGGCTCCTTCTCCGCCCGCCGCCTCGCAGCAGACGCGGGCGACGATGTCGCGCACGGCGCCGCCGGCGGCGTCGGCCACGTCGACGGCGCGCACGCTGCTGATCGACGGGCCCGAGGACGCCGTCGCGGAGCCATCGGCGCCCGAAGCGCCGTCGTTCGATCTGAACGCGCTGCAGAGCGGCGACATGATCGAGGGCCGGTACAAGTTCATCCAGAAGATCGGCAAGGGCGCGTTCGGAACCGTCGTGCTCGTCGAGGACACCGTCGTCGAGGAGCGACTGATCCTCAAGTTCTTGAACGCCAACGTCGCGTCCGACGAGGAGATGCTGAAGCGCTTCGTGCACGAGCTGCGCTACTCGAGGCGCATCACGCACAAGAACGTCATCCGCATCTACGACTTCCTGTACGTGGGCGGCAGCTACGCGATCTCGATGGAGTACTTTCCGTCGCACACGCTCGGCGCCGAGATCGCGAACGAGAAGCCGATGGCTCCAAAGAAAGCCGTCGGTTACGGCATCGACATCTGCACAGGGATGAGCGTCGCGCACCAGCAGGGCATCATTCACCGCGACCTGAAGCCCGCGAACATCCTCATCAACGACTCGGGGCTGCTCAAGATCGTCGACTTCGGCGTCGCTGCCGCCGCCAAGAGCGGCGATACGCAGCTCACGAAGACGGGCTACGTGATCGGCTCGCCGAAGTACATGGCGCCGGAGCAAATCCTCGGCAAGAAAGTCGACGAGCGCGCCGACATCTACAGCCTCGGCGTCATCCTGTACGAGATGTTGGCCGGCAACCCGCCCTACAGCCGCGGCGACCACATGTCCGTGATGTACCAGCACGTGCAAGGCAAGGCGCAGCCGCTGAACGAAGCGAACCCGAAGGTGCCGCGCGAGATCGCCGACGTCGTCACGAAGACCATGCAAGTGGACAAGTTGAAGCGCTACGCCTCGATGGAGGAGCTGCGCATCGCCCTCGAGGCCGCGGCCGCGGCGGTCACGTAAGGAAGAACATGGCACGCATCGATGCGTTTCTGAAGCTCGGCCTGGCACAAGGCTGCTCCGACATCCACCTGGCCGTGGGCGTGCCGCCGATGCTGCGCCTGCACGGGGACCTGATGCCGATCAAGTTTCGCGATCTCGGCGACACCGAGCTCGAGGGCTACGTCGACGAGATCCTGAGCGAATCGCAGCGCGCGCGCTTCCGCGGGAAGCAGGACATCGACTTTTCGTACGTGAGCAGCGACGGCGGGCGGTTCCGCGTGAACGTGTTCCACAAGGCGACCGGCGTCGGCGCCACGTTCCGGAACATCCCGAGCGTCGTGCCGAGCCTGGACAGCCTCGGCCTGCCCCCGATCCTGCACAAGTTCTGCGACCTGCACCAAGGCATGGTGCTCGTGACGGGCTCGACGGGCACGGGCAAGTCCACGACGCTCGCCGCGATGATCGATCACATCAACACGACGAGCAACTCGAACATCATCAGCCTCGAGGACCCGATCGAGTTCGTGCACTCGAGCAAGCGCAGCCAGGTCATTCAGCGCGAGCTCGGCACGCACATTCCCAGCTTCGCCGAAGGCGTGCGCGCCAGCTTGCGCGAGGACCCCGACGTGATTCTCGTCGGCGAGCTGCGCGACGGCGAGACAATCAGCATGGCCATGACGGCGGCCGAGACGGGCCACCTGGTGCTCGGCACGCTGCACACGACGAGCGCCGTGAAGTCGATCGACCGCATCATCGACGCGCTGCCCGGCGATCAGCGCGAGCAGACGAAGAGCTTCCTCGCGAACAGCCTGCACGCCGTCGTCACGCAGAACTTGGTCAAGACTCCCGACGGCCGCGGCAGGAAGGCCGTCGTCGAAATCATGGTCATGAACCGCGCGATCGCGAAGTTGATCCAGACGGAGCAGACGCACCAGATCCCGGCGCAGCTGCAGACCGGCAAGGATCAAGGCATGCAGCTCATGGACCAGGCGCTCCTGAACGCCATCCAGGCCAAGCAGGTCGACCCCGACGATGCGTATCGCTACGCAACGGACCGCAAGAAGTTCGAGCGCTTCGTGACGGACACGACCGTGCTGCCGAGCGGCATGAGCACGACGGCGAGCCCGGGGGCGGGCCCGGCGGCCGGCAAGACGGCCGGCGTGGGCACGGGTTGAACGGGAGCCGCGAATGGCGCAATCGTTGATCGACGAATTCCTGCGCAGCATGCACATGCGCAAGGGCTCCGACTTGCACGTCATCGCCGGCGATCCGCCGCGCATGCGCGTGCACGGCGACTTGATCACGCTCGACAATCAGCGCCTCGATCCCGAGGAGCTCAAGGCCGAGCTGTTCGGGATCATGTCCGAGCAGTCGATCGAGCAGTTCAACAAGCACGATTCCGCCGATTTCGCGCACTCGATCCCGGACGTCGCGCGCTTCCGCGTCAACGTGTTCCGGCACTTGAACGGCGTCGGCGCCGTGTTCCGGGGCATCCCTTCGCAAGCGTTGTCGCTCGAGGAGCTGAACCTGCCGAAGGCGCTGCACGAGCTGTCGACGGCGACACGCGGCTTGATTCTCGTCACGGGCAAGACCGGATCCGGCAAATCGACGACGCTGGCCGCCGTCATCGACGCCATCAACAGCCGCCTCAAGGGTCACATCCTGACGATCGAGGACCCGATCGAGTTCGTGCACCACCGCAAGCTCTGCCTGATCAGCCAACGCGAGGTCGGCGTGCACAGCCCGAGCTTCGCGAGCGCGCTGCACTCGGCGTTGCGCGAGGATCCCGACGCTATTCTCGTCGGCGAGCTCCGGGACCTCGAGACGATGAGCATCGCGATGACGGCCGCCGAGATGGGCGTGCTCGTGATGGGCACGCTGCACACGAACGGCGCGGCGGCCACCGTCGACCGCGTAGTCAACATCTTCCCCGCCGAGAAGCAGGATCACGTCCGCAACATGCTGTCGACGTCGCTGCGCGGCATCGTCTCGCAGCAGCTCATCAAGAAGAAGGACGGCACTGGCCGCTGCGTCGCGCTCGAGATCCTCATCAACACGCCCGCGGCCGCGAACCTGATTCGCCAGGGCAAGCTCGAACAACTCGAGAACGTCATGCAATCGAGCGGCCGCGAAGGCATGTGCACGATGGACGGCTCGCTGAAAAGGCTCTACGAAGAAGGCATGATCACGGGCGAAGAGGCGTACTTGAACGCCTACGACAAATCGAAGTTCGAGCACATCAAAGACTCCTGACGCAGGCCGACGTCGGCCCACCGCTCGGCAACCGCCGACCGCATTGCTCTACCGCGGGCGTCCCTGCCCGCGGCATAATAGGCGCGCGGCAGCAGCGGACGCTGTCCGCTACGACCCGGAGCCCTCCACTTGACCGTCACGCGCACGATTCTCGTTACGAGCGCCCTGCCGTACGCGAACGATTCTCTCCACCTGGGGCACATGCTCGGTTACATCCAGACCGACGTCTGGGTGCGCTTTCAGCGCCTCCGCGGCCACCGTTGCCTGTACGTCTGCGCGAGCGACGCACACGGCACGCCGACGATGTTGCGCGCGGAGAAGGAAGGCATCGAGCCCGAGAAGCTCGTCGAGCGCGTAACGGCAGAGCATGCGCGCGACTTCGCGACCTACCGCATCAGCGTCGACAACTATCTGACGACGCACTCGGCGGAGAACGAGGAGCTCACGACGGAGCTCTATCGCAGGCTCTTGGCCGGCGGCTTCATCGCACGCAGGACGATCAAGCAAGCCTACGACGAAGCGCGCCGGATGTTCCTGCCGGACCGCTACGTCAAGGGCACGTGCCCGAGCTGCGGCGCGCCGGATCAATACGGCGACTCGTGCGAGATCTGCGGCTCCACGTATTCGCCGCTCGATCTCAAGGACGCGGTTTCCACGGTCTCGGGCACGAAACCGACGGTCCGCGAATCGGAGCACCTGTTTCTCAAGCTCGGCGCGTTCCAAGAAGAGCTGCGCGGCTGGGTCGGCGAGCACGTCGACGAGGCGCTCGCGCGCAAGCTCGACGAGTGGTTCAAGGCCGGGCTCAAGGACTGGGACATCTCGCGCGACGCGCCGTATTTCGGCTTCCGCATTCCAGGCGAGCGCGACAAGTTCTTCTACGTCTGGTTCGATGCGCCGATCGGCTACATGGCGAGCTTTCTGAATCTCTGCCGCCGAGGGAACATCGACTTCGACGAGTTCTGGAGCCCTGAGAGCAAGCACGAGCTCTATCACTTCATCGGCAAGGACATCCCGTACTTTCACGCGCTGTTCTGGCCGGCGATGCTGTCGGGCGCGGGCTTCCGCAAGCCGAGCGGTCTCTTCGTGCACGGCCACGTGACCATAGACGGACAGAAAATCTCGAAGCGCCGCGGCAACTCGGTCACGGCCGCGGAGTTCGCGAAGAGGATCGATCCGGATTACCTCCGCTATTACTATGCGGCGAAGCTCGGACCGACGGTCGACGACATCGACCTGAACCTCACGGACTTCGTCGCGAAGGTGAACTCCGACTTGGTCGGCAAGCTCGTCAACATCGCGAGCCGCTGCGCCGGCTTCATCCACAAGCTCGGCGACGGCCGCCTCGCGGAGCGGCTGCCGGAGCCTGCGCTCTATGCCGAGTTTGCGGCTGCGGCCGACGACCTCGCGGCAGACTTCGAGCAGCGCGAGTACGCGCGTGCCGCGCGGAAGATCATGGCGCTCGCCGATCGCGCGAACCAGTACATCGACGAGAAGAAGCCGTGGATCGCCGCGAAGAAAGCCGGCGCCGAAGCCGAGGTGGTCGGCGTTTGCACGCAAGGCTTGAATCTGTTCCGCGCGCTGATCGTCTACTTGAAGCCGATCGTGCCGGCGTTGGCGGCGCGGGCCGAAGCCCTGCTCGCGGCCGGCGAGCTCGGCTGGCAAGACGCCGCGGCCCCGCTGCTCGGCGCGCGAATCGCGAAGTTCGAAGCGCTATTGACGCGCGTCGAGATGGCAACCGTCGAGGCCCTCGCCAAACCGAAAGCGAGCGAGGCTTCCGCCGCGACGGCCACCGAAAAACCGCGCGGCGAGATCGACCTCGCCGAGTTCGAGAAGACCGAGCTGCGCGTCGCGCGCGTGATCGAGGCGGCGTACGTCGAGGGCGCCGACAAGCTGTTGAAGCTCAGGCTCGACGTCGGCGACCACGAGCGCACGGTTTTCTCCGGCATCCGCGGCGCCTACGAGCCCGCCGCGTTGACGAACCGGCTCGTCGTTCTCGTGGCCAACTTGGCGCCGCGCAAGATGCGTTTCGGCGTTTCCCACGGCATGGTGCTCGCCGCGAGCGGTGAGGAGCCGGGCATCTTCTTGCTCTCTCCCGATTCCGGCGCCAAGCCCGGGATGAAGGTGAGCTAGTGAGCGAGCTGCTGCTGATCGCGCTCGGGGCCGCCCTCGTCAATAACTTCGTGCTCGTGCAGTTGCTCGGCGTCTGTCCGTTCGTGAACGGCTCGCAGCGCGTCGAAGGCGCCATCGGCATGGGATTGGCGATGGGGCTCGTGCTGACGCTCGCGTCGGGCGCGACGCAGCTCCTAGACCGATACGTGTTGCGGCCCTACGAGCTCGAGCATCTGCGCTTGTTCGCGCTGCTCGCGGCGATCGGCGCGGCCGTCGCCGTCGCCGAGCTCGCGATTCGCCGTTTCGCTCCCGTATTGCGGCGCCTGCTGGGGCTGTACATCCCGCTCGTCACGACGAACTGCGCCGTGCTCGGCGTCGCGCTGATCAACACGGCTGCGAGCCGCAGCTTCGTCGCCGCGCTGTTCTATGGCGCCGGGGCGGCGCTCGGCTTCGGGCTCGCGCTGACGCTTTTCGCGGGCTTGCGCGAACGCGTGGCGGCGGCCGACGTGCCCGTGGCCTTCAGGGGCGCGCCCATTACGTTCATGACCGCCGGTATCCTGTCCCTCGCGTTCCTCGCCTTCGCCGGCTTCGCACGGCTCTGAACGGCCATGGTCGACTACGTTTTTCAGCGGCACTTGAGCGGCGGCGTTCTGCTGGCCGCGAACAAGACGAGCACCACGGCGCTGCCGATCCGCCGCGGCTTCGTGCCCACGAAGCTCGTGCTCGCGCTGCAGCAGCACCGCGGCAAGCCCGCCGAGCCCGTCGTCGCCGTCGGCGACCGAGTGCTGAAAGGCCAGCTAGTCGCCGCGGCCGCCGGCGCGCCTTCGGCCGCCGTGCACGCGGGAAGCTCAGGTTTCGTGCGCGCCATCGAGGAGCGCCCCGCGCTCGGCGGTCACGGCGTGCAAGCGTCGCCTTGCATCGTCATCGAGACCGACGGCCGCGACGAGCGCGCGCCCGCATCAGCCCTTCCCTCGTGGCCCGCCGATCGCGCGGCGCAGCTTGAAGCGATTCGCTCCGGCGGCATCGTGGGCTTGGGCGGCGCCGTCTATCCCACGGCCGACAAGCTCGCGACTCCGGTTCCGTGCAAGACGCTGATCGTCAACGGCGCCGAGTGCGAGCCCTATATCAGCTGCGACGATCTCTTGATGCGCGAGAACGCGGCCGAGATCGTCGCGGGCGCCCTGCTCTTGACCGACGTTCTCGCCGCGCCGCGCTGCATCATCGCCGTCGAAAGCGACAAGCCGCAGGCCATGGAAGCGATCGAGACGGCCGCCGAGGCCGTCCGCGACGCGCGGCTCAAGCTCGCCGAAGTACCGACGATCTATCCGGCCGGGGGGGAGAAGCAGCTCGTCGAGCTCTTGACGGGCGAGGAAGTGCCCAGTGGCCGCTATCCCGGCGAGTTCGGCTATGTCTGCCAGAACGTCGGCACTGCGTACGCCGTCGAGCGGCTGCGCACCGCGGGAGAGCCCCTGAGCGCGCGCGTCGTCACCGTGACCGGCGCCGGCGTGCGCGCGCCGCAGAACGTCGAGGCGCCGATCGGCACGCCGATCGCCGAGCTCGTTGCGCTCTGCGGCGGCTACAACGAGGGCGTCGTGCGACTCATCGCCGGCGGCAGCATGATGGGCTATGCGCTGCCCGACGACGAAACGCCGATCACGAAGGCAACGAACTGCATCATCGCGGCGACGGCGGACGAGGTGCGAACGCAAAGCTTCGAGTGGCCGTGCATCCGCTGCGGCGATTGCGCGATGGTCTGCCCGTCCCGGCTCTTGCCGCAGGAGCTGCTCGTGGCCGCTGCCACGAACGATTTCGCGTCGCTGACGACGCTCGGCTTGCAGGATTGCATCGAATGCGGCTGCTGTGACGTGATCTGTCCGTCGCAGATCAGGCTCACGGAGCGATTCCGGATCGCGAAGCGTGCCGTGGCGCTGCACGAGCGCCGCCTCGCTGACGGACAGCAGTAACGATGCGCTTCGAGCAGCCGACGGCTCCGCACGCCCGTCCCCTCGTCAGCGTGCCCATCGTGATGCGCCGCGTGCTCTATGCGCTCGTGCCGGCGGCGCTGTGCCACACGTGGTATTTCGGCCCGGGGCTATTCGTCAACTTCGCGCTCGCCGCCGTCGCGGCGCTGTTCACGGAGGCCGCCGTGCTGAAGCTGCGCGGCCGCCAAACGCGCCACGCGCTGCACGACTACAGCGCTCTCGTGACCGCGGCGCTGCTGTCGTTCGCGTTGCCGCCGCTCGTGCCGTTCTGGATACCGGTGATCGGCGCGGCCGTCTCGATCGCGGTCGCGAAACAGATCTACGGCGGGCTCGGCAAGAACCTGTTCAATCCAGCCATGGTCGGGTATGTGTTCTTGATCGTGTCCTTCCCCGTGCAAATGACGCAGTGGCTACCGCCGCGCATGGGCGACATCGACTATCGGCCTCTGACCGTCCGCGAGCACGTGAGCTACGTCTTCACGGGAGACGTGCCGGCGGACGTGACCGTCGACGCCGTGACGCGCGCGACGCCGCTCGACCTCGTCAAGGAAGGCCTTCGAACCGGCCGGCCCTTCGCCGAGATTCGCGGCGGCTCGCTATTCGGCGACTTCGGCGGCCGAGGCTGGGAATGGGTCGCGAACTTCGTTGCGCTCGGCGGCCTTTATCTCTTGTACACGGGCACGATCCGCTGGCACATCCCGACGACGTTCTTGGCGGGGCTGCTCGTACCGGCAACCGTATTCTATGTCGCCGACCCAGCCGGCTTCGCGACGCCGGGATTCCATCTCTTCAGCGGCGGCACGATGCTCGGCGCCTTCTTCATCGCGACCGAGCCCGTGTCTGCCGCGGGGACCGATCGCGGCCGACTCATCTATGGAGCCGGCATCGGCTTGCTCGTCTACTCGCTGCGAACGTGGGGCACGTACCCCGATGGCGTCGCGTTCTCGGTGCTCTTGATGAACGGCGCCGTGCCGCTCATCAACCGCTACACGCGGCCGCGTATCTATGGCCAGCGCTAACGGGAAGCTGCTCGTCACGGCGATCCTCGCCGTCACGCTGGCCGCCGGCGCGTACTCTGCGGTTACCGCGGTGTTCGACTGGAGCGACGAGCTGATCGCCGCGAACGAGCGCGCGCGCATCGCCGCGAGGTTGAACAGCGTGCTCGAGCCCGCGTTGCGCGGCCGGGACCTGGCGACGACGCGGCTCGACGTCGTGGATCCCGAGCTCCTCGGCACGGACGGGCCGATCGACGTCTTCGTGCTGACGGAGCGCGGCGCGCCGATGGCAACCGTGTTCGCGACCGTCGCGCCGCACGGCTACAACGCAGCGATCAATCTCCTGGTCGGCGTCTCGCCGATCGGCGCCGTGACGGGAGTCCGCGCCGTCCGGCACCGCGAGACGCAGGGTTTGGGCGACGCGATCGAGGCGGCCAAGAGCGACTGGATACTGCAGTTCGATGACAAAGCGTTGACGACAGCGCCGCTCGCCGCATGGGCCATCCGTCAAGACGACGGCCAGTTCGACGCGATCACCGGCGCGACGGTCACGTCGCGTGCCGTCGTCCGCGCCGTGCGCGACACGTTGTTATACTTCGAGCAGCACCGCGACGAGCTCTATGCTCGGGCGGCCGAAGCCGCCGCAGCAGCCGAGGCGAACGACCGATGAACCCGACCACCGAAAGTTGGCGCGCGGCCACGGCGCCCTTGTGGCGCAACAATATGGCGCTCGGGCAGCTCATTGGGCTATGCCCGCTGCTCGCCGTGACGACCACGCTCGTCGGCGGCCTAGCGCTCGGCCTCGCGAGCGCCGCGGTCGTGCTCGTCACGAGCACGACGATGGCGCTGCTTCGCTCCGTGCTCGTGCCGTTCGCGCGGCTGCCGCTGACGCTGCTGATTCTCGCCGCGCTCGTCACGGCCGTCGATCTCTTCTCGCAAGCGCTGTTCTACGACCTGCACGAGTCGCTTGGCATCTTCGTGCCCCTGATCGTCGTGAACACGGGCCTCCTCGCCCACGCCGAGAACGTTGCGAGCCGGCGCGGCGTCGCGTTCACGTTCGTGTCGGCGCTCGCCACGGGTCTCGGCTTCTTGTTCGCGCTTGCGACGCTCGGCGCGCTACGCGAGATTTTCGGGTCCGGCACGCTGTTTGCCGGCGTCGAGCTCCTCGGCGGCGACGGTGCCCGAGCGCTCACGCTCACGCTGCCGTTCGACGGCATGCTCGTCGCGACCCTCCCGCCGGGCGCCTTCTTCGGCATGGCCCTGCTGCTTGCGCTGCGCAATCGCTTGACGGCGATCCGGCCGGCGGAAACCGCCTCCGCGCCGGAGGCGCCGCGGTGAACGCCGCGAAGCGGCGCAAAATCTACGAACGTTTCGCGCGGGCCAATCCGAACCCGACGACGGAGCTCGACTTCAGCACGCCGTTCGAGCTGCTCGTCGCCGTCGTCCTGTCCGCCCAGGCCACCGACGTCGGCGTCAACAAAGCGACGGCGAAGCTTTTCCCCGTCGCAAATACGCCGGCCGCGATCCTCGCGCTAGGCGAGGAAGGGTTGAAGAGCTATATCAAGACGATCGGGCTCTTCAACAGCAAGGCGAAGAACCTGATGAAGACGTGCGCCACGCTCGTCGCCCAGCACGGCGGCGAAGTGCCGCGCGACCGCGAGGCGCTCGAGTCGCTGCCCGGCGTCGGCCGCAAGACCGCGAACGTGATCCTGAACACGGCGTTCGGCGAACCTACGATCGCCGTCGACACCCACATCTTCCGCGTCGCGAACCGCACGGGCTTGGCGCCCGGGCCGAACGTGCGCGCCGTCGAGGACGAGCTCGTGCGCGTGACGCCGGACGAGTTCAAGCGGCACGCGCATCACTGGCTGATCCTGCACGGGCGCTACGTCTGCAAGGCGCGCAAGCCCGAGTGCCCGCGCTGCTTGATCGTCGACCTTTGCGAGTACGCTGCCAAGACGTCAGTCTCGACCTGAGAATGTCGACGTAACACACTGTACTGTCGAAAATAAATCGGCGTAATCAGCGGGCGCGATCGGGCCCGTTGACGCGCTCGAACACGCGCTCCGGCGGAGGGAGACCCTTTGCGGCCGCCTCCGCGACGGCCTGCTCGTACGCGCGCTCGCCGGACAGGATATGGCGCAGCGCCATGTTGCCCTCGTGGCAAGCGTACTCGTAGATCACGTAGCCCGGCTGCTGCGTGATCGTCATGCGCATCGTCCAAGGCTTCTCCCACGTCAACGGGTCCTCGACGCGAATCTCGTAGTCGATCATCTCGGGATCGATGCGAGTGAAGCGCTCCGTGAGCTTCAGCTGCACGCTGTGCCGCACGCCGCCGAGCGCTGTCTTGTGCGTGAAGTTCGAGCTCTCGATGACGAGCGTGTCGCCTTCGAAGCGGCCGCGCGAGTCGCCCATGTACTGGCGAATGCCCTCGCCGAGCGGCGGGCGGCCGTCGAGCGGGACGATGCGCGTGTCGTGCACCATCTCGTACGAGATCACGACGCTGTCCGGCGTCTGCAGAATTCGCGCGCCGTTGCCGTAGACCGCCGGCCCGAACGACCCGACGACACCGCGCGTGATGCAGCGATCGTAGAGGCTGAAATCCTGCATCGTGTTGAACGGCCCGACCCCGAACGTGCCCGGCGCGATGCGGCGCTGCCGCGCTTCCGGCAACGCCGCGGGAATCCGGCCGTCGGGCGGATCGATGACGATCGACGTGTAGCCGAACGTGCGCGTGCCTTCCTCGTTGCGGAACGTGCCGGCGGCGCTGCGGTCCTGCGTCTCGCGCGCGCGATCGCGCTGCGTGTTGCGCGCCGCGAGCTCCTCGTGCCGAACTCGGGCGGGCGCTGCTGCGGGATGCCGCGCATGTCGTCCGTCGTCCAGATGCCTTGAAGGTCCGGGTGACCCCACGGCGTCTTCGGCGGCGACCAGCCGGGATTCGCGCGCGCGGCCGCCGACGCTTCGGCAGAGCCGGCGGCTTGTGCCGCCGCCGTCGCCGTTGCGGCCGCGAGCGCGACCGCGGTGGCCACCGAGAGAAACGTTCGAGCCATGGCGACGCGAGCGTAGCACAGTCGCAGCCCCGCCCAAGCGGCGCCGTAAACCCTGATACAGTTGACCGCGCGGGCGATCAGCCCCGCAGCCATGGAACAACGACCATGCTGCTCGATCTGCCGACTTTCACGCCCGTTCGCGTTGACGCAAGCGCTGATCCCCTCGGGCTTTTCGCTTGGCTCGGCTGGGCGGCCTTGCGCGGCTTCCGGCTCGCACGTTGACTAAAGACCCCCACGACCTGGCACGATTCCTCGAGGCGCAACGCGGCAGCTACGACCGCGCGCTCGCCGAGATCGCGAGCGGCCGCAAGCAGTCGCATTGGATGTGGTACGTGTTGCCGCAGATCGCGGGCTTGGGATTCAGCGCGACGTCGCGGCGTTACGCGATCCGATCGAAGGCCGAGGCACAGGCGTATCTGCGCCACGAAACGCTCGGCAAGCGGCTCGTCGAATGCGCGGAAGCCGCCCTCGCCGTCGACGGCCGGCCGGCGCGCGAGATCTTCGGCACGCCCGACGATCTGAAACTGCGCTCGTCGGGTGAATACTCCGCCGGCTAAAGCCGGCGGCTTCAGGTTACGGCTTAAAGCCGGATTCGTCGGCCTGCGGCCGACTACACCACGTGAAAGTCATCGTCCGGCTCCGGCGGCTGCTGGTTCTTGATG
>Ga0209172_10001393_pt1 | contig 51872 bp, 53 predicted proteins | sample LarsenN4metaG_FD_184113 | JGI IMG/M metagenome (GOLD analysis project Ga0209172, IMG submission 184113) | Hot spring sediment bacterial and archeal communities from British Columbia, Canada, to study Microbial Dark Matter (Phase II) - Larsen... ...
TCGGGCGCCTGCGCGAGGGCCTGCCCGCGGGCCTGACGCCGACCGAGCCGGAGGTGGCCGATGCCTGAGCCGACGATCCGCGAGCTCGAGCGGGCGCTGTCCACCCTCACGGTCGGGTACCCCCCCACGCCGGACCTGGTGTCGGCCGTGACCTCGCGCCTGTCGGCGCAGCGCCGCCAAGGGGTCCGCCCACCCCTCCCGGGCCTCGCGCTGTGGAGCCGTCGCCGCGTGCTCGTGGCGGTGGCGATCGGACTGCTCGCCGCGCTCGCGGTGGCGGCCGCCGCGCGCCTCGCGATCGGCGCCCTGGAGATTCGGGTCCAGCCCGGCGTGACCGCAGCCCCCTCCGCCACGACGGTGGACCCCGGTGACCTGGGTCGCCCCACGTCGGTCGCGGAGGCGGAGGCCGAGGTGGGGTTCAGGGTCTCGCTGCCCCCCGGCCCTGCGCCGGACGAGGTGTACGTCGCGGAGGGTCTCGTGGGCAGGTCCGGCCTCGTCCTCGCATGGGGCCCGGCACCGGGAGCGCCCGCGATCGCCGGCACGGACTGGCACCTGGTGCTGATGGCGTTCCCGAGCGACATCGACGTCGCCCTCAAGACGGTGGGCGGCGTCGAGCAGGTCCACGAGACGACGGTGGGCGGGCGCACCGGCTTCTGGCTGGACGCTCCTCACCTGATCTGGTTCGAGACCGACGACGGGCCGAAGGGTCCCTACCGCGTGCCCGGCAACGTCCTGATCTGGGACACGGCCGAAGGCCTCACCTACCGGATGGAGACCCCCCTCCGCAGGGACGAGGCGATCGCCCTCGCCGAGCGCTTCACCTGAGGCGAGCCTCACGGCGGCGGCGGTCTGACCGGCGCGTGACACCGCGCCCGTGCCGCGGGACCTCAGGCCCTGAGCGGGATGCCGGCCTGCTGCAGCTGGAGCTGCAGGTCGTGGGGGTTGGAGGAGGCCGTGAGCGCGTGCTCGACCGAGACCTTGCCCTCTCGGACCAGCGAGAGCAGGGACTGGTCGAACGTCATCATCCCGTAGAAGTCGCCCTCCGCGATGACGTCGTGGACCTCCGCGGTCCTGTCCGGGTCGGCGACCCGTTCGGCCACCCGACCGGTGTTCACGAGGATCTCGTGCGCCGGAAGCAGGCCGCCCGTGACGTCGGGAACCAGCCGCTGGCAGATGATGCCTCGGAGCGCTCCCGCCAGGGTCAGCCGGATCTGCCCCTGCTGGTGGGCCGGGAAGAAGTCGATCACCCGGTTCACGGTCTCGGTGGCGTCCACCGTGTGGAGCGTGGAGAGCACCAGGTGCCCGGTCTCGGCTGCCTGGAGCGCCGCGCGGACCGTCTCCGTGTCGCGCATCTCGCCGATGAGGATCACGTCGGGGTCCTGCCGCAGGGCCGCCCGCAGGGCGGTCAGGAAGCTCTCGGTGTCGTTGCCCACCTCGCGCTGGTTGATCGAGGCCTGGTCGTCGGCGAACAGCACCTCGATCGGGTCCTCGATCGTGACGATGTGGCAGGGCCGCGTGCGGTTCAGGTGCTCGATCATCGCCGCGAGCGTGGTGGTCTTCCCCGAGCCGGTGGGCCCGGTCACCAGGACGAGACCGCGGGGCTCCTCGGAGAGCACGCGGATCGTGTCGGGAAGGTGCATCTCGGCGAAGGACGGACCGCCGAAGCGCAACTTGCGGAACACCATGCTGATGCTGCCGCGCTGCCGGAAGACGTTCGCCCGGAACCGGCCGACGTGCGGGATGGAGTACGCGAAGTCCACCTCACCCGACCCGCGGAGCCGCTCCCATCGGTCGGGCGGGACGATCGCGGCCGCGATCGTCGCGGTCTGCTGATCGGACAGCGGCCCGTATCCGTCCATCGGTGCCAGCACGCCGGTCTCCCGGATCTTGGGTGGCTGGCCGACCTTGAGGTGCAGATCCGAGCCGTCCCGCTCGACGAGCTCGGCGAGCAGTTGGTTGAACTCCACGACGATGCGTGGGAGAGGGGTCCCGTCTTCGGTGGTTCCCTCCATCTCGTCGGCGGTCAGCACGTGTCTCTCCTCCTGTGGCCGTGGTGAGCGGGTGACGGGCCACGAGCGCCCGCGATGGCTGTATCGGCCGGATCGCCGAGGCGCCTGAGCCGGCAGCCCGACGGCGGGTCAGGAGCGCCGACCGCGAGCCACGAGCCGGCAGGTCCCTCGCTCCGCGAGCGGCTCGAACTCGGCCAGGGACAGGGACGGCTTCAGCCCCCGCAGCATCCCCTCGATGAGGCCCCGATGGATCGCGCAGACGAGGTCGCGATGGTCGTCCACCATGTCGCGGAACGGGCAGGCGCGCAGGGAGATCTCCACGCTCGCGGCGCTCCGGCGCCGGAACCGAGGGTCGAAGCCGGCCCTGGCCATGGCCTCCTGGAGCACGGCGAGGTTGCGCCGGGCCGGCAGGCGGGTCCCCGGCTTGGGACCGCCCTGGGCGACGAGGTAGGTCCCCCACTCTCGGGCCAGCTCCTGCGCCCGCTCGCGCGCCCGGCTGCCCGAGAGCAGGCCGGCCAGGATCTCCGCGAGCAGCCGGTAGTCGCTGCCCGCGGGCTCCTCGCGGGCGGTGACCGCGTACAGCGTCTGGGGCCGGCCCACCGCGGAGCCCTTGCGGACCTCGCTCGCGACCAGCCCCACCTCCTCGAGCCTGCGCAGGTGCGGTCGCAAGGTGTTGGGGTGCAACGAAAGGCGCGTGGAGAGCTCCCGGACGGAGACCGGACGGCCCGACAGGCGCAGGTACCGGTACAGGCGGAACCGCGTGTCGTCGGCCAGGGCCTTGTGGACCTCGAGCGGTGTGGGCTCACGAGCGGCCATCGACGCCTCCCGGTGCCCGCCGTAGCATGGTGGGGAGCATTCCCACGGTCAGCACCGTACGAATCTTGCATGAAGCGGGAGGGAGACGCCACGTGGTCACGGAGCAGCAGGTCCGCGAAGCGCTGAGGAACGTGCTGGACCCGGAGATCGGACGCCCGATCGAGGACCTCGGCATGCTCGAGGGCGTCGAGGTCGACGGCGAGGTCGTCCGCGTCCACGTCCTGCTCACGATCGCCGGATGCCCGCTCCAGGACCGCATCACGGGAGACGTGCAGGCGGCGCTGGCACCGCTCGGCGTGGAGGACGTCGACGTCCGGATGACCCCGATGAGCGAGCAGCAGCGAGCGGCGCTGGTCGAGAAGCTCCGCGGCCCCGGCGCGGCCGGCGCGGCCCAGCAGCCGACCTTCTTCACCTACGGCGCCACGAGCGTGATCGCCGTGGCCTCGGGCAAGGGCGGCGTCGGCAAGTCCAGCGTCACCGTGAACCTCGCTGCGGCGCTCGCGGCGGAGGGACACCGGGTCGGCGTGCTCGACGCCGACGTGTGGGGCTTCTCGATCCCTCGGATGATGGGGGTCTCCGGCCAGCCGGTCGGCTTCAACAACATGATCCTGCCGCTCGAGGCGTACGGGGTGAAGGTCATCTCGATGGGGTTCTTCGTCCCCGAGGAGACGCCCGTGATCTGGCGGGGACCGATGCTCCACAAGGCGATCGAGCAGTTCCTGGGCGACGTCTACTGGGGCGAGCTGGACTTCCTGCTCGTCGACCTGCCCCCGGGGACCGGCGACGTGTCGATCAGCCTGGCGTCGTTCCTGCCCGGCGCGAGCGTGCTCGTCGTCACGACGCCCCAGGAGGCCGCGCGCAAGGTCGCGGAGCTGGCCGGCAAGATGGCCGAGCGGACGAACCTGCGCCCGATCGGGGTCGTCGAGAACATGTCCGCGTTCGTCTGCCCCCACTGCGGCGAGGCGACACCGATCTTCGGGGAAGGAGGAGGGCGCGAGGCCGCCGAGACGCTCGGCGTCCCGCTGATGGGCCAGATCCCGCTCATGACCGCCCTCCGCGAGGGCGGCGACGACGGCATCCCCATCGTGGTCTCCGAGCCCGACTCGCCCGCGGGCGTCGCGCTCCGCGAGGCGGCCCACCGCGTGGCGCAGGCGACCAAGAGCAAGGTGGGTCGGCCGCTCACGCTGCTCGCCGGTCCGGGCGCCGCCACCGGCGGCCACGCGCACTGAGCGCGGGCCTCGGGACGGACGATCTACCGACCCGACACGAGCTCGGCCACGGCGCGGCCGAGCAGCAGGCCGCCGCCCACGTCTGCCGGGTAGTGGACCCCGACCCGCACACGCGACAGCCCGACGAGCGCCGCGAGCCCGTGGAGCGCCGCCCGCGCCGGCGGCCGGAGCCCGACCTCACGGCTCGCCACGGTGACGAACGCCAGCAGCACCGCCGGATGGCTGCTCGGGTACGAGGAGGCCCTCGGTGGAGCGATGAGCAACCGCCCGACACCCGCATCTGCCTGGTACGGCCTGGGTCGCTCGAACACCCGCTTCAGTCCCTGCCCCGCGAGCCAGGTCGTCGACGCCGCCGCGAGCGCCGTGGCCGCGGCGCGGCGGCGCCCGGTCGCGGCGAGCACGGCAGCAGCCCCGACGGACGCCCAGATCGAGCCGAGCTCCGTGATCCCGGTGGCGAGGGAGTCCGCGGTCGCACCACGGTCGGCGTTCAGGGCCCTGAAGGCCGCCTCGTCGAGCTCCCGGCCCCGTCCCCCGGAGGCCCAGACGCCCACGGCGACCGCCGCCCCCGTGAGCGCCGCGCCCCGGCCCATCGCGCGCAGGTTCACGGCCGCCCACTCTATGCGAGGATGCCGCCAACCGGGACGCGGGAGGTGGCCGATGCGTCGGCGAGAGGACTTCGACCCAGGAGACCAGGATGGCCCTTCGGGCTCCGGGCCCGTGCCGCGCAGCGGGGCCTCCCCGAGGTGGGTCCTCGCCGGGATCGGGGTGGTGGTGCTCCTGATCTTCGCGCTGCAGAACTCCGAGCGGATCGACGTGGACTTCCTGGTGTTCGACACGCAGGCTCGGGTCGTCGTCGTGATCTTGGTGTCGGCGGCGATCGGCTTCGTCGTGGGCTGGTTGGTCGGCCGCCCGAGCCGCGCGCAGCGGCGGGCGATGCGTGAAGGGCCGAAGGACTAGCCCGAGCCCTCGATCTCGCGCTTCTGGGCCAGCGTGCCGTGGCGGAGCACGAGCTGGGCACCGCCGAGCAACCGCAGGCTCCGCGCGGCGAACTCCCCGAGCGTCCCCCCGTGGAAGTGGTAGTCGACGACGTGCTCGAGCAGGCTGCGCCCGCCCGACAGCGGCTCGACCGTCGTGGTGACGGTGGCGTTGAGCAGCCCGGTGAGCTGGATCACGGAGCGGAAGGGAGGATCCCACTCGAGCACCTCGGCCTCCACGTGCGCGCGGACGGCGAGGAACCGCATCTCGCTCGTGTAGCGGGTGCCGAGCGAGAGCCCCTCCGGAGGGATGCCGGACACGGCGGTCACGTGCCGATCCCAATGCGAGAGCCTCCGCGGGTCGGAGACGACCGCCCAGACCCGCTCGGGGGGAGCATCGACGACGACGTCCACGCTGACGACCGTCATGCGACCCGCACGGTCCCGCTCGACCAGCCCCGCCACCAGACGAAGCGCTCCGGCCGCACCCGGACCAGGACCGACCCCTCCGGCCCCACGCCGGCCGCCTGCGCGATCCGATCCGCGGACCGCCCACCGGAGCGCAGCCCGTCCGTCGCGGCGACGTCGCCGACGCCACGCACCATCGCACCGGTCATATCCCTCGCCCTCCACCAGGAGGACCGGTCCATCGACAGCGCCGCCGGGACGGTCGGCGTCCGCAGGTCGGCGAGCTCGAGCGCGGTCCTCGGGAGCGCCGCGTACAGGCTCGACCCCTCGGCGGTCCAGCCGCAGGGGAGCACGACGGGCCCGGCGGCGCCGAGGACCGCGAGCGCCCCGCGGCCGGAGCTCCCCAGGGTCTCCGCGACCTCGTCGGGGAGCGCTGCCAGGGCCGGCTCCCCAGCACGGTGCGCGCGGAACCGGTCGATCGACACCAGTCCTCGGGGCCATGCGTCGGCGTCCTCGGGGACGCGACCCTCGCCGAGCATGGCCACACGCTCGAGCTGGACCGAGGCGAACACCCTTCCCGGCGGCGTCCAGGACAGCGGGACGTGCCTCGCGTCCACCGCGTACCCGGCGAAGAACCGGGCGTTCTTCCGCGTGAACGCGGCGGACGCGAGCGCGAGCGCGGGCGCCTCCCAGAGGTCGCGCGCCCACGACGACGTCTCGAGCAGGTCGAAGGTGCGCACGTGACCCGTGAAGGTGACCGCGACCTCGCGCCACCGGACCAACCCGGCCACGCGTCGGTCATCCCGCCAGGCGCGGGCCTTGAGCGAGCGTCTGGCGGTCGTGACCCACAGCCGCTCACCGACGAAGGCGAAGACCACCGGCGTCACGTGCGGTCCGTGACGGGTCACGGTGGCCAGGTAGCAGAACGATCCCCGTTCCAGCACCTCGCGAACCACGCTCGACCCGATCGGCGTCACGTGGTCACCTCGTCGAGCGGCGGGAACGCGAGCATGAGCGCGGTCCACCCCGCGTGGCACAGGAGGCCGGCGAGGACCCCACCGGACCACGACGCGAGCGCCACCCAGACGGCGCCTCCCACCCCCGCGCCCGCCACGATCGCGAGGTTGAGGCTCGGCACGTTGGCTGCGACGAACGCGGTCCACGCGACCACGGGGCCGAGCGCGCCGGTCAGGGACCCCTCGAGCTCGGGCAGGACCAGCCCGCGCCAGAACAGCTCCTCGCCCGGCACCATGAGCCCCACCGACAGGAGCAGCACGGCCCCGAGGGAACGCGTCCCCCGACGGCCGTACATCTGCAGCGACTGCGTCCGGAAGGCTCGCCATCGCGGGGCGACCACCGCGACGAAGAGCCGCGTGGCCAGGTACAGCGCGAGACCGGACGCAGCGCCCACGCCCGCAGCGAGCCCGACGGGTCGATCCTGCGAGAGGGCCGGACGTCCGGTGAGCAGCGCGAGCACCCCGAGGCCGACGAGCACCGGCGCCATCGTGCTCCACACGTTCAGGCCGCGGCGCGAGATCGCCCACCACGCGACCCCCTCGGCGAGCGCACCCATGACCATCACCGCACCGATCATCGGGCTAGGGAAGGAACCGGACCTTGGCGGCGAACTCGGCGGTCAGCGCAGTGATCACCGCCAGGTAGAAGAACCCGGTCGCCGCCTGCACGGCGGACGAGCGCGGGCCCTTCAGCGCGGCACGGATCAGGAACGCGATGAGCGCGGTCGTGGCGACCATCCCGAGCGCGATCCACGACGCCAGCCCTGCCGACGTGAGGAGCGGGTTGAAGTCCTCGCTGGCCTCGGTCGGACCGAACCCGCCTAGCAGCAGCGCCGCGGCCTCCAGGATGACCGCCACGATCAGCGCCGTGGTGAAGCGGTTGATCGGCGCCCTCGTGAGCCCGCGATCGGTCAGGTACCAGTGCCCGAGCAGGAGCCCCGCCATCACCGCCCCGAGGAACGCCGCGCCGGCCAGCAGCTGCAGCAGCGCGACCAGGTAGGGGCCCTCCGCTGTGCCGGCCATCGCGGCCAGGGTGGCGACCGAGACCGGCACCGAGGCGATCCCGACCGCACGCGCCGCCGACGGCCTGCGCGCGTACAGCAGGAGCACCCAGGTGAGGACGACCACCGTCAGGACGCCGGCCAGGCGCACCGACCAGTCGCCCGCCGGGTCCCCGGCGACCCGACCCGACGACGCCGCGTACCAGGTCGCGCAGGCCAACACCGCCAGGATCGAGCCGGTCAGGGTGAAGAAGCCGCGCCGCACCTCGTCCCACAGCGGGGTGAGGAACAGGAGCCACAGGCTCCCGGCGACGACCTCCGCGAGGACGAGCGCCGTCACGCCTGCCGGTCCCGTCACGTACGCGTCCCCATGCCGCCGCTAAGCCTACCCGCGCGGCTGCCGTCGGCCGTCTCGTCCCGCGAACGCGACACCGGCCGGTAGGCTGGTGGCCGATGGACGGCTGGCGCTCCTACGACTCGGTGGCCGAGATCTACGAACGGGTCCACGTCCCGCGGCTGGCCGAGCCCGCCCGCGACCTGGTCCTGGCAGCCTCGCCCCCGCCGGGCGGGCGGGTCCTGGACGTGGGCACCGGCACGGGGATCGCGGCCATGGAGGCCGACGCCCTGATCGGCGACGGTGGCCTGGTCGTGGGGGTCGACGACTCGATCCGCATGCTCGAGGTGGGCCGCCGGGTCCGGCCGAAGGTGCGCACGCTCGCGGGACAGGCCATCGACCTGCCGTTCCGCGACGGGACCTTCGACGCGGTCGTGGCCAACTTCGTCCTCGCGCACTTCACGAGGTACCAGACGGCGCTGTTCGACATGCTCCGCGTGCTCCGCCCCGGCGGACGGCTGGCGGTGAACGCCTGGGCCGACGGACAGGACGAGCTGACCCGGGTCTGGCTCGAGCTGGTGTGGACGATGATCCCCAGGGAGGTGCTCGAGCCGGCGATCGCGCAGGCCATCCCCTGGCGTGACCGGTTCCGCCACCGCGAGACCTTCGAGGAGACCTTGATGGACGCGGGTCTGCGCCACGTGCGCGTCGAGCGGCGTCAGTACCGGTTCGTGTACCCCCTCGACGAGTACGTCGAGGGGCTCGGGACGTGGGCGGTGGGTCGGTTCGCACGGTCGATGCTCGGCGATCGCGGATGGGCCACGCTGCAGGAGCGCGCACGGACGACCTTCGCCGAGCGGTTCGCCGACCCCGTGCTCGATCTGCGCGACGTCCTGCTCGCGGTCGGGACGAAGCCCTAGCCGACGCAGCCGCTCACGACAGGTCCAGGACGCGGAACGACTCCGCGTGCTCGACCCCGACCCCCTCGCCCGCCTCGCGCGCCTCGCGCTCGAGCATCTCCTCGAAGAACCGGATCCCCTCCTCCACCTGGCTCGCGTGGGCGGCGAGCGCCCGCAACTTGGTCGCGAAGTGGCCCGTGATGTCCTGGTGGTGGTTCGGCTCGTTCGTCCATCCGAGCCACACGTCGTGGACCTCGCGGACGTCGAGGCCCTCGGCGATGTGCTCGGCGAAGTAGTGGGGGTTCCCCGCTCCGGGGAACACCGCGTCCAGGGCGATCTCGCCGGCCCGGCGGTGGTCGGAGTGGTTGTAGTAGCGGTCCTGGAAGAACCAGGCCGTCGGGTCGCAGGACAGGACCGTCTCGGCGCGGACGAGCCGGATCCGCCTGATCACCGCCTCGCGCGTCTCCGTGGTGTTCTCCAGCTCGCCATCGTGGACATCGAGCACCAGGGTGCTCGTGAGCCCCAGGATCCGGCCGGCCGCCTCGGTCTCGGCCCGCCGGGTCGCCGCCAGCTCGGCCCGGTCGCGCCAGGGGTCGCTCGAGCCGCGGTCCCCGTTGGTCAGGACGAGCAGGTGCACCTCCCGGCCGGAGGCCGACCACGCCGCCAGGGTCCCTCCCGCGCAGATCTCCGCGTCGTCCGGGTGGGCGAAGACCGCCAGGACGGGGCCGGTCCGCGCCTGCGGGGTCACGACGTCGCCGAGCGGGCCCGAGCGGGCTTGGCCGCCTGGGTCAGGACGTAGCGGACCAGGGTCCGCACCGGCACCCCGGTGCCGCCCTTGGGCACGTAGTCCCCCGCCTTCTCCGCGAACGCGGGCCCCGCGATGTCGATGTGCGCCCACGGCGTGTCGCCCACGAACTCCGAGAGGAACAACGCAGCGGTGATCGCGCCCCCGTACCGCTTGCCGATGTTCTTGATGTCGGCGACCTCGGAGTCGATCAGCTTGCGGTAGGGACGATGCAGCGGCAGCTCCCATCCCGGCTCTCCCGCCGCCTCACCGGCACCGACCAACTCGCGCGCCAAGGCGCGGTCGTTGCTCAACACGCCCCACACGTCCGTGCCGAGCGCGACCATGCAGGCGCCCGTGAGGGTCGCGGTGTCGATGATGACCTTCGGCTCCTTCTCGGCCAGGTACGCGAGCGCGTCGGCGAGCACCAGCCGGCCCTCGGCGTCGGTGTTCAGGACCTCGGACGTCTTGCCGCCCCGGTGGCGCAGCACGTCGCCCGGCCGGGTCGCCGAGCCGCTCGGCATGTTCTCGGCCGAGGGGATCGCCGCGATCACGTTGAGCTTGGGCTTCAGCTCGGCGATCGCCCGCATCGTCGCCAGGATCGAGGCCGCGCCGCCCATGTCGCACTTCATGGTCTCCATGCCGTCCGCCGGCTTGATCGACAGACCGCCGGAGTCGAACGAGATGCCCTTGCCGGTGAGCGCGATCGGCGCCTGGGAGGCAGCGGCGCCGCGGTAGGTGAGCTCGATCAGCCGCGGCGGGTTCACGCTCCCGCGTCCCACGCCCAGGATGCCGCCGAAGCCCCCTTCCTCCAGCTCCTTCTCGGTCCAGACCTTGACCTCGAGACCGACCTCCTCGGCCATCGCCCGGGCCTGCTCGGCGAGGACCGCGGGGGTCATGTCGGCGGCGGGGGTGTTGACGAGGTCGCGGGCCCACGAAGCGGCGCCGCTGACGATCTCGCCGCGACGGATCGCCTCCTTGACGGCGCGCCCGTTCCAGCGCGGCGGACCGAGGATCGTGACGCGCTCGAGCGCAGCCTCGTCCTCCGTCGTGGACTTGTACCGGTCGAACCGGTAGGCGCCGAGCACCATCCCCTCGACGACGGCCTGCACCGCGTCCTCGACGCTCCGACCGCCCGCCTCGGCGAGCGTGGTCGCGACCACCGCGCGCTTGGAGAGCTGCCGTGCGACCCGACCGATCCCCCGACGCACGGTGTCGGGGCCGGACCCCGCTCGGGGACCGAGCCCGACCAGCAGGACCGACGACGCGGCGAGGCCCTCGATGCCCGTGTTCGGCACGAGCAGCGAGTCGCCCACCTTGCCCTTCAGCTTGGCCTCGCGCGCGAGCGCGAGCAGGTCGATGCCCTTCACATCCCTGACGCCTGGCCCCGCCTCTGGGCCCTCGAAGACCGGCAGGACGAGCACGTCGGCGGCAACGGACGAGGGCGACTCGGTCGAGTGGACGAACGTGGTCACGGCAAGCTCCTTCGGTCGATGAAGCTCCGGCAGTCTATCGGCCGCCCCGGGCTCCTCCATCGGGGCGATAGGCTGGGCCCGTGCAGACCAAGGACCTGCGCGATCTCGTCCGGTTCTCCGAGGAGGGGCCGTCCCACGGCACGGTCTTCGAGTCGGCGCACCTGTGGTCGGAGATGGTGTGCCTCGAGCGCACCCAGGAGCTCGGGCCGATCGCGGACCCCGACTCGGACGCGGTGTGCGTGCTCCTCGCGGGCGAGGTCGCGATCCAGGTCGGCCGGAGCCGTGAGCGGCTGCGGCAGTGGGGCGCCGCGCTCGTGCCGGCCGGCTCCGAGCTCACGATCCGCAACGCCTCGGTCGAGCCCGCCGTGATCCTCCTCGTGGCGGCTCCCCCGCCGACCCCCCGCGCCCTCAGCGAGTAGGGCGGCCCGGCAGCAGCAGCGTCAGGGCGAACGCCGCCGCGAAGCTCGGGAGGCTCGCGCCGATCGCCGAGCCGAACAGCGGGAACGGCAGCCCGAGCCATCCGTGGAACAGCGTCTCCATCGCCTCGACCCACCCCTGCGGCCCCGTCGGCACGCTCCAGTGGTACAGCACGAACCCGACGGCCCACGGCACGAGCGCGATCCACCGCACGCCCGTCGGCGCGAACAGCCGTGGCTCCCCGTAGCGCCCACCCGAACGCACGAGCCAGTCGGCGGCGAAGGCGCCGAACAGCGGGACGAAGACCGAGCCGATCAGCAGCAGGAACACCTCGTAGCGCTCGACGTCGAGCGCGAGGGCGAGGACGAAGGCGAGGGCGCCCACCCCCACGATCACGACCCGCTGAGGGACGTCGGGCGCCACGTTCTGCGTCGAGACCGATGCCGAGTAGATGTCGGCGAACGCGTTGTCGCTCTCCCCGACCAGCAGCGCCAGGAGCACGAGGGCACCGCCCGCCGTGGCGACGACCGCCGAACCGATCCCCACCGCGTCGGCGCTCGCGCCCCCGAGCACGAGGAGCGCCCCGAGGGCGTAGAACCACGCGTTCCCGACCGCGTAGCCGAGCGAGGTGCCGAGCGCCGTCCTGGCCTCGGGTCGGGTGAACCGCGTGTAGTCGGCCACGAGCGGCAGCCAAGAGATCGGCATCACGATCACCAGGTCGACGGCGAGCCAGAAGGGCAGGCCGCCCGGACCGGGGGTCTCCCAGAGCGCTCCGATCCGCGTCCCGCGGACCACCTCGAGCGTGATCCATCCCGCGGACGCCAGCAGCACGTAGATGCCGAAACGCTCGAGCCACCTGCGCACGACGAGGACGGGCCCTCCCAGCGCGAGCGCGGTGCACACGATGGCAACGACGGCGAGCCAGGCATCCCGCGCGTCCAGACCGAACAGACGGATCGACGCGACGTTGGCCACCTCGCCGATCGCCCAGAACTCGACCGCCGTCCAGCCCACGAGCTGCAGGAGGTTCAGGCCCGACGGCAGGACGGAGCCCCTGGCGCCGAGGAGCGGCCGGAACAGCACCATCGTCGGCACGCCCTCGCGCTGACCGGCCAGCGCGACCAGGGCGAGCGGGAGGCATCCGAGCGCCGTGCCCAGGACGATCGCGAGCAGCGATGCCCGCAGGCCGAGGGCCGGAGCGATGAGGGCCCCGGTCACCATCACCAGCAGCCCAACCGACAGGTCGCCCCACAGGACCGCCATGTCCAGCCCCGACAGCCGCCGACGCTCACGCGGGACGGGCCGGATGCCCCAGGTGGGAGCCTCGCGCTCGAGCAGCCGCTCGAGGCGTTCGCTGACGCTCGCCATGCTCGCTCCCTCCGCCGGCGTTATCCGGATCAGGTTCGAAGGGTCGACGGGTGTGCCCGCCCTCTCAGCCCGCTCCATCGGGCTCCCCTGCTTGCGGGGCCATGCTACCGCCCGCGCGGGTCTCACGCGCGAGCTACGGAGCGGTGACGACGTGAGCCTGGAGGTCGGCGAGCGCCCCTGCCATGAGGTGGCGCATGAACGGTCGGTACACGCGCAGGGCGAGCTCGCCGAGCAGCGGGACGGGGAGCGAGAGCTCCTCGGTCCAGGAGAAGCGCGTCCCCTCCTCCGACGGCTCGAACGCCCACGTGCCCACCCCCCGCACGAAGCTCCGGTGCGCCATCACGAGCAGCCGCGGCGGGTCCCACAGGGTGACCTCGAGCTGCTCGGTGAACAGCGGGACGTTCAGCACGCGCGTCCTGACGGCGATCCGCGTCCCGACGCCCTCGCGCTGGCTCGTCAGGACCCGCACCGAGTCCGCGTCCTTCATCCACCGGGGCTGGTCCTCCCACCGCATGAGGAGCTCCCAGGCGCGCGCCTGGGGCACCGCGAGCGTGACCGTGGAGGACACCTGCATCGGTCCACATCATCGCAGAGGGACAGGGTTCAGAAGCCCGGGGCCTCGCCCGTCCGGGGCAGCATCGGCATGGTCTCGGGGATCGAGAGCACGAACCCGAGCGCGACCAGCAGCGGGACCGCCGTGAGGGCGAACGCGGCTCCGTAGCCCAGCGCGTCCGCGCTCGCGCCCGCCACCAGCGGGCCGAGCACGAACCCGAGGTCGCCGACGAACCGGAAGGCAGCGACGGCGGTGGTCCGCACGTCCTCGTCGGTGACGTCCGCGAGCATCGCGGCCTGCGGCACGCCCGCGTAGCCGCTGATCAGGCCGAACACGCCGTTGGCCAGGAAGAACAGGGCGGGCGTGGTCGCGAGCGGCCACAGGATCAGGGCGACGGCCATGGCAGCGTAGCCCGGGGCCAGCACCGCCTTGCGTCCGATCCGGTCGGTCGCCTTGCCGGCCGGGAACAGGACCGCGAACTCCGTGATCGACGCGACCGCGAGCCCGGCGCCGATGCCGACCTCGCTCAGCCCAACCTCCTCGTTGCCGAACAACGGGATCAGGGTCGCCCACACCCCGGCGATCATCCAGGCGTAGGCCCCGTTCGCGATGAGCACGGTGACGAGCGGGCGCCGCCACGGCAGGCGCCGCCACCCGATCGAGCGCTCGGGTCGCGGCGCGGTCAGCGCCCGGCTCATGGTCCGCGAGAAGACCGCGGCCGAGACGAAGCAGGTCCCCGCGTAGATCCACAGCGTGCTCACCGGTCCGAGCCAGGCCGCGAACAGCCCGCCGAGCGGCTCCCCGGCGATGATCCCCAGGTTGAACGACGCGTACCAGACGCTCATCACGCGCCCCATGCGCGCGCCCGGGATCGTGCGCAGCATGAAGGACAGGAGACCGGCGAAGAAGATCGCCGAGCCGCCGCCCCCCGCGCCTCGGAACACGACGAGCAGCGTGAACGTCGGGGCCACGGCCGCCAGCGCGGTCGTCGCCCCGACCACGATCGCCCCGAGGACCACCGCGCGCCGCTCGCCCAGGCGGCCGATGATCACCCCCGTGAACGGGTCCACCGCGAGCCGGGTGATCGAGAACGAGGAGATCAGCACGCCGACCGAGTCCAGCCCGACGCCGAAGGACCTCGCGTACAGGGGCAGGATCGGCGAGAGGATCCCGAAGCCCACCATGATGATGAACGTGCCCACCATCGAGGTGCGGACCTCGGGGACGCGGAGGATGTCCCGGACGCCGAGCTCTCCCTCCGCGCTCACGCCGAGCAGTCTACGGGGCAGGGCTTGCGCCTCCGCGCGCGGTCGCGTTCGATACGCGGGTGAGCCCCTCGCCCGCACGCGGAGCCCTGGCGGCGACCACGCTCGTCACCCCGATCGGCCCGCCGCCGATCCGCGGCGGCGACGCCGCCCACGTGCTCGAGATCCGTGAGGGCGCCGTGGCGTGGGAGGACGGACGGATCACGTTCGTGGGACCCGTCCGCGACCTCGCGGGCGTCGAGCCGGAGTGGTTCGAGGGCTGCACGATCTCGCCGGGGTTCGTCGACTGCCACACCCACCTGCCCTTCGTCGGGTGGCGGGCCGAGGAGTTCGAGGCGCGCTTGACCGGCCGCAGCTACCGCGACCTCCACGGCGAGGGCGGGATCGCTCGCAGCGCGCGGTTGCTCGCCGGGGCGTCCGACGAGGAGGTCCTCGCGTTCTGCCGCCCGCTCCTGTCCGAGATGGCCGCGCACGGGACCACGGCGCTCGAGCTCAAGACGGGCTACGGCCTCTCCGTCGAAGGTGAGCTGCGGCAGGCTCGCCTCGCCCGCCGGCTGGCCACGGAGGTCGAGCAGGCCTGCACGGTGACGCTCCTCCCCTGCCACGCCGTCCCGGACGGGCTCGCCCGCTCGGCGTGGGTCCGCACCGTCTGCGACGAGCTGATCCCGGCGGCGGCGGCCGAAGGGCTCGCCGATGCCGTCGACATCTACGTCGAGGACATCGCGTTCTCGCTGGAGGACCTCGAGGCGGTCGCCCTCGCCGCGGCCGAGGCCGAGCTGCCGCTGCGCTGCCATGCCGACCAGCTCGGCTCCTCCGGCGCGGCCGAGGCCGCGGCGGCCCTCGGCGCGCGCAGCGCCGACCATCTCAACCACGTCTCGCCGAGCGGGATCCGGGCGCTCGGCGACGGGACCACCGCGGCCGTCCTGCTGCCCACCTCGACCCTGCTCCTGCGGGCCTCGCCCCCCGACGTCCGAGCCATGCTCGACGCCGGCGCCGCGGTGGCGCTCGCGACCGACCTCAACCCCGGCACGTCGCCGGTGCTCTCGATGCCCGAGGCCATCGCCATCGGCTGCTCGCTGTACGGGCTGACACCCGCGGAGGCCCTCAGCGCGTCGACGGCCAACCCGGCGTGGGTGCTCGGCCGTTCCGACGAACTCGGTACCCTGGTGTCCGGCGGGCGCGCCGACCTGCTGGTGCTGGAGGGCGACGCGTTCCGCCACGTGCCGTACCGGCCGGGGCACGACCCGGTGGTCCGAACCGTGATCGGAGGGAGGATGGTGTGGGGCAGGTGAAGCGAGCCGTCGCCCTCGCGGCCGTCGTGGCGACGCTGGCGGTCGCATCGGACGGGGCCGCGTCGGCCCAGGAGGCGGCGGCGATCACGCTCGAGGCGTCGGCCACCAGGGTGGCGCCCGGCGAGGAGGTCACGCTCACCGGAGCGCTCACGCCCGCCGCGGCGGGGCACAGCATCCGGATCCTGGACGGGACCGACGTGGTGGTCGCCACGGACATCACGGACGCGACGGGCGCGTTCGCCGCGACGATCACCCCCGAGATCACGGTCACCCTCCGCGCGATATGGCAGACGACCCAGAGCGAGCCGATCACGATCCACGTTGGGCCGGAGGGCATCTCCGTGGAGATGAGCCAGGTCCGGCTCTTCGACGTGGTGAGGGTCCGCGGCTGGGTCACGCCCGCGACCGCCGGGGGCAGCGTCGAGGTCGAGCTGCTCCGCTCGGGACGCCGGGTGCAGACCGCGACGGCGACCCTCGACGCCGACGGGTCCTTCCGCGCGAGGTTCCGCATCATGGCCCCGGGTCGGTACCGGGGCCGCGCGACCGTCCCCGATGGGACCTCAGCGTCCGCCTCGGCCGTGACCGGGTCCGACGCGACGCCGCTGCCGGTCCTGCGTACGGGCTCGCGCAGCGTGTTCGTCCGGCTGCTGGAGCGTCGGCTGGCCGAGCTCGGCTACCGGATCGCAGGCGTGAACCGCCGCTACGACTACCGCACCGCCGACGCCGTGGTCGCGTTCCGCAAGGTCCAGGGCCTGCCGCGCACCTTCACCGTCGACGCCGGCGCGTGGCGAGCGCTCGCCGACCCGCGCGTGCCGCGCCCGCGCGTGGACACCCCCGGCATGCACATCGAGGTCGACCAGACGCGTCAGGTCCTGTACACGGTGGTGCGCGGCGAGGTCACCAGCGTGATCCACGTCTCCACCGGCGCCGGCGGGGCGACGCGCGACGGCTCCTTCAAGGTGTACCGGAAGCTGGCGGGCTACAGCCCGAACCGCCTCTACTACCCGAGCTACTTCGACGGCCTGCGCGCGATCCACGGCTGGACGGAGGTCCCGACCTATCCGGCGAGCCACGGGTGCGTCCGCGTGCCGTACTGGCACGCGCAGTGGATCTTCGGTCTGGTGAACGTCGGGATGCGGATCGTGATCTACCACTAGTCTGACTCAGACTAGTTCAGCGCGCCCACCGCCCCCTCGGCCGCGGCGACCAGCGCGCCGCTCCGGACCAGCTCCGTGACGGCCTCGATGTCCGGGCCCGGCTCGCGATCCTCGTCCAGGAAGGCGGCCACCGCCCGGACGGCGTCTCGCGCCGCGCCCGTGCCGGCGCCCGGCGTGGCCGGAGCCCGCAGGTCGAGCGCCTGGGCCGCGGCCAGCGCCTCGAGCGCCAGGACGACCTCGGCGATCGCGACCACCTCCCGCGCGTGACGGGCCGCCGTCATCCCCATGCTGACGTGGTCCTCCTGCCCCGCCGAGGACGCGATCGAGTCCACCGAGGCGGGGTGCGCGAGCGACTTGCACTCCGAGACCAGGGAGGCGGCCGTGTACTGCGCCAGCATGAAGCCCGAGTTCAGCCCGCTCCCCCGCACGAGGAACGCCGGCAGGCCGTTGCTGAGGGCGGGGTCGAGGATCCGGTAGAGCCGGCGCTCGGAGATGCCCGCGAGCGGCACGAGGGCGAGGGCGAGGGCGTCGAGCGCGACGGCGACCGGCTGGCCGTGGAAGTTGCCGCCCGAGACGATCTCGCCGTCCTCGGGCAGGACGATCGGGTTGTCCGAGACCGCGTTGGCCTCCACCTGGAGCACCCCGCGGGCGAACGTGACGGCGTCGCGCGTGGCGCCGTGCACCTGCGGGACGCAGCGCAGGGAGTACGCGTCCTGCACGAGGTGGTCGCTGTCGCGGTGGGACGCGACGATCGCGCTGCCCGCGAGCAGGCGACGCAGGTTGGCCGCCGACGCCACCTGCCCCGGATGGGGCCGCAGGGCCTGCAGGCGCTCGTCGAACGCCCGGTCCGACCCGAGGGCCGCCTCGATCGTCATGGCGGCCACGACGTCGGCCGTCACGGTCAGGCGGGCGGCGCGGTCCAGCGCCAGGATGCCCACGGCGAGCATCCCCTGCGTGCCGTTCACCAGCGCGAGACCCTCCTTGGCCGCGAGCGTCAGCGGCTCGAGGCCGGCCGCCGCGAGGGCCGACGCGGCGGGGACGGTTCCGACCGGCCCGAGGAGCGCGCCGCCGCCGATCAACGGCAGCGCCAGGTGCGCGAGGGGCGCCAGGTCGCCCGAGGCGCCGAGCGAGCCCTGCTCGGGGACGGCTGGCACGAGGTCGAGGTTCAGCATCTGGACCATCCGCACGACGACCTCCTCGCGGACCCCCGAGTGTCCGAGGGCCAGCACGTGCGCGCGGAGGGCGAGCATCGCGCGGGCCTCCTCGCGGGACAGGAGCGGGCCGACCGCCGTCGCGTGCGAGCGGACGATCCGGTGCTGCAGCTCCGCCGCCTGCGAGGGATCGATCCGAACGCTGGCCAGGCTGCCGAAACCGGTGGTCACCCCGTAGACGACCTCATCGGAGCCGACCTTGGCCTCGACCACGGCGCGGGCCCGGCGGAGCCGGTCCGCCGCCGCGGGCGAGAGCTCGACCGCCTCGCCGCGGGCGACCCCGACGACGTCCTCGAGCGTGAGCGGCTCTCCGATGCGGATCGGCACTGGAGCGAAGGCTACGGTCGGCGCGCGCGCCCAGCAACCGGTGGCTTGCTACCGTGGGCACGATGTCCGACCCGATCGGCCCCTACGACGGCCTCGAACCCGCGGCGCCATCGCCGCGCCCGTCGGCGAGGGAGCCCGGAGCCCTCGCCGCCGTCGCCCGAGGTCTCCGCCGTCGGTGCCCGAGGTGCGGCGTCGGCGACCTGTTCGAGCGCCGCTTCACGATCCGCGAGCGCTGCCCGCGGTGCCGCCTCCGGCTCCAGCGCGAGGAGGGGGGGTTCCTGGGCGCGATGACGATCAACTACGGGGTGACCGCGCTCGTGTGGCTCGTCGTGCTGGTCGTCTGGCTCGCGCTCGACCTGCCCGACGTCCACGTCGCCGCGCTCACCGTGACCTCCCTCGCGATCGCCGGGCTCCTGCCGCTCCTGCTCTTCCCGTACGCGAAGACGACGTGGGCGGCGGTCGACTACCTCGTCTACCGCTCGACGCCCGAGTACGTCAGACGTGACGCGGCCGAGCGCGCCGACGGCAACGGGGGCCGCTACTGACCCTCCAGCCAGGGCAGGCGCACACCGCGCTCGCGGGCGACCTCGAGGGCACGCTCGTAGCCGGCGTCGGCGTGGCGGACGACCCCCACCCCCGGATCGGTCGTGAGGACGCGCTCGAGGCGTGACGCCGCCTCGGCCGAGCCGTCGGCGACCACGACCATCCCCGCGTGGATCGAGTACCCGATGCCCACGCCGCCGCCGTGGTGGACGCTCACCCAGTGGGCGCCCGCGGCCGTGTTCACGAGCGCGTTCAGGATCGGCCAGTCGGCGATCGCGTCCGAGCCGTCGCGCATGCCCTCGGTCTCCCGGTAGGGGCTCGCCACGCTGCCCGAGTCCAGGTGGTCGCGGCCGATCACGATCGGCGCCTGGAGCTCGCCGCTCGCGACCATCTCGTTGAACCGCAGGCCGGCCCTGGCGCGCTCGCCGTAGCCGAGCCAGCAGATCCGCGCCGGGAGCCCCTGGTAGGCGACCCGCTCCTCGGCCATCCGGAGCCATCGCTGGAGCCGCTCGTTGTCGGGGAAGAGCTCGGCCACCGCGCGGTCGGTGCGCACGATGTCCTCCGGGTCGCCCGAGAGCGCGGCCCAGCGGAACGGCCCTTTGCCCTCGCAGAACATCGGACGGACGAACGCCGGGACGAACCCCGGGTACGCGAACGCCCGCTCGTGCGCGAGGCCGCCGGTCTCGGCGCCGGCGCGCAGGTTGTTGCCGTAGTCGAACGCCACCGCGCCGCGCTCCTGGAACCCCACCATCGCCTCGCAGTGGACGGCCATCGACGCGTACGCACGCCGCTCGTACCCAGCCGGATCCTCGCGGCGGAGCTGAGCCGCCTGCTCGAGGGACAGCCCGCCCGGCACGTACCCGCCGAGCGGGTCGTGCGCGCTCGTCTGGTCGGTCACGACGTCCGGCCGGAAACCCCGGCGGAGCAGCTCGGGGTGCGTCTCGGCGCAGTTGCCGAGCAGCCCGATCGAGAGCGCCTCGCCGGCCGAGCGGGCCTCCTCGGCCCACCGCACGGCCTCGTCGAGATCGGTCGTCTCGCGGTCGAGGTACCGGGTCTTGATCCGCCGCTCGATCCGCGCGGGGTCCACCTCGACGCAGAGCGCGACGCCCCCGTTCATCGTCACGGCGAGCGGCTGGGCCCCGCCCATGCCGCCCAGACCGCCCGTCAGCGTGATCGTGCCGCGCAGCGTGCCGCCGAAGCGCTGGGTGGCAGCCTCGGCGAGCGTCTCGTACGTGCCCTGGAGGATCCCCTGGGTGCCGATGTAGATCCACGAGCCCGCCGTCATCTGCCCGTACATCGTGAGCCCGGCGTGCTCGAGCTCGCGGAAGGTCTCCCAGTCCGCCCACTTGGGCACCAGCATCGCGTTGGCGATCAGCACCCGCGGCGCCATCGGGTGGGTCCGGAACACACCCACGGGCTTGCCGGACTGCACGAGGAGCGTCTCGTCGCCCTCCAGGTCCCGGAGCGCGCGGACGATCGCGTCGAAGCTCTCCCAGCTCCGGGCCGCCCTGCCGGTCCCCCCGTACACGACCAGGTCCTCCGGCCGCTCGGCGACGTCGGGGTCGAGGTTGTTCATCAGCATCCGCAGCGCGGCCTCCTGCGGCCACCCCTTGCAGGACCGCTCGGAGCCCCGCGGAGCCCGGATCTCGCGTGCGCGCATCCAGCCCACCTCCGAGCCGATGATAAGCCTCGGGTACGGCGGGCCGGTCGGCGGGATGCGGCGAGCCCGTGTGCGCGAGCCGGGCGGCGAGATGCGGCCGTCTACGCGGTGCGGCGGTCGACGGCCCACGACGAGCCGGAGCCGGTGCGCTTGGTGAACGCCTTCATCTCCGTGGCGATCGCGACCGCCTCCGCGTAGTGACCGAAGGTCCGTCGCTCCGTCGTGGCCACTCCGATCGACACGGTGATCAGCGGGAACGACTGCACCTCGCCGCGCCGGCTCATCAGCTCGATGGAGCCACGCTCCCGGTCCTCCGCGTCGTACAGGTCGGGGATCTTCGCGTCGAAGCTCTCGATCACGCGCTCGGCAACCGCCTGGACGTGCCGGGGTTCGCAGACGATGACGAAGTCGTCACCGCCCACGTGCCCCACGAAGGCGGCCGGGCCGGCGGTCTCGAGCGTCACGTCCTGCAGGAGCCGCCCGGTCGTCTGGATCACGTGGTCGCCGCGCATGAAGCCGTAGTGGTCGTTGAAGGCCTTGAAGTGGTCCAGGTCCACGTACAGGACCGCGAACGGCTCGCCGGCCAGGCACCGCCCCTCGATCTCCTCGGCGATCTTCACGTTGCCCGGGAGGCCGGTGAGCGGTGACTGCGCCCGCATCTCGCGGGAGCGGCGCAGCGCCCCACGGATCCGCGCGAGGAGCTCGGGCGTGTCGAACGGCTTGACGATGTAGTCGTCCGCGCCGACGGAGAACCCTTCGAGCTTGTCCGCCGACAGGCCCCTGGCCGTCAGCAGGATCACGCTGACCGTGGCGGTGCGGCTGTCCTGCCGGAGCCGGCGCGTGAGCTCGAAGCCGTCCATGTTGGGCATCATCACGTCGGCCAGGACCAGCTCGGGGCACCGCTCGTGCACGAGCTCGAGCGCCTGCTCACCGCCGGCCGCCACCCGGACGTCGTAGCCCGCGGCCCGCAGCTCGATCTCCAGGAGCCGGGTGATGAACGGGTCGTCGTCGACCACGAGGATCGACTCACCGACGGACGCGTCGAAGAGCCCGTCCTCGTGCTCGTCGGACGCCGGGCGCGCGAGATCCTGGTCCATCTCGGTTGGCATCGGCACGCCGCGAGGACGGGTAAAGTCCCGGCCCAGGCGCCGCGATCGGGCCCGTGGCACGATAGGCCCGCAGCGGTCGGACGACGGGGGCGACGACGTGGAGGTGCTGGATTCCTTCCTGGACGCGGTGGGCAACACGCCGCTGGTCCGGCTCCGCAAGGTGACCCGCGACGTCCGGCCGACGGTCCTCGGGAAGCTCGAGATGCTCAACCCCGGGGGCAGCGTGAAGGACCGGATCGGCCTGCGGATGATCGAGGCGGCCGAGCGCGCGGGGCTCCTCGCGCCCGGAGGGACCATCGTCGAGCCGACCTCGGGCAACACGGGCCACGGCCTCGCGATCGCGGCGGCGATCCGCGGCTACAAGTGCATCTTCGTGATGCCCGACAAGATGAGCGCCGAGAAGATCGCGCTCCTGCGCGCGTACGGCGCCGAGGTCATCATCACCCCGACCGCGGTCCCCCCCGACTCGCCGGAGTCCTACTACCGCGTCGCCGACCGGCTCACGGAGGAGATCCCCGGCGCGTTCCAGCCCAACCAGTACTTCAACCAGGAGAACCCCGCCGCCCACTACGAGACGACGGGCCCGGAGATCTGGCGTCAGACGGACGGCAGGATCGACGTCTTCGTCGCCGGCGTCGGGACCGGCGGCACGATCACGGGCGCGGCCCGGTACCTCAAGGAGCGCAACCCGGACATCCTGATCGTGGGCGCCGATCCCGAGGGCTCGATCTACTCGGGGGACGTGCACCCGTACCTCACGGAGGGGATCGGCGAGGACTTCTGGCCCGCGACCCTGGACCCGGCGCTCGTCGACCGCTGGGTCCGCGTCTCCGACGGCGACGCCTTCCGGATGGCGCGCCGCGTCACGCGGGAGGAGGGCATCCTGGTCGGTGGCTCCTGCGGCACGGCGGTCGTGGCGGCCCTCGAGGTGGCCGAGGACCTCGACGAGACGGCGACCATCGTCGTGATCCTGCCCGACACCGGGCGCAACTACCTGTCCAAGGTGTACTCCGATCCCTGGCTGCTCCAGTACGGGCTGCTGGATCGCCCGGAGGTCCTGCGCGTGGAGCAGGTCCTGGGCGCCCGCCACGGCGACGTCCCGCCGTTCGTGACGGTGAACGCGCGCGACAAGGTCCGACAGGCGATCGACGTGCTGCAGGAGTACGGGATCTCGCAGGCGCCGGTGGTCCGGGAGCCGTCGGACGACGTCACCCAGGTGGTCGGCTCGATCCGGGAGCGGGCGCTGCTCGATCGGATCTTCCGCGACCCTGACGCCCTCCAGGCCGAGGTCGCCCAGGTCATGGGCCCACCGATCCCGATGGTCGAGGCCCGCGACCCGGTCGAGGTCGCGATCGCGGAGCTCCACCGTGCGCCCGCGATCCTCGTCTCGGCGAGCGGGAGGGCGCTCGGCGTCCTCACCAGGAGCGACTTCCTGGAGTTCCTCGCCCACCGGCCGCGGACCCCGTGACGTCGGTGCGCGCGCTCGGGATCGACGTGGGGGTGCGCAAGGGCCTCGACCTCGTCCTGCTGGACGGCGCCCGCGCGATCGTGGACACGCACCGCCGCGTACGCCCGGAGGAGCTCCGACCGATCGTCGATGAGCTCCGCCCCGACGTCGTGGCGATCGATGCCCCGCCGGCGTGGGCGAGGACCGGGCGCTCGCGCCTGACCGAGCGCGAGCTCCGCTGGTTCGGCATCCAGTGCTTCAACACGCCCTCGGACGAGCGCATGGCGGCGCACCCGTTCTTCGAGTGGATGACCGTGGGGTTCGCGACCTTCCGCGCGATCGCGGACCGGTACCCCAGGTACCGGGGCGGGTCGGTCCGGGGCACCGCCCTGGAGGTGTTCCCGCACGCCTCGGCCGTGGTGCTGGCCGGGTGCCTCCCACCGAAGGGCGTCACGGCGCACCGGTGGCGGCGCGAGGTGCTCCGGGAGCTCCGGGTCGACGCGGCCGCCCTGCGCTCTGCGGATCAGGTCGACGCGGCGCTCGCCGCGCTCACCGGGCTGTACGCGCTCGAGCGCCGGTTCAGCGCACCGGGCGACCCCAGGGAAGGGGTCATCGTCGTGCCGGCCGCGACCCTGCCGGCGCACCCCTACCGGCGCGGCGGCGCGGCGAGGCGGCGCGACGAGCAGCCGCCCTTGCCCGGCATGGCCCGATGCGCGTGCGGCGACCCTTCGTGCACGGCGCTCACCGCGAGCGAGTTCGCGCCGGGCCACGACGCCAAGCGGAAGTCGGCGCTGTGGGCGCTCGCGCGCGGCGGCCAGGAGGCGCTCGACGAGCTGAAGGAGCGAGGATGGCAGATCCCACCGGAGATGCGCTGAGGTTCGAGACGCGCGCGATCCACATGGGCCAGGAGCCCGAGGAGGCGTTCGGCGCCGTCAACGTGCCGATCTACCAGACCTCGACGTACGCGCAGCCGCGCGTCGGAGAGCCGAAGCGGTACGACTACGCGCGCGGCGGCAACCCGACACGCGAGGCGTTCCAGACCGCGCTCGCCTCGCTCGAGGGCGGCGCGCACGCCGTGGCGTTCAGCTCGGGCCTCGGCGCGGAGACCACCCTGCTGCTCACGCTCTCGCCGGGCGACCGTGTGCTGCTGTCCGACGACGTCTACGGGGGAACGTACCGTCTCCTGGCGCGGGTGCTGCAGGGCTGGGGGCTCGAGCACGACATCGTCGACATGACCGATCCGGATGCCCTGCGCGCCGCGATCCGCCCCCAGACCCGGCTGGTGTGGGTCGAGACCCCCACCAACCCGCTGCTGAAGGTCGTCGACATCGCGGCCACGGCCGAGATCGCGCACGGAGCCCGCGCTCGCTGCGTCGTGGACAACACGTTCGCGACGCCCTACCTGCAGCGCCCGCTCGAGCTCGGAGCCGACGTCGTGGTGCACTCGGTGACGAAGTACCTCGGCGGGCATTCCGACCTCGTCGGCGGCGCGATCGTCACGGATGACGACGAGCTCGCCCGGCGTCTCGTCTTCCTCCAGAACGCCGTAGGCGCCGTCCCCGGCCCGATGGACTGCTACCTGGCCCTGCGCGGCCTCAAGACCCTGGCCGTCCGCATGCGCGCCCACTGCGACAACGCCCGTGCCGTCGCCGCGTTCCTCGCCGACCATCCGAAGGTGACGAAGGTGCACTACCCGGGCCTCGTGGACCACCCCGGCCACGGGATCGCGGCGCGCCAGATGTCCGACTTCGGCGGCATGGTCTCCTTCGAGGTCGCCTCGAAGGACGATGCGATACGGATCGCCGAGTCCACCGAGGTCTTCTTCCTGGCCGAGTCGCTCGGCGGCGTCGAGTCCCTGATCGAGGTCCCGGCCCCGATGACCCACGCCAGCGTCGCCGATTCCCCCCTCGCCGTCCCCGACACGCTGATCCGCCTCTCCGTCGGCATCGAGCACCCCGACGACCTCATCGCCGACCTCGACCGCGCCCTCGGCTGACCGGCGCCTGGGGGTGGCCTCAGGTCGGATCGCCATCGGCAGCCGTCAGCGGATGACGAGCTCGCCGTGATCGGTCGCGATGGCGAGGGAGCGAACCGCCGGCGGGCCGTCGACGACGCGGATCGGCAGGTCGGCACCGCCGAGCCACTCCGAGAGGCGCCGCTCGTCGCCGCTCACCTCGACCCACGCGATGCCAGTGGGTTGCACATCGTGGGACGCCGGGGAGCGACCTGGGTACAGGTCCTCGGTCGCCAGTTGCCACTGGATGAAGAAGGGCATGAAGGGCTCGCGACGGGGGTCGTCGAGGGCGGCGCCGCGCCAGGCGATCAGCTGGCCGTCGGGCCGGGTCCGGGAGCCGTCTGAAGGCTCGAGGTCGAGGCGCGCGGCGATCGCGTCGAGGTCGTCGGTGCGGCAGACGATCGCCCAGGGGCGGTCGCCCCCCTCGAGGAAGGCGAGCATCTCGCGGCCGAAGTCGGTGCTCGCCGCCTCCTCAGGGTCGAGGACGGAGATGAGCTCGACGTACTGATCGCCCAAGGGGACGATGCGGTTGCCGGTGCCCCAGCCGGCGTGGCGGCCGCCGGCCGCAGAGTCCAGGCCGTGTTCGCGGCGGAAGCGCTCGGCCGTCTGGCGGAGGTCCCGGACGGCGTAGACGACGTGGTCGATCTCGATCATCGCCCGACCATACCCCACGTCGTTCGAGACGCGACTGCCTACACTCGCAGCGATGGCCCGCCGTCTCCTGTCGCTCCTCGCCGTGCTCTCGTTGCCCTTGGTCCTCGGGATGCCGGCGCTCGCGCAGGAGGTCGCCTTCGAGCCGGTGGTCGATGGGCTCGGGTTCGCGTCGAACGTCGCGTTCGCCCCGGACGGGACCGCGTTCGTCGCGGACAAGGACGTCGGGCAGATCCGGATCGTGCGGAACGGGCGGCTGCTCGACGAGCCGTTCGCGTCGCTGCCGGTCCTGGTGACGGTGAACGAGACCGGACTGCTGGGCGTCGCCGTACACCCGCGGTTCCCCGCCGAGCCGTGGGTGTACGCGTACTACACGGACCGTGACCTCGGCGCGAGCCGGCTCGTGCGCATCCGGGCGGAGGGCGACGTCGGCGTCGAGGTCGATCCCCTCGTCGACCTCGTGCCCGTGGCGGGCTTCCACAACGGCGGGGACATCGCGTTCGGCCCGGACGGCGCCCTCTACGTGGTGACGGGAGACGGCACGGTGCCGGAGCGCGCCCAGGACCCGGACGACCCGGGCGGCAAGGTGCTCCGGCTGAACCCGGACGGGACGATCCCGGCGGACAACCCGATCCCCGGCAGCCCCGTGTTCGCGCTCGGCATCCGCAACTCGTTCGGCATCTGCTTCGACCCCGTGACCGGAGACCTGTGGGAGACGGAGAACGGGCCGGACCGGTTCGACGAGGTCAACCGGATCGAGGCGGGGCGCAACTACGGCTGGCCCGAGCAGCTCGGCCCGGGAGGGGCGCCGGCGTTCGCCGACCCCGTCCTCGCCTTCGCGACGGTCATCGTCCCCACCGGGTGCGCCGTGACCGCCGACGGATCCGCGCTCTACCTCGCCACCTATCCGGGGTCGCTGCATCGGCTCGCGCTGCCGCCGGGCGGACAGCCCAGGGACCAGGTCGTCGCCGAGCTTCCGGGCCCGACCGCCGATCTCGCCAGGGCGCCGGACGGGTCGATCTGGGTGACGACGAACGAGGCGATCTACCGGTTCGAGGTGGCCGAGGCGACGCCGAGCCCGGCGCCGTCGTCGCCGACAGTGGTCCCGAGCGGCTCGGAGCCCCCGGTCGCCACGCCCAGCCCCGCGGCCGGGTCCACCGGGCTGACGCCGGCCGCCATCGTGGTGGGCCTGGTGATCCTCGGCGGCCTCCTCCTGTTCCGCGCGCGCATGCCGCGCGGCTGACGGCGCCGGTCGCTACGCCTTCGGCCGCTTCATGTACGCGACGAGCGACTGTCCACCCGCCGGCGTCGCCTGCGCGAGCACCGAGACGAGCTCCCAGCCGTCCTCCCCGAAGGTGTTGAGGATCTCCCCCGGGTTGTGCTCCAGGAGCGGTGCCACGAAGTACTCCCACTGCTGCATCGGCTCAACCCTCCCGTTCCAGGCGTCGGCTGGTCGTTCTGATGCACACACCCATGATGACCGTGAGTCCCCCCTCCTCGGCGATCCGGGCCGCCTCCTCGCTCACGATGCCGTCCTGGAGCCAAAGCACCTTCGCGCCGACCGCCACCGCGTCCCGGGCGATCGGCGGCGTCGCCTCGGCCCGGCGGAACACGTCCACCACGTCGATCCGGATGTCCTTCGGGACGTCCAGGAGCGAGGGGTACGCGGTCTCGCCGAGGACCTCGGTCTCCTTGGGGTTGACCGGGACGATCCGGTACCCCTTGCGCTGCAGGAACTCAGCTATCTCGAACGAATCTCGGAGCGGGTTGGAGGACAGCCCCACGACCGCGATCGTCTCGGCGTCGCCGAGGATCGAGCGCAGCTCCGCGTCGGACGGCCCCCGGCCATCTCGATCGGTCACGCCATCTCCTCCCGCAGGATCTCCAGCAGTCCGTGCAGCATGTGGCCCGTCGCGCCCCAGATCGTCCGGCCGTCCAGCTCGTAGACCCACCCCCGCCACCGGCGCCCGTCGGGGCGCTCCCACTCGACCTCCGCCTCGACCTCGAGCAGCCGGCGGACGGGGAAGCGCAGGACCTCCTCGATCTCCCCGTCGTTCGCGCTGAGCGGCGGGAGCACGTCCACCCAGCCCACGAACGGCACCACCAGGATGCCGCTGACGGTCGTGTGCACCGGCGGCAGCGCGCCGAGCAGCTCCGGGAGCGCCGGGTCCAGGCCGACCTCCTCCTGCGCCTCGCGGAGCGCCGTGGCCGCCAGGTCCACGTCCGCCGGGTGCGCGATCCCTCCGGGGAAGGCGATCTCCCCCGCGTGCCGTGGAAGCGCATCGGAGCGTTCGGCGAAGATGAGGGACAGCTCGGGCGACTCGACGAGGAGCGCGAGGACCGCGGCCAGCCGGTCCCCCGGGGCGGGCCGGGGCGTCGGCGCCTGCTCGAGCGCCCCGCGCAGCCGTGCCCGGATCGACGCGACGTCCGAGCCGGGCGCGTGCGCGCTCGACGGGCTAAGTTCCGCAGGCATCGTCCGCCCATGGTAGAGGAGCGGGCCGTCAGGGCCGCGTCCGGAAGCGGGACGAGGCGATCGGGGGTCTGCGCGGGATGATGCCGCGAGGCGCGGCGGTTGGAGCAGACGGATGCAGCGGTACGACGTGTTCGTGATCGGCGGCGGGGGCACCGGCTCGGAGGTCGCCTTCCAGCTGGGCCGGCGAAGCGACCTGCGGGTCGCGATCGCCGAGCGCGACAAGCTCGGCGGCGAGTGCAACCACTACGGCTGCGTGCCCACCAAGGTCATGCTCCGCAGCGCGAAGATCGCCGCCCAGGCCCGGGACGCGCGACGGTTCGGGGTCCGCGTGCCGGGCCCGGTGGAGGTCGACCTGGCGGCCGTCCAGCAGCGGGCCCGCGACGTGGTCGACGCCCAGTCCGGCGAGGGCCCCAAGCCGTTCGAGCGACTGGGGATCCGCGTCCTGCTCGAGGAGGCTCGGCTGATCGGCGAGCACCGGGTCGAGACGGCGAGCGGCGAGGAGATCGAGGCTGCCCGGATCGTCCTTGCTACCGGGACCGAGGCGACGGCCCCGCCGATCCCCGGGCTCGGCGAGGGCCCGTACTGGACGAACAAGGAGGCGATCTGGAAGCCGGAGCGGGCGCCGGGGTCGTTGCTCGTCATCGGCGCCGGCGCGATCGGGATCGAGTTCGCGCAGATCTACGCGCGGTTCGGCTCGAGCGTCACCGTGCTCGAAGCGCTCCCCCACGTCCTGCCCAACGAGGACGAGGAGGCCGCGGCCTCGCTCGTCCCGGCCCTCGAGGCCGAGGGCATCGCGCTGCGCGCCGGGGTGTCGATCGAGCGCGCCGACCACGCCGGCGGGACGTGGACCCTCGGGCTGGCGGGCGGGGAGACCCTCGAGGCAGACGAGCTCCTCGTGGCGACCGGGCGACGCCCCGTCTTCGATGTCCACGACCTCGCCGCGGCGGGGGTGGAGCTCGACGGGCGGGGACGCCCGAAGCTCGGCGAGACGCTGCGCACGACCAACCCCGACGTGTGGGCGGCCGGCGACGCGACCGGGGACCTGCTGTTCACCCACGTGGGCTCCTACGAGGCCGAGCTGGTGGTGGACGACATCCTCGGGCACCCTCGCGAGCGCGACTACCGCGTCGTCCCCCGTGTCACGTACTGCGACCCCGAGGTGGCGAGCGTGGGCCTCACCGAGCGGGCGGCCCGGGAGGCCGATCTCGAGGTGCGCACCGCGGTGCTCCCCTTCCAGGACAACGAGCGGGCGCACATCGACGGCCAGACGGCGGGGCTGGTCAAGCTGATGGCCGACGCACGGACGGGCGAGCTCCTCGGCGGACACATCGTCGGACAGGAGGCGGGCGCGATGATCCACGAGGTGGTGGCGCTCATGGCTGCCCGAACCCCGGCCGGCGTGGGCGGCGCCGCGATCCACGCCTACCCGACGCTGTCCGAGTCGGTGAAGGGCGCCCTGCTACGGCTGGCCGAGGGCTGAGCCTGGGGTAAGGTGGGATGGCGATGGACACCGACACCTCCGTGCTCACGATCACCGAGAAGGCCGCCCGCAAGGCGCGTGCGCTCGCCGAGCGGGAGGGCCGGCCCGACGCGTGCCTGCGGCTCCGGGTGGTCGCGGGCGGCTGCTCCGGCTTCTCCTACGAGCTGTCCTTCGTCGATGGGCCCGAGGAAGACGACCACGTGGTCGAGACGGACGGGTTCCGCGTGGTCGTCGATCCCCGGAGCGCGCCGATCGTCCGCGGCTCGACGCTCGACTTCAACGATGCCCTGCTCGGCGGCGGCCTGAAGGTCCACAACCCCCAGGCCACGCACGAGTGCGCCTGCGGCGAGTCGTTCTCGATCTGAGCCCGCCGGTCCGCCACGCCATCCGGTACAACCGGCTGTCGGCGTTTGGGCCGGACGGCTCCTGTCCGGCCGGGCCCGCCCGCTATGCTCCGAACCATGGCGCCCAAAGAGAACACCCAGTGGTACGACCTCTACCACGAGGTCGTCGACACCGGTCTGTGCACCGGCTGCACCGCCTGCATCGTGGCCTGCCCGTTCCACGTGCTCGGCTACGAGGACTACCGTCCCGTCCAGCTCCAGGAGGACGGGATCGACCAGTGCGCCCACGGCGACAAGGGCTGCTCGCTCTGCACCCTGGCCTGTCCGCGCTTCCGCGACTGGGAAGGCGAGATCGACCTGAAGCTGTTCGGCGCGACCCGCGCCCCGGAGCAGGTCATCGGCTTCTACAAGGACATCGTCCTCGCCAGGGCGGCGAGCCCCGAGGTCCTGGCCCACGGCCAGGACGGCGGCGTGGTCTCGGCCCTGCTGATCTGGGGGCTCGAGCACGGCGAGATCGACGGCGTGTGCACGTCCAAGCTCTCCGACGAGCGGGAGTGGGACTGCGAGCCGGCCGTGGTGACCGACAAGGAGGGTGTGCTCGCGGCCGCGGGCTCGCGCTACACGTACTCGGCCAACCCGCTCGCGATGCTCAAGGCCGCCGAGATGGGGCTGTCCAAGCTCGCGCTGGTCGGCATGGGCTGCCAGGCGTCGGCCCCCGGGTCGATGGCGGCCCGGCGCGTGAACAAGTGGGCGAAGAAGGTCAACTGGACCTTCGGCCTGCTGTGCTCCAAGAGCTTCACCTACGACGGCCTGATGGTCGAGATCGCGCAGAAGGAGCTGGGGCTGTCGCTCGACGACATCGTCCGCGTCAACATCAAGGGCAAGCTGCTCTTCTACACGAAGGACGGCCAGGAGCTCACGTACGGCCTCAAGAAGTCCCACGTGTACACGCGGCCGGGGTGCCTGCACTGCCCCGACTTCGCCGCCGAGCACGCCGACATCTCCTTCGGCGGCCTCGGCCAGGGTGAGGGCTGGACGCTCACGATCATCCGGACCGACAAGGGCCAGGACCTGTGGAACCGCGCCGTGGCCGACGGCGTGGTCGAGTGGCGGCCCGGGAGCGAGGACCAGGGGGCGATCGACCTGATGCACAAGCTCGCCGTGAAGTCGCGCGAGCGGTGGCGGACGGACACCCCGTGGTCCACCCCCGGCGTCGTGCCGGTGAGCGAGGAGGCCCCGGCGGGCGCCGGAGCCGTCTGAGCGCGAACGAGCCCTGACCGCCGCCTCACGACGGCCTCCGGTCGAGCTGCGCCCGTTGCCCGCGGCCGGCCGCGATAATGGGCAGCGCATGGACGCCACCATCCTGCAGGCCGTGACCCACGACCTGCGAACGCCGCTCGCCGCGATCCTCGGGCTCGCCGTGACGCTCGAGCGCGCCGACGTGGAGCTCGCCCCCGACGAGGTCCGCGATCTCGCGCGCCGAATCGCCGCCAACGCCCGCAGGCTCGACGGGATGCTGACCGACCTCCTGGACCTCGACAGGCTGATGCGCGGGGCCGTCGAGCTCGCCCCCTACCCCACCGACGTGGGCGCCCTGGTGCGCCGGGTCGTCCTCGACTCGGAGCTCGCTCGGGAGGGGCGCATCACCGTCGAGGCGCCGTCGGTCACGGTGAGCGTCGATGGAGCCAAGGTCGAGCGGATCGTGGAGAGCCTGCTCTCCAACGCGCGCCGGCACACGCCGGCCGGGAGCCGGGTGTGGGTGAGCGTCGAGCCCTCCGACGGCGGCGCGCTGATCGCGGTCGAGGACGAAGGGCCCGGGATCGCCGAGGAGCACCGGGAGGCGATCTTCGAGCCCTTCCGGCAGGGCCCGGACGCCCCCGACCACGCACCCGGCGTCGGGATCGGCCTCGCGCTCGTGGCGGGGTTCGCCGAGCTGATGGGCGGACGGGCCTGGGTGCAGGAGCGGCAGGAGGGCGGCGCCTCGTTCCGCGTGCTCCTCGCCGACGCGGACGCGGGGAGCGCGCCGGACACCGCGGCGAGCGCGGACGTCGGGGGAAGCGCCGACGAGGCCGGCGCCCCCGGCACGGACACGGGATAGGCGAGCGCCCCCGGCCGAGCCGGGGGCGCTCGGACCCGCTCCGGGCCTCAGCCGGCCGCGGCCCAGCCGGCCACCGTGGGGTGGTCGACCGCGCTCGGCCCTACCTGCGCGGCGCCGCCCGGCGATCCCACGCCGCTCACCGCCTCCGTGAAGTACTCGGCGTTGATCGCCGTGAACTGCTTCCACTCCGCCGGGACGTCGTCCTCGTAGAAGATCGCCGTCACCGGGCAGACGGGCTCGCACGCGCCGCAGTCCACGCACTCGTCGGGCTGGATGTACAGCATCCTCGGGCCCTCGTAGATGCAGTCGACCGGGCACTCGTCGACGCAGGCCTTGTCCTTGACGTCGATGCAGGGCTCCGCGATCACGTACGTCATCGTTTTCCCCTTATCTACGGTGCGGACCGTGCAAACCTAAGTCTACGCGCACCACGCCGGCGCGCAACTCAAGCCGGAAGGTCCCGTTCCGATGGCGCGAGCGCGAGCAGCGTCCCCAGGATCGAGGGGGCCGGCTCCCCCACCGGGACCGGGTACACGACCGGCAGGTCCGCGCCGGCCTCCCGGTAGGCATCCAGCTGGCGACGCGCCTCACGGCGCCCGCCGAGCAGGCACAGCTCGCGGACCAGCCGCTCGGGCACCTCCTCAGGCGTCGCCGCTCGGTGGGCCGCGGCGGCCCTCTCGGCCTCCGCGCCCAGGCCCACGCTCGTGAGCTGGCGGGCGTAGGCCGGGTAGGCCGCGTACTGACCCGACGCCACCCGGAGAGCCGCGAGCGCAGCACCTTCGTCCTGGGCAACGCAGGCGCGCACGTAGACCGCCACGGTGATCTCGGCGGGGTCGCGGCCGTTCGCCTCCGCCCCCTCGCGGATCCGCTCCCGCGCGAAGGCCACGCGCTCGGGCGGGCACCAGTTGAGCAGGACCCCGTCCGCGACCTCTCCGGCGAGCCGCATCGCCCGAGGGCCGAGCGCGGCGAGCCACACGGGGACGCGCGACCCGGGATCGAGCGTGAGCCGCTCGCGCTCGCCGTCCACCCGGAGGGCGTCGCCGGCGAACAGCGACCGGAGCGCGTGCACCTGCTCGCGGAGCCGATCCAGCGCCCCCGGCCCGACGGCGCCGGTCCCGAGCCCGAGGATCAGCCGACCGCCCGAGCGCTCGTGCACGGTGGCCGCTCCCATCGCCGTCACCATGGTGCGCCTGGAGCCCATCGGCACGACGCCCGTGCCGAGGAGCAGCTCGCGCGTCTCGCCCGCGAGCCCGGCGAGAGCGGCCAGGGCGTCGCGACCCGCGATCTCCGGCAGGAACACCGCGGCGTACCCCAGGAGCTCGCCCGAGCGGGCGATCCCCGCGAACGCGTCCCACGGCAGGGGATCACGGAGGGCGAACCCGGTCCCCCGGGGTTGTCGAGCGCCACCCATCCTGCCATCGTCGCACGCCGTGGGTGCGCTCCGCTTCTCCACGTCGAACGGGGTCTCGCTCCAGGGGGAGCTGCGCGAGCCGCAGACGCCCATCCGTGGGACCGCCGTCCTCTGTCACGCTCATCCGCGGCACGGGGGCAGCCGGGACCACCCGCTGCTCTGGGCGATCCGGGGCGAGCTCGTGGCCCGTGGCCTCGCCGTCCTGTCGTTCGACTTCCGAGGGGTGCGGGGCTCGGGCGGGACCTTCGGCGGCGGTCGCGCCGAGGTCCGCGACGTCGCGGCGGCCGTCGAGCGGGTCCGCCGGGTCGCCCATGGCCCGACGCTGGTCTGCGGATGGTCCTTCGGCGCGATGGTGGCCCTGCACGCCGCGCTCGAGGACCCCGCGGTGGCGGGCCTCGCGCTCGTCGGGCTGCCGCTCGGCGACCACGGCCTCGAGGTCCCGGGACCGCCGGGAGCCTCGGAGCTCCGCGCGTTCCGTCGCCCGGTGCTGCTCCTGTCGGGTGAGGGGGACACGTTCTCGCCCAGGCCCGAGCTGGAGCTGATCGCCCGCCGTCTCCCCAACGCCGAGCTCGCCACCGTGCCGGGTACCGACCACTTCCTGTGGCGCCGCGAGCGCGAGGCGGCCGAGGCGATCGGGCGCTTCGCGAGCGACCTGCTCGGCTGACTCAGCGGCGGAGCGAGCGCTGGGTCCGCAGGAAGACCCACACCAGGGCCCCGACCAGCAGGACGATGATGGCCCATCCGCGCCCGCCCAGGATCGCCGCGAACAGCGCCGCCCCGGCCCAGAAGGGGATCGAGGCCCACCAGCGCCACCGCCCCCATCGGCCGCCCCAGCGGTCCTCGACCGACCAGATCGCCCGCAGGTAGCCGAGCATCGCCAGCCCGAGCAGGACCAGCCCGATGACCCGACCCGTGCTGGAGGACAGGGCCTACTCCTCCGGCTCGCGGGGTCTGGACCCGGGTCGGCGCCCGCCGGAGCGCATCCAGATGAACGGGAGCAGCAAGATGGTGAACCCGAGCAGCCGAGGGAACACCAGGACACCGAGGAGCACCAACGCCGCCGAGGCGGCGATCCACACGGCCGGGGTCGCCCACAGCGGCCTCGTCGGACCGGCGGCGCCCGGGGCCCTTGAGGCCCGTCGAGCGAGCAGGGGGGCGGCGACCGCGAGCGCGATCGCGGTGACCGCCAGGGCGATCAGGGCGGGGCTCATACCTGCCAGCCTAGCCCCTGAGCGCCGCTACCGGACGAGCTCGGTGGAGAACCTCACCCCTTCGGCCTCGAGCTCCGCCACGAAGGCCCCGGCGTCGAACGCGGTCTCGGGCGGATGCACGCCGGCGGGCACGCGACCCTCGGCCATCCACCGAGCCGTGACGGCGATCGGGATCGCCGTGCCGAACGCCCCCGCGGACAGCCCCTCGGGGCTCGGGTCGAACCGCGCCAGCGCGCGGTGCTCGGCCGGGCTCCCGTCCTTCTCGCCACGCACCCGGACGTCGAGGTACTCGACGTCCGTCGGTGCGCCCTCGGGCACGGGCAGGCGCCCGAGCACGGCCGCGAGCACCTCGCGCGGCACCGCCGGGCCGCTCGGCGTGGCCACCGGGTCCGTGTCGGCAAGCCCCACCTCCACCAGGAACGCGAACCCCTCGTGCACCGCCCTGGGGAGCGCCAGCCGCCACCGCACGTCGCGTACGCCCGGGATGGTCTTCGGCAGGGTCGCGGGCTCCGAGTGCAGCGTGTACATCGCCGGCTGGGTGCCGACCGGCTCGGGGAAGTCCCACTCGACGACGCCCGAGCCCGCCGGCACCTCCCTCAGCTCGCCGTCCTCGAACACCATCGCCGGCATCGTGAACTCGTCCAGGACCGTGTCGACCGAGTAGGGCACGCCGAACCCGCCGCCGCCGGCGGCCAGGTCGACGGCGCCGTCCACCATGTCGATCGACCCCACCCGGTCGAGCCGGTCGGCGCCGAGCTTCGCGAGCACGTTGGTGAGCCCTGGCGCCGAGCCGATGCCGAGCACCGCCGCGACGCCCGCGGCCTCGAACCGCTCGTGCAGCTCGAGCTGCTTCAGCGTGGTGTGGAACAGCCCGCCGAGATCCGCGTAGGGACACCCCGCCGCGAGCGCCGCCTCCATCGTGGGCAGGTTGGCCCGGTACGGGATGCACGCGGCCACCGCTCGGACCCCCCGGAGCAGCTCGACGAGCTCCCCCGACGCCGGGTCGAACCCGCGGCCCTCGGCGCCCACGCCCTCGGCGACCGACCGGGCCCGCCCCTCGTCCACGTCGAGGACGAGCAGGTCGACGTCGTCGTGCCGGGCGAGGAGGACCGCGGCGGCGCTCCCCATCGCGCCGGCACCGAGGACCGCGATCGGCGTGCCCACTACAGTGGGACGTGCGACAGGACCATGATCCTCGGCTCGGTCATCTCCTCCATCGCGAACCGCAGGCCCTCGCGTCCGAACCCAGAGTCCTTCGAGCCGCCGTACGGCATCTGGTCCGCCCGGAAGGCCGAGACGTCGTTCACGATCACGCCGCCGACCTCGATGTCGCGGTGCGCCTGGAACGCCCGGTTCAGGTCGCTCGTGAACACGCCGGCCTGCAGGCCGAAGCGCGAGTCGTTCACGACCGCGATCGCCTCCTCGAAGGTCTGGTACGGGCTGATCGTCACGACGGGCCCGAAGATCTCCTCACGGCAGACCTTCATCTCCGGCTCGACCTGGGCCAGCAGGGTCGGGTGGTAGAAGGGGACCTCGGCGCGGCCGCCGGTGAGGATCTCGGCGCCCTGCGAGACGGCCTCCTTGACCCACGCGTCGATCCGCTCGACGTCGCCCTTGGAGATCACCGGGCCGACGTCCACCGTGGGGTCCATCGGGTCGCCGGTCTTGAGGTTCTCGACCTCCTTGACCAGGCGGGCGGCGAAGTCCTCGTAGACCTCGGACTGCACGAGCACGCGCTGCACGCTGATGCAGGACTGCCCCGCCTGGTAGTACCCGCCGAACGCGATCCGCGCGGCCGCGAGGTCCAGGTCGGCGTCCGAGTGCACGATGACGCCGGCGTTGCCCCCGAGCTCCAGCGTGACCCGCTTCTTCGGGTCCAGGCTCTTCAGGTACCACCCGATGTCCGCCGACCCCGTGAACGAGATCTTGCGGAACCGCTCGTCGCGGGCCATCTGATCGGCGACGCTCGCGCGCACCGGCAGCACCTGGTACATGCCCTTTGGCAGCTCGGTCTCGTCGAACAGCTCGGCCAGCCGCAGGGCGCCGAGCGGCGTGTACGAGGCCGGCTTGACGACGATCGGCGCGCCGACCGCCAGGGCCGGGGCGACCTTGTGGGCCACCAGGTTCACCGGGAAGTTGAACGGCGTGATGCCGAGCACCGGACCGAAGGGGAACCGGCGCAGCAGGCCGATCCGGGAGCCGAAGGCCGCCTCGGTGTCCAGCCGCATCAGCTCGTCGTCTCCGTGGCGCAGGACCTCGGAGGCCCAGCGGAACGTGCTGACGGCGCGGGCGGCCTCGACCCTGGCCCACTTGAGCGGCTTCCCGCCCTCGCGCGCGATCAGCTCGGCGGTCTCGTCGGCCGTCTCGGCCAGGCGCTTCGAGATGTGATCCAGGGCCGTCGAGCGCGCCGCGACCGACAGGCGCCGCGACTCCTTGAACGTCTCGGCCGCCGTCGCGACGGCCTCCTCGACGTCGGCCTCGGTCGGCACCCCGATCTCGGCGACCACGCTCTCGTCGAAGGGGCTCTTGACCTCCAGCGCCCCCTCGCCCGTGCGCCACTCGCCGTTCACGTAGAACGGTCGCACTGCCATCGGACGATCACCACCCTTCGACGGCGGTGGCCCGGGCCCGACGCCCGGGCCGGGCCACCCCACCTCGCTCCGATCGGTCGCTCAGTCGAGCGACCACATGACGTGCTTGATCTGCGTGTAGTCCTCCAGCGAGTACATCGACATGTCCTTGCCGTACCCGCTCTCCTTGTACCCGCCGTGCGGCATCTCGGCGGTGATCATGAAGTGGGTGTTGACCCACACGGCGCCGAACTGCAGTCGGCGGGCCACCCGCATCGCGCGGGCGGCGTCCTTGGTCCACACCGAGGACGCCAGGCCGTAGACGACGTCGTTGGCCCACGCCACCGCCTGGTCCTCGTCGCTGAACCGCTGGACCGAGACGACCGGCCCGAAGACCTCCTGCTGCACGATCTCGGACTTCTGGTCGACGTCCGCGATCACGGTCGGCTTGTAGTAGAAGCCCGGCCCGTCGATCCGCTCACCGCCCGTGAGCACCTTGCCGCCGGACTCGGCGGCGCGCTCCACGAACCCCGCCACGCTCTCACGCTGGGTGGCCGAGACGAGCGGCCCCATCTCGACCGACTCGTCCATGATCGGGCCGACCTTGATGGACTCGACCTCCGGCACGAGCGCTCCGAGGAGGTCCTCGTAGACGCCGGACCCGGCGAGCACGCGGCACGAGGCCGTGCAGTCCTGGCCGGTGTTGGTGTAGCCGGCGAACTTGAGCGTCTCGACGACCTTGCCGATGTCGGCGTCGTCGAACACGACGACCGGCGCCTTGCCACCGAGCTCCAGGTGCGCGCGCTTCACGTTGGACGCGGCCGCGTTCGCCGCGATGATCTTGCCCGTCGACGTGTCCCCGGTCACCGAGACCAGGCGGACGAGCGGGTGCTTGACGAGCTGGTCCCCGATCTCCGAGCCGTGACCGGTCACGACGTTGAACACGCCCGGCGGCAGGATGTCCTGCGACAGCTCGGCCAGGCGGAGCGTCGTGCGCGGGGTGATCTCGGCCGGCTTGAGGATCGAGGTGTTGCCCGCCGCGAGCGCGGGCCCGAGCTTCCAGATCGCCATCATGAGCGGGTAGTTCCACGGGCAGATGCCCACGGTCACGCCGAGCGGCTCACGCCGGATGATGCTCGTGAACCCCTTCTCGTACTCGGCCGAGGACTTGCCCTCGAGCACCCGGGCAGCTCCGGCGAAGAAGCGCAGGTTGTCGATGATGAACGGGATGTCGGCCGCCGATACCGAGATCGGCTTGCCGACGTCCTCGGCCTCCAGCTTGGCCAGGTTGTCGGCGTCGGCCTCCATCGCGTCGGCGAGCTTGAGCATCATCGCCGAGCGCTCCTTGGGCGGCGTGTCGAACCAGACCTCGTCGTAGGCCTTCTGCGCGGCCTCGGCGGCCCGGTCGGCGTCCTCGCGCGTGCCGACCTGGACGATGTCGGCCGTCTCGCCCGTCGAGGGGTCGATGTTCGGCTCGTCCTCGCCGCGGCCGGACATCACCCACTCGCCGCCGATGTACATGCCCCAGGTCTTCTGATCGGCCATGCGTACCTCCCCCTGTGACGGGACCCGCGCAGGGTCGAACACGCCCTGCCAGGGCAAGTATCACCGAACCGCTGCCGAGGAGGCCAATCGACGTTCCGGCCGGGGGGTCCTACGCGGCTGTACGGAACGGCGACGGCCGGCCGGGGTCGCGCCGGCCGCTCACTCCCGAGCGATGCTCCTCGCGAGGTCCCGCATCGAGACCATGCCCACCAGGGACCCGCCGTCCATCACCGGGAGGTGGCGGAACCCGCCCGCGAGCATCACGTCCAGGGCCTCGCCCACGGTGGCCTCGGGGCCGATGGTGGCCGGCGCCTCGGTCATCCACCGCTCCACCGAGGACACCCTGCCGACGTCGGCGTCGGAGGAGCCGGTCAGGGCACGCATGATGTCCCGCTCCGTGAAGATGCCGAGCAGCTCGCCCCCCCGGACGACGAGGACGGAGCCGGCTCTGCCGATCGACATCGCGTGGGCGGCCTCGGTCACGCTCGCCGACGGCTCCACCGTGACGAGGTCGGTCCGCATGACCTCGCGGATGGTCGTCATCGGTCCCTCCCATCGTGGTCGCGATCAGCCGACTCTGCGCCTGCCGCCCCTGGCGGTCAAGACCGACGGAAGCCTGCTCCCCGTGGGCCAAGACGGCTGCCGTTCCTGTACCGGACGTCCGATTGTCCCCGTGCGCGGCGAGCGCCTAGCCTTATCCCGAACGCCTGAGAGGAGGCCGTCGTGCGTGATGCCTACGACCTGTACATCGGTGGGACCTGGGTGCCCGCGAGCTCTGACGAGCGGATCCCGGTGATCGACCCGGCGACCGGGGAGCAGGTGGCGACCACCGCGGCCGCGACCGCCGCCGACGTCGCGAAGGCGGTCGACACCGCGAGCGAGGCCTTCCGCGACGGTCGGTGGAGCCGGATCCCGCCCGCCGACCGGGCCCGGGTGCTCCTCAAGGTGGCCGACCTGATCGAGGAGCGCCTGATGGAGCTCTCGAAGGTCGAGTCGATCGACGCGGGCAAGCCGATCAAGCTGACCTCCAACTTCGACGTGCCGTTCGGAGCGGACAACGTCCGCTTCTTCGGCGGCGCGGCCCGGCTCCTGGAGGGCAAGGCCGCCGGCGAGTACTCCCCCGATCACCTGAGCTACCTGCGGCGGGACCCGATCGGGGTCATCGCGGCGATCTGCCCCTGGAACTACCCGTTCCAGATCGAGGTCTGGAAGATCTTCCCGGCGATGGCGGCCGGGAACACGGTCGTGATGAAGCCGGCCAAGGAGACGCCGCTGTCTGCGTTCGAGCTCGCGGAGCTCTGCGAGGAGGCCGGCCTGCCGTCGGGCGTGCTGAACGTCGTCACCGGCCGCGGCGCCGAGATCGGCGAGCCGCTGATCCAGCACCCCGACGTGCGGATGGTGTGCCTGACCGGCGACACCGAGACCGGCAAGCTCGTGATGCGCGCCGCCGCCGACGGCGTGAAGCGGCTGCACCTCGAGCTCGGCGGCAAGGCGCCGTTCATCGTGTTCGACGACGCCGACCTCGAGGCCGCGGTCCGGGGCGCCGTCGCCGGCGCGTACATCAACTGCGGGCAGGACTGCACCGCCGCGACGCGCGCGTACGTGCAGGAGCCGCTGTACGAGGACTTCGTCTCAGGGGTGGCGGACCTCGCGCGCGAGCTGAACGTCGGCCCGACGCTCGATGCGGCGACGGACATGGGCCCGCTCATCACGATGGCCCAGCGCGAGAGCGTCCACGGCTTCGTCGAACGGGCGCGGAAGTACGGGGCGAAGGTCGTCACCGGCGGCGAGTTCTCGAGCCGGCCCGGGACCGAGAGCGGGTCGTTCTACGAGCCGACGGTCGTGACCGACGTCGCCCAGGACTCGGAGATCGTCCAGCGCGAGATCTTCGGACCGGTGCTCGTCGTGCTGCCGTTCCGCGAGGACGAGGAGGCCATCACGATGTCCAACGATGTCGTGTACGGCCTGTCGAGCTCGGTCTGGACCCGCGACATCTACCGGGCGCTCGACGCGTCACGTCGCCTCGAGTTCGGCAACACGTGGATCAACGAGCACATCCCGATCGTCTCGGAGATGCCCCACGGCGGCGTGAAGGGCTCGGGCTTCGGCAAGGACATGTCGATGTACGCGCTCGAGGACTTCACGACCGTCCGTCACGTGATGGCCGACATCACCGGCAAGGCCGACAAGTCCTGGCACGGGGCCGTGATGGGAGGCGCCCAGGGGTAGATCCCAGCTGGTCAGACTCCCCAACCTGCGAACGCGGCACATGGGCGTGTGCCCGAGAGCGCTTCGCTATCCCTGCCCGATCACTTCCACCGAGCAGTCGAGATCGCCGACGCGAGCGAGCCGACGGTCCAACGTGAGCAGCGTGGCGCCGAGCGCCTCGGCCAGGGCCACGTACAGGGCGTCCCACGAGCGGACGTTCCCTGTGAGCTCCCAAGCTCGCTCGAGCAAGCCCCGATGGCCGAAACGTTCACCCGGCCAGTCGCGAAGGTCCTCGACGGCCTGCCTGGCGGCGGTGGCATCGAGCCGTCCGAGCAGGTGGTCGCGGCGCACGATCCCGAGCACCTCGGCATCGATCACGTGGGGCGCCGCCTGATCCGTATCGGCGGCGAGCCGGTCACGAACCTCCTCGGCCTGGACCCCGTCGGCGAGCACCTCGTAGAGACACGAGGCGTCAACGACCAGCATCGGGCCAGGGTCCTCGCAGCTCGTCGACCGCTTCGAGCACCTGGGTGCGCGTGATGCCCGACGGCCGACGCCGGGTGCGCGCGAGCCACTCCTCGACGGTCGGGCGCGATGCGAGCCGGGCGGCCTCGCGCCGCAGGAGGTCGGGAACCGTGATCCCTGCTTCGGCCGCACGCTTGGCGAGCGCCGCATACACCTCGTCGTCGATGTCCCGGATCTGGATCGTCTTAGGCATGTTCGCATCGTATCATGCGAGACCGCATGTCTCCATGCAAGGCGCTCATCTCGGCCCTGCTCGCTGCGACGCAGGAGAGCACGTTGCGTTCGGCAGGACTCCCCGGAGGCGTTGCCGCGGTCGTGGGCCACCAGGTTCCGCGCTTCGGGGGGAGAATCCGGTCGATCGGGATCAGCCCTCAGCCGTTGGGCTCGGCGGCCAGGAGCTCACGAGCCCGGAGCGCGAGCCAGAACTCCATCCTGTCGAAGCTCGATGACAGGTCCCGGCCTGTGAGCTCCTCGACCTTGCGCATGCGGTAGCGCAGCGTGTGGCGGTGGACGAACAGCTCGGCCGCCGCGGTCTCCCAACGGGCGTTGTGCTGCAGGAACGCCCGGAGCGACGACGTGAGCTCGCCACCCTGCTCGCGGTCGTAGGCGTCGAGCGGGCCGAGCATCGCGTCGGCGAACGCGCGGAGCGCGTCGGGCTCGGCCATCGACAGCAGGAGCCGGTACGTGCCGAGATCCTCGAACCCGGCCGAGTCCCACCCCTCGAGCCGGCACACCTGCAACGCGTAGCGTGCCTCGCGCAGGCTCCGGTCCACCTGGTCGGCGGCGACGGCGCCGCCGGAGCCGAGCCGGACGGGGCCCAGGCGCTCGGCGATCGCGCCGCGGAGCGCGCCGAGCTCGGGCGGAGGCTCGGAGGGCAAGAGGACGTGCACGGCGGCCTCGTTCCGCGAGATGAGGTACGGGCCGCCGGCGCGGGACAGGTGGTCCTCCGTGGCGTACGCGAGATCCTCGACGCCCTGGGCGCCGCCCTCGATCGCCACGACGACCACCGTCGACGAGCGGTCGAAGCCGAACCGTGCGAGCCCGCGGATCGCCTCCTGCGGCGGCATGGTCCCGCTCGCCAGCGCGTCGAAGAAGTCGCCCTGGAGCCGGCGCTCGGCCTCGGCGACGGCCCGGGACTTCGCCAGCTCGATCGCGAACAGCGACAGCGCGTGGCCGGCGACGATCCGATCGAGCTGGGAGGGGGCGTCGGGCTTTCCGACCGCGAGGAAGGCCTCCACGCGGCCCTGCGCGCCGACCGGTTGGACCCAGATGTGGTGCCCGCGGTCGACGAGGGTGAGGCTGAAGCCCGTGCCGTCGGGTCGGGAGGTCCGAAGCTCGTCCCACACGCGCTGGGCGCGCTGACGCGCGGCCGGCGAGGTGGCCGCGAGCGGGACGCCGTGCAGGTCGAGCAGGAGGGCCCACCCGCCGGTCACCTTGGCGAGGGACGTCGCGATCCCCTCGACGCCGCCCCCCTCCATCACCGAGCGCGTCAGCACGTGCTCGGCCTCGACCGCCCGCTGGAGCGTGTCGTACTGCTCGGCGATCAGGCGGGTCGAGACCGCCTCCGTGATCGCGATGAAGGGCACGGGGTAGGGCACCTCGAACAGCGGGAAGCCCGCCTGCTCGGCCGCCGTGACGAGGGCCTTCGGGATCCGCTCGTACCCGAACCCGAGCCCGAACCCCAGGCCCGCCAGCCCGGCGTCGGCGAGGCGGGTGACGTACGCGCGGTGCTTGGCCGGCGTCGAGCCGATCCCCCGCCCCGTGGTGAGCAGGAGCTCGCCGCCCTTCAGCCAGGGCGTGGGGTCCTCCAGCTCGCTCGCGTGCACCCAACGGATCGGGCGATCCACGCTCGCCTCCCCGGCCACCAGCCGCAGCGCGAGGCCGGGCACCCCCAGGATGTCCCGCACGGTGAGGGCCATGGCGGGATTGTACGGTGCGTACAAACCACGGGCATCCCCCGGGCCACGAGCGCGATCGGATGGACGTGCCGTACAAACGCCCGGCACGTGCTTGGTCCGCGGACCTCCTGACAGCCGGTCCGCGTTCGACGGAGACTCCGGGTGACCGCGGAGCGGTCCCTGCCCTCGTGCGCCCCGTGCGCGGAAGGAGGAGGACGTGGACATCCCTCAGGAGCGCAAGCTCGTCACCGAGATCCCCGGGCCGAAGTCGCGCGAGTGGTTCGAGCGCCGCAAGACGGCCATCCCGCCGGGCGTCGCGAGCATCCATCCGATCGTCACCGCCCGCGCCTCGGGCGCGATCATCGAGGACGTCGACGGCAACCGCCTGATCGACTTCGCGACCGGCATCGCCGTCCTGAACGTGGGGCACTCGGCGCCCGAGGTCGTGGCGGCCGTCCAGCGGCAGGCCGAGCTCGACACGCACACGTGCTTCCACGTCACCGCGAACGAGCCGTACATCGAGCTCGCGGAGCGCCTGAACGCGCTCACGCCCGGCGACTTCGAGAAGCGCACGATGTTCGCGAACTCGGGCGCCGAGGCCGTCGAGAACGCGGTCAAGATCGCGCGCTACGCGACCAAGCGTCAGGCGATCGTGACGTTCGACCACGCCTTCCACGGCCGGACGCTCCTCGCGATGACGCTCACCGCGAAGGTCATGCCCTACAAGCAGGGCATGGGGCCGTTCGCCCCCGAGATCTACCGCCTGCCGTTCGCGTACCCGTACCGCTGGCCGAGCGGTCCCGACCGCTGCGCGGAGGAGGCGCTCGCGTACGCGCTCGACGAGATGAAGAAGCACATCGGGCCGGAGAACATCGCGGCGGTCATCGTCGAGCCGATCCAGGGTGAGGGAGGGTTCATCGTCCCGGCTCCCGGGTTCCTCAAGGGACTCGCGGAGTTCTGTCAGGCCAACGGCATCGTGTTCATCTCCGACGAGATCCAGGCGGGGATGGGCCGGGCCGGACGATGGTTCGCGATCGAGGACGAGGACGTCGTCCCGGACATCGTCACGAGCGCGAAGTCGCTCGGCGGCGGGATGCCGATCAGCGCGATCACCGGACGCGCCGAGCTGATGGACTCGGTCCACGTCGGCGGGCTCGGCGGCACGTACGGCGGGAACCCCGTCGCGGCGGCCTCGGCGCTCGCGGTGCTCGACAAGATCGAGCGCGAGGACCTGCTCGCCGCCGCCCGACGGACCGGCGAGGTCGTGATGCGCCGCTTCGGCGAGATGCAGGCCAGGCACCCGGTCATCGGCGACGTGCGCGGCCGCGGCGCGATGTGCGCGCTCGAGATGGTGAGCGACCCGGCGACCAAGGAGCCGCTCGCGGCCGACACGATGGGCGCCATCGCGCGCGGGGCGCTCGAGCGCGGCGTGGTGGTGCTGACGGCCGGCACGTACGGCAACGTCGTTCGGCTGCTTCCGCCGATCAACATCGACGAGAGCCTGCTGGAGGACGGCCTGAACGTCCTCGACGAGGCGATCGGCGCCGCCACCGCGTAGCGACGCAGGACCCGCGGGCGGGCGGGGTGCCCGTGCCCCGCCCACCCGCGCTCACGCCGGCCGTCAGGTCGCCGGGGCGATCGGGCTCGACGCGGCGAGCTTCGCCAAGCCCGGCCTCTTGGACCTCGACCCGCTGCTACCGTGCGGGCCGTGGACGAGGGGACCACACGGCCGGACGCACGCGGCCGGCTGAGGGGCGTCGCCGCGGATCTCACGCCGCTCCGCGACTCGAGGGACTTCCGGCGGCTGTGGCTCGGCCTCCTGGTCTCCGAGCTCGGGTTCCAGTTCACGCTCGTCGCGACCTACGTGCAGGTGACGAGGCTGACGGGCTCGGCCGCGGCCGTCGGACTGATCGGGCTCGTGGGGTTCGTCGCCCTGGTTGCCGGCTCGCTCGGCGGCGCCGCGTTCCTGGACGCCGTCGACCGGCGGATCCTCCTGCTCTGCTCGCAGCTCGGGTACATCCTCGCCGCGGGGCTGCTGCTCGCCGGCGCGATCCACGGTCGTCCGCCCGTGTGGGTGATCTACGTGGGGGTGGCGATCTTCGCCGTGGTCTCCGCCGTCGACGGACCGACCCGCTCGGCGATCACCCCGAGGCTGGTCGGCCGCCAGCTCCTCCCCGCCGCCCTGGCGCTGAACCAGGTGGTGTGGAACGCCACCGGTCTGGTCGGGCCGGCGATCGCCGGCGTCGTGATCGCCCGTTCGGGCCTCGCCGCCGCCTACACGATCGACCTCGTGACCTACGGGGCCATGCTGGTCGCCGCCGTCTCGATCCGCCCCGTCCCGCCCGAGCGGGGGGAGCACGCAGCCGTCGGCTGGGCCGCGGTGAAGGAGGGCTTCGCCTACCTCCGGGGCCGGCGCGTCCTGCAGTCCACGTTCGTGATCGACATCATCGCGATGGTCTTCGGGATGCCGCGCGCCCTGTTCCCCATCCTGGCCGCCGAACGGTTCTCGGCGGGCCCGACCGTGGCGGGACTGCTGTTCGCCGCGCCGGCGGTCGGCGCGTTCGTCGGCGCGCTCACATCCGGGTGGGTCGGCCGCGTGCGCCGCCAGGGGCTCGCGGTGATCTGGGCCGTGATCCTGTGGGGAGCCGGCATCGCGGCGTTCGGGCTGGTGGACCGGCTCTGGCTGGCCCTGGTGTTCCTCGCATTCGCGGGCGGAGCCGACGTGATCTCCGCTGTGTTCCGTTCGACGATCCTCCAGCTCACCGTCCCGGATGCCCTGCGGGGCAGGCTCTCCGGGATCCACATCCTGGTCGTGACGGGTGGACCTCGGCTCGGCGACCTGGAGGCGGGTCTGGTGGCCTCGGCGTTCACGCCGACGTTCTCGGTCGTGTCGGGTGGGCTGCTCTGCATCGCGGGTGCCGCGCTCGTCGCGTGGCGGGTGCCCGAGTTCCGTCGCTACAGCGCCGGCGACGCGGCCTGACTATGCTCCGGCGCATGGCGGGGCGGGTCTCGCTCGTCGAGCTTCGCGTGCTCGAGGGACCGAACCTGTACTTCCCGCGTCCGGCGATCAAGCTGACGCTCGCCGTGCCGGGTTGGCTCGGGCTCCCCGAGGACGTGTTCGCCCGCGAGGCCGCGCGCGTTGGCGTGTCCGCGAAGGCCGGCGCGCCCGGCTCCGAGCAGCGACGGCGCGCGGTCGGTCGCGTCGCCAGCGCGCTCACGCGCCGTCTCGCCGTGGCCAGCCGGGTCCGGCTCGCCGTCCGCACGCGACCCGGCGCGGAGCCCGACCGCATCGTCGTCGCGTACCCGTGGCGGCGTCGCGGCGCGGCGGAGGCGCTCGGCCGCGAGGTCGCCGAGGCGATGGGTGCGCTCCTCGACGCCCGCCGCTCACCCGAGCGGCTCGTCGCGGCCGCGGCCGCGAGGCTCGAGGCGGTGGAGCCCGGTGAGGAGCCCTCGGTCCCCGACCCTGCGATCCCGGTGATCGCCGTCACGGGCACCAACGGGAAGACGACGACCGTTCGCCTCCTCGCGCACATCGTCCGCACGGCTGGGCTCCACGTCGCGTACTCCTCGACAGACGGCGTCTACCGCGACGAGGAGGAGCTCGTGGAGGCCGGCGACTACTCGGGGTTCGGCGGCGCGGCACGTGCGCTCGCGCAGGAGCCCGACGTGGCCGTGCTCGAGACCGCGCGCGGCGGGATCCTGCTCCGCGGGATCGGCGTGCTCCACAACGACGTCGCGGTCGTGACGAACGTCTCGGCCGACCACCTCGACCTGCATGGGATCCGCACGCTCGACCAGCTCGCCGAGGTGAAGGCCACGATCACCAAGATCACCCGGCCGAACGGGTGGTGCGTCCTGAACGCGGACGACCCGCGCGTGCTCGCGATGCGCCGGGGGGCGGCCGGTCGCCCGTGGCTGTGCTCGACCGATCCCGATCACCCGGCCCTCCGTGAGGTGCTCGCCGAGGGTGGGCGGGCGACCACCTCGCTCGACGGGTGGCTGACGGTGCTGGAGGGCTCCGATGCCCGACCGCTCGTGAAGCTCGAGGACGTGCCGGTCACGATCGCGGGGATCTCGAGCCCGAACGTGCGCAACGCGATGGGCGCGGCCTCGGCGGCGCTCGCGATCGGGCTTCCGGAGCGTGCCGTCGTGCGGGGGCTGCGGGGTTTCGTGCTCGACCCCGAGACCAACCCGGGTCGCGCCAACCTGTTCGAGCTCGACGGGCGGATCGTCGTGGCCGACTACGCCCACAACGAGGCCGGGATGGTCGGGCTCACCGAGATCTGCCAAGGTCTGCGCCGCCCCGGTGCCGAGATCTGGCTCGCGATCTGCACGGCCGGGGACCGGACCGACGACATCCTGCACGCATTCGCGTACCGAGCCGCGCGCGGCTCCGACCATCTCGCCCTGGCCGAGCTCCTCGGCTACCTGCGCGGGCGCGAGCGCGGCGACGTGATCGCCCGGCTGCGGGCGGGCGCGCTCGACGGCGGCGCCGAGGAGATCGACGTCTTCCCCGACGAGCTCGCGGCCCTCAAGCACATGGTCCGCGAGGCCCGGCCGCGAGACGTGGTGGCCGTCACCGCCCTCGGGATGCGCCCGGAGATCTTCGCGTGGCTCGAGCGCTCGGGCGCCACCCGCATGACGCCCGCGCGCGTGAAGCGTCTGGTGCGCGCCGCCCGCGCGTGACCGGATCGAGCGGTTCCGGTCACCCCCGACGGTATCGGTTGACCCGATACTCCTCGACCCACGCCCGCGTGCTCCGCCACTGACCGTCCGGGCCCTGGACCCCCTTGAGCCTGCTGCGATGCACCGCGACCCGGAGGGCCCCGTGGGACAGCTCGTCATCGGCGAGGGCGGCGAGCGGCACGAGCCGTCTCGGACCCGCCACGGCGGGCATCACGAACCGATACAGGTTGTCCAGGACCGAACGCGCGACGAGCTCCCCCAGCGCACCTGGGTCGCCCGCGTCCGAGCGGTGCAGCGCCGCGAGGTACGCGTCCCGACGACGGTTCGAGATCACCGCGGGCGGATACCCGAGCCGTACCAGCTGCAGGTTCATGAGCAGCCGGCCGACGCGGCCGTTCCCGTCCAGGAAGGGATGGATGCGCTCGAACGCCCCGTGCTGCGTCGCCACGCGCTCGATGAGATGGCCGCTCCCCCGCTCCACGCGGCTCGCCGCGTCCACCCAGTCCCGTATCGCGGCGTCCACCTCGGTCCACGTAGGCGGCGCCATCCCTCGCGCGAACGGACGGATGTCGTGACGCCGGAACCCGCCGGGTCCCTCGGCGGCGGTGGCGTCCGGATGCGGCGCCACCTCCCACGCAGGGCCGATCGCCATCTGGTGGATGCGACGGACCTCGGTCAGCGTGACGAGCCTGCCGCCGCTCCACTCTCCGGCGCCGATCCCCTGCCGATACACCCACGAGGCGGCGTCCGCGTAGCCGCGGACCTCGAGGTACTCGGCGATGTTCCGCTGGCCGATGACCTTCCCCTCCGAAAGGAGCGCCTCCACCTGCTTGAGCATCAGCGTGTTGCCCTCGATGGCGGTCGAGTTGTGGGCCTCCTCGAACCAGATGCCGCGCCAGACGTCCTCCGCCTCGTCCGGGGCGGGCAAACCACCCATCCGGTCGCCGAGCTCGGCGACCGCCTCGTCGACCCGCCGATACAGGGATGCGCGTGTAGGTCGGCCGGTTCGCCCTTTCGTACGCTCAGCCACGAAGTAACTGTACCGTACGATTTCGCCGCCACGTGGCGCTGACCGTTGGTGGCCCCGCCGCGTCAGGCTACCCGCGATCTGTCGCGCAGATCACGCACAGGACCGCCCACGGGATGGCCTCGAGGCGCTCGGGCGGGATCTCGGCGCCGCACCCGTCGCAGACGCCGTAGGTCTCCTCGTCGAGCTTCGCGAGCGCACGCTCGACATCCTGCAGCTTCGCGTCGAGCTTCTTGGCGGCGTCAACCTGCGCGATCCGCTCGACGGCCTGCGTGGTCCCCTCGCCGACGCGCTTGCCGAAGGAGACCGCGCCCATCGGGTCGCGCGGGGCCGCCGTGAGCGTGCCGATGTCCGCCCGCAGCCCGTCGCGGACGTCCTCGAGCGTGGCACGGACCTCCGCGTCACCCATCAGACGCCGAGGATGTCGGGGTCCCCGCCGGCCGTCTCGAGCTTGCCGTTGCCCTCCGGCGTGAAGATCGAGGGCGCGGCGAGCGAACGGCGCGCCTCGATCTCCTTGAACACCTCGGTGGCGTGGTCCACGCAGAGCACGACGAGGTCCCCCGGCCGCGAGCGATCGAGCGCCTTGCGGGTGGCGTCCATCTCGTCGAGCACGACCTCCGCGTGGCCCGCGCGTGTGCCGCCGCGCGCCATGGCCTCGCGGACGCCCTCGAGGATCAGGCCCGCCGTCTCCCCGCGTTCACGCCCGCGTGTGCTCCGGTCCTCCCGGATGATGATGTCGTCGAAGTAGCGGGCGGCCACCCGGCCCAGCTCGCGCACGTCCTCGTCGCGCCGGTCCCCCGCCGTCGCCACGACCGCGACCCGCAGGTTGGCCGACCACGACGCCTCCCCGGGACGACCGCCGGGAACATCGGAGGTCAGGCGCTCGACGAAGTCCCCGAGGGTCTCGAGCCCAGCCGCGTTGTGCGCGTAGTCGACGAGCACCTTCACCCCGTCCAAATCGAACACGTTCAGGCGTCCGGGGGCTTGGTAGATCGAGGTCGTGAACGACCGCAGCCCCTGACGGATGTCGTGGAGGTGGGCGCCCGCGACGTGCGCGGCGGCCGCGGCGGCCATCGCGTTCTGGACCATCATCCGCGCGCGCCCCTCGAAGGTGGCGGGGAGCGTGTGGATCCACGCGATCGGCATCGTGCGCCGCCCCTCGCGGATCACCATCATCTCGCCGCGGTCGCTCTTCTCCAGCACCACTGCCTTGCGCCCTCGCCGGACCCAGCGCTCGATGAACGCGTCGCCCTCCCGCATCGAGAACAGGATCACCGAGCCGCTGCACGCCTTGCGCATCTCGAGCACGAGCGGGTCGTCCGCGTTCAGGACCGCCCAGCCGGTCTTCGGCACGGCCTCGACCACCACCTGCTTCACCGCCGCGAGCTGTTCGATCGTGTCGATGCCCTTGAGGCCCAGGTGGTCGCCCGTCACGTTCATCACGACCGCGACGTCGTTCTTGCCGTAGCCGAGGCCCTCGCGCAGGATCCCGCCCCGGGCGGTCTCGAACACCGCGAAGTCGACCCGGGGGTTCTGCAACACCATCTGCGCGGACTTGGGACCGCTCGCGTCGGCCCGCTTGACGAGACGCTCGTCGATGTAGATCCCGTCGGTCGAGGTCATCCCGACCCGGTAGCCCATCCCCTTGAAGATGTGGGCGATCATCCGCACCGTCGTGGTCTTGCCGTTGGAGCCGGTCACGGCGACGATCGGGATTCGCGAGGGCGTGCCGGGCGGGAACAGCAGGTCCACCACGTCCTTGGCGACGAACTGCGCCTCGCCCTCGGTCGGGTGCGTGTGCATCCGGAACCCGGGCGCCGCGTTGACCTCGACGATCGCACCGCCGGTCTCGCGCACCGGTTGGGAGATGTCCGGCACGAGGAAGTCGATGCCCGCAACGTCGAGCCCCACGACCCGAGCGGCCTCCTCGGCGATCTCGACGTTCTCCTCGTGCGCCTCCCACGTCCGGTCGATCGAGATGCCACCGGTCGACATGTTGCCGGTCGCGGCGAGCTTGACGAAGACGCCTTCCGGCGGCACGTCCTCCAGCGCGAAGCCCTGCTTCCTCACCATGGCCTCGGCGACCTCGTCCACCTTGATCTTCGTGAGGACCTTCTCGTGACCGATCCCGCGGCGCGGGTCCTCGTTGGTGATCTCGACCAGCTCGCGCACCGTGTGCTCGCCGTCGCCGGTGACCCCCGCCGGGACGCGTTCGGCGACGGCGACCATGCGCCCGCCGACGACCAGCACCCGGTAGTCGTTGCCCGTGACGTAGCTCTCGACGACCACCTGGCCCCGCCGCGCCTCGACCAGCGCGCGCTTGAACCCCGTGCGCACGTCGCGCTCGGTCCGGAGGTCCAGCCCGACGCCGCGGCCGTGGTTGCCATCCAGCGGCTTGGTCACGACCGGGAACCCGATCCGTCTGGCGGCCGCGACGGCC
>Ga0209172_10001394_pt1 | contig 51862 bp, 46 predicted proteins | sample LarsenN4metaG_FD_184113 | JGI IMG/M metagenome (GOLD analysis project Ga0209172, IMG submission 184113) | Hot spring sediment bacterial and archeal communities from British Columbia, Canada, to study Microbial Dark Matter (Phase II) - Larsen... ...
GCCAAAGCGGAACGTCCTGCCCACCACGACGGCCTGTGCCCGCAGCCCATCGAGCAGGATCTGCCGGACGAACTCCTCTGGGGCCAGCCGGGCCAGGGCCGCATCGAAACGCAGAACGAGCGCAGCATCGCATCCCAGTTCCTGCAAGGCGGCCAGCCGCTGCTCGATGGTGAGCAGCAGCGGCGGGGCCTCGCGCGGCCGGAGGAACCTGGCCGGATGCGGATCGAAGGTCACCGCGACAGCGGCCATAGCTGTGGCGTGCCCAAGCTCGATCATCCGGCGCAGGATCTGCTGGTGGCCCAGGTGCAGCCCGTCGAAGTTGCCCACGGTGGCCGCAGTGGGGCGCGCGGCCAGCGGCCCCCGGCGCCATTCCTGGAGCGAGCGATATACCACGAAACTCATGCGCGCCCCCCTAGCTCGGGGACTTCGACGTCGAAGGCCAGACCGTCGTAGGCCAGCCGGACGTGCGGCGGCAGCCGACGGTTGGTTTCTTCGTGGCCCAGGTCGTGGGAGATGTGCGTGAACCAAGCGCGCCGGGGACGCAGCTCCTCGACCAGAGCCAAGGATTGAGCGACGGTGGAATGCATGGGATGGGGCGTATCGCGCAGCGCGTCCAGAATCACGTCGTCCAGGTTGCCCAGCAGGGCCTTGGAAGGCGCGGGCACCTCGCTGAAGTCGGTCAGGTAGGCGGCGCGTCCGAAGCGGAAGCCGAGCACGTTCATCTCGCCGTGTCGGGCGGGCACGGGCGTCAGGCGCAGGCCAAAAAGCTCAAAGGGTTCGCGAATCTCATGCAGTTCGACGCCCGGCGCAGTGCTCATCCCCGCCGAGCCGTCAAAGACGTAGGCAAACGTCCGGCGGAGGATGGCCAGGGTCTCCGCCGAGGCATAGACCGGCACATCGGCCTTCTGTTTCAGGTTGAAGGGCCGGATGTCATCCAGGCCGAGGATGTGGTCGGCGTGGCCGTGGGTGTACACAACGGCATCCAGCCGCTCCACGCGGGCCTGCCGCGCCTGAAGGCGGAAGTCCGGTGAGGTATCCACGACAACGTTGCGCCCGGCGTAGGAGAGCAGGATAGAGGGCCGGGTGCGCTGGTCGCGCGGATTGGGGGAAAGGCAGACCGGGCAGCGGCAGCCCAGCGTCGGGACACCCATCGAGGTGCCTGAACCCAGCACCGTCAGCCGCAGTCTGCCCATGGCCTCAGGACTTGCCGGAAGCTTTCTCGTGCATGGCCTGCGTGGCGGCCTTGGAGACTTCGAGGTAGGATAGCTTCAACGTGCTGAGGATTTCGCTCAGCATGCGATCTTCTTCCGGGGCCAGATTGCCGCGGGTTTTGTCGCGGAGCGCTTCCAGCATTTCCACCAACTCGCGCGCGCCGTCCAGGTCTACCACAGCCTGCCCGGTGCGCGGATCGGCGTAGCCGCCCAGCATCAGGGCGGCGTTGCGCGCCAGGGATTCCAGCAGCACCTGGAAGTAGTGCAACGGGCGCGGAGCCTCCGCTTGCGGGACGCTCGGGGTTTCGGTGGGCTGGACGGGTTTGGCTGGCGGTTTTTCCTTGGCCGCCTCGGCGGCGATCTGGTCGGCGAGGTCCTGCCGCAGGTCGCCCTCCGCGGTAAACAGCCGCCGGTCAATCACGCGGAAGGTTTCCGCTTCACTCCCTGGATGCTTGGGATCGCGTTCGTCGGGCACAGCTTTCAGAGAACCTCGTGGAGTCGAATCACCAGCAGAGTGTAGCACCCGCGCCCGAGCACAGCAAGGCGGGGGCTTGGCATTGGCTCTTGTCAATCTGTATACGCTGCCGTAAAGTTTTCAGCCGCCCCCACAGGTGGGGGGCGGCTAGCCGAGGAAAAGCTCAAGGTGCCTGCCCAAGACCCGCAGAAACCTCCCCGGAATCCAACGGGACCTTCGCCAGGCGGCCAGGCCGAATCGCTGGGGAAAAAGTTCGAAGCCCTGGTCGAGCTCCAGGCCCGGCTGAGGAGTGCAGAAGGGTGTCCCTGGGACCGCGAGCAGACCCATGCTAGCCTGAAGACATTCCTGCTGGAAGAAACCTACGAGGTGCTGGAAGCCATTGACGCGGCCGACGCGGCGCGCCTGAGCGACGAGCTGGGCGACCTGTTGCTGCAGATCGTCTTCCACGCGCAACTGGCCCGCGAAGAGGGCCAGTTCGAAATCGGCGAGGTGATCGACGGCATCCACGCCAAGATGGTGCGCCGGCACCCCCATGTCTTCGGCCAGGCTCGCGCCGATGATGCCCGGGAAGTGCTGCGGAGCTGGGAACACCTGAAGGCTGAAGAGCGCCGGCCGGAAGCGCCCGGGTCAGTCCTGGAGGGTGTTTCGCCGACTCTGCCGGCGCTGTGCGAAGCCTACCAGCTCACCCGTCGCGCGGCCAACATCGGGTTCGACTGGGAGAATATCGAAGGTTTGCTCGAGAAGCTGCGCGAAGAAGTGGCCGAGTTGCGCCAGGTGCTCGCGACCAGCGAGCGCACGGCCGCGGCGGCGGCCGTCGAGGAGGAAGTCGGCGACCTGCTGTTCGTCGTGGCCAATGTGGCGCGGTTTCTCGGACTCGACCCGGAACTGGCCCTGAAGAAAGCCAATCGCAAGTTTCTGGCCCGCTTCCAGCGCATGGAAGCCGAAATGGCCGCGCGGGGGCGGAGGCTGGCCGAAGCTTCCCGGGAGGAGATGGAGCAGCTTTGGGGAAGGTCGAAAAATCAGGGGCCGAAGCCCGCTTAGGCGCCACCGCGGCAGCGGCCGTGCGGCCGGTGGTTGTGCGTCATCTGCACACCGCCGCGGAGTTCGAGTGTTGCGTGGCCATGGAAAAACACGTCTGGGAAAGCGCGGACATTGACGTGGTGCCGCTGCCCATTTTTGTCGTCTCGGCCAAGACCGGCGGCCAGGTGCTCGGCGCATTCGATGGTGAACGCATGGTCGGGTTCACGCTGGCCTTTCCGGCGTTCCGCGGCCGGATGCGGTTTCTTCATTCGCACATGACTGCGGTGGTGGCCGAATACCAGAACCGCGGCATCGGACGCCAGCTCAAGCTCTTCCAGCGGCAGGATGCACTCGAGCGCGGTCTGCGGCTGGTGGAATGGACGTTTGACCCGCTCGAGCTGCGCAACGCCTACTTCAACCTTGTGCGCCTGGGGGCCATTGTGCGCCGCTACATCCCCGATTGCTACGGCACGACCACCAGCCCGCTGCACGCCAACCTGCCTACCGACCGGCTGGTGGCCGAGTGGTGGCTGGCCAGCCGGCGCGTGCGCGCCATCGTGGCAGGCCGTGCCGCCCCGGCGGCGCTGCGCCGGCGAGGCAGTGAGGCGCGCATCTTTGTCCCGGCGGACATCCGCGAGCTGCGTTACGAGCAGCCCGACGAAGCCGCGCGCATTCAGAAGCGTGTTCGCCAGGAGTTCCAGCACTGGTTGGCGCGCAACTACGCGGTCACCGGCATCGAGACAACCTCGGAAGGCAGCTACTACCGCCTGGAGCCGTATGCGCGTTCGCTCACTCACACTGTGTGAAATCGCCATGCGCCTGCGGGCGCCCTTTGAAACCAGCTTCGGCGCCTCCCAGGACCGGCGCATCCTGCTGGTCGAAGCCAGCGTGGATGGTGTTTCCGGCTGGGGCGAGGTGACGGCCTCCGAGAATCCCTATTACAGCCCGGAAACGGTGGACACGGCCTGGCACATCATCCGCAGCTTCCTCTGGCCGCTGCTGCGGGGACAGGAGCTGAGCTCGGCTGAAGCCGTGTTTGCGCTGCTGGCGCGCGTCCGCGGGCACAACATGGCCAAAGCGGGCGTGGAAACCGCCCTGTGGGACGCGGAAGCAAAGCAGAAGGCGGTGCCGCTGTGGAGGCTGCTCGGCGGCGCGCGCCAGGAAATCGCCTGCGGGGTGTCCATCGGGTTGCAGGACAGCCTCGAGGGGCTCGTCGCCGCGGTTGAGCGCGAGCTGGCCGCCGGCTACCAGCGCATCAAAATCAAAATCAAGCCGGGCCGCGACGTGCAGCTTTGCGAACGGCTCCGGGAGCGGTTCCCGCACATCCGGCTGATGGTGGACGCCAATTCCGCCTACCGGCCAGAAGATGCCCCGTTGCTGAAGCAGCTTGACCGCTTCCACCTGATGATGATCGAGCAGCCGCTGGGCTGGGACGACATCTTCAGCCACATCGCCCTGCAACGCCAGCTCGAAACGCCCATCTGCCTGGACGAGTGCATCTTCACCGAGCACCAGGCGCGCGCCGCCATCGAGCTGGGCGCCTGCCGCATCATCAACGTCAAGCTCGGACGGGTGGGCGGCCACACCGTGGCCCGCCGGATGCAGAAGCTCTGCGCGGAGCGCGGCGTGCCGGTGTGGTGCGGAGGTATGTTGGAATCCGGCATCGGGCGCGCGCACAACATTGCCATGTCCACGCTCGAGAACTTCGTCCTGCCGGGCGACGTCTCGGCCAGTCGGCGCTACTGGGAAGCGGACGTCATCGAGCCGGAAGTGGAAGTCACCCCGCAGGGCACCATTCGCGTTCCGGCCGGGCCGGGCATCGGCTACCAGCCCCGGCTTGACCTGATCGAGCAGCGCACCGTGCGCAAAGAAGTCCTCTCCTGACCCGGTGAAGCCCGCCGCCCAGACCGCCCCTGCCGTCTCCGCAGCGTCCGTGCGCCCGTCGCCTTCACGAGCGCTGCTGGGGCTGGCGGTTGCTTCGACGGTGCTGATCTGGACGTTCAATTTCGTCATCGCCAAGCGGGGCCTGGAACGCGGCGGGATAGACGCTCTGACTCTGGCCTCTTTCCGCGTCGTGCTGGCGGCGCTGATCATGGCCGCAGCCTATCTGCCCGCAGCCGGGAAGCGGGCCTCGCTGACGCGCGGGGATCTCTGGACGCTGGCCCCGCTGGGGCTGTTCGGCGTGGCCCTCAACCAGGTGCTGTTCACCGTCGGGCTGAACTACACTACGGTCGGCCACTCCTCGCTGATCATCGGCAGCGGGCCGATCACCATCCTGCTGATGGCTTGGCTGATGCGCCTGGAAAGACTCACGGTGAAGAAGATCCTGGGGATGCTGCTGTCGTTCGCCGGGGTAGCCGTGCTGGCCGCCGAACACGGCTTCCACTTCACCGGACAGCGCGCCACGGCCCTGGGCGACCTGATTACACTGCTCGGCTCGCTGGCCTTTGCCGCCTTTGCCGTGCTGGGAAAGAAGCTGGCGGGCCGCTACGACTCGACCACGGTCAACGCCTGCGCCTTTTTCACCGGGGGCCTGCTGGTTCTGCCCCTGGCGGTCTGGCAAGCCCTGCGGCTCGACTGGGGCGCGGTGCGCTGGGAGGGCTGGGTGGCCTTGCTGTACATGGCCACGATGGCCTCGGTGACCGCCTACGTCATCTGGTACTGGACGCTGCGGCACATGTCCGCAGCGCGCCTGGCCGCCTTCGGCTATCTGCAACCGTTGCTGGCCACCAGCCTGGGCGTGCTCGTGCTCGGGGAAGCACTGACCTCGCACCTGCTGCTCGGCGGGACGCTGGTGATTGTCGGCGTCGTGCTGGCCGAACTCGGGCCGCGCGAAGAAAGCCCCGCGCGGTATTAGCACGGGCGACGGGACAGATTTCCTAGTTCGCACTCCAGGGAACGAGAGGAGGAGCCCATGAACGTGCGCAGTTTACTTGTTGCGCTTCTGCTTGCCGCGTTGCTGCTACCCGCGTGGGATGTTGTTGCCCAGGCTCCGCCGGCCAGTTCCGACCCGCGCGTGATGGTGGAGAGCTACTACAAGATCGCGCCCGGCAAAGGGGAGGAGTGGCTGAAGCTTTACCGCACCCAGCACCTTCCCGTGCTCAAGGAACGCCAGCGCGAGGGGCACATTCTGGACATCGTCATCTATCGCCCGTTCCTTCACCAGGGCGCCCCGGCCTGGGACTTTAAGGTTCTCCTGGTGTACCGCGACTTTCGCGCCTTTGGCGACCGCGCAGGCTTCGAAGCCGTCGAGCGCAGGCTCTACAGGTACTGGGACGCCCACCAGAAGGCCGAGCGGCGCCGCTGGGAAATCACCGAAAAGCACTGGGACGACTTGATGGTCGCCGTGCCCACCACCTAGACGCCCGCCGGGGAGAAAAGCCGTTCGACTTTGTCCTTCCGAGGGTCAACGGTTCGTTGTCGGCCCGAGGAATCTGCTTCATCCTGTGGCTTAAGCGAAAAGCAGATCGCTCGCTTCGCCCGGGATGACCACCAAGTCTTGTAGCTGACGTTCCGGCGCGGTTCGCCTGTCGCCGTTTGAAGCTTGTCCTTCCGTAGCTCACCTTGCGGCGCGGACCGGCAGGGAGGGGCCTGAGGCGAGGCGGTTCAGGGGTGGTACAGGCCTCAGGCCGGTCCCGCCAGCAAGTGTGGGGACGGGCCAGACGTGGGATAGGCCTAGTTGAGGGGTCTGACGCAGGCCATGACTATATAGAAACGCGCATCACACGGCTAAAGCTAATAGATAACATGGTTGACAGCCCCCAAGGCCCGTGTTAGCTTCGCCCGTCCGGCTTGCCGCTTGTGCCAACGCTCTGCTCTAAGGAGAGGCCCCGTTGAAACCATCCCCGGCCCCGCCGCCCAAGCGCATCGCGGTGATTCCCGGCGACGGCATCGGCGTGGACGTCACCGCCGAAGCCACCAAGATCCTCCGCGCCGCCGCCGCGGCCACTGGCCAGCCGCTCGAATTGGTGGAATTCGATTGGGGCGCGGAACGCTACCTGCGCGACGGCACCAGCCTGCCGGCTGACGCCCCGGCCATGCTCCGCCGGGAATTCGACGCCATCTACGTTGGGGCGTTGGGCGACCCGCGGGTGCCCTCCATGAAGCATGCCGCCGACATCCTGCTCGGCCTGCGCTTCCAGCTCGACCTCTACGTCAACGCCCGCCCTGTGGTCCTGTTGGACCCGCGCCTGACCCCTCTGCGCGACCGCACCGAGCAGCAGTTGAACTTCATCGTCTTCCGCGAGAACACCGAGGGGCTGTACGTGGGCATGGGCGGTCAGTTCAAGCGCGGCACGGCGGACGAGGTGGCCATCCAGGAAGACGTCAACACGCGCAAGGGCGTCGAACGCATCATCCGCTACGCGTTCGAATACGCCCGCAAACACGGGTTGAAGCGCGTGTGCATGTCCGACAAGTCCAACGTGCTGACCTACGGGCACGACCTCTGGCAGCGCGTCTTTGCCAAAGTGCGCGAGGAATACCCGGAAATTGAGTCCAGCCACATGTACGTGGACGCGCTCTCCATGCAGCTCGTGCTGCATCCGGAGCGCTTCGACGTGATCGTCACCTGCAACATGTTCGGCGACATCGTCAGCGATCTGGGCGCGGCCCTGGTGGGCGGGTTGGGTCTGGCCCCTTCCGGGAACATCAACCCTGAGGGCGTCTCCATGTTCGAGCCGGTGCACGGCTCGGCGCCCAAGTACGCCGGGAAGAACACCGCCAATCCCCTGGCCGCCATCCTCTCCGGCGCGATGATGCTCGACCACATCGGTTGGACGGAAGCAGCGGCCCTGGTGAACCAGGCCGCACGCGCCGCGGTCAGGGAAGGGAAGACCACGCGCGATCTGGGCGGCTCGCTGGGCACCCGCGAGGTAGGCGATTGGGTGGCTGACTACGTCACCCGTCACGGCAAGCCCGCCCCCGCTGCCGCCTAGCTTTCCCCAGTCGAGTGGAGTCTTTTCTGCTCAGTGGCGCCGGTTGGCGGCGTCCTGCACATCTCCTGCATCGAACTCGCCCCGCCACGTCAGCGCCGGTGGCTAATATTTGCGCAGGCCCCGCGCCAGCAAGGCTCCCAGCAGGAACCCGCCAATGTGTGCCCACCAGGCCACGCCCTGTCCGCCGCCGTGGCCCAGGGAAGTGATCCCGCTGATCACCTGGATAGCCATCCAGTAGCCCAGAACAAACACGGCGGGCAGGCGCACGGTGAACCACATGACGACCAGCGGCACCAGCGTGACCACCCGGGAGTGCGGGAACAGCACGTAGTAGGCGCCGAGCACGCCGGCCACGGCTCCGCTGGCCCCCACAGCCGGTATGCGCGACCCCCATTCGGCCACCGAGTGCGCCAGAGCCGCTCCGACGCCGCACACTATGTAGAATCCCAGGAACCGCCCATGGCCCATGCGATCTTCGATGTTGTCGCCGAACACCCACAGGAACCACATGTTCCCGATCAGGTGCAGCCAGCCCCCGTGCAGGAAGATGTTGGTGACCAGCGGCACGGCCACGTCCGGCAAGCTCACCGCCGGGTGGCTGAAAAAAGCTTCCAGGCGCGCCGGGATCATCCCGTAGGTGAAGAACAAGGCGCGCAGCTCAAGCGGCCCCAGGGTCAACTCGTGGATAAACACCAACAGGTTCGCGGCGACCAGCGACACGGTCACGGCGGGGAAGGAGTACCGGGGGTTGATGTCGCGCAGCGGAATCATGTCCGGGAGGCCTCAGGGGCCATGCGCTCGAGCTCACTTTGCGAGAACGCTGCTTCGTGTCTAGCGCCGTCGCGCATCAGTCGCTCAATCTCGCTCACGGGCCGGATGCCTCCGCGCGCGCCCAGCGCGGTCGAGTTCAGCGCCGCCGCAGCGCAACTGAAGGCCAGAATACGGCCCAACGGCCAGCCCTGCAACACGCCATAGGCGAACGCTCCGTGGAAGACGTCGCCCGCGCCGGTGGTATCCACGGCTTCGACGCGAAACCCGGGGCAGTAGTGGAAACGGACCCCGTCCCAGGCCAGGGCCCCTTGCCGGCCCAGCGTGGCCCCGCTCACCCTGCACCCGTACCGCCGGGCAATCTTCGGCAAAGCGCGCAGCAGGTCCGGCTCTCCCGTCAGCCGTTCCGGAAAGCCCCGCGAGGCCATCAGGTAGTCTACGCTCTCCAGCAAAGCTTCAACTCCCGGATAGAGGTTGTCCACGTCGGCCGCAATCGGCAGGCCCGCCGCGCGAGCCCAGCCGGCAGCGGTTGCCGCGGCCAGCGTGTCGTGTCCATCCACGTGCAGCAGCCGGGCGCGCACAATCCATTCCCGCCGGAGCTCCGACGGGCGCAGAGCCAGCCGCGCATCGCGCTTCCAGAGGATGGTGCGTTCGCCGGTGGCCTGGTCAATCAGGATGAACGCGCTCTGGCTCGCGCAACCCGGCACTTCCAGCAGATGCGCCTCGACGCCTTCCCGGGCGAACTCCTCGCGCTGGAAGCGCCCGGCCCAGTCGTCGCCCACCTTGCCCACATAGCGCGTGCGCAGGCCCCAGCGCTGGCAGGCCACGACGGCGCTGGCCACCTGCCCGCCCGCGCGCACCTCGGCTTCCACATACTCCACCTTGGAGTCGAAGGAAGGGAAGTGCGGCACGCGGATCAGTGTGTCGGTAGCGTTCAGGCCCACGCCGACCACGTCAACCCTGGCGGCTTCTCGACCCATGAGCAGCAGACTGTAGACCAGCGGCGGGGAATTGCAAGCGGGGAAGCGGGGGGCCGTTGCGTCCGATAATTTTCGGCGCTTCCGCGCCGCTGGTTTACATAATCTTTGCAGTTCCGCACAACCAACATTTTGGGCAGGCCAGCGAACGCTGCGTGCGAAGCTGTTTGCTTCGCGTGCGCGCGTGTGGTAAGTAGGTGGGTTTGACGCGGCGCGTCGCGCAGGGCGTTGTGCGCGTCGGCGCGCCGACACCGGCATGCCGCTGCGGGAATCGGAAGCCATCGTCTTGCGCAGCTTCCCGTTGGGAGAAGCCGACCGTCTGGTCAGCTTGCTGTCGCGCACGATGGGCCGGTTGCGCGGGGTGGCGTGCGGGGCGCGCCGCCCCAAGAGCCGTTTCGGGGCCGCCTTGGAGCCGCTCTCGCACATCCGCGTCTGGTTCTACGAACGCCCGACGCGCGAGCTGGTGCGCATCAGCCAGTGCGAGCTGCTCGAGTCTTTTCTCGAGGCCCAGCGCGACTACCAAGCCGGCGTGACTCTGGCCCTGGTGAGCGAAGTGAGCGAAGCGGTGCTGCCCGAGCGGGAAGCTTCGGAAACCAGTTTCCGGCTAGTGCTGCACGTAGCCCGCTCCGTGAAGCGCACCGGCAAGACCGCGTTGCCCCTGGCCTACTTTGCGCTGTGGACTGTGCGACTGGGAGGCTGGCTGTCGCCGCTCGACTGTTGCTCGCAATGCGGCCGGGAACTGGGCTCGGAGGGCGCTTTTGCCAGCCCGACGGGCGCGGGGTTGGCCTGCAAGGCTTGCCGGCGTCCGGGCATGCGCTCGTTGAGTGGGCTGACCTTGGCCAGCGCGCAGCGCATGCTGGCCGAGCCGCTCGACCGGTTGCGCGAAGAAGGCTTCCCGGCGGTCGCGCTGCAGGAGCAGAGCGAATACCTGCTCGATTTGATCGAGCACCACATCGAACGCAAGCTGAATAGCCGGCAGTTGCTCGAGGCCAAAGCGTGACAGCCAAAACCAAGCGACGGAAACTGCCCAGCGCCGAGACCAAGGGGCCGACTTTTCAGGATCTGCTGCTCAAGCTGCAGCAGTTCTGGGCCAGGCGCGGCTGCATCCTCCAGCAACCCTACGACGTGGAAGTCGGGGCAGGCACCATGCATCCGGAGACTTTCTTGCGCGTGCTCGGCCCGGAGCCTTACCGCGTAGCTTATATCCAGCCCTCGCGGCGACCCTCCGATGGTCGTTACGCCGAAAACCCCCACCGGCTGTACAAGCACACCCAACTTCAAGTGATACTTAAACCCTCTCCTCCAGACATCCAGCAGGTCTATCTCGACAGCCTGGAAGCCATGGGCGTCCATTTGCGCGAGCACGACATTCGTTTCGAGGAGGATAACTGGGAATCGCCCACGCTGGGGGCCTGGGGCATCGGCTGGCAGGTGCTGCTCGACGGGCTGGAGATCACCCAGTTCACTTACTTCCAGCAGTGCGGTGGCGTGGACCTGGACCCGGTTTCGGTCGAGCTGACCTACGGCATGGAACGCATCGCGGCCTTCCTGCAGGAGGTGGACAACGTCTTCGATTTGCGCTGGTCGCGCGACCGCACCTATGGCCAGGTGCGCGCCGAGGAGGAACGCGACTTTTCCGTCTACAGTTTCGAACTGGCCGATCCGGTGGCCACCCGCAAGATGTTCGAGCTGTGTGAAGCCGAGGCCGCGCGCCTGCTGGATGGCTCCCCGGGCCCGGCAGGGGAGAAGAAGCGTCCCGCGCTGCTCGCCGCCTATGACCTCTGCCTGAAGTGCTCGCACCTTTTCAACGTGCTCGACTCCCGCGGGGTCATCTCCGTTACCGAGCGCGCTGCGTTGATTGCGCGGATTCGCGGGCTGGCCTGCCGCGTGGCGCAATACTGGATTGCGGAACATCGCCCGGCTGAGGTGATCGCATGAAGGCTCGCGGCGACTTCCTGGTCGAGCTAGGCTGCGAGGAGATCCCTGCCGGGATGATTGCGCGGGCCGCGGAAGAACTTAAGGTTCTACTTGAGAAGTATCTGGAAACCGAGCGGCTGCTCGCTGGAGCGAGCGTCGCAACCTTCGGCGCGCCGCGGCGGCTGGTGGCCCTGGCGCCGGACTTGTTGCTCCGGCAGCCAGACACCGTGCGCGAAGTTACCGGCCCCCCTAGGTCGGTGGCCTACGACAATGTCGGCAGGCCGACCAGGGCTGCAGAAAGCTTCGCCGCTAAACAAGGCGTGCCGGTCAGCAAGCTCACGGTGCTCCGCACGCCCCGCGGAGAATACGTGGCCGCCAAACTACTCCTGCCCGGGCGTCCGGCGCGGGAGATCCTAGCCGGACTGCTGCCGCGCGTGCTGGCGGAAATCCCCTGGCCGCGGACGATGTACTGGACGCGGCCCGACGGGGCGCACTTTATCCGCCCTGTCCGTTGGATCGTCGCACTGCTGGCGGGCCAGGTGATCCGCTTCCAGTTTGCTGGGGTGTGCTCGGGCAATGCCACGTCGGGTCACCGGTTTCTTGGCAGCTCGCACATCGCCGTGCGTGATTCGCGGGACTACCTCCGGCGCCTGCGCAGCAACCATGTCTTGGCCGATCCCGCTGCGCGTCGCAAGAAGATTCAGCGCGAGTTGTCTGCCCTGGCCGCGCGCAAGGGCTTGAAGGTCCACGCGGACGCGGCGCTGCTCGAGCGCGTCGTCTACCTCAACGAATTTCCTACGGCCATCCTCGGCGATTTCGACCCGGCCTTCCTGGAACTGCCCCGGGAAATCCTGATTACCGTCATGCGGGACCACCAGAAATATTTCGCCGTGGAGCGCGCTTCCGCGGAACTGGCCCCGCATTTCCTGGCCGTGACCGATACGGACCGCGACCGCTCCGGCGCCGTGCGCGCCGGACACGAGCGCGTGTTGCGCGCTCGCTTTGCCGATGCGCGCTTCTTCTGGGAAGCGGACCAGAAATGTCGGCTGGCCGACTACCTGCCTAAGCTTGCTGGAGTGACGTTCGAGTCCCGGCTGGGGAGCTACGCCGATAAAGTCGAACGCATGCGCCGGCTGGCTCGCTGGGTGGCCGAGCAATGGTTCAGTTCCGGCATACACCAGGCGCACGTGGACCTGGCCGATCGCGCGGCCGAACTGGCCAAATGCGACCTAGCCACGGAGATGGTCGGCGAGTTTCCCGAGTTGCAGGGCATTGTGGGCGGACTCTACGCGCTGCATCAGGGCGAACAGGAAGACGTGGCCTGGGCCGTGTACGACCACTACCGGCCCGTGGGCCTCGAAGACGACCTTCCCCGCAATCTTACCGGATGCGCGGTGGCCTTGGCCGACAAGCTCGACACCCTTCTCGGCTGCTTTGCCGTTGGCCTGCTGCCCTCCGGGTCGAGCGACCCGTTTGCCCTGCGCCGCGCGGCACTGGGCGTGGTGAAGATCGTCCTGGACCGCAAACTGCCGCTCTCGCTCTCCGCCACGGTGGCCGCCGCGGGCGCGGCGCTCGAGTCGCTGCCTCCGAAAAAGCAAGTTTCACCGGAGATTCAGAACCAGGCGCTCGAATTCCTGCTGGACCGCGCCCGGTACGTGTTCCGCGAGAAGCTGGGCTTTGCCTACGACGAAGTGAACGCGGTGCTGGCGTCCGGAGCGGACGACCTGGTGGACGCGCAACGTCGCCTGGAAGCCCTGCAGGCCATCCGGCGTACCAGGAACTTTGAGCCGCTGGCCGTGGCTTTCAAGCGCATCCGCAACATTCTGGAGCAGGCCGGACCGGCAGATGGTTGGCGGCTCGCCGCCGTGCGCTCGGAGTGGTTCACCGAGGCGGCGGAGAAGCACCTGCGCCATGAGGCGCAACGTGTGGGCCGCGAGGCGGCCGCGCACAAGCGCGCCGGAGACTACCGCGAGGCGCTGGCCGCGATCGCGGGCTTGCGCCCCGCCGTGGATCAATTCTTTGACGAGGTGCTGGTGATGGCCGAAGACGAGAACGTGCGTCGCAACCGGCTGACCCTGTTAGCCGAGTTGTTGCGCGAGTTTTCGACCATTGCGGACTTTTCGGAGATTGCGCCGACAGAGAAGCCCGCGCGCTGAATCTCAGGTGCAGCTTGAGATTTCTTGCGGCCCTTTGTCGGCCTGCCGACCAAACCAACTTACTTCAAGGAAGAAGGGGCGCATTTGAAAAAGTACGTTTACTTTTTTGGCGGGGGGCGAGCCGAAGGCACCGGAGAAATGAAAGATCTGCTGGGCGGCAAGGGTGCCGGCCTGGCAGAAATGACACGCCTCGGCCTGCCAGTCCCCGCCGGCTTCACCATCACCACGAAAGCCTGCGACTATTTCTTCCGACACGGCCGTCGCTATCCCCGGGAGCTCCGTGGCCAGGTAGAGGCCAGTCTCCGCAAGCTGGAGAAGGTGACCGGCAAGAGGCTCGGCGACGAGCGCGACCCGATGCTGGTCAGCGTGCGCTCCGGCTCGGCGCGCTCGATGCCCGGGATGATGGAAACCATCCTCAACCTGGGCTTGAACGACCGCTCGGTCGAGGGCCTGGCACGCAGCACGCGCAACCCGCGCTTTGCCTGGGATGCCTACCGGCGCTTTGTGCAGATGTATGCCACGGTGGTGATCGGCCTGCCCAAAGAAGAGCTCGAACACAAGCTGCGCGCCCTCAAGGAGGGCCTGGGCGCCAAGCAAGACACGGAGGTTTCCGCTGCCGGCTGGCAGGAACTGGTGGCCGCTTACAAAAGTTACTTCCGCGAGAAAACCGGGCGCGATTTCCCGACCGATCCTGAGGAGCAGCTCTGGGGCGCCATTGGCGCGGTGTTTGGCTCCTGGATGGCGGAGAAGGCCGTCACTTACCGGCGCGTCGAGAAGATTACCGGCTTGCTGGGCACAGCGGTCAACGTGGTGCAGATGGTGTTCGGCAACCGGGGCGAGGACTCCGGCACAGGCGTGTGCTTCACGCGCGATCCCTCCACCGGGGAAAGGACCTTCTATGGCGATTTCCTGGTGAACGCGCAGGGGGAAGACGTTGTGGCGGGAATCCGCACGCCCATGCACCTCGATGAGCTGGCCAAGCGCATGCCGGGGATTTATCGGCAGCTTACCCGTGTGCGCCGCATCCTCGAGCGGCATTACCGCGACATGCAGGACATCGAGTTTACGGTGGAGGAAGGGAAGCTCTACCTGTTGCAAACTCGCGCGGGCAAGCGGACGCCGGCGGCCACCTTCCAAGTGGCTGTGGACATGGCCAACGAGAGGCTCATCACCCGCCGGGAAGCGGTGCAGCGCGTTAAGCCGGAAGACATCGAGCGGCTCTTCTACCCCATCATTGATCCCCGGGAAGCGCAAAGCGGACTGGCCGCCCGGCGGCTGGCCTCCGGCATTAATGCCGTACCGGGAGCGGCCGTGGGCCGTGCGGTGTTCACCGCGGACGACGCGGAAGCCTGGGCCGCGCGCGGCGAGAAAGTGATTCTCGTGCGGCGCGAAACCAGCCCGGAAGATGTGGGCGGGATGTTCGTCGCGCAAGGCATCCTCACCGCCACGGGGGGAAAGACCAGCCATGCTGCGGTGGTGGCGCGCGGTTGGGGCAAGTGCTGCGTGGTGGGCGCCGAGCAGCTCGACATTGACTACGCCGCAAAGCTGATGCGCGCCAACGGTCGGGTGGTTACCCAGGGGGACTGGATCACGCTCGATGGCAGCGAGGGCGCTGTCTATGAGGGCCAGGCGCGCCTGGTCGCTCCTGAGCCCCCTCCTGCTTACCACACGCTGATGAGCTGGTGTGACCAGATCCGCCGCCTGCGCGTGCGCACCAACGCGGATACGCCCCAGGACGCACGCAAGGCCCGCGAAATGGGCGCGGAAGGCATCGGGTTGTGCCGCACCGAGCACATGTTCTTCAAAGACTTCGAGCATCCCGAGCAGAGCGTGGTGCGCCAGCGTGCCATCCAGGAAATGATCCTGGCGGGCACGCCGGAAGCGCGCCGCCGCGCCCTGGATAAGCTGCTGCCGTTCCAGCGGCGCGATTTCATCGGCATTTTCGAGGCCATGGATGGCCTGCCGGTGACCATCCGGCTGATTGACCCGCCGCTCCATGAGTTTGTCCCCCACGATCCGGCGACTCAACGCGAATTGGCCGAGCAGATGGGCGTGAAGCCCTCGGAAGTGGCCCGCCGCGTTGAGCGGTTGCGCGAGGCCAACCCCATGCTGGGCCATCGCGGCGCCCGGCTCTGCATTACGTATCCGGAGATTCTCGACATGCAGGTGCGGGCCATCATTGAGGCAGCGATAGAGTGCCAGGGTCGCAGAATTAAAGTATTACCTGAGATTATGCACCCCCTCACTTTAGATAAAAAGGAGTTAGCTATCCTCGACCAAAGAACCCGCCGCGTCGCTGACGAGGTCATCGGCAAAGCGGGCGTCGAGCTGCGTTATCTGGTCGGCACGATGATGGAACTGCCCCGCGCCTGCTTGTTGGCCGACCAAGTGGCCGAGGTGGCCGAGTTCTTTTCTTTCGGGACGAACGACCTGACGCAGACGGTTATGGGGCTCTCCCGCGACGACGCAGGACGTTTTCTGGCCGACTACGTGGACCAAGCCAAGGCCGGCATCTTCCGCGACGACCCCTTCCAGACCCTGGACACCGAGGGTGTGGGCATGCTGATGCGGTGGGCTGTGCAGCGCGGCCGCCGGACGCGGCCCGAACTCAAGGTGGGCATCTGCGGCGAACATGGCGGGGACGCGGCCAGCGTGAAGTTCTGCCACGAACTGGGGATGGATTACGTGAGCGCTTCGCCGTTCCGGGTGCCCATTGCGCGGCTGGCTGCGGCGCAGGCGGTGATCGAAGAAGAGCCCCCGCGGAAGGCCAAACGTCGAGGCGCCAGGCGATAGCCCTGGCCACGGTTCTGGCGCTCTGCTGCTGGCGGCGGGCACCGGGCTGTGGCGTCGCGATGCAGGGTGCGCATCCAGCATGGACAAAGCACTGGTGATCGGCATCTGCGGCGGCACGGGCTCGGGCAAGACGACCATCACCGAGCGCATCATCGCCGCCCTGCCCGGTGACCGCGTCGTGGTTCTCCAGCAGGATCACTACTACAAAGACCTGCCGCACCTGCCACTGGACCACCGCGCCCGGCAGAACTTTGACCATCCGGATTCGATGGACACGGCGCTGCTGGTCGAGCACGTCCGCCGGCTGCGCGCCGGCCTACCCATCGAGCGGCCCGTCTACGACTTCACCCAGCATCGCCGCCGGCCGGAGACGGTGCGCCTGGAGCCGCGGCCGGCATTGATTGTGGAAGGCATCCTGATCTTCGAAAACGCCGCCCTGCGCGCATTGTTCGACATCAAGGTGTTCGTGGATACCGACGCCGACCTGCGCTTGCTGCGGCGGTTGCAACGCGACCTCCGCGAGCGTGGCCGCAGTGTGGAGTCCGTCATGGAACAGTACTTGGCCACCGTCCGGCCCATGCATCTGGAGTTCGTCGAGCCCTCCAAGCGCTACGCGGACGTGATCATCCCCGAAGGCGGGCACAACGAAGTGGGCATTGACCTGGTCATCCAAAAGATTCGCTCGCTGGTGCAGGGATAACCGAAGGCCGCCAGCGCCGGCATGTCGCCGGCCTCCCTTGCTCTGCGCTTTGACCCCAACACTTCGGCCCGCGAGGCAGGCCCTTCAGGTTTGCATTTTGAAGTAAAAATTCAGCCCGAAAAAGGCGAAGATGACGGCCGGAGCCCACCCGGCTAGAAGCGGTGGCAATTGCCCCACGGCGCCCAGCGCTTCAAACAGCGAGGAGGAGGCCCAGAAAGCCACGCTGATGAGCACCCCCAGCGCCATGCCGCCTACCGCGCCGCGCGTGCCCACCAACAGGGCAAACGGCAGGCCCAGCAGGATGAGGATCAGGCCCATCAGCGGCGTGGAAAGCTTGCGGTGCCACTGCACGGAAAGGCGGGTGACGTCAAACCCGGCCTGTTGCAAATCCTGGATGTACCGGCGAAGCTCGCCGGCGGCCATCTGGTGGTGTTGGCGGACTTCGCGCAGGAAGTAGCTGGGCGGCTCGGCCAGTTCCGGCAGGGAAGTCACCAGGAAAGGCTCGTAGCGGGCGACGCCGGAGCCGGTAAAATCGCGCACCCAGCCGCGCTGGAGCACCCAGGCACCCAGGCCGGCTTCCCACTGGGCGCGCTGGGCGTAGACGCGGCGGCGCAACTGGAACCGGTCAGGGTCGAGTAGGAAGACGTTCAGCCCGCCGAACAAGCTGCGGTCCGGGTCGAAGAACTCGTAGTTGTACAGCCGGTAGCCTTCGCCGAAGATCCACTGCCGACGCGGCTGGTGAAAGGTCTGCGCGGGCCGGCCCTTGATTTGGTTGCGCAGGGCCTCCTGCGTGCGGTTGGACTCGGGCAGGATCGTGCTGTCAATGAAGAACAGCAGGCCGGCCAGCAGCACTCCGGAAATCAGCAGCGGGAACGACAGCCGGTACACGCTCACGCCGCTGGCCTTGAAGGCTACCAGTTCATTGTGCTTGGCCAGGATGCCCACGGCAACCAACGCCGCCGCCAGGCAGAGGAACGGCGCGAGCTGGTAGAACAGGTACGGCGTCAGGTAGAAGAAAAACCGGGCCACAACGGTGAACGGGATGCGGTTCCGTCCGATATCGCCCAGGAGCTCGAAAAAGGTAAACGACTCCAGCATGAGGATGTGAGCCACGGCGAGTAGCAGAAAGAACTTCCAGAAGCTGCGCAGCAAATACAGATCGGCCAGCAGGGGGAAACCGAACACGCGGCCAAACACGGCCGGAGCGGAGAAGGTCGGCCGGTTAGCGGTTGGCGTCCGGGCCCCACGGCGTTGGCGGCGCTTCTCCCGCCAGGTGCCCAGGGCCTTGCGCAAGCGGGCCGCCCAGCTTTCCTTGCCCATCGCTTCCATGCCCGGCAGCAAGGCCAGGCCGCCGGCTGCGGTGACCACGTTGGCCAGCCAGATGCCCAGCCAGGGCGGGACTGCTCCTGTGCGTGCCATCCCCGCGCCGACCACGAACAGCAAGTAGTATCCGCAAACCAGCAGGAAAGTGAGCACGAACCCACCCGCGCGGCTGCTGCGCCCGGGCCGCACTCCCACGGGCACGCCCAGCAGGGCGAACACCAGGCATGCTGCGGGGAAAGCCCAGCGGCGGTGATACTCGATCCGTGCTTCCTGCTGGGCTGGGCCTCCTACGGCGAGCAATTCGCGCGAAGAGCGCTCCGCATTCGTCGGCGGCCGGATGCGCGTGGCCGCCACAGCGGTCACTGTCATGGGCAGGTCGCTCTGCGCGAACGTCGAGACGGCGTAGTGATCCGGCTTCGCCGGCGAGTATTCGTGTGTGCTGCCGTTGCGCAGGTGGATCTGGAACCGGCTCGCCGGCGCATCCACCAGAACCACGGCTTCCTCGGCCAGCGTAATCCGGAACCCGTTGCCGTTGCCGGCTTCCGCCAACAGGATGCCGCGCCAGCGCGTTCCCGCCGCTTCGCTATCCTGCACGTAGAGCACGAGCCGGCCGAAGCGCTCCTCGAAAACGCGTGGCTGCACTTGCAGGGACGTTCCCGTGGCCCGCAAGCGGTCTTCCAGGGCACGCAACCGGCGCGCCCCGGCCGGGCCCGCCCCATGGGTCACCAACAGGGTCAGCAAGGCAGCCGTCAGGGCCAAGGCGCCGATGGGCAGCAGCATCCGGTGAAGCCCCACGCCGACCGCGTGCAGGGCGATGATCTCGCTATCCGCCGAAAGGCGCCCCAGGCCGATGAGCACGCCCACCAGCACGGCCATGGGCACGGTGAACGACAGCACGTTCGGCAGGGCGCAGAGGAACAGCATGGCCACCGTGCCTGTGTCGGAAGCGTGCCGGATGGCCAGCTCCATCAGCCGCAGCAGTTGCGGGATGAAGAAGACGAAGGTAAAAAGCAGCAGGCCCAGGAGGAAGTAGGAGACGACTTCGCGGCCGATGTAGCGATCAAGGATGCGCATCGCAGACGAAGGCGTATATTAGCATGCCGAGGGAGACGACCACGGGAGCCGCCGGCCGATGACCCGCATCCATCTGGTTCTGCTGTGGCACATGCACCAGCCCCAGTATCGCGACCCGGCTACTTATCGTTACTTGCTGCCCTGGACTCGCCTGCACGCACTGAAGGACTACTGGGGCATGGTCCGGCTGCTTGAGGAATTCCCCGGCGTCCACGCCACGTTCAACATGGTGCCTTCGCTGGTCGCACAACTGGAGGAATACGCCAGCGGCGATTTCGACGACCCCGGCCTGGCCCTGGCGCTGAAGCCCGCCGAAGAACTCGAGCCGGAGGAAAAGCTGGCCCTGGTGGAACGCGCCTTCCAGGTGAACCGCGAAAACCTGCTGGCGCGCTGGCCGCGCTACGTGGAACTGTTCCGCCGCTTCCAGGCTGAAGGCGCCGAAGCCTCCGCGCGCGAATTCGCGGCCCGCGACTGGCGCGACCTGCAGGTGCTCTCGCAACTGGCTTGGATGGACGAGGAATACCTGGCGCGCGACCCGGTGGTGAGCGAGCTCTCCCGCAAGGGTGCGAACTTCACCGAAGGCGAAAAGGCTGCCCTGCGCGACAAGCAGCTCGCACTGCTGGGCCGCGTCCTGCCCGAATATCGCGCCGCCGCTGGACGCGGTCAGGTCGAGCTTTCCACCACGCCGTTCTACCACCCCATCCTGCCGCTGCTCTGCGACACCGACGTGGCTCGCATCGCCAATCCGCAGACGCCCCTGCCTCAGCCGCCCTTCCGCCATCCCGAGGATGCCCGCGAGCAACTGGTCCGCGCGCGCCGGTTTCACGAACGGGTGTTCGGAGCGCCCCCGGCCGGCCTGTGGCCTTCGGAGGGCTCCGTGTCCGACCAGGCCCTGGAGCTGGCCGCCGAGCTTGGCTTTCGCTGGTTTGCCTCTGACGAAGGAGTGCTGGGGCGGACGCTGAACCTTGGCTTCGGGCGCGACGCGACTGGCGTGCCGGCGCACGCCGAGCGTCTGTACGCGCCTTTGCGCGTGCGCCGGGGCCGGCACGAAATCGTTGGACTCTTCCGCGACCATTATCTGTCCGACCTGATCGGGTTCGTCTACAGCCGCCTTGACACCGTGGCGGCCGCCGAAGACCTGCACCGGCGCATCCGCGCCCTCGGCGAGCGCGTGCGTCAGTCCGCGCCGCTCACTGTTTCGCTGATCCTCGATGGAGAGAATGCCTGGGAGTATTACCCGGCGAATGGCCGCCCCTTCCTGCGGGAGTTCTACAGGCGCATCGCGGCCGACACGAACATCCGCGCGCTCACGGCCAGTGAAGCCGTGGCCGAAGCCGGGGAGATTCCCACCGTGGAGCGCATTTTTCCGGGCTCGTGGATCAACGCGAACTTCGACATCTGGATGGGCCACCCCGAGGATGTGCGCGCCTGGGAGCTGCTCGGCGAGGCCCGCGCATTCTACGCCGCGGCCCAGAAGCGCCGAAGCGAAGGCCAGGCCGGGGCGCCCTCGGACGAGCAGTTGGCCGCGGCGTACGAAGCAGTGCTCGCCGCGGAGGGCAGCGACTGGTGCTGGTGGTATGGTCCGGAGCATTCCACGGCCAACGACGCCGATTTCGACGCGCTGTTCCGCGCGCACCTGACCCAGGTGTACCTGGCCCTGGGCGCGGATGCCCCGGAAGCACTGGCCCATCCCATCAAGGTCCGGCCGGCGCCGGCCATACGCGTTGTGCCGTCCGCTCCGGTTACCGTGGAGGTGGACGGGCGCGAGACGTCCTACTTCGAGTGGATGGGCGCGGGACTCTATGCCGCCGAGCGCCGCGCCGGCGCGATGCACGGCCGATCATACTTCCTTGAGGAACTCCACTACGGAGCCGACGAGCGCAACTTCTACCTCCGCGTAGATCCTCTGCCCGGCGCACTGGTCCGTCTGGATCAGTGCGAGTTTCGCTTCACGCTGCGCGGGCGGACGAAAGCGCGGGCTGCGGATCGCACGCGAACCGCTCCGCCTGTCCCGAGGGAGGCTCCCGCAGCGGAGGGCCCACAAGAATTGCGCATTATCGCGGAAATCGAACGCGGCGTCCTGCTGCGCCTGGACGTCGAAAAAGACGGCCAGAAGCTGACCAGGCCGCCGGTTGCCGCTGCGCTGGATCGCATCTTCGAATTGCGCATCAGCCGTGAACTGTTGCCGGCCGGCGCTTCCGAGTCGCTTTGGCTCAACGCCGCGATCTGGCAAGGAGGCCTGCCCATGGATTTGCTCCCCGCCGAAGGCTTCCTGGAAGCGCAACTCCACGCTACCCCCTGGCCCTGAAGCGGACCGGCGCTGCAGTTACCGGGAACAGGTTCACAACAGCGTGTCGGGGCCCCCAGGAACAGGCATCGGGGCGCGGACGATGTCTGCGGTGGCCTGTTCGTGCGACCTAAGGACGTAAACCTGCTGGAAGCCTTCGCGGGGGAGGCTGCCGAGCGAGCGCCGCAATTCGCGGGCTTGGCGGCGCATAACCTCGAGGGCCACCTCGCGGTCGGCGCGCGCGCGGTTGCGCTCCTGACAGAGCTTGAGCGGCACGCGCAGCACAATGGCCACGGCCGGAACGTTGTACCGGCGGGCCAGCATCAGCAGAGGCCGTCGCGCCCGCCGCTGGACGTTGGTGGCGTCCACGACGGTCAGGCGCCGGCGGGCCAGCCGCTTGGCCACCACCAGATGCAGGATGGCAAAAGCATCGCGCGTGGCCGACTGGTCGTTCTCGTCGCCGGACACCAGGCCGCGGAAAAAGTCCGAGCAGAGAATTTCGAGCGGCAGGAAGTGCTTGCGCGCAAACGTGCTCTTGCCGGAGCCCGCCACGCCTACCAGGAGCACCAGCGCAGGGTCTGGAATCACCAACCGCATGCTTGCGGCTCCACGGGTGCCTCTAGAACAGCTTGACGGCGAGGTCGCGCGGACGCGGCCCGACAGGGATCAGGGTCTGCAAGGTGCGCACGCGCGGCCGGATCACGGCCAAGTCATTGGAGCCTTCGTTCACCACCAGCAGCAAGTCTTCCCCGGGCGTGAAGCGCACGATGCCGGGCTGCCGGCCGGCCGGGATGGGCGGGAACACCTGGCGGAAATCCAGACCAATGGGCGTCACCCGGCCGGCGGCGGAGTCCGTGATGTACAGCGACTTGCCGTCAGCCGTGATGGCGCCGCGCGCAGGCCCGTGGCCCAGGAGAAGGAAGTCCGCGGGCTCGTTGGTCCAGGTATTGAAGATGGTCAGGCCATGGGTGCCCGGGGCGGGCGCGTAGAGTTCTCCGCCGTCCAGCTTGAGCACCAAGTCAGCCGGGCCGGCGTCCCGCGAACCGCCCAGGGGCAAGTGGGCCAGCAGGGCCGGAGGCTCCAGTTGCACGGCGGAAACGCGCGCTGTACGGCTGGAGGCTACGAAGGCCTTCGAGCTGTCCGGCAGCACCACGATGTGCTCCGGCTGAGGCAGTACGGGAATGCGCGCGCGAGTGGCCAGCGTCGTTGCGTTGAGCAGGAGAAGGGTGGCCTGATCGCGGTCGGCCACCAGCACGGTGCGCCCGTCCGGCGTGACGCGGGCGATCCACGGACGGCGGCCGGGCTGGACGCGCGCCACCACCTGTCGCCTGGCACAGTCTATGGCCACGACGCTCCCGGCACCGGACGCCGCGATGTAGGCGCGGCTGCCATCAGGAGAGAAGTCCAGGGCAAACGGTGCGGCGCCGACCGGAATCTGCGCCGCCACGCGATTGGTCCGGGCATCGAGAACCCAGGCGTATCCCCCGGCTGTGCTTACCCCCCAGATTTCGTCGTGCGTGGGATGGGCGCGCAAGCCGCTGGGGGCCGGGCCTACAGCTACTGTTGCCACGGCCGCCAAGCCCACCAGGTCCACGACCGTCAGGGTGCCGTCGCCGGTATTGGCCACGTAGGCGTGCAGGCGTAGCCCCGGGCGCAGCACCGAGGGCCGATGCTCCTGGGCAATCTGCCGCGCGGCTCCGGCCACCAGCACCAGCAGAACGAAAACCAGGCGGAGATTGACTGTTCTCATGGAGCGGCGGCGACTTTTCAGTTCAAGTCGCGATCCAGCACGGCGGCAATCTGGCGCACCTCCTGCATCAGGTGCAGGAATTCCTCCGGCAGGATGGACTGCATGCCGTCAGAGAGCGCGTGGTCGGGGTCGTGGTGCACCTCGACCAGCAAGCCGTCGGCGCCCACGGCCACCGCCGCGCGGGATAGCGGCAGGACTTTGTGCCGTCGCCCGGTGCCGTGGCTGGGGTCCACGAGGATGGGCAGGTGGCTGCGGCGTTTCACGGCGGGGATGATGGCCAGATCCAGGGTGTTGCGCGTGAAATCGCTGAAGGTGCGCACGCCGCGTTCGCAGAGCATCACCTGGTAGTTGCCTTCGGCCATGATGTACTCGGCGGCCATCAGGAACTCGTCGAGCGTGGCGCTCATGCCGCGCTTGAGGAGCACGGCCTTGCGCGAGCGTCCGGCGCGCTTGAGCAGCGAGAAGTTCTGCATGTTGCGCGCGCCGATCTGGATCACGTCGGCGTATTGCTCGACCAGGGCCAGGCTCTCGTTGTCCACCGCTTCGGTGACGATGCCCAGGCCGTAGCGCTCGCGCACTTCGGCGAGAATCTGCAGGCCCGGCTCGCCCAGTCCCTGGAAACTGTAGGGCGAGGTGCGCGGCTTGTAAGCCCCGCCGCGAAACAGGCGGGCCCCGGCCTTGGCCACCTGTTCGGCCACGGCCAGGGCCTGCTCGCGGCTCTCGATGGCGCACGGCCCCGCAATCACGGCGACGCTGCGCCCGCCAATCACGACTTCCTGTGCGCCGCGGCCGGTTCGCCGCAGCGGGATGCGCACGACGGTGTCCTCTTCCTTCAGGTCACGGCTGACCAGTTTGTACGGCTTGGTGACGGGAATGCACTCGACCACGCCGGCCATGGACTCGAGCGAGCCCAGGTCCACCGCCCCAGTGTTCCCGGTGATGCCGATGGCCGTGCGCGTCGAGCCGGCAATGGGGTGCGCCTTCAGCCCCAGCGACTCGATGCGCTCGCATACGGCGCGGATCTGCTCTTCGGTTGCGTGCGCCTGCATTACGACCAGCATGGCGTTGCTTCGGCACCGCCCTCAGGACACTGCTGCAAAGGCCTGCCCTGGCCCGGGCATCGTAAAAACAGGCAAGCATACTGCAACGCTTTTCCTGTCGCAATTCGCGGCCCTACTATTTGCGAGGGCGCCTCTTCCAGCGGCGCGCTAGGATTTGGCGAGCAGCAGGCAGGTAAGTCTAGCGCGGTGCAGGGCCGGCGCGAGGCGGTTGGAGAGATTCTGCTAGGTCCCGCAAGGCCGCAGCCGCAGCAGAGCGGATCCGCTGTGCGGCATCGCGAATGGACTCGTCGAGTGCGGCCTGGCAGCGTTGGGTGAGCGTCGCGGCGGCAGTGAGCAGGGCCGTATTCGACGCGCTGGCCAGCCGCTGCTGATACCCGGCGACGGATTCCCCCGCGGCCTTCTCCAGGCGTGTCCGCCAGGCCGACAACTGCGCATCGTACTCAGCCTGAGCAGCCTGCTGAGCGGAAGCTATGCGCTCGCGGACTTGCTGGCCGGCCTGTTCGACAGCAGCCGCCACCACGCCGCCCAAGCGCTCCTGGAAGCCCGCGAGGGCCTGGCCCAGTTGTGCTTCGCCCTGCCCGCGCAGGCGCTCGAGCGACTCCGCGTGGACTTCTTCAGCCGCCTGATGCAGCAGGCCGCGCGAGCTGGCCACTGATTCCTGGGCCCCTTGGTGCAGTTGTTCGCGGAGGTGCTCGAGATACGAGCGGCTGAAGTGGTCCATCTCGGTGCTCACCAGCCGAGAAACTTCCGCCGCGCGATCGCGCAAGATGGCGCCAGCTTGCTCGAGGACTTTCTGCAGAGCCTCGTCCATTTCGCCGCGAGCCCGCTGCTGGTACCAGTCCTTGGCCTTGACCAGCGCTTCGAAAGTGGAGTGCAGCGCCTCGGTGCCGCGCTCCTCGAGCTGCTTCTGCCAGACGGCCAGGGCAGCCTGACTCAGCCGCGCGCATTCTTCCTGGAAGCGCTCGAGCTCCTGGCGAGCTGCGGCCAGGGCGCTCGTGGCCCGCTCGGTTTCCGCGGCGCGGGCCTCGACTTGCGCAAGCAGATCCCGCGCGCGACTCAACTCGGCCTCCAGAGCGGCGCGCAGGGGAGCCATGCGGTTTGTGGCCTCCGCAGCGGCGCGCTCCATGGCCGCATGGGCCTCGGCCTCCTTTTCGCGCAGGGCCGCTGCCACCTCATGGCCCGCTTGCTGGGCGGCCTCGGCCACCCACTGGTTCACGCCGGCCAGCGACGACTCGACCAAGTCGTTCCACAGGGCTTTGGCCTCAGCCACGTCGGCCTGAAAGCGCTCGAGCCAGCGCTGGCGCGTTTCCTCCGCCGACTGCTCCGCGGCGGCCAGTTGCCTCCGCGAAGCCTGTTCGACTTCCTCGACGCGCGCGGCCAGTTGTTTGACGCGCTGCTCGAGCTCGCGCTGCGCGGCTTCGGAAACCGACTGGGCTTGTGCGCGGAGTTCTCGCAGCTTGGCTTCCACGATCGCGGCCACGTTTTCCTGGAAGGCCTGCCGCAACCGCTCCGGCGCCAGCGGACCGGTTTGCGCGGCTTGCGCTAGGGCTTGCTGGAGCGTTGGCCCCAGCACGGCGGCCAGCGTGGACTCCACCGCCTCTTCCACCTGCTCCCTTAGGAAAGTTTCGAGATCGCCCGGAAGAAGCGCCCGCAGCGCGGACGGTTCAGGAGCGTGCTCGAGCGGTCTGTTCGGGACGCCAACCGGGCCCAGGCCTGCCGCTTCGGCCGCCTGCCTAGGCTTGGCCTGTTCGGGTGCCAGGGCCTCTGGAGCAGCAACCCCGGCTGCAGGCTGCTCTTGCCCTGCGGGAACCTCAGCAGTTTCTTCGGCGCAGGGAAACCAGTCCTCGGGGGGAAAGGCAATGCCCCAGACGTTTCCCGGCTCGGCAAAGGCAATGCCGACGTAGAACGGGTCGCCCTTCTTGGCTGGGAGCTGGTTCATCACCACGCGGGCAGCGACTGAGCGGGGCCGGACGGTGCCCGGCTGAGGAATCTCCAGGGTCACCTCGGAGCCTTTGGGCACGAAGTGGCGCGAGCGGTAGCGGCAACCGTGGCAGTTGATCTGCAGCGCCACGGTACCTTCGCGGAACGGTTGGCCAATGGCGTCCATACCGCAGACAGTAATAGGCACCGCCTGCTCAATGCGTGTGGTGCGGCGCCTTTTTGGCTCCGGCGCCGGAACTTGGTTCTGAGAAGCCACCGCCCACCCCTTTCTAGAATACCGGCTGCATGGCACCTGCCGGAAGGCTTTATTCAATGGGTTAATGTCGGTTTGGAGCGCTGCGCGGAGCCGTTCGACAGGGCTGATTCGGGTCTTTGCTGCACCCCCCAAGCTCGGGCAGGAGCAGCCTCAGGCCGCGGCCAGGGAAGACGGGACGGTTGCGGCAGGGCATGGCGCAGGGGGTTGGTCTGGCCGACCTCCAGGACTTCGGCGCAGCCGCTGGCGTGCGTTGCGGAGTCGCGGCGCGTCGGCTAGAATGAGTGCTCGCTACTCCCACCCGTGGATTCTCAAGGGGTATGGACGAACAACAGCACAACTCCATCCTGGCCTACGACGCCACCGACGAATACTGCCCCGGGCCGCCCCCTGAACCGCAACCGCCGTTCTGGCAGGACGGCAGCATCCGCATCGGGATCCACACTTCGATTGCCCGCAGCCTGCTCGACGCGCTCGACACCGCGCGCGGTATCGGCTGCAATGCTCTGCAGATCTTCTCCGCCAGCCCGCGGATGTGGCCGCAACGCACGGGTCTGCGCATCCCCGCGGACCAGGCAGAACGCTTCCGCGCCCGGCGCGCAGAGCTGCGGCTCGGCCCCCTGGCAGTCCACGCCAACTACCTGATCAATCTGGGTTCGACCGACCGCGTCATTCGCGCCCGGTCGCTTCAGGCCATGCACGGCGAGCTGGTGCGGGCGCTCGCGCTGGGCGCCGATTACCTGACCGTGCACCCGGGCAGCGCCGGCACAAGGGGCGTCGCGGCAGCCGTTGCCGCGGCTGCCGATGCCATCCGCCAGGCCGCGCGAGGCCTGAAGCTGGACGGCCTGCGCATTCTTCTGGAGAATACGGCGGGGCAGGGAAGCCTGCTGGGCGGGAAACTCGACGAGCTGCGGGCCGTTCTCGAGGCCTGCGACGATCTGCCCATGGGCGTCTGCCTGGACACGGCGCACCTGTTTGCTGCGGGCTACGACCTGCGCAGCGAGTCCGGGTTGGATGCGACGCTCGCGGCAATTGACGCGGCCATCGGGCTCGAACGCGTTTTCGTTCTGCACGTGAATGACTCGAAGGCGCCGCTGGGCTCGCGCTTGGATCGCCACGAGCACATCGGCAAGGGCCGCATCGGCCGCGCGGCGTTTGCGCGCCTGCTGAACCATCGCCTGCTGGCCGGGCGTGCCTTCATCGCCGAAACGCCGATGGATCGCCCCGGCGACGACCGGCGCAACGTAGCCGCGCTGTGGCGGTTGGTGGGGGTGAAGGTCAAGGCTGGCCCCAAGGCCCACGACGGGTTCCCAAGCCGGAGACGCACAACGAAGGTGCGGGCAAAACCACCGAGCAGAAAGGGAGGCCGAAAAGGAGCTCATCCCTGTGTCGGTTGCTGAGGGCGAAGGGTGGATGTCTGGCCACAGTCCATGAGCGAATACGACCCACAGACGATTGAAGCCAAATGGCAGGAGCGCTGGCGCGCCGAGCGCGTGTTTGATGCTGAGCTCGACCCGGCACGGCCGAAGTGTTACGTGCTGGAGATGCTTCCGTACCCTTCGGGCACCCTGCACATGGGCCACATGCGCAACTATTCGATTGGCGATGCGGTGGCGCGCTACAAGCGCCTGCGCGGTTTCAGCGTGCTCCACCCCATCGGCTGGGACTCCTTCGGCCTGCCCGCCGAAAACGCGGCCATCGAGCGCGGCATCCATCCGCGCCGGTGGACCCATGTCAACATCCTGGAGATGAAGCGCACCTGCCAGCGCTTCGGCTACAGCTACGACTGGCGCCGGGAAATCTCCAGTTGTGAACCGGAATACTACCGCTGGAACCAGTGGTTCTTCCTGCGCATGCTGGAGCGCGGCCTGGCCTATCGCAAGCGCAGCCGCGTGAACTGGTGCCCGCGCTGCCAGACCGTGCTGGCCAACGAACAGGTGGTGAACGGTTGCTGCTGGCGGCACAGCAACTCGCCGGTCGAAGCCCGGGACATCGAGCAGTGGTTCCTGCGCATCACGGCCTACGCCGACGCGTTGCTCGACGACATGGACGCGCTCGCCGAGGGCTGGCCCGAGCGGGTGCTGGTGATGCAGCGCAACTGGATCGGCAAGTCGCGCGGCGCCCGCGTGCGCTTTCCCGTGGAGGGCACTCCTCCCATCGAGGTTTTCACCACTCGCCTGGATACGATCTACGGCGCCACGGCCGTCATCCTGGCACCGGACCATCCCCTGGTCGAAGCGCTGCTGGCCGGCCAGCCGGAAGAAGCCCGGCTGCGCGCCGAACTGACCCGGCTGCGCCAGCACGTGCTGAAGGCCGAAGACTTGGCCACCGCAGAAAAAGAAGGGTTCTTCACCGGGCGGCACGCCGTGAATCCCTTTACTCAGGACCTTGTGCCCCTCTGGGTGGCCAACTTCGTTTTGCTGGAATATGGCGCCGGAGCGGTCATGTGCGTTCCCGCGCACGATCAGCGCGATTTTGAGTTCGCGCAGAAGTACGGCATCACCATTCGCGTCGTGATCCAGCCGCTGGACGGCCAGCCCGTGGCGGCCGAAACGATGCCGCAGGCCTTCGTGGACTACGGCCGGCTAGTGAATTCCGGCCCGTACTCCGGCCTCACCTCCGAGCAGGCCATCGAGCGCATGACCGCCGACGCGCAGGCCCGCGGCGTCGGCCAAGCAGAAACCGCCTATCGCCTGAAGGACTGGGGCATCTCCCGTCAGCGCTACTGGGGCACCCCCATACCCGTCGTCTATTGCCACGCCTGCGGCATCGTACCCGTGCCGGACGACCAGCTCCCCGTCCGCCTGCCGGAAAAGGTCGAACTGACTGGCATGGGCCGGTCGCCCCTGGCCAGTGTCCCGGAGTTCATCAACACGTCCTGCCCGCGGTGCGGCCGCGCCGCGCAACGCGAAACGGACACCATGGACACGTTCGTGGATTCGTCCTGGTATTTCTACCGCTACTGCGACCCGCACAACGACCGCGCCCCGTTCGCTCCGGATGTCATCCGAGGCTGGTTTCCCATTGACCACTACATTGGCGGGATCGAGCACGCCATCCTGCACCTGATCTATTCGCGGTTCTTCTGCAAAGTGATGCGCGACCTGGGCCTGGTGAGCCACAAGGAGCCGGTGCAGCGGCTGTTCTCGCAGGGGATGGTGCACAAGGGCGGGTGTGTCATGTCGAAGTCGCGCGGCAATGTGGTCGGCGCCATGCAGATGGCCGAGCAGTACGGCTGCGACACGGCCCGGCTGTACATCCTGTTCGCTGCCCAGCCGGAGAAAGACCTGGAATGGAACGACCAAGGCGTGAACGGCTGCTGGCGCTTCCTGCAGCGCGTCTATCGCCTGGTGGCGCGCCACGCCGAACGCGTGCGCACCGTCGGCGTCGCCAATCCGCACCGGCTCGACTTGAACACGGCCACGCCGAAGGAAAAGGCCATCCTGCGCAAAACGCACCAGACCGTGCGGCGCATCACCCATGAGTTCGAGCAGCGCTGGCATTTCAACACTTCCATCGCGCTGCTGATGGAGCTGGCCAATGAGTTGTACGCGCAGGAACCGCTCGAGGACGCGGTGCGGCCTGAGGTGGTGAAAGAAGCCCTCGAGCGGATGGCGTTGCTGCTGGCGCCCTTTGCGCCGCACCTGGCCGAGGAGCTCTGGGAGATGCTCGGCCACCGCGGCGGGCTGGCGGCGGCGCGCTGGCCGGACTATGACCCTGAGTTGGCCCGGGAAGAGCAGCTCGAGGTCGTCGTGCAGGTCAACGGGAAGCTGCGCGGGCGGATTCTGGTGGAGGCCGGCCTGGGCGAGCAGGAGCTGGTTGCGCGCGCCCTGGGCGACGCGCACGTCGCCGAGCACATCCGCGGCAAGGCCGTGCGCAGGACCGTCGTCGTGCCAGACAAGCTGGTGAATCTAGTGGTGGGCTGAGGCGGAGATGAGCGTCCGGCACGGCATCGTCGTTCTCGATTTCGGCTCGCAATACACGCAACTGATTGCGCGGCGCATCCGCGAGCAGAATGTGTTCTCGGCCATCCTCCCTTGCACCGCCCCGCTCGAAGAAGTGCGCAAGCTCGAGCCGGTGGGCGTGGTGCTCTCCGGGGGGCCGAGCTCGGTGTACGACGCCGCTGCGCCCAGGTGCGATCCGCAGGTGCTGGGGCTGGGCGTGCCGGTCCTGGGCATCTGCTACGGTCTACAATGGATGGCGCATACGCTGGGCGGGGTAGTGCGCCGCGCCGAACGCCGTGAATACGGCCCGGCCCAGCTTGACGTGCAGAACGGCTCGGAACTTTTCCGCGGCTTGCCCGCTCAAGTGAAGGTGTGGAACAGCCACGGCGACCATGTCGTTGCGCTCCCGGCCGGCTTCCGCGTGACGGGACGGACGGCCAACGCCGTGGCCGCTGTGGAAGACGCGGCCCGCGGGATGTACGCCGTGCAGTTTCACCCCGAAGTGCGCCACACTGACCGCGGCACGGAGATTCTGCGCAATTTCGTCTTTGCCATCTGCCGGGCGCGGCCCAACTGGGATCGCGCTTCGTTCATCGCCGAAACGGTGGCCGCCATCCGGCAGCGCGTAGGCGCGGAACGCGCCCTGTGCGCGCTCAGCGGCGGCGTGGACTCTGCGGTCGCCGCTGTGCTGGTGCACCGGGCCATCGGCAGCCAGTTGATCAACATCTTCGTAGACACGGGACTGCTGCGGCAGAACGAGTTTGCGGAAACCCTGGCGCTGCTCCGCGAGCGGCTGGGACTGAGCGTGCTCGGCGTGAACGCCGCAGCGCGTTTCCTGGAGCGCTTGCGCGGTGTCAGCGAGCCCGAAGAGAAGCGCCGGCGCGTCGGCGCCGAGTTCATCGCCGTATTTGCCGAGCTGGCTGGCCAGCTCGCGCCGCCGCGCTTCCTGGTGCAGGGCACGCTCTACCCGGACGTGATTGAATCGGTGTCGGTGAAGGGACCTTCCGCCACCATCAAGACGCACCACAACGTGGGCGGGCTGCCTAGCGTGATGCCCTTTGAGCTGATCGAACCGCTGCGCGATCTGTTCAAGGATGAAGTGCGGGCCATCGGCCGCGACTTGGGCCTGCCCGAGGAGCTGCTGGCCAAGCATCCCTTTCCCGGTCCGGGCCTGGCCGTGCGCGTGCTCGGCGAAGTCAGCGAAGAAAAACTGGCCCTGGCGCGGGCGGCCGACGCCATTCTGGTGGAGGAAATCCGCCGGGCCGGGCTGTACGAGAAGCTCTGGCAGGCCTTTGCGGTGCTGCTGCCCGTGCGCAGTGTGGGGGTGATGGGCGACGAGCGTAGCTACGGCTACACGGTGGCCGTCCGGGCCGTCGAATCGGACGACGCCATGACGGCGGATTGGGCGCGCCTGCCTGCCACCGTGCTGGAGCGCATTTCAGCGCGGATCGTAAACGAAGTGGCTGGGATCACCCGGGTCGTGTACGACATCAGCTCGAAGCCGCCCAGCACCATCGAGTGGGAATAGCCCTCCGTTGGCCCGAACAGCCTGAGTGGCGTGGCCCCGGGAGGCTAGCGGCTGGCCATTTTCTGGGCGACGTAGAGTAGCAGGCGCCGGTCGGCTTCATCCAGCCGGCCGAGCAATCGCCGCAGCCGGGTCAGGAAACGCGCCTGCTTGCCCGAGTGGCCCCAGAGAATGTCGTCTGCCGTGCGCCGCTTGGGCAGATTGGGCAGCTCGGGCGGTTCCTCACCGTCGTAGAACAACTGGTAGAGAGGAACCCCCAGCGCCCGGGCCAGCTTCTCCAGCGTCTCGATGGCGGGCACGGTATGCCCGTTTTCCACGCGGGAGATATAGCAGCGCAGTAACCCGGTGCGCTTCTCGATGTCACCCTGAGACAGATTCTTCTGTTCGCGCAATAGGCGCAAACGCTCGCCGATAATCATGGCCAGGATTCTGGCACAGATCGGCCATTCGCGCAATAGAATATCTAATGGTCCGGAATCTGCTAGTACCGTTCCGGCCAACTTCGGCTAGGATTCTCGTGCTGGTGGAACAGCCGCAGGTGGCGAGAAGCTGAGCAAGCCCGGTGGAATGGGGAGAGGCCTGTGCCGCGGTGGAACAGGCCTGTAACCGAGAGCGCATGGCAAACGTCCCAAAACCGGAGCCAAGTGCTCGCCGCTCGGACAGCGCGGCGGCTACGAGAGCGAATGAGAAGGACCTGGTGGCCCGGGCCCAGGCCGGCGACGTGGAGGCCTACGAGGAGCTGGTCCGGCTCCACCACAAGCGCGTGTTCGCCATCGTCAGCGGAATACTCCGGCGCCGCGAAGACGTGGAAGACGTTGCGCAGCAGGTTTTTCTCAAGGCGTATCTTTCGCTGCAGCGATTCGATCGGCGCTCGGCGTTTTCCACGTGGCTCTACAAGATCTCGGTGAATGAGTGCTGGGACTACCTGCGAAAGAAAAAGGCGCGGCCGCTGGTGTACGAATCGGATTTGAGCGAGGAGCAGAGCCAGCAACTCTGGCGGGTCGAGCGCGACGCGGCCGGGCCTGCTGACGCCCGGCAACGCGCCGAGGCCCGCCAACTGGCCGAGCGGCTGCTGGCAGAGCTGGGGGAAGAAGAACGGCTGATGATGGTGTTGAAGGAAGCCGAAGGCTTGTCGGTCGAAGAGATCGCTGAGTTGCTCGGCATGAACGCCAACACGGTGAAGGTGCGGCTGTTCCGCGCGCGGGGGCGCCTGGCGGAGTCTTATCGCCGCCAGGCGGCGCGGCGCAGCGGCCGCACAGAAAGGAAGCCCTAGCCATGGCCTGTGAAGACTACTCCGCGCGCCTGGATGAGCTGGAAGACTATTTGAACGGCGAGTTGAATGGTGCCGCGGCGGTGCGTCTGACCGCGCACCTAGGGGAGTGTGCCGCCTGCCGCCAGGCCCTGGAAGCGGCGCGCGAAGTGACGAGCGTGCTGCGGGCCGGGCTGCAGCCGGCTCCGGAACCGAGCTGGGGATTCGCCGCGCGCGTCGCTGCCCAGGCTCGTGCCGCGAGCCAGCAGGCGGTGGCGGCCGACTTCTGGGATTCGCTGGAAACCTTTTCGCGGCGCATGGCCTGGGCTTCGGCCGCCCTGCTCGTTTTGCTCGGCGGCTATCTGATTTACGACCTCTCGCGGGTTCACCCCACGGAAGTAACCGAGGTGCGCGAGATTTTCTCGGAGCCCGTGCAGCAGCCCGCCGACCCCGAGGAAGTGCTGCTGACACTGGCTAGCCGGAACGGAAGGTAAGGAATGAACCGCAAGGCGGCATTGCTGGTGATGGCCGTATTCGTCCTGGGGCTGCTGCTGGGCGGCCTGAGCGTGCACGTGTTGGGCGACCGTGTGTGGGCCGGGCGCAAACCGGGCAAGATGCGCTTGGTGCAGGACCTGACCCGGGAACTGAGCCTGAGCCCGGATCAACAGCAACAGGTTGTCTCCATCCTGGAGGAAACCAACGCGCGCTACCAGCCAATCTTTGAGCAGATTCGCCCGCAGCTCCAGCAGGTGCGCGAGGAAGGGCGCAACCGCATCCGGGCCATCCTCACCCAGGAGCAACGGCCCAGGTTCGAAGAGTTTCTTCGTCGCATTGACGAAGAGCGCAAGAAGAAGAACCACCGCTAGCCTGAGGCCGCGCCGGTCCGGCCTCGTGGCAGGTTTCCGCAAGCAGGAGAAGAGGAATGACGCAGATCAAGCAATGGATTCAAACGCAGTGGCGGCGCTCGGTATTGCACCGGGCCTTACTGGTTTCACCGCCCGTGGTGTTGATTTTGCTGGCCGGGTTCTGGACGCTCGGCGGGCGCAGCCAGGTGCAGTACTACACGGACAAAGTCGGCCAGGGCGACATCGTCCAGGTGGTGCAGGCCACCGGCACCATCAACGCCGTGACCACCGTGCAGGTCGGCTCGCAGGTCTCTGGGCGCATCGCCGAGCTCTACGTGGACTTCAACTCCAAGGTCAACAAGGGCGACGTCATCGCCAAGATCGAGCAGGACAACTTCCGCGCCCGCCTCACCCAAGCCGAAGCGGACCTGGAAAACGCCCTGGCCAACGTCAAGGGCATCCAGGCGCAGATTGAGTTGCAGCAGGCCGACCTGGCCGCCGCCAAGGCCGCCGTGGATCGCGCCCAGGCGCAGCTCCGGGAAGCCGAAGTGAACCTCCGCCGCACGCTGGACCTGTTCCAGCAGGGCATCGTTGCGGAGTCACAACGCGACACTGTGCAGGTGGCCTACGACAGCGCCTCCGCCAGCCTGCGCGTGGCCGAAGCGCAGTACGAACAGGCCAAGGCGCGCGTGAAGCAGACCCAGGCCCAGCTCGACCAGGCCAAGGCCCAGGTGGCGCAGCGCCGCGCGGTGGCCCAGGTGGCGCGGGTGGACCTGAGCCACACCATCATCGAGGCTCCCATTGACGGCACGGTCATCGCGCGCAACGTGGACGTCGGCCAGACTGTGGCCGCCAGCCTGCAGGCCCCGGTCCTGTTCGTCATCGCCCAGGACCTGACCAAGATGCTCGTCTACGCCAAGACCGACGAAGCCGATGTAGGCAAGATCAAGGTGGGCGCCATGGCCACGTTCCGCGTGGACTCGTTTCCACGGGAGATGTTCCGCGGGCGCGTCCGGCAGGTGCGCATGAACGCCACCACCGTGCAGAACGTGGTCACCTACGACACCATCATCGAGTTCGACAATCCGGAGCAGAAGCTCTTCCCGGGCATGACCGCCTACGTGACCATCCCCATCGCCTGGGCCAACGACGTGGTGAAGATTCCCAACGGCGCGCTGCGCTTCCACCAGCAGCTCCCCGAAGACGAGCGCAAGAGATTGCTGGCCCAGTACAACATCCCGGAGGAAGAACCCGCTGCGGGCGGGCGCCAGCGGAGTCTGGCCGCAGGCCAGGGGCGCCAGGGAGCCCCTGGCGGCGGGACAGGCACGGGCGGAGGCCCGAGCAGTGGCGCTGGCGGTAGCGAGGGTGACCGCGCGGCCATGATGCGCCGCTTCATGATGATGGGCGGAGGCGCCCGCGAACAGACCGGCATCGTCTACAAGATGCTCCCCAGTAAGGAGCTCATGCCCGTGCGCGTCAAGCTGGGCGTCACCGACTACACCTTCACGGAGCTGAAAGAGGGCGAACTGAAGCCCGGCGATGAAGTCGTCATCGGGCGCAGCACCGGGGCGCGCAATAACCCGCAGACCACGGCCAGCCCGTTCGGCGGGCAGCAACGCGGCCCCATGGGCATGCCGGGGGGCGGGGGACTCCCGCGGCGTTAGGCGAACCATGGCCGAACAACTCAGCACTGCGCTGGATCCTTCCGCGGGGGCGCCACCGGGCGGGGCCATGATCCGCTTGGACCACGTGCACAAGGTCTACGACCTGGGTGAAGTCCAGGTGCACGCCCTGCGCGGCGTTTCGCTGGAGATCCAGCGCCGGGAATTCGTGGCTATCATGGGCGCGTCGGGTTCCGGCAAGTCCACGCTGATGAACATCGTGGGCTGCCTAGACCGGCCCACCCGCGGGCACTACTACCTGGAGGGCGTGGAGGTTTCCGGGCTCAGCAAGATCGAGCTGGCGCGCATCCGCAACCGCAGGATCGGCTTCGTCTTCCAGCAGTTCAACCTGCTGCCGCGCACCTCCGCACTGGAAAATGTCGAGCTGCCGACCGTCTACGCCGGCATCCCTCTCGAGGAGCGCGAGGAGCGCGCGCGCCAAGCCCTGGAGCGCGTAGGCCTGACCGACCGCGCGCACCACTACCCCAGCCAGCTTTCCGGCGGGCAGCAGCAGCGCGTGGCCATCGCTCGGGCTCTGGTCAATCGGCCCTCGATCCTGCTGGCCGACGAACCTACTGGGAACCTGGACAGCCGCACCAGTGTCGAGATCATGGACCTGTTCCAGGAACTGAACGACACGGACGGGCTGACCATCGTCACCGTGACGCACGAGCACGACATTGCCCGGTACGCCAAGCGCACCATCGAGTTCCGCGACGGCCGCGTCCGCCGCGATGCGCCCGTGGTGGATCGCCTGCTGGGCCGTGAAGTGTTGCCGACCCTGCCGGTGCTGGACGACTTCGCGCAAGAGGAAGCTTTCGAGGAGCGCGCCGGCGCCACCGGGCAAACCGCCCCGGCTGTGTAGTGCGCCGGAGAATGAAAGGGAAGAGGTTGCGAGGGAAACCATGGACTTCCGCAATACGCTGCGATTGGCGCTGCGCGCCCTGGCGCGCAACAAGCTGCGCTCTTCGCTGACCATGCTGGGCATCATCATCGGTGTCGGCGCGGTGATTGCCACGGTCAGCATCGGCCAAGGGGCCCAGTTTGTGATCCAGCAGGGCATCGAGGCCATGGGCACCAACGCCGTCTTCATCGGGGCCGGCAGCAACCGTCCCGGCGGCACGCGCATGGGCTACTTTGGCACGCGCACGCTGGTGCTGGACGATATGAAGGCCATCCTGCGCGAGGTGCCCATCATCCGGGACGCCGCTCCGATGGTCTTCACCCGCGGCCAAGTGGTCTACCAGAACCAAAACTGGAGCACGCGCATCGAAGGCACCAGCCCCAGCTATTTCAGCATCCGCCGCTTGGCGGTGCAGTCCGGCGGAGCTTTCAGCGAAGAGGAAGTGGAGTCGGCCGCCAACGTGTGCGTCCTAGGGCCCACGGTTGTGCGCATCCTGTTCCCCAACGAGGACCCGGTCGGCAAAACCATACGCGTGCGCGACATCCCCTTCCGGGTCATCGGCGTGCTCGAGGCCAAGGGCCAGTCCCCCATGGGCGAAGACCAGGACGACAAGATCATCGCCCCCTATACCACGGTGCAGCGCAAGATCGCCGGCATCACCTGGCTGCACTACATCAACGCTTCGGCCATCAGCCGCGATGCCGCCGAAGCGGCTGTGCCGCAGGTTGAGGCGCTGCTCCGGGATCGCCATCGCATCCGCCCGGGCGAGGACGACGACTTCTTTGTGCGCACGCAATCGGAAGTCGCCGACCTGGCCACCGCCACGCAGCGCACGCTCACGCTGCTGCTCGGGTCGGTGGCCGCCGTTTCGCTGATTGTGGGCGGCATCGGGATCATGAACATCATGCTCGTTTCGGTCACCGAGCGCACGCGGGAGATTGGGGTGCGCATGGCCGTTGGCGCTACCGAAAGCGATGTGCGCGGCCAATTCCTAGTGGAGGCGGTCACGCTGAGCATGGTCGGGGGCATCATGGGCATCTTGATGGGGGTTATTGCTTCCGCGCTGATTACCAATTTGCTCGCCTGGCCGACGCAGATCTCTGTGCAGGCCATCGTCGTGGCGGCCATCGTGGCCGCCGGCGTTGGGATCGCTTTTGGGTATTTCCCCGCCTGGAAGGCCTCCCAGCTCGATCCTATCGAGGCCCTGCGCTACGAATAACCGGTTCTAGCCACTCGCCGCCCGCCACAGAAACGCCAGCCCCACGAACGGCCCGGGGGCGCCGGCAGCCAGGTAACGCACGTGCCGAGCTCAGTGAGCACCATGATGGCCAGGGGCCCGCTCACTCGTCACTCGCCGCCAGCCGCTTAGAAGGGAATGTCTTCGTCGGAGATTTCCGGGCCGGTGGGGCCCTCTTCGGGTGCTGGCGCCTCGGCTTCGGGGAGCGCTTCGCCGCGCGGGGTGAGCATGCGCATCACGTTGGCGACAATCTCGGTGGTGCTGCGCTTGTTACCGTCGCGGTCGTCCCACTGGCGGGTCTGCAGGCGGCCTTCGACGTACACCAGCATGCCCTTCTTCAGGTATTGCTGGCTGATCTCGGCGAGCTTGCCCCAGAGCACGATGCGGTGCCACTCGGTGGCGCGTTGCGTCTGGCCGGTGCGGTCTTTGTAGCTGCGGTCCGTGGCCATAGTGAAGTTGCACACGGCCTGGCCGCCGGCAGTGTACCGCGTCTCGGGATCGCGGCCGAGACGTCCCACCAGGATCACTTTGTTGACGGACATGGCCGGCCCTCCTTAGCCCGCCGTCCTCGGCGGGCTGCTCCCCTGGTTCCGCGGGGGCCGCTTGCCGGAGAGTATACTCGAAATGTGCTTGGCGGGTGGGGTCCATCCGGCCGGAACCGCAGAACACCCAAGCAGGCCTTCGGCTAGCAGAGACACCTGGGGTGAACGCAGGCGACCGCTTCTTGCCTGGGCTTGGAGCCGCAAAGACGGGACAGGCAGAAATGAGCTGGCGGAGCTGACCACAGGTGCCTGCCTCGCCTGGGCCAACCTGGCTAATTCGAGGCCACGGCGCCGAGCTCGCGCAGCTTGGCTTGCGCGCGACGCGCCATGTCCGTGCCCGGGTGGCGGCGCACCACTTCGCGGAACTCGCGCACGGCCGCCGCGCGCTGGCCGAGCTCGAGCAGCGCCATGGCTTTTTTGAAGCGCGCATCCGCCAGCTTATAGCTTTTGGGGTAGTTGTCGAGCACTTTGTCGTACTGGCTGATGGCGTCGGCGTACTTCTTCTCGGTGAACAGGATCTCGCCGAGGTAAAACTGCGCATTGGAGGCGTACTCGCTGTCCGGGTAGAAGCGCAGATAGTCGAGGAAACCTTTACGCGCCAGCTCGTACTTTCCGCTCATGTAATCGCGCCAGGCCGAGGTGTAGAGGGTCTCCGCCGGAGCCGGCGGGTTCCCGCCGGCGGGAGTTTCAGCGGGTTCCCCGCTCCCCGTGGCGGGGGCAGAGAGCTTGGCATCGAGCGACTGCAGCACGCCCTGCGACTCAGCCACCTGCTGCGACACGCGGCCCAGGCGCACCTTGGCTTCTTCCAGGTTGTCGGCCAGGGCCTGCACCTGGGTGGCCAGCGTATCCATGCGCGCGCCCGTGTTGGCTTGCACGTCCTGCACGGTCTTCTGCAGCGCGCCCAGCGTGAGGCTCAACCGGTTGATGGCGTCCAGCGACTGCTCCACCAAGGTCTTCAGCACCGCGTGCTTTTCGTCCACGGTGCGTTGCAGCTCGCGGAACGATTGCGCCAGCAGGTCCATGTCCCGCTGCAACTGGATGATTTCTTTCTTCTGCGCCGCGGCCGGGGCGGGGAGCAGCAGCGCGCTTCCCAGGGCCAGCGCTATCAGCGCCGACACCATCATGGCCTTTGACTTACGCACGTCCTTGCCTCCTTCGCATGATTGCCCAAGTCTCCTCAGGTGCCGTTATGGTCCCTGCACGAAGTGGGCCCGGCGGTTCTGCTGCCAGCAGGCCTCATTGCTCTCCATGCAGAACGGTTTTTCTTTTCCATAGCTGACCGTATCCAGACGGTCGCCCGTAACCCCCAGCGAAATCAGGAACTGGCGCGCCGCTTCGGCCCGGCGCTGGCCCAGGGCGATGTTGTACTCGGTGGAGCCGCGCTCGTCGCAGTGGCCTTCGATCACGATGCGGATATCGGCGTGCGTGCGCAGAAACTCCGCCGTGCGGGCCAGAGAGTCGCGCGCGTCGGGGCGGATATCGGCCTTGTCGTAATCAAAGTAGATGTCGAAGACGTTTTCGCGGAAGAGCTCATCGAGCGTGGCTTGGCGCTCTTCGGGACGGGCCGGAAGCGGGGCAGCGGCCACGGTGATGCGCACGCTCTGGTTGGCCGTGCCGCCCGGACCGCTGGCCGTAATCGTGTAGGTGACCGAGATATCCGGGGTGACTCGCGTGGAGCCTTCCGCGGCCACGCGCCCCACGCCGGGCGCGATCTCCAGGTTCGTGGCGTTGGTCGAAGACCAGCTCAGGGTCACCGTTTCGCCTTTTTGGATGAACGTGGGCGAGGCTTGCAGGGTCACGGTCGGACGGGGAGGCGCAGGCACCGGAGCGGGCGGCGGCTCAACCGGGCGCGTCACCTCCGGCTGCTTCTTGCAGCCTGCCGAGGCAAGCGCCAGCAACAGCCCCGCCAGGCCGGCGGCCTGGGCGAACGAGCGCAGATGCATGAATGTTCCTCCTGAAATTACGAGCTCAGCGACGCGGCACATTCCGAAACCCTTCATCCTAGCCATCCTGCCAAGAGGGGGCAAGGCAATTCGGCGCTGGGGCCTGCGGCAGTTGTCGAGGCCGCCCGCCCCGGCCCGGTCTCATCGCGGCGACCAGTTGGGCGACTCATTGTGCCCCTGGGTGGTCAACTGCCTCGCCTGCGTGCCGTCAGCCAGCATGGTCCAGATATGCCGCTGGCCGGTGCGCGTGGACTCGAAGACCAGGTGGCGGCCATCCGGAGCCCAGTTGGGGCGTTCGTTGCGCCCGGCATCGCGGGTCAGCTCGACCAGTTGTCGCGTGGCGATGTCCATCACGTAGATGTCGTAGTTTCCCTCGGGCCGGCGCCAACTGAAGGCCAGCAGTTGCCCGTTGGGCGACCAGGCCGGGTCAATCACGTAGCCCATCGTCTCGCCTTTGTCTTCCAGGTTGAGCTTTTCGACGTTCGAGCCGTCCGCGTTCATCAGGTAAAGCTGGGGGACGCCGCCGCGGTCGCTGACAAAGGCGACCTGCTGGCCGGTGCGTGGATTCCAGGCCGGCGAAGTGTCCGCGCCGGCCGAGTAGGTGATGCGCTTCAAGCTGCCGCCGCTGGTGTCGGAGAGGAACAGTTCCGGGTCGCCGTGCATGCTGGACATGAACAGCAGCCTGGTGCCATCGGGCGACCAGGCCGGCGCGCTGCTGGTGCCGCGGTAGCGTTGGAAGGCCACCGGGCGGCCGGTTTCCATCGAGTGCATGCAGATCTGCGCGCTGATCACGCGCCCGGCGCGCTGGTAGCAGGTAAAGGCGATGCGCGTCCCGTCGGGCGACCAGCGCGGCATCAGCGCAATCGAACGCAGGCTGGTCAGCGGCCGCTGGTTGGCCCCGTCGTAGTCCATCACCCAGATTTCTTTGTAGCCGGTGCGATTGCTGACAAAGGCGACCTGCGTGCTGGCGATGCCGGGCAGCCCGCCGCTAAGCCGCGAGATGATTTCATCGGCAAACTGATGCGCCAGCCGGCGCGCTTCTGCTTCGGCAAGCTGTGCGGGCCGGGCCGGGCTGAGCGCGGCGCGGTAGCGCTTGGCCAGCGCCGCGGGTGCTGCCGGGTTGCGCACGTCGTAGAGCCACGCTTCGACGACCAGCTCGTCGCGGCCGACGGAAAGATTCCCGAAGCTCAGCAGGTGCGCGGAAGCCGGGGCCGCGCTCCACGCCTCGTGCCGCAGCTCGCCAGGGACGCTGGGCTGCTCGAGCGGAAAGAAGCTCTTGCTCACCAGCTCAACAATCCCTGAGTACTCCAAGTCAGCGGCCAGCACTTGGCTGAAGACCAGCGCGGGGGCTTGCGCGTCATGGCTGCGCGGGGCGAAGTCGGCCGCGGCGATGCGGGCTTTCTCGACGCCCAGGCCCGTGCCCGTGCGGAACCAGTCCTGGGCAGGCGCCAGACCCACGCACACGAGCAGGAGGGCGCAAAGCGCCGCCGAGAGTGGCACGGCCAAGCTCGTTCTGCTCCTGGGGGAGTCGCACGGCGTGCCAGCATGATGGTTCATGTGGTCCTCTTGCAGACGTTCCCGCTCGATGGGCCAACCGCCCTCAGCGGCGGTATTCGAACCAGAACTCCACCTGCACGTACGAGCCGCTATAGCCCGCCGGGAGCGGCTCGAGCGGGTTCGATTCGAGGATGGCGCGCAGCGCGGAGCGATCCACGGAATCGTTGCCGCTGGACTGCAGCACCTCGATGTTGACGATCGAGCCGTTGCGCAGGATCTGGAAAGTCAGGACAGCGCGCGGCGCCCAACTGATCCGCGGGTCAATGGTGCTTTGCAGCCAGTTGCTGCTGATGCGCTTGCGCACCGCCTCCACGTACCACGGATAGCGTTCGCCGAACGCTCCCCCGGGGCCGATGCCCAGCCCGCCCGGTGTCCCGCGGCCCATGGTGAACTGCGTGTAGGGCAGGGAAGGGTTCCCGCCCTGGCCATAGGGAAGAGCGCCGGGCGGCGGCGGTGTGGGGTCCTCGAGCACCTTCGAAGGACGCGTGACGTAGTGCTGGCGCCTGTTTTTCTCGAACGCGGCGATTTCTTCCGCGGTCGTCTCCGGCTGCTTGGGTTTCGGTTCTTCCTTGTGCAGCCCGCGGGTTTCGTCCACCACGCGGCTCTGCGTGACCACATCGGGCCGCGGCAAGGGAACGCCGGGCAGGTCTCCCACCAGGCCGATGGTGACCGTGCCGCCCACGCCGCCCCACATCTCTCCGCGATGCGACCGCAGCATCGAGACCACCAAGGCTGCGCCCAGCAAAGCGTGCAGGACCAGCGACCAGACGAGCGCCTCCCTCAGGCTTTCTTCTCGCGTTGGAACGGCGACGACCATCTGCCCGGCTCGAGATCAACCATCAGCGCGGGCGCGGCCGCTCGCTGAGCGGCTCGGTCACCACGCTGACATTTTGGATGCCGACCTGGCGCAATTCGTCCGCGACCATGGCAAAACTGCCGAACGGCACGGATTCGTCGCAGCGCACGTACACCGCCTGACGCGCCGGATCGGCCAAGCGCGCGCGCACCACCTGCCCCAGTTGCCGCAGGTTCACCGGCTCGTTGCCCAGATAGACGCGCTGCGCTCGGTCAATGGTGATCACCAGGCGCTCATCGTGGATCTCCCGCACGGTTCTCGTCTTCGGCAATTCAACTTCGATTCCCGACTGGATGATCGGGGCCGTGATCATGAAGATCACCAGCAAGACCAGGACGACGTCTACCAGGGGCACAATGTTGATTTCGCTGAGCGAGGTCCCCGTGTGGCGTGCGAGTTGCGGCATGGCCCTAGGCGTACTGTTTTTCGACCTGGGCGAGAAACTCCGCAGTGAACTGATCCATGCGCGCGCCCAGGTCTTTGATGCGGTGCAGGTAATGGTTATAAGCGATCACTGCCGGAATAGCCGTGAACAGTCCGGCAGCGGTGGCCACCAGCGCATCGGCGATGCCCGGAGCCACGGCGCGCAAGCTGGCCGCGCCAGCTTCACCCAAGCCGGTGAAGGCGTCCATCACCCCCCAGACGGTCCCGAACAGGCCGATAAACGGCGTCACCGAGCCGGTGGTCGCCAGCCAAGGCATCCAGCGCTCGAGCTGGCGGACCTGGTCGGCGGCCGCGGCCTGCATGCTGACACCGACAGCGTTCAGGCTTTTCACCTGGCCGTGCGGATTGATGCCGGAAAGCTGGCTGCCCAGCTCGTTGAACCCCGCCGCGTAGACGGCCACCAGCGGCGACTCGCTTACCGCCGCGCCAAGCGTCTTAGGCTGCGGCAGCCGCTCACTCGACCGGAAAATCCGCAAAAACTGGCGCGTTTGGCGGTCCAGCAGGGCGAACCGGCGGTACTTCTGAAAAATGATGGCCCAGGAAAAAACCGAGAAGACCAGCAGGACGATCAGGACGATGCGCGCCACCCAGCCGGTCTGCTGCAACAATTCCCACAACTGGCTGACGGCGAGCAGATGGAGAGCGAGTATGGCTTTCCCCCCAGAAGCAATGGCCCTAGTGCCACGCGCATTCACCGTAGCACACGCCCCTGGGGCGGTCAAACGAAACCGGCATGTTTCCAGGGGCTTTGCGCGTGGCATTTTGAGCACAGGTGGGCGTGCTCCGCACGTCGTCGGAGTTAGCCAGTCGGACGGCATGCTTGTGCTAGAATCAGGCGAGCAGCTTGTTGAGGAGGGGCTGGGCCCGCAGGGCGACTCGGGCGCTCCGGCAACGATCTGCTCTTGCTCTTATGGGCGACCCGATTGACGTCCGCCTCGACGCGCTTTCCTCCGGCGCCCCGCTCCGCCCCGAAGCACGCCGCCACACCGCGGTTGCGCCCCGCAACGGCCGGACGTTTTATCTCGAGACGTTCGGGTGCCAGATGAACTTCCACGACTCGGAAAAAGTCGCCGGAGTGCTGCTCAGCCGCGGCTATCAGCAGGTGGACTCGCCCGACGAGGCCGACCTGGTGCTCTACAATACCTGCAGCATCCGCGAAAAAGCGGCGCAGAAGGTCTTCTCCCGCTTGGGACATTGGCGCGGCGGCAACGCCCAGCGGATCATCGGCGTGCTCGGCTGCGTGGGCCAGCAGGAAGGCGAGGCCATCTTCGAGCGTGCGCCGTGGGTGAGCTTGGTCTGTGGCTCGGCCAGTTACCGCAAGCTGCCGCAACTGCTCGCCGAACTCGAAGCTGGCCACCGCCGCGTCACCGGACTCGATACCGACACCGAGGAAACCTTCGAAACCGAATTCACCCGCCGCGACCACCCCTTCCGCGCCTACCTGACCATCATCGAAGGCTGCGACAAATCCTGCGCTTACTGCGTGGTGCCCTTCACCCGCGGCCCGGAGCGCAGCCGCGCCTCTGACTCCATCCTTGCCGAAGTTCGCGGGCTAGTCGAACTGGGCTACAGCGAGGTGCAACTGCTCGGCCAGAACGTCAATGCCTACCGCGACCCCTCGCCGAAGCGCCTGAGCTTCGCCGAGTTGCTGGCCGCGGTGGCCCAGGTGGCCGGCATCCGCCGCGTGCGCTTCACCACGTCGCATCCGCGCGACTTTCACCCGGAGATTGTCCAGGCCATCGACGCGCACCCGGCCCTGTGCGACCACGTGCATCTGCCCGTGCAGTCCGGTTCCACCCGGGTGCTCAGCCTGATGCGCCGCGAGTACACCCGCGACCAGTATCTGGAACGCGTCGCTTGCGTTCGCTCCGCGCACAGGCCCATCAGCCTGACCACGGACATCATCGTCGGCTTTCCCGGCGAAACCGCGCAGGACTTCGAAGAAACCCTCACCCTGCTCGACGAAGTGCAGTACGACGGCGCGTTCAGCTTCAAGTTCTCCCCGCGGCCCAACACCGCCGCCCTGGCCCTGCCCGAAACCGTCCCGGAAGAAGAGAAGGGAAGAAGGCTCACCGTCCTCCAGGAGCGCCAGCGGACCATCCAGCAGCGGCGCAACGAAGCCCTGATCGGACAAACCTTCGAGGTGCTGGTAGACGGCCGCAGCCGCCTGGAGCAGTGGGTCGGTCGCACTTCTAGCAACCGCGTGGTGAATTTCACTACTCGGAGGGAAAACCTTCTGGGAGAATACGTGCAAGTGCGCATCACGCGCGCCGGGCCCCACAGCCTGGTGGGCGAACAGGTCATCCCATCCTAGGGAGGCAACGATGGAGATCGAGATGAAAATCCGCGGTCTCATGCTGGACCCGGTGACCAACATGCCCATCGTTGTCCTGAAGGACACCCAGGGCACGGCCATCCTGCCGATCTGGGTGGGAGTCTACGAGGCCAACGCCATCGCCCTGGAGATTGAAAAGGTGCAGACGCCGCGACCCATGACGCACGACCTGCTCAAGAACGTTCTGCTGGGCCTGAATGTGCGCGTGCACAAGGTCGTGGTCAACGATCTGCGGGAAGATACCTTCTACGCCCTGATCTGGATGGAGCGCGACGGCAAGGTCATGTCCATTGACTCCCGCCCGTCCGATGCCCTGGCACTGGCCCTGCGCGTGGATTGCCCGATCTTCGTCGAAGAGGCTGTGCTCAAGAACTCCAAGGTCGCCGGAGCCATCTCCGAAAAGTCCACCAGCGAAGAGCTTCGCAAGTGGCTCGAGGGCCTGAGCGACGAAGACCTTGGCCGCTACAAGATGTAGCCTGTTGCGGGGTTGACCCCGTCGCCCGAGCCACATTTTTTGCTTGCAATAAGCCCTGAGGATTCTGTAGATTCGGAGCGCCCCCTAGTGGGGGAACGAGCAACCCCTCTACATCTGGTAGCGGGGTTGCCAATCCGCAGTCCGCGCGCACAGGGAGAAAGAGAGCCACCCCGACCCTCCGCGTCGGGGAAAGACGATGAGTTGTATACTGGCGATTGCCAACCAGAAAGGCGGAGTCGGCAAGACGACCACCGCCATCAATCTCGCGGCTGCGCTGGCACTGCGGCAGAAGAAAACCCTCCTGGTTGACCTCGACCCGCAGGCGAACACTACCCTGGCCTTTTTCGAGCCCAGCGAATTCCAAGCTTCCATGTACAACGTGCTGTGCGATGAGCGCGCCGACGTCCGCACGGTGGTCCGGCCGACCAAGCTGCCCCTGCTGTTTGTGGCCCCGGGGCGGCTGAGCCTGGCCCGGCTGGAACAGCAACTGGCCGGGCAGTTTGACGCCCCGTACCGGCTGAAGGACGCGCTAGCCGCGGTGCACAGTGACTTCGAGTTCCTGGTGCTGGATACGCCGCCGGCGCTGGGCATCCTCACGGTGAACGCCATGGTGGCGGCGTCACATCTGCTGGTGCCCATCCAGGCCGCCTACTTCGCCATCGAGGGCACCGACGACCTGCTGGAAACCTACGAGCGCGTGCGCCAGCGCCCCAACCCCAACCTGAAGATGTTGGGCGTGGTCATCACGCTGTTTGACAAGCGCACGAACATTTCGCGCGACACCCACGAGCAGATTCGCTCCGTGTTCGGCCCGGTGCTCTTCAAGACGCGCATCAGCAAAAACGTGCGCCTGGAAGAATCGCCGGCCTACAAGGAAACCATTTTTACCTTCGCGCCGAAGTCCCCTGGCGCGGCGGAGTATCGCAAGCTTGCCCTGGAGGTCATCCATCGTGCCCAAGAGGATCGGATTGCCCGTCACACTGAAGATGCGGCATGACGCGCATTACGTCGAGTCGCTGACCGCCTACAGCGGCGCGGCCGTCGGCCGCATGATCCCCGCCGAAAAGATCCGGCCCAACCCGGACCAGCCGCGCAAAGCCCTGGGCGACCTCCGCGAACTGACCGACTCGATCCGCGAGAAGGGCGTGCTCGAGCCCCTGCTGGTGCGCTTTGTGCCGCGCGAGGACTGCTACTACATCATCTCCGGCGAGCGCCGCTACCACGCGGCCCGCGCCGCCGGCCTGCACGAGCTGCCCTGCATCGAAAAAATCGCCGATGACGCGGAAACCCTCGAGCTGGCCCTGATCGAAAACCTCCAGCGCAAGGACCTGACGCCCTTCGAGGAGGCTGAAGGGCTCTGCCGGCTGGCCGTGCAGTTCGATTACACCCACGAGGACATCGCCAAGAAAATCGGCAAAGCGCGCTCGTCGGTCACCGAGACGCTTTCCCTGCTGAACATCCCCGAGGCCATCCGGCGGCGCTGCGCGGAGAAGGGAATTGCCAGCAAATCGCTGTTGCTCCAGGTGGCGCGCCAGCCGAATGAAACGAAGATGCTCGAGACGGTGCGGCGCATCGTCCACGGCGGCCTGACGCGCGAGGAGGCCCGGCGCGAACGCCGCGCGGAGAAGGAAGTCGGGCCGCGGCCGCAGCCATTCGTCTTCCAGTATCAGCCGCCCGACGGCTCCTGGCGGCTCCGCGTGCAGTTCCGCAAGAGCCATGTCTCCCGGCGGGAGCTGGTCGAAGCGTTGCGCTCCGCCGCCGAGCAGATCGAGCGCGGAGAGTCCAGTCCGGGCGCCGGCGCCGCCGTAGCCTGAGTCCCTCCGCGCCTCTGGCCCTCGGCGTACTCTGCTCCGGGTTCTTCTCTGTTATCCTCCGGCCATGGAGCTGGCACCAGAGCACTGGGCCGCACTGGAACGGCTGCACGCGGCCGGCTTCGGGCTGGTGGCCTTCCCCATGCACGCGCGGTACGTCGGCGCCAGAAAAGGGAACTGCGCGGCGCTGCTCGAACCCAGCGCCGAAGGGTTCACCATCTACGGCCAGCCGTGTTATATGGTATCCGGGAATCTGAGCGCGCGCGTCACTCGCGAAGGCAAACAGTGGTTTGTCTGGAAGGGCACTCAGGTGGAAGCCACGGCGGAACGGCTGGCGGAGCTGGCGGGGTTCGTCGCCGAGCTACGCGCCCTGCTCGCCAGGGCCTAGGGGAAGAGCCTGCCGGCTATCCTGTGCCCGGCCGGAGCAGTCTCGAAGCGCTTTGCGGGCTTCGGCGGCGTTTGTTAGACTGGCAGCGATGCCCAACCTTCTCCGGGTAGCCACCCAGAGCGCCGTTGCCCTGGCCAAGGGCTTTGCGGTGACCTTCCGCAACATGCTGCGCAAGCCGGTCACCGAGCACTACCCCGATGCCCCGGTCAACTTCGAAGCGCGCTACCGCGGCATCCACGTGCTGCAGCGCGACGAAAACGGGCTGGAGAAGTGCGTGGCCTGCTTTCTGTGTGCCGCGGCCTGTCCCGCGCAGTGCATCTACATCGAAGCGGCTGAGAACACCGAGGCCAACCGCATCTCCGCCGGGGAACGGTACGCCAAGGTCTACAACATTGACTATTCGCGGTGCATCTTCTGCGGCTACTGCGTGGAGTCCTGCCCGACCGACGCCATTACCCACGGCCACGGCTTCGAGGTGGCTACCTACGACATCAACGCGCTGATCTACCGCAAAGAGCAGCTCCTGCAGCCCGCTTTCGTACGCCGTCCCGCCACGACGTAAGCAGAACACGCTTTAGCCCAGCAGGTTAGTTGGCGGCGGCTTTAGCGCCTTTGGCGCTCTTGTTGTTTTTCTTTCGCGCGGTCTCGATGGGCGGCGCGGGCTCGGTCATGCGATAGGGGTCGAGGATTTCGCGCAGCAGCTTTTCGTCCAGCAGTTTGCGCTCGAGCGCGATTTCGGTCACCCGCCGACCGGTGCGCACGCTTTCCTTGGCAATCTCCGCGGCGGCAGCGTAGCCGATGTAGGGGTTGAGGGCCGCGGCGAGGGAAATGGTCGCTTCGGCGTAGTAGCGGCAGCGCTCCTGGTTGGCGACAATCCCGTCCACGCACTTTTCCGCCAGCACGCGCATGGTGTTCTTCAGAATCTCGGCCGCATGGAGCACATTCCAGGCCATCGCCGGCATCATGACGTTCAATTCGAGCTGGCCGGCCTGCACGGCCATGGCTGTGGCCAAGTCCGCGCCGACGGCCTGGAAGCCCACCATGGCCGTCAGCTCGCACATCACCGGATTGATCTTTCCCGGCATAATGGAAGAGCCGGGCTGCAAGGCCGGCAGGGTAATCTCCGCGAAGCCAGTGTTCGGCCCGCTGGAAAGCAGGCGCAGATCGTTCGAGATGCGAATCAGCTCGAGCGCCAGGTTGCGCAGCGCCGCTGCTGCCACGGACATGGCCAGGTTGGACTGCATGGCGTAGCGCATGTCGTCGGTGGGAATCAGCTTCTGGCCGGAAACCTTTTCCAGGTGGCGCACGGCAAGCTTCTGGTAGCGCGGATGCGTGTTGATGCCCGTGCCGACCGCTGAGCCGCCCAGGCCCAGCTCGCGCAGATGGTCCTGCGCTTGGCGCAGCACCACCGCGCAGCGGCGCATGGCCGTGGCGTAACCGGCGAACTCCTGGCCGAGGCGGATGGGCACGGCGTCCATCATGTGCGTCCGGCCAGACTTCAAGATGTGGTCGAACTGCTTCCCCTTGCGCGCCAGCGAGCGCTCGAGTTGCCCGAGCGCTTGCAGCAGCTCGTCGAACAGCAGGATCGCCGCCAGGCGCATCGCCGTCGGGATCACATCGTTGGTGGACTGCCCGAAGTTGACGTGGTCGTTCGGGTGGCAGATTTCGTACTCGCCGCACTTGCCTCCCAGGATCTCAATGGCCCGATTGGCCACGACCTCATTGGTGTTCATGTGGAAGCTGACGCCCGCCCCGGCCTGATAGACGTCCACCACAAACTGGTCGTCGAGCTTCCCAGAGATGACTTCCTCGGCCGCCTTGACGATGGCGCCCACCCGCCGGGCGTCCACCAGCCCCAGCTCGCGGTTGGCCAGCGCCGCGGCCTTCTTGACCATGCCCATGGCCCGGATGAGCAGGGGATGAGCGCGATAGCCGCTGATGGGGTAGTTCTGCACGGCGCGCTGCGTCTGCACGCCGTAGTAGGCGTCCGCGGGAACCTGCAACTCCCCCAGCGAATCCTTCTCCGTGCGCATTTTCATCAAAGACACTCCCGATATGATTTCACTGGCCCCACGCGACAGAGCATAGCACACCGCGCCCCGCCGCCGGGGAGGACCCCGCCCTGGGGAAGCGGTGGCCTGTCAAAAGCAGCCCCGTTGTGGGGGAAAAGGCTTGAGCGCGCCCTTGAGTCCCGTCGATTCCAAGAATTAGAAAGGGGTTGGACAAGTACCGCTTACCCCTCACGCATTCGATCACAGGATACCGCAACACATGCGGTGTTTGCTCACATAACGCTGCAGAAGCGTTGCGCGCAAGCATCGTCCTGGCTCATCAGGAGAATTTTGCTGTAATCCTCCTCCATGGCATCACACAGATCATCATGGGCACCACTGTAGTCGCGCATTTCGATCTTTACCTGGGCGCGATAGGCATATAACGTGTGATCCTCCCGACACAAGCGTATCGATTGATTTCGATCCGAACTTGATGTCATTCTCAAGCTCGACAGACATTGAGCGTAGTCCTTTGGCGAGGTGCCGGGGCGCGCCTCTACAATATGCGCGCAAGCGAGTAAACTTGGGCCATGCGCAAATCATCAGCTCTATCTTTAATCCTCGTTGCCGTGTCCCCGAGTGTGCTCACCGGGTGCGGCAGCGAGCTACGTTGCCCGGAAAACTGCCCTTAGCGGTTTTGGAAGGCAAGATGAACTAAACAAGGACGCAGGGTAACCGCACATGCTCACATCAGCCAACACTCAGTACAACAAACGCCCCTGGTTGATGAGAGTAAAGCCGCTCTGGTTGCGGGAAAAACTCTTTTGGAGATGGTATGCACATTGTGAAGCTGCGCACCACGTCGAGCTATTTGAACACGCACGTCTGGAGTTGGCTCCGGATGTCATTCTCAAGCTTCTGCCGTCGGACATAGCACATCGGCACATCGCTTATCTGGGCTTCTATGAGCTGGAAGTTTCACGGCGGATTGCCAGGTTAGCAAAGCAAGGCGGCTTGTTGGTTGACGTAGGAGCAAACTACGGCTACTACTGCTGCCTCTGGTGTGCCTTGAATCCGGACAATAGAGTCATAGCATTCGAAGCCTCCCCGAATAACGTAACGCCACTGAAAGAGAACATTAGGGCCAACGGACTAGCGCACCGGATAGAAGTACGAACAGTAGCCATTGGCAAAAGACCTGGCACGTTGCCTTTCACCAGAGGTTCACCCGGACAAACTGGATGGGGCGGACTATTGCTCGAGAAGCAATCGGACGCCATTGACGTAGCGGTAGATACGCTAGACAACTTGTTTCCGGAAGGGAACATCCAGGTTCTTAAAGTAGACACCGAGGGAGCCGATACGTGGGTGCTGCAGGGAGCAGAACAGCTGCTAACTCAGAAACGAATCCAGCATATCTTTTTCGAACAAAATACGCCTCGAATGTCAGCGTTGGGCATACAAGAGGGAGAAGCCCAAAATATGCTTGCAAAGCGCGGTTACCAGGTA
>Ga0209172_10001398_pt1 | contig 51825 bp, 50 predicted proteins | sample LarsenN4metaG_FD_184113 | JGI IMG/M metagenome (GOLD analysis project Ga0209172, IMG submission 184113) | Hot spring sediment bacterial and archeal communities from British Columbia, Canada, to study Microbial Dark Matter (Phase II) - Larsen... ...
AGCAGCAGATCTTGAGCTTCATTGACTACTTCAACCGCACCTTTGCCAAGCCTTTTGTCTGGAAGTTTAAAGGGTTTGATCAAGTCATCTAAGCTGGTCAGTCACTCCTGCTAGCCTGCACTAGCGGTGCTTGCCCACCATTGCACTCATTTCACACATCAGCTAGGACTGCCGTAGAAACGGAAATCAAGTCTTTCCGACTGATATTTTTTTAGGATTCTTTATTTTAAGTAAAACATGACTCAAATCTCGCGCACGCTGTATCCTTAGATGTATCTGTTGTCCAAACTCAGCGTTCTTAAAACTCGACCGTGGTAAAGGCTTCTTCGACCGAATTTGACTGGCACTATGTCCGCAGTGCGGTGCAAACAATTCCTTTGCGAGAGATTATTGTGGCTGCTAAAAACCAGCTCCCCCAGCAGTGGCTCGGTCGCTCAAACAATTGGTTGTTAGTGTCTGTTGGTGCGATGACACTTATGTTTTGGAATGGTCGCTTAGTGCTGGCGACAGGCGTTGGGGTGGCTGTGGTGTTGTTTTTACGCCACTACCAAAAGCGTCAAATCGAGTACCCATCTGTGTTGTTGAAACAATTCAATCGTTTCAACAATCCTGTGTCTCTGGCGATCGCGAGTGGTGGGTTAGTCAGCTTCTCAACCTATTTAGCCGCTTCAATTTGGGTTGAGTCTTCAAATGCTTGGATTGCGATTGGCTCTTTGCTACAAGGGGCTGGAACCGTTGGAGTTATTTTTCTACTTATACGGCATTTACTCGATCATCAGGCTCATTCAAAGCAGCCTGATTCAGCGGATCTCGTTAATGATTTAACCCATCGCGAAGCGCTAAAGCGCTTGATTGCTGTCAGGCAGTTGATCGCGATCGCGATCAATTTAGAAGCATCGCACCCCCAGCGGAAAGAGCTGAGAGACTACTTCCGGTTAATGCTTCGATCTGAAAATGAGCCGATCGTACGTGATGCGGTAATTGCGGGTTTGCAGCTGTTGACGCAGCGAGAGCAGTTGCAGGCTTCGGCTCAACCGAGTATGCGGGTTCCTCACTCTAAACATCAGGTAGCCCATAGCGATCGCCGCCGAGTGCCTGCTCACGAATGGTAAAGCGTTAGGCTAGTGTTCAAAAATTCCTTGATATTGCATCAAGTCTAACGCTGCAAACACAGGTATACATTCAAAGCACTGCTGCGCCAGTTCCCATCGTTCTTCGCGCTTGAGCATGGTGATTAGTTTTTGGTGCGCGCTGATCAGGTAGCGCACATCGTTGGCTGCATACCGCAGTTGGTCATCACTGAGATTAGCCGCGTTGCCCCAGTCAGAGCTTTGGGCTGTTTTGTCTAACTCAACCTGCTCAAGTTCGACCAGCAAATCTTTTAACCCATGCTTGGGTGTGTAGGTACGTGCGAGTTTGCTGGCAATCTTGGTGCAAAACAAGGGTTTTACATAAATCCCTAGATGATGTTGCAACGTCGCGACGTCAAACCGGGCAAAGTGAAAGATCTTGAGAATTGTCTCGGCTTCAAGCAGTTGCTTAAGATGAGGGGCTTCTCGTTGACCGCGCTCAATCCGAACAACAGTTACCCGATCGCGCTCATCACAAAGTTGCACTAGACAGAGGCGATCGCGGTGGGGTAGCAGCCCCATTGTTTCAGTATCTACGGCGATCGTTGCAGCACTTAAGTAGGCTTCAAGATCAGAGGTGGAAAGATCCCCGTCGCAAATGCAGAAGTTACTCATTGAAAGCTTTAACAGTCACTAAAATTGGCAGTAGTTCGTTTACATCCTACGCTTAAATGGCTTGGGCATTCTTTCGATTCCATTTAGAACGAATTTAAAAATCGTGAAGTGAGCCAGTTTACCCTAAATTTTTTTGAGGTGATTTAACAAGCGGGCAATACTCTAAACCTATGCTTCATTCCCCCAGTAGAGAATGAATTGCTAATTTATCTGGTGTTCATAATTTTTCCGAGCATTTACCACCTCAACGTTTCCCTATTTAAGTTTAGAGATCGCACCTATGAGCGATTACACGGTCGTTGGAACCGCAAGGATTTCTTAAACTGAGAGTTAAGGGGTGCCGCTCCACTTACTGAAGCAGATGAATCTGTGGTACACACTCCATAACGATTACTTTGCTCATCATCATTTTGTTTATTCAATTTGGATGGCTACTGCACTTTTGCATGATCCACCAAGTTCTGCCATTACAATGTTTGTTGGCTGTTATCAATGTCTACTTTTGCTCCTGTTGACACCTCATTTATTGCTTCCACGTTGGAGACACCCATGCAATACACAGACATGATTGTGGGTGCTGCTGTTTTTGATTTAAATGGATTGCCCAAAGAATATTTCATCACCTCTGAGGCCGCTAACATGTGCTGGGTACAGACAATTTTTCAGGCTTTAGGTTTGCGATCGCTGTTAATGTCTTCTTTGCGAGTAGAAGGGTTTCAGCATGCAACGATTCGCGGAGAAGCGTATTGTGCCCTGGTTGTTAAGCAAAAATCACAATACACGGCGTTGCTGTTGCAGCCTCAAGAAGACGTTTTAGCAGATGCTCTGATTCAATGGGCGCAGAGTTTTCAACTAAGCGAGTTGAAGCAAAATCCCCGCTTTCAAGCCGCCTAAATGATTTATAGGGCGTTGGGTGGAGCTGACTGCGATCGCCACCGATAGCTGTGGAAATGAGTCTAACGCTGACGAAAACGTTCTTTTGCAGCGTCAAAGGACTCACGCATCACCGCTTGAATTTTTTGGGCATCTGGTTTTGTACCGCCCATTAAGTCACCAAAGTAGACACAAGCGGCCTCGCCTAAAGCCCAAGTGTAAGCCCCAGCCCAAGACGCTGCAATAATACTGCCTAAACCTGGAATGAACTTCACCAATTCGCGGCCGATCGCCTGCGCTAAAAATCCACCTGCGATCGCGGTGACAATACCCCCGGCTTGGGAAGGGCTAATCGTTTGCCCATACAGTTTGCCCAATAACCCCACCATTGAGATTTGCAGGGCGGTCAAAACAGGCATCGTAGCAAAGGGTAAGGGCACAGCCGCAAGTCCGGCTGCCATAATCGCAAAAGGCAAAATATACCGCCTGCCTGCCTCGCGATAGACATCACTGAGTTGTTTCCCCGGCTCACCCTTGAGTAACTGCTGCATCGCCTCCGCTTCTGCGTCAGGCAAAAGCTCAGCCAGACTGTTGACCAACATTTCTAGACCATAAAAGGTTGGCTCAAACCCATCTCCCTCTAAGGTAAAGTCGAGCAACACCGCGCGATCGAACAGCCCCGCAAAGGATTGTTGAATTGCTGTGAAGGCACGCTCAATTGGCTCCAGCTCAGGCGGGTAGGGCGGGTGGTTATCTACCTCCGGGGGATAGACTTCGTGCAGGCAAGTCACTGCCAGTAGACACGGCACTTGAGGGTAACTTTTGCGAATCTGGCTAGCGATTTGATGCAGAGTATCCGTCGCAAAATCGGTAATTTTGATCGTTAAAATAATGACTTGAGCTTTAGGCTTTTCGTCGCGTTGACTCAGCTCGCCTAACAGTTCTTCAACCATAATGGGCGTGTCGCGGGTGATGTCACCCAGGCCAACGGTGTCAGTGAAGAGCAAGAGGGGCAGGTCATCCACGGGATAAGCGTACTGCTGGGTGTGGCGTGTATGAGGCTTGAACCCCTGCCCCACAATCTCGGCTGAAACACCCGTTAAACCACGAACAATCGAGCTTTTACCCGCCTGGGGCTTGCCAACCAGTAGCGCCTCCGTCGTTGGTAGCTCCGAGCGAACCTGCTTCAAAATCTCTTCAACCTGCGCCTCACTCACCGAAAACCAATCCGTGAGCGATCGCACCACCCACGGAACAAAAGGTAGCTTTCCCCAACCGCTCATCATCGCATCGCGAAGTTGGAGAATGCCCTCAGCCATGTCAAAGTGGCGTAAATCTGATTTAGCCGATTCAGCTAAGTCTGCCGGTTGATTTTGATCGCTTTTATCTTCAACCATGCGTCACCAAGCAATGCAGCTAGGATTCTTCCCGCGTTTCATTAGAAGGGCTGGGAGACGCTTCAAAAATCGCATCTAAGCGCTCACGAGCATCCTCAACACTCATTGAACGCATCACTAAAAGCGGCTCATCGATCACATTACCCTTTGCGTCTAACAACTCAGGATGAGATGGCATCCGCTTACGACCAGAGTTAGGTGAGTTGCCCATGCCTGCACGCTGCGACTCAAAACCCAGAGTCATCAAGTTTCGGATCAAGTTACCAACTGCCAAAACCGCCAGAATGGTAAAGGCGATAACGTAAAGCAGGTGCAGTAACATAGAGATTTCCTCAGCGTTAAATAAACTTTGGTTGGTAAAAACTTTAGAACGAAAATCTTAATCACTAACAAGATAACTTTTAACTCAAGCGTACCCGTCCTAACCTAAGACTCAACTTTAGATTTGATAACTCTCTCTTAATTAGCAGTTTCGCAGATTCATCTCGGAAACTCTAGTAGGTCAGCCAACTTTGCGCTGAAAGTTAGGGGTAATCTTGAGTTATTTTTCCAGGATTTTCAACCCTCTGAAAAATTTTTAACAGAGTTCTAACCTCCCCAGCTTGCTTGCTCTTGCCGAAAGCGATGAGCCACTTGCCAACACTCATGCACCAGGCGATGCCAGGATGCCATGACTGCAGTATCTACCCCTACTTGCTTGTCAGTCAGCTTAAACAACGATTGCACGGTAGCGACTTCTTGTTGAGCCGAAAGAACACGAGCTAACAAATCCGCTTGCTGCTCTGAATCCATAAACGCAATCTCATTTTCTTCTAATAAAGTGCGCGATCGCTCAAACCAGTACTGAAAGTCGTCTAAAAGCGGTTCCAGCAGGCTCTTTAGTAGATCAGATTCAGAGTTTGACGGAATCATTGTGCCCCTAAGTACAACCTAGATTAACGTTCTGTTCTCAGTTTATCTTAGCGTCTTTTAATATTCTTTACAATTCTTAAGAATGATTGAACCTGTTTCCCCATCGCTGCTCAATTACTCCGTTTGATTGCTCATTAACTCGTTAAAATAAAGTAAGCACCGTTCATCATCAGCTGAATCGATCGTTGGTTTTTGCAACTTGTAAGTTGCAGGTCGTGGGAGCAAAATTTGTCAGCTGCCTCCTACACAGTTCAAGCTTTGAGATCATGGCAGTGCGTTAAACTGAGAAGTCATTTAGCTAAAGTTTGGGTTCATGGTTGTTTGGGAACTCCGGTTATTGTCTACGCAGAGAAATGTGAGTCGCAGAACGCGAACTAGCGAGGGGCAGCTCTAAGCGCCCCCAAATCATTCGCGATCGCTGTTTGTCCCAACATTTTTGGAGTTGTCCCATGTCTGCTGAGAATGCTGAAAATAACGAGCAAAATCCGCCTGAAAAGATTCATTTACCTAAAACCAGTGCTTCAGAGCCGTTAAAAAAAATTCGCCACACCACCTCGCACATCATGGCGATGGCGGTTCAAAAGCTGTTTCCAAAGGCGCAAGTCACGATTGGTCCCTGGATTGAGAATGGCTTTTACTATGACTTTGATAGTCCAGAGCCGTTTACCGAGAAGGATTTGAAAGCCATCAAGAAAGAGATGGTGAAAATCATCAAGCGCAAGTTGCCTGTAATTCGCGAAGAAGTAACGCGCGAAGAGGCCGAACGGCGGATTAAGGCGATTAACGAGCCGTATAAACTCGAAATTTTGGCCGATATTAAGGGTGATCCAATCACGATCTACCACCTGGGCGAAGCGTGGTGGGATCTGTGTGCGGGGCCTCACGTTGAGACTACGGGAGATATTAACCCCGATGCGTTCGAGTTAGAAACGGTTGCGGGTGCTTACTGGCGCGGAGATGAAACCAAAGCTCAGTTGCAACGCATTTATGGCACTGCCTGGGAGTCGCCGGAGCAGCTTGCTGAGTACAAACGCCGTAAAGAGGAAGCGCTGCGTCGCGACCACCGCAAACTGGGTAAAGAGCTGGGTTTGTTTATCTTTGCTGACCCGGTTGGGCCTGGTTTGCCACTGTGGACTCCAAAGGGAACGGTCTTGCGATCGACCCTCGAAGATTTCCTCAAGCAAGAGCAACTCAAGCGGGGTTACTTGCCAGTTGTGACTCCTCATATTGGGCGGGTTGACCTGTTTAAGATTTCGGGTCACTGGCAAAACTACAAAGAAGATATGTTTCCGATGATGGCTGAGGATGATGCAGCCCGCTTGCTTGAGCAGGGGTTTGCGCTGAAGCCGATGAACTGTCCCTTCCACATTCAGATCTATAAGAGTGAGTTGCGCTCTTATCGTGAGTTGCCGATGCGGTTAGCAGAGTTTGGCACCGTCTACCGCTATGAACAATCGGGCGAACTGGGTGGCTTGACTCGTGTACGAGGCTTCACGGTTGATGACTCTCACCTGTTTGTCACACCTGACCAACTTGAGGATGAATTTCTCAAAGTGGTGGATCTAATCTTGACGGTCTTCAAGAGTTTGCAACTCAAGAATTTCCGCGCTCGCCTCAGTTTCCGCGATCCCGCGTTAGACAAGTACATCGGCTCCGATGATGCGTGGAACAAGGCGGAGTTTGCCATTCGTAAGGCTGCCGAAACGTTGGGGCTACCAACCTTTGAAGGGGTCGGTGAGGCGGCATTCTATGGTCCTAAGCTTGATTTCATCTTCCAGGACGCACTGGAGCGGGAGTGGCAACTGGGAACTGTGCAGGTTGACTATAACTTGCCAGAACGGTTTGAGTTAGAGTACGTGGCCGAAGACGGCACCCGTCAACGCCCCGTCATGATTCACCGCGCGCCATTTGGTTCGCTTGAACGGCTGATTGGCATTTTGATCGAAGAGTACGCCGGAGATTTTCCCTTCTGGTTGGCTCCCGTGCAGGTGCGCCTGTTGCCTGTAGGTGAGGAGCAGTTACCGTTTGCCAGAGAAGTAGTGAGCAAGATGCTGGCTCTGGGTGTGCGTGCCGAAGTCGATACCAGTGGCGATCGCCTTGGTAAACTGATTCGCAACGCCGAGAAAGACAAAATCCCTGTGATGAGTGTTGTCGGTGCGAAAGAGGTTGAAGCCAACGCACTCAGCATTCGTACACGGGCTGCTGGCGAATTGGGCGCGATCGCGGTGCCTGAAGTGCTAGAGCGACTGCGAATTGCTCAAACGGAACACACCGATTTTTGATGAATCGTTAGTCATCGCGATCGCATCCTGATTAGTGGGTGCGATCGCGATTTTGTTTGGGACGTATTAGCGTTCAGCCGGAAAAAGCTGGATTGCAGAGCCTGTGAGGTGAACCTGCACTTTGACTCCAATCTCCATTGGTTTTGCAACCGCACTGCGGGCGCGGAGCGTTAAACCAGAAGGAGCAATCAAGTTGTAAAGATAGTCGCGCCCTAGAAATTGGCGATCGCCCACAAGTAAATTTCCACTCTCGTCGGCAACCAGTTCTAGATCTTCTTGCCGAATCATCAGATCAGCTTGAGCAGACGGCATCAAGCTTTCTGGTGCAGAAACATTTGGCTGGAATTTGCCAATCTCAGTTTGCCAGTAGAGCCCATCAAACGTCGCCGGAATAAAGTTTGCTTGTGCGACAAACTCAGCCACAAACCGAGAGGCAGGCTGTTGGTAGAGTGTTTCAGGGGAGCCAAATTGCTCAATTTTGCCCGATCGCATGACAGCTATCCAGTCAGAGATGGAGAGGGCTTCTTCCTGGTCGTGCGTCACAAAAACAGCCGATGTATCCGTTTTTTTGAGGATCTCCCGCACTTCTTGCCGTAAGCGTAACCGCACTTGCACGTCTAAATTGCTAAGTGGTTCATCCAACAAGATCAAGGAAGGCTGGGGAGCCAAAGCGCGGGCCAACGCGACCCGTTGTTGTTGCCCACCCGACAACTCATGGGGATAGCGTTGTTCAAAACCCGACAACCCGACCAGAGCGATCGCGCCTTTCACCATGTCCCGCTCTTGCTGGGGCGATCGGCGGCGAGCTTTGAGGCCAAAGCCGATGTTTTGAGCGACAGTTAAGTGGGGGAACAGCGCGTAATCTTGAAAGACCATGCCAACATCGCGTCGCTCTGGAGGGTGCCAGAAGCCGTTACCTGCAACTGTTTCATTGGCAATTTGGACAGTGCCACTATCTGGTTTCTCAAATCCGGCGATGAGGCGCAGTAATGTAGTTTTTCCGCAGCCAGAGGGGCCAAGCAAGCTAAGGATGTCGCCTTGTCTAAGTTGCAGGCCAACGTTTGAAACGGCTGGTTGAGCGGTTCCGGCAAATTGGCGGGTGAGGTTCTCGACCTGTAGGATGATTGGCTGAGACATTGAAAATCGATGCTACTGAAGTTGCGTTTGAGGCTAGCTTATTGAGAATAGCATCAATGCATGAGGCGGCTGACATCTGGGTGATGTTGGGAGTGGGGGAGTGGGGGAGTGAAGGAGGGTGGCTTGGTGAGTTTTGGAGTTTGTAGGTTTCTTGAGGATCAGATGCAACAACAGACCGCTTAGTAGTAGGGTGGTGATGGCAAAAGGTCTTAAGCGCTTGTTGAAATGCAGATTGCGAATGCTAGCTTCACCAAAACAGTTGCAAAATTTAGTCAAAGCAGTTGGTTGCTGCTGATTGGGGCGATCGCCCTGCTTATTGCTGCCCCAGTTTTGATCATTTTGCGGGGTGTTTTTGTGGATGCGGGCCAGGTGTGGCAAGACCTGGTTAAAACAGTTTTAAGTACTTACATCACCAACTCCTTATGGTTGATGCTGGGGGTGGGGTTGGGCACAGCGCTGATTGGTACAGGCACGGCTTGGCTTGTAACGATGTGTCGATTTCCGGGGGGGCGGCTGTTTGAATGGGCCTTGTTGTTACCCCTGGCGGCTCCGGCGTATCTATTAGCCTACGTCTACACGGATTTATTGGCTTATTACGGACCTGTGCAGGGCTGGCTGAGGCAGCAGTTTAGTTGGCAGTCTGCGACCGATTACTGGTTTCCAAATGTGCGATCGCTGCCGGGTGCTATCCTCATGCTGACGCTGGTGCTGTATCCCTATGTCTATCTGTTGGCGCGATCGACGTTTTTGGCACAGTCCGTTTGTCTGTCGGAGGCGAGTCGAAGTTTAGGTTGCACACCGTGGCAGAGTTTTTGGCGCATTGCTTTGCCTTTGGCGCGTCCGTCGATCGCGGCGGGTCTTTCACTAGCGCTGATGGAGACGCTCAACGACTTTGGGACGGTGCAATTTTTCTCAGTGGATACCTTCACAACTGGCATCTACCGCACCTGGTTTAGTTTGGGCAACCTACCCGCAGCGACTCAACTGGCGGCAGTGCTGCTGTTATTTGTTTTGGTGCTGCTCGTTTTAGAGCGGTGGTCACGAGGTCGGGCACGGTTCTATCAAACCGCAAACCGAACTCAGCAATTACACAAGTATCGTCTGGGCATGTTGCCAGCGATCGCGGCTTTCTTTGCCTGTTTGCTCCCTGTGCTGTTGGGCTTTTGGGTGCCTGCGGGGGTGTTACTCAAACTTGCGCTGGATGATGTTGAAACCAATTTTGACGATCGCTTCTGGAGCTTTGCCACCAATAGTCTGACGTTAGCATTGCTGACAGGGGCGATCGCGGTGCTGATTGCTTTGATTCTTGCCTATGGTTTGCGGCTATACCCGCGCTGGAGCGTGCGTTTAGCCACCCAAATTGCTTCAATGGGTTATGCTGTGCCGGGTTCTGTGATTGCGGTGGGCATCTTGGTGCCGTTGGGAGCGTTGGATAACGCCGTTGATGCCTGGATGCGATCGACCTTCAACATTTCGACAGGGTTGCTCTTGAGCGGCACCATCACCGCGCTGGTCTATGCCTACCTGGTGCGTTTTTTAGCGGTTTCTTTTAGCTCAGTTGACGCTTCCCTGACTGGAATTAAGCCAAGCCTAGATGATGCGGCACGCAGTCTGGGTCACAGTCCGTTTAGCACGCTATGGCGAATTCACACGCCCCTGATTCGAGGGGGCTTACTGACAGCCGCGACGCTGGTGTTTGTCGATGTGATGAAAGAGTTGCCCGCCACACTGATTGTGCGCCCCTTTGACTTTGATACCTTAGCCGTGCGGGTTTATAACTTAGCATCGGATGAGCGCTTGGCAGAAGCGGCGGGCCCGGCATTGGCGATCGTTGTCGTGGGTTTACTCCCCGTTTTGCTGCTCAGTGTTGGAATTTACCGCTCTAGAAGTCAGCAGTGACCCGGCAGGTATGTCAGGTTTGCCCCTTAGTAGCCTTTCGCTTCTGTTTTGCTTGATTACCTCAAAGAGCAAAAACAGTTTGGCATCGGGCAAAGAGTTTTGGCGTAAAGTAATGCCGGGGAGGGGGAATTCTCTTGAATTGGCAACATTGCTGGTTTAGATCTCTACCCTTAGCATCATGCTGACTTGGTTTCTAATTTAGATACTTTGGTTATGAAAGTTCTCGCTGGGTAAGCGTTTTGCCTGTCTCTAGCGAGCGTTTCGTGTTTGAGCAGGCAACAACAGGGGGTAGTTATGACTGAGATCACCACTCCGTGTGATTCAGGTCATGGGAGACATTGATTCAAATCTACTGGTCTAAGCGATCGCAGTCACCTGAAGACGTGCTGTATTTCACACATAGCTAAGGGTTTTCATCACCAAGTTAAACAAGGTAATGCCGCATGATTAAGTTCATCAAGCAAATGCCTCCCACTGATTCAGGAGAAAGCCCCATGACTCTTACCTTCCTTGGTCAACCTTACCAACCCAACTCGACTGAAACGCCACAACCAGGTACGCAGGCGATTGGTAATTATCGGGGAGCTGTGCTTCATTTGCCAACGACAGTGGTCGCTCAACGGTCAAACCTGAAGTTAACTTACCGGGGTGTTGAATACGTTAGCTAGGTAGACTCCCCGACTAACAGAATTTAAGCAATCACCGCTCCCCTTGCTCGCTGGGGAGCTTTTTTTGGTGTTTTGGTGGCGATCGCGCAACAGTTTGAGGTCAACTCTCCCTGTCCAAAAGCGTGTCGTGTAATATTTAATACCAACAAGATTCACGGAAGCGAAGGAAAAACTCACAGACTTATTACGGTGTCTTTACAGGCACTTTACCCATCAACCGGGTGAAAGTGGTTAGTTTTAATACATGGGTTGTGTGTTACCCACCCCAACGAAAGTGAGCAAGTAGCATTGAGGGGGCTTTAGGCTACTTGCTCGCTTGGGGGGGAAACAACGGGACAGGATGACAGCTACGCCTGACTGCGTGCCGCCACGATCCACTCAATGACCTGCTTGCCGAGGCTGACATTATTTAATCGGTCAATTTCCCTGATCCCGGTGGGGCTTGTGACATTCACCTCAGTCAGGTAACCACCAATCACATCAATGCCAACGAAGATCAAGCCATCGCGTTGAAGCGTGGGCGCAAGTTGAGTGCAAATCTCTAACTCACGGGCTGTGATATCAACCTGGGCGACCCTACCACCCACCGCCATGTTGCCGCGAAACTCCTGCCCCGTCGGGATCCGGTTGACGGCTCCAATCGGTTGCCCGTTCAGCAAAATAATCCGCTTATCGCCCGCTTTAGCCTCTGGTAGGTACGTCTGCACCATCACCGGAACTTTGCCCTGGTAGGTGCTGATCTCCACCATCGAGTTGAAGTTGCGATCGCCCGGTTCTAAAAACAAGATTCCTTCACCCGCCTTACCGCCAAGCGGCTTCAGCACGGCTGCCCCTTTTTGCTCAACAAACTCACGAATCACTTGCTTATTCTGAGTCACAATCGTCTCAGGGATAGCCTGCGTGAACTGCAACGCATACATTTTTTCGTTAGCGGCCCGAATCCCTTGAGGTGAGTTGACCACCAACGTTTTAGCGGAATCAATGTAATCCAGAATGTATGTTGCGTAGAGATAGGGCACCGTCACAGGCGGATCAGTTCGCATAAAAACCGCATCCATCTCTTCTAAGGGACGGAGTTGGCGATCGCCCAATTGAAACCAGTCGGGAGTGGCGACCCACTTGCCATCAACCAACTGCACCGGAGTCAACGAAACCGCTTGCAGAGGGGCAACGGCTTTGCCTTGAATCACGCCAAGCTGCTCGGCCTGCGTGATCCAAATTTCGTGCCCTAACTGTTGTGCCGCTTCCATTAGCGCCACGCTCGTGTCGTGCCCAGGATCTAACCGCTCGATCGGGTCAATAATGAAAGCAAATTTCATGGTGAAAAAAAGGGAGTTGTGAGGGGTGACACAGAGGACGAAAACAAATCGTCTGCCAAATTCAGCAAAGGCCAGTGCCTCACGCTTGCAAGAGGCTGTCTAGATTGCCTTCGGCATTGAGTGCGTGGAGGTCGTCACACCCACCGACATGGCGATCGTTGATGAAAATCTGGGGCAAGCTGCGCCGACCATTTGCCCGTTTTGCCATGACAGCTCGGGCTGCTTCATCACCATCAATACAATATTCGGTGTATTCAACACCTTTACGATCCAACAATGCTTTTGCCCGAATGCAGAAGGGGCAAGTGCTCCAGGTATAAATCTCGACGTTAGCCGCCATACGTTTCCAGGCTAGAGTTGCGTTTACATTCTAAAACGAGGTGGCTCTGACTGGTGAGCCAGGAAACGTCAATTGGGGAGAGTATCAGTCTTTGAGCTGGAGATATTTCAGAATTTAAGCTTCTTCTTCGACGTTGGTGATCGACGCTTCGTTAAAGAACAGCAGACGGGCTGCTAAAACGGCAAAACCAATCGCCGCCACAATTTTGATTACACGTGCGGGTAACAGATGCGCAGTGCCCTCACCGAGTAAAACCCCCAAAAAGCTGGCTAAAAGCAAAGCCGCCGCCGTACCAAAGAAAACGCCTGTGTGAGATTTGGTATTACCACTCAAAGCGATCGCGGCAATTTGGCTTTTGTCGCCTAACTCAGAAATAAAAACAGTGATGAATGTCAAACCTAACAAGTGCCAGTCCATATCCCCTCTTGCTGAATCTGCTTGCAATCTTGATCAATCCACGCAGGTAGGTGCGTGTAACTTACCGGCTCTGACTAGCCTTGAATCACCTCTAGAAGAAGCCAAACCGAGATCAGCGCCATAATCACACCCGCCGCTTTGTCGAGCAGCGCAGGAGAAATGTGGCTGGCTAGCCAACGCCCAACCAAAACGCCAAGTAAACTGGTTGCAATTAGGGCTAAAGCCGACCCTGCGAAAATAACCCAAGGATTATGAAACTCAGCACTCAATAGCAGGGTTGAAACCTGGGTTTTATCGCCTAACTCTGCCAAAAAGATGGTGAGGAAGGTTGAGCTGAAAACTTGCCAAAATTGCCAGCGTTGATGCGAAGCGGCTGTTGTATCGCTATTTGACTCGACGATCGCCTCTTGTACTAGAACTGAGGACGCAGCCTCCTGGTTGGAATCAATCACGGCCTCTACGGGGCTTAAGTCAGCTTCAACGTGGGGGGATAAAGATTCGACAGAAACGTCTACATTCATGCAGCTTATTTCATTTTCCTTTCATTATTCTTCAGTATCGGAAACTCTGGGGAAAATGGCAACTAAATTCCAACGGCTCGATCAAATCGCAACATCTCTAAGCTGCGATCGCCATAGACCCCTTCGATCTGCTGGCGGCAACAATCAATTGCAAAGTCGTTTAACTCTTCAGGCTCAATCTCATACATCTCAGTAAAGGACTCAGCCGTAACGCGACAAAAGCGAGGACGGTTCGCGTAAACGCTGCATTCTCGGCTGCTGTGGTCAAAGTGAATGCACCAGCCATCTTCACCAACCAGGCTGAGATACAGCGCTAACTCTTCGCCCTCAAGATAGTCTTCTAAATCGGGGCGATCGCGGGGGTCGAGGTGACAACACGCACCACAGTTTTTGACACATTGCCAGGTTGCCATTTAGTTACAAAACCTTTGATAGAAGATCATCAGCACTGGTAGAAGTCGCATGGTGAAAGGAATTGCGCGACTTTTAACTTTTATAAACTTTCTGAGGGAGAGGGGGACATAGACCGATACAATTAGCAATCGTTACAGTCATGCTACGACAAAAAAGCGTTAGGTTCGAGCCACGCATTTGGAGGGGAAATGGGATTCGTTACTGATTTTCTCGGTGGAATTAACTTTGAAGCAATTATTCAGCTCACCATGGTTGCTGCGATTATGATTGCAGGCCCCATCGTGATTTTCTTGCTGGCAGCACGAGGTGGCGACCTGTAGGCTGCTTCCCAGTTTGGGAGAGTAATTTAATCTTTTTGGTATGAATATGAGAGAGTAGCGAAAAGCCTGACAAAATCAGGCTTTTTTTCTTATTGATGCGTTGTTTCAGTCAGTAACCAGGCTCGTAGAATTTCAGCAACCGTCCAGGCTTGGGCAATGCAGCCGCGCGGTTGCATCGGTGCATCCCCATCAAAAATTTCGCTCATCGTGCCAACACCATGACTATAGAGGTGATGCACCATTGGCTCCAACAGTTCACGGGCTTTAGCGGGGTTGCCATGCACCCGAAGATGCGCGATCGCATAGTGGCCTAACAACCACCCCCAAACGGTGCCCTGATGATAAGCACCATCGCGCTGTAAAGGATTTCCGGTGTAAATGCCGCGGTAGTCAGGCTGGTTGGAAGCGAGCGATCGCAAGCCGTAGGAGGTCAGCAGGGCACGACCACAAATTTCGACCACACTCCGCTGTTGGGCTGACGATAGGGGGCTATCAGGGAGAGACACAGCCAAAATTTGGTTCGGACGTAAGGATGCGTCATCCCCATTGGGGCCATCAAGCACATCGTAACAATAGCCAAGTTCAGCGTTCCAAAAGCGGCCAAATCGTGCCTGCGCCCGGTCGGCAATCGCGTCATATTCCTGGTGGGGTTGGCGCACTTCTCTGGCAATCCGGGCGATCGTTCGCAGGGCGTTGTACCAGAGGGCGTTAACCTCGATGGGTTTGCCAATTCGGGGGGTCACGACCCAATCGCCTACTTTGGCATCCATCCAGGTGAGTTGCACACCCTCTTCTCCGGCGTATAGAAGCCCATCAGCAGGGTCGAGATGGATATTGTAGCGGGTGCCGCGACAGTGCCAGTCGATGATGTCAGCCATCACGGGAAACAACTCAGCAATCAAGTCTTCATCAGCATTGCTCGCGTGATAAGCGCGAATCGCTTCAAAAAACCAGAGGGTAGCATCAACGGTATTGTATTCAGGCGTTTCGCCTTGGTCGGGGAAACGATTGGGTAACATGCCCTCACTCACATGGCGGGCATAAGTGCGGAGGATCGATCGCGCAATTTCGGGGCGACCTGTACATAGGGTTAACCCCGGCAGGCTGATCATCGTGTCACGGCCCCAATCGCTAAACCAGGGATAGCCAGCAATGATGGTTTTACCTTGAGGATCATCGGGGGTGGCGCGATTAACGATAAATTGATCCGCCGCTAAGACGAGCCGATTAGTGAAGGATGACGATTCTTTTGATTCGGCTGGGCGGCTACTGCGCCATAGCCCCAACAGTTTTTGTTCATAGGCGCGGCGAGCCTTGAGGGTTGTCACTCCGTCCAACTTTGGGCGGGTATCGGTGCTGGCCACAATCGTCACCGTCTCTTCAGGCATCAGTGTGATTTGAAACGTGGCGACGTGGAGGTGATCTTCAAGGTCATCGAATCCGCGTTGTTGCTCGATCGCCAGCTCAAAGCCGTAATACCATTCGTGGTTGAGCGTGACCTCGGCGCGATCGCTGAGAATCTGAAACTGCACCGCTTCTGGAAAAGCTGAGACACAAACGCCTTCAGTAAGGGGCACCACCGTCATACGCCAGTTTTGAGCCTGAGTTTGGTGGTGATAGTCGCGATAATTCACCAGGGCTTTCGCGGTCAAGTTTAACGGTTGACTGCCCCGCACCAACTGGTAATGGATGTAGGTGGTATTTTCCCCCGGTGCCATCCAGATGCGTTTTTCGAGTAGGGCATCGGCACAGGCAAACCGCCAGACAGGGATAGTTCCTTCTAACGAAAAGCGTTCGATGTGTTCATACCCATGCGGGCCAACTGTTCCATTTGCCCAACGATTGGTATGGAGCGGGTAAACGCGCCCGTCGTAGAGCGCCAACTCGTCGAGTTTAGTCAACATCAGCGTGCGACCTAGCGGCGGCTTCAGGGCAGCAACCAGCAAACCGTGGTAGCGACGCGTTAACAAGCCAGCGATCGTGCCAGAAGCATAGCCGCCAATGCCGTTTGTAACTAGCCATTCACGCTGAGCAGCTGATTCTAAATTGCCGCAAATCTCACGTCCAAAATGTATCCCAATCGGCATCGTTGATTCTTTTCTGCTATCGCCCATATTCCTCGCTTTGACGCATTCACTGATCCCTCAGGAATGGCGCACATTCAGAACTGACTGTATACCCTATCCCCTTTTCCTCAGTCAAAGATGAAACTTAAGGCGGAAGGAAACCCAATTCTTATAAGGTTTGGAAATCGCCCGAAGAATGGGGTCGGAAAGGGTCTGGAGGGACTGCCTCCAAGTAAGGGGTATTACGCCCTTCCAGCTTCAAGAATAGCTGTAATTCAATTGTGGTCTGCGTAGTCAAAGAAATATGGCACGATTGCAGATGTCTTAAATATTTGCCAAACTTGCTAGTGTTGGAATGGTGACTGGCTCATAAGCAAGGAGTTTTTCTAGCAGGCCGTGGGGGTTCCAGTCTTCAAGCACGAGCGATCGCATGTGTGGCCGCATAAACCGCTCCCCAACTGCGTGATTGAACATCGCTAACAGGTGATAGAAGTAACCGTCAATATTCAGCAAGCCACAGGGTTTTTGGTGAAACCCATACTGCGCCCACGTCAAGACCTCACAAAATTCTTCAATCGTGTTGTAGCCACCTGGCACAGCGATGAACCCGTCGGCCAACTCCATCATTTTGGCGCGGCGCTCGTGTAACGACTGAACGATGTGTAACTCAGTCAAGCCTCGGTGGGCCAACTCTCGGTTAATCAGCGTTTCAGGAATTACCCCAATCACTTCGCCGCCTGCTTCTAATGCGGCATCTGCCAAAATGCCCATGAGACCGATGTTGCCGCCACCATAGACCAAACCGATACCCTCGCGGGCTAACAGTTCGCCCAACTCGTGGGTCGCGGTCACGTAACTGGTCTTTGCCCCTAAGTTCGAGCCACTGAAAACGCAAATTCGCTTCATATCAAAATCTTTTCCTAACCTCGCTTCACTTTTACAGAATTTAATCACTTGAAGCAAGCCAATTCGTGATTTTTACAGGCAAATAATTTCGCGATCGCCCGCATAATCAACCAGAAAAACTCACCCTGCAAGCTTTTAGGCCAATTGCCCCAATCTTTTTATCCCAGAATTTCTTAAAGCGTACTCGTCATAATCATGGGGCCTTGGGGGGCCGACATTTGGGGCGAGTTTTCGACGGTAATAGCCAGATTTTTTGAGGTGGCGACTGTGGGTAAGACTAATTTAACCAGGACATTTCCTGTGCCCGTACTGGTGAACTTGCCACAGGCCACTTTTTTGCCATTCTCTTCAACCCAGAGGTAGTAGTACTGCCCCGTTTGCAGAGGCGGCAGATTTTGCAGGGCGACGATCACGCCTTGATCTCCAGGGGTGACAACAACGTTACCCGTTGCGTCAGCAGCCATCTCATCTGTGCTTTTGAGGGTGACTAACTCGGTCGTTGGCTGTTGCAGCATCGCAATTAGATCTTTTTGAGAGGCAACCTGTGCTTGAGTTGTGGCGAGTTGCTCACGCAAGCGCCAATTATCTAACCCAAAAGCCAGAGCCGCGATCGCGGCGACACTACTCAAGGCGATCGGTAGGATGCGTCGGCCAGACCTGGGGCGAATGGTAGGCACCTGTGCGGCCTTAAGCACCTGCGAACGTAGCTCTGTGGGAACGGGTACTTCCGGCAGGGCATAGGGCATGGCAGCCAGCACTTCCTGAAGTTTTTGCAGCTCAGTAGCCAGCTCAGGTTGTTCGGCTAGGGCTGCTCGGAGGGCTTCTGCCTCTTCAGGGGACAGATCACCAAGGGCATACCCGGCCAGGAGTTCGTGCATGGATTCAGGAGTATCAGTCATAGAAACTAATCAAGTAATGACTGTAGTTGTTTGCGGAGATTGAGTAAGCCCTGCCGTGACCACGATTTTACAGTTCCTAAAGGGGCTTCCAGTTGAGTCGCAATTTCTGACTGGCTCAATCCATCGTAGTAAGCCAGTTCTAAAACCTGCCGCTGTTTGTCGGGCAACTGGGTCAAAGCCTCACGCACAAATTCCGATCGTTGTTCTAAAGAGGCGACCTCAAACGGATTTGAGGAGGATTGTGTGGTCATAAGTTGGCTCCAGCGTTGAAGGAACCTGAGTTTGCTACTCCGCGATCGCAGTCGGTCGATGGCCCGCGATCGCGTCAGGGTGGTTAAGAAACTGCTGAGAGAACCGCGGTTAGCCTCATAACGGTTGCCCCGCCAGAGTGCGAGAAACACGTCTTGAGTGAGATCGGCTGCTTCTTCAGCGTCGCTTAAGATTCGGAGAGCTAGCCGATAGACCAGACTCGAATAGCGATCGTAGAGAGTGGCCAACGCTGCTGCATCTCCCGTCCTCATTGCCGCCACTAGCTCTGAATCGGTCAAAGTAGAGCGACGGTTTTCATCGTCATCCACAGAATGAAACTCCATGCGGGGCTGACTAAGTGAACATGATTAAGCTTTGCCCGTCAGAATAACCGAAGCTACCAGCAATGTTCTACTCAATCTACGAGTCAACATCCTGGTTGGATGAATTTTTAGATAGATTTGCTAGCAATGCCTACTGTGAGGCGCAACTAAAACGTGAAAGCTCGACAGAGAGCGTTCTTTAGAGTTTGACAACCAATTTTCATCCACTACTGGGTTTGCTGCGTATCTTCAACAGAACTACCCCATGAGGAAGCCAATATGCGTCTGATTCCCCTAAGCCTTGGTCTGTTGACGCTCGTTTTAGCAGCCTGTGCCCCGGCTGTAACCAACCAGCAGGCGATCGCGACTCCCAGTGTTGAGACTGTTTCACCATCGCCCAAAACCACCGCAAGTAGCCCAAGTCCTCAACTAGCGCAAGCGATTAAGTCGGGCAAATTTGTTTCTGGTGAACACCCCACTAAGGGCAACGCTCGCATTGTGAAAAAGAACGGGCAGACCTTCGTTGAGTTTGATGGCTCATTCAAAACGGATGCTGGCCCTGCTCTGGTCGTTGCCTTGCATCGTTCTAGCAATGTATTAGCGGGGACAAAGCCCCCTGCTTACCCAATTAAATCAGGGGATTATGTGGTGCTAGCCCCCCTCAAAAAAACGAGTGGCGCTCAGAGCTACCAGATTCCTGGCAACATCAATCTGGCAAACTACCAGTCTGTTTTGGTCTGGTGTCAGCAGTTTAACGCGACTTTTGGGGCTGCTTCTCTGAAATAAGGGACGGCAAGCCTGGGGAATTAGTTGGCGCGATCGCGAGATTAATTTTTGCAAAGATAGACTTTTCCAGAAATTTCTGTAATAATGGATACAGAAATGAAATCGTTCATCTTCCAAATTCCCCCTCGATTCAAAGAGGTCAGGGTAGTGGAAGACGGAAGTAGGGGAGAAACCCGAAGGAACGCGCCTCATAACTGAAACGCAACATTCAACTAGGAGGCGGAATATGAAACTTACCTATCGTGGTATCAGCTATGAAATGACCCCTGCTCAACTGACCGATGCCCGGTTTCACGGCGCAAACGTTCGTCAGAATGAGAAGGCCAATACGAAATCCTTAAATGCAGTCCTGCGCTATCGGGGGCTTCCCTATCAAGCCCAGCCTGTTGCTAGCATCCAAAGCATCCCGGCGGGAACCACTCTGAAATACAGAGGTGTTGCTTATACAACTCAGCCTATGGCTCAACCAAAAGTTGAAGCACAACCCCAAGTGGTTGCCGCTACTCAACCTGCCTTGACCTTTGAAGAGAAAGCACGCACTCTGGTTCAAAATCATCATCGTGCAACCAAAAAGCGTCAACAAGTGTTGCTCAGCCGGGTTGCACATGAAGTGGGTCTAAACACCGAAACTACTGGCTACTGGACTCACATTCAAGGCAAGATTCAACCCAGCTTCTGGGCTTATGACCGCAGTCATGTTGCTCTCAGCTAGGTCGTTGATACAGAAATGGGATGAGGCAATTCATGTCTCGTCCCATTAGGAAATCAATCTAAACCAAAAGTCCTCTTTCCAATTGGAAAGAGGACTTTTTTTGACTAAATATCGCGGATTTAATCAGTCTGCAAAGCGTAAGGGCAGGTTTAGCAGACCCATCTGCATCCGCAATGGATTAAATGGCAAAACCCGCCCTTACCAAACGTTCAACCTTTTGGAATCTAGGATCTCAATTAGGTTCCAGAAGTCCAGGAGTTCGTGTACTCAATTTGCTCGTCAGTCAAGGAGTCGATGTTGATGCCCATTGCTTGCAGTTTCAAGCTAGCAATTTCTTGATCGACTTCAACCGGAACAGAGTGAATCCCTGCTTCTAACTTGCCCTTGCCTTTAACGAGATACTCAACCGCTAGTGCCTGGTTGGCAAAGCTCATATCCATTACAGCGCTGGGATGACCTTCGGCAGCAGCCAGGTTGACCAGACGGCCCTCACCCAACACGATGACCGACTTACCACTCTTGAGTCGATATTCCTGGGTGAAGTTACGAACTTCTTTGATTTCGGTTGCTTCTGCCGCGAGAGACTTGAGATCAATCTCAATATCAAAGTGGCCAGAGTTACAAACGATCGCCCCATCCTTCATGACAGCAAAGTGTTCAGCCCGAATCACGTGCTTGTTGCCAGTCACCGTGATGAACAAGTCACCATCGACGGCTGCTTCTGACATGGGAGCCACACGGAAACCATCCATAGCGGCTTCGATCGCCTTGACGGGGTCAATTTCAGTCACAATCACGTTAGCACCTAAACCACGCGCCCGCATTGCGGTACCCTTACCGCACCAGCCATAGCCAGCGACAACAATGGTCTTACCAGCCAATAGCACGTTCGTTGCGCGGATGATGCCGTCTAAAGTCGATTGACCCGTACCATAGCGGTTGTCAAAGAAATGCTTGGTGTCTGCGTCGTTAACGTTGACTGCGGGGAAGGTCAGCACCCCATCTCTAAACATTGCTTTTAGACGAACAATGCCAGTTGTGGTTTCTTCAGTGGTGCCAATCAATTCTGCAAGTTGGTCTTTGCGCTCTTTAACCAGAGTTGCTACGACATCACAACCATCATCAATGATGATATTGGGGCGATGGTCTAAAGCAATATTAACGTGGCGCTCGTAAGTGGCCGCATCTTCGCCTTTGATCGCGAAAACAGGAATACCGTAATCAACAACCAGACTTGCAGCAACATCGTCTTGAGTTGAGAGAGGGTTGCTAGCAATCAGTAGCGCATCGGCTCCAGCATTTTTCAGCGCGATCGCCAGGTGAGCTGTTTCGGTTGTGACGTGGCAGCATGCCACAAGGCGAATGCCCGCAAGTGGTTTTTCAGTGGTAAAACGCTCTTGAATTTGGCGTAATACAGGCATTTCGCGGCCTGCCCACTCAATCCGTTGCTTACCAAGGGCGGCAAGTGCCAGATCTTTCACTTCGTGCTTAACATCTTGGCGAACGGGGGTTGCAACCATGAATCTAGATCCTCAGCGTTAGTCTATCCAAACTAGGGTGTAACAGTATGACACCTGTCGTCAAGCGTAGACCCTAAATTAGAACCGTGCAACCACTCATTTTTTTAGCCGCAAAAGTTTACTTGGCTTGAGCTTGCTCCTTTTGAGCAATCTACTGAATCGCAAAAATCTTTACTGAATTTTCGATTCAAACAAGTGGCAAAAGTCTTGCACGCCGACTTTAACTACGTAGATAGCTACTGGAGTCGCTAACTTAAGAGGCAGGGTGGTGTGTTCCGTCAGAGCCAGCAAAATTCCAGGGCTTAAGCCGCTTTGCAATTGCGGTTTTAGATCGGCGCGACACAGCACATGTCGCCAGCTCTTGGCTACCCCTTCTAACCAGCGATCGCCCGTATTGGGTTCTTGCCCCGCTTGAATCGCGAGCGAGAGAGCTGCATCTTCTAAATCACCTTCACAATCTTCAATCACCGCTAATGCATTTAAGGCATCAGGGTAGTCGGCTAAGATGGCCCGAAAGTGTTCTAGCTCTGAGGTGGTGACGGTGACAGCGGACATTACGTAAACCTGAAACGGTAGAAGAATATTAACGTTATTTGCCTAAACTCCAAACAAAAGCGACCGCATTACTCGCAAGTTTGATCGTGTAACGTTCGACTGGGCGGATGTTTGACAAAAAAGAATCGCCCCAGAATACTCTGGAGCGATCGCAACTAATCACTAGGTTTTAGACATTGTAGGGCGCTTTGCCGCTGAATTTAATCTTCGCGGGATCCACATTGCTCCCGATATTACGGGGATTGTGGTTCACCTTTTCGCGACCTGCATTCACCTTTTCAGGGAAGACACCATCTTTGGGATGCAGATACTCGATATCGCCATTGGGAAAAATGCGATAGATCTTGTAATCCATGATCTTGAGTGCGCGGAGTTGACGCAGCCCAAGCGCTAAACAATGCTCTTTACGAGCTAGATAGAGTAAATTTTCACCTTGACGCATGGTTGCAGCACCACCCGTCGGCATTTCAAAGACTTGCTCTTTAGGGCTAGTCCAGGTGATTGCATATTTTTCTTCAACTTGTGCTTTTGTCAGCAGCCCACCAGTGCTGCCGCCGAATAAAGGAGGTTGTCCAGAAAGAGTTTCTGTCATGTGAGCTTATCTCTCTCAGTGTTTTACGGAATCCTATCACTCAGACCGACTCTGGCTACGTGCTTTGTAGGGATCTGTAACAGTTCTTTAGAGGAAATGAAAAGATTTGCAAAATCAGAGGGGCAAGTCTGCCATCAGAGCGATCGCAGCAGCGAAATAGAGCGCGATTTGGGCAGGTGAGTTGCCCCTCTTCTCATCGCCGACCGCGCACTTTCGTAGCTTTTGCTCGGCTCTTAGGTGGGGGGGCTAACTCAAGTTTCGGATTTCTAGAAATCGGCACAGTAAAGTGAAACTTGCTGCCTTTGTCTTTGCCATCAGACTCAGCCCAGATTTCGCCGCCTAAACCGTGAACAATCTGGCGACAAATTGCCAAACCTAAGCCAGTGCCGCCTGCAGTTCGGCGGAGGGCACCTTCTTCCTGGTAAAAGCGGTCAAAGACGACTTCCAGGCGATCAGGCTCAATTCCGCGTCCTGTGTCGGTCACGGTCACTTCAATCATTTCGCCGCCATTGGGGTGAGCCTCAATTTCGACGGTGCCAGTGGATTCTGTAAACTTGCAAGCATTGTCGAGTAATTTTGCTAGCACTTCAACAAGCCACTCACCATCGGTTTGCACCATTGGCAGGTCGTCAGAAACCTGGCTTGAAATAGCAGGCAACTGATCAAATTTTTGGCGTGCCCGGACGTTACTCAGCGCGAGATCAACACATTCTTGCAGGGGTAGCGGCTCAACATGCCATTGAACACGACCACTTTCAAGATCGGACAAGGTGAGAAAGTCTTGCACCAGCTTCCGCAGTCGCTCAGCGTCGGCTAACGCTGAACTTAACATCACCTGCTGTACTTCGACGGGCATGTCAGGGTCGCTAGAGAGACTTTCTAGACAGACTTGAATCGTGGAGAGCGGCGTCCTCAATTCGTGCCCGGTGATGGCGATCAAATTACTGCGGGTGCGATCGAGGGCTTCGAGTTGTTGATTAAGTTCTTCAAGATTGGCGTAGGCTTCTGCTTGAATCAGCGCCACCCCAATCTGAGACGCGATCGCCTCAACCAGGTCAAGTTCGGCTTCATTCCACTCACGCAGAGTGTGATTGCAGAGATGCAACTCGACAATGCCCATTAGCCGATTTTGGTGGATCACAGGCACCATCAACCAGGCCGCAATCTGCCACTTGCTCACTTGCTCACTTGCAGGGGCGATCGCCCGACCATCTTCGAGCAGCCAGGGGGTCACTTGAGTGTCTTGAATGCAGATGCGTTCGCGCCGTTGCACCACCTCTTGAAACAGGGGGTTATTTTTTAAAGACCAGGTTGCACCCTGCAAAGGCTTCACACCAGGGGCAAGATACTCATGCTGAATCTTGACTTGAGTATCTGTATCTTTGCATCGGTAAAGCAGGCAACGACAGACGTGCAGAGCTTGCCCCAACTCTTGAACGGCGACGTTAAAAATTTCGTCAGGCTTGAGCGATCGCCGAATAGCCGACGTAATCGAGTTAACCAACCGCTCTTTTCGTTCTTGGGCCGCGATGGAGCGATAAGCCTTCAGCAGCTTGTATTGGCCCGCTTGCAGATAAGTGACAAGCCGTTCGGTAAACGGCCCTGGGTCAACATTGTTAAAACCTGGTTTTGCATCTGCAACGATTTGTTGCTTTGCCTTAGCAATTTTTTTGGCTAGTTCAGGGCGGTAGGCCAAGATTCGATCTAGCAGTAGCGCGGCTGCTTTGCAAACAGTCGCGCGGTCAAATGTCCAAATGCCTTCAAAGCGCCGAGACTGGTCATTAGTGAGAGTGACTTCTGCTTCGTTAATGGGTCGCTCTCGACAGATCAGACAAGCGGCATACTGTTGCCCCAAAACCACCAAATGCCATTCTTTGCTGAGGGCATCGCTTGAGTTGAAAGCGATGGTTTCGTAAGGCCCTGAATGATTCGCAAAATCGGTTTCGGGAGCCGCCAACACATAAGTCTGGTCAGTCTTATCGGCAATGCGAAGATAGCGGTTTGCCTCTTGGCGATAAAAGCGCTCACGTTGAAAGCTGGCAATCACAATCGGGCGATCGCCGCTACCTGCAAGCACTTGATCTTCCATCGCATGAGACAACGCGGTTAAGGAAGACTTGAAATAAATTTGCGAATGAAGCTCCGGCAGGGCTTGAAGTAAATCTTCCAAAACGGAAGTAGCGTTGCTCATTACGCAGACTCAAAAGAAGGAATGCAGGCAAAGAAAAAGTGTAAGCCTGGTATCTAAATGCTTACTATGCCCACTATACCGTCTATGCGATCGCTCAGCGGCATCTCCTGCGTAACAGATTCTTTATAAACTCTCAGCAACTGAGTAAAAGCACAGAGATTAATCCCAAAAAGCTCGTTTTTAGGAACTTTTTGACTCATTTACCTCTGAGGTATTTAGTAGTTCATCAAAAGAACTTTGCAGGGTCGATAACGACTGAGCCATTGGTTATTGGTTATCGGTCATTCGTTTTCTCTACCTGGCAACGTTGGCTTGGCAGCCCCTTAGCCATTCCTGAAAAGTAGCGGATCAAAAACCGGCTCTTGAGTTAAAGGCAGCTTCTCAAAAATTGATAGCTGTTGTACGAGCAGTCAGTGACAAAAATTTGCAACCTTTTCTGGAAAAGCGGACTGAGTCGATGTAGTTGAGCAAAACCAGCGAGTTTGGGGACGATTTTTCATGAACGCATGGATAGAAGCAGCCTTAGATTCTTGGATTGGATCAAGTCGCTGGATGGGCTGGAACTTATTTTTAGCGATTTTACCGCTGGGGTTGAGCGTCTGGCTATTTCGCCGCAATCAAGCGCGATCGCTCTTTTGGTGGATTGTCTGCTTAACTTTTGTGGCCTTTTTGCCAAACGCTCCCTACGTCCTGACTGATCTGATCCATTTGAGCCGTGAGATTCGCTACAATTCCTCGCCCTGGTTCAACACGGTAGTGGTTTTACCGAAGTACGCGCTTTTCGTTTTAATTGGCTTTCAGGCTTACGTGATCTCATTGATCAACGCGGGATCTTATCTACGGCAAAACCACTTAAGCCGCTACATCTTGCCGATGGAAATGATGCTCCATGTTTTGAGTGCCATTGGTGTCTACTTAGGCCGATTTGAGCGGTTAAATAGCTGGTACTTTGTGACCCGCTTGCACGTTGTCCTGGATAGCGTTACAGACACCCTGCTTGAGCAACGCCCCTTGGTTATCATCGCGCTTACATTTGTGGTGATTGCAGTTCTTTACTGGTTGTTCAAAGAGATTACGTTGGCTCTGTTACGTCGCTGGCAGGCTTCTCACCCCAGCCTGGAACCTTAAACTTCAGCAGCTAGTTCTCAAAAAGCTACAAGTCTTACGCCGCAATGATCCCCCTTAATCCCCCTTATGAAGGAGGATTGAGGGGGCAGACAGATCTTTATCTATCGCGATCGCGTGAGATTATGATCTGATTGGGATTGTGAAAAAGCTTTCCGGTGAGGGAGAGACTTTTACACCATTAGCCTTGTTGGCGTTTGCGACGGCTACCAATGAGGCCCATGCCTGCTAGAGCGATCGCCCCAACAGTGCTGGGTTCTGGTATAGCACGCACCGTTTCGCCTGGGAGGGGTGGAGTCGTGAGTGGATCGCGCCGAAACTGGGTGCCCTGCTCAAAAGCGTAGGCCAGCTTCAACAGGGTGCCCTCATCGTAAGCGCGTCCGAGGAACTCCAGGCCAACTGGGAGCCCATCTTCGGTAAAACCAGCCGGGACGCTCAGGGCCGGGAAGCCAGAAAACGGGCTGAGTCGGTTGGCAGAACCAGACGCTAACCCCTGACCGATTACGTTCGGCGGGCTGGCAACAGAGGGATACACGATCGCATCTAGACCTGTAAGTGCTTGTAAAAGCGAAGCTTGCGTAATCACAGGCCGCTCTGCGAGAAACTGCTGGTACTGAGCATTCTCTTCAGGGGGTGTGACATTATTGCGAGTAATGTACGCATTGCGTTGAGACTCCAGGAATAAACCACTTTCGATGATGTCTTCCAGGTCGCGCACACCTGAAGGTGGCACAGGGCGTTCAGCCAAGTAAGCATTAAGGTCGCGCTTGAATTCAAACGTGCTGAAGCTGGGGAAACTCAAGATCTCCGCCAAATTGGGGATCGTAATGTCTACTACTTCTGCTCCCAACGCTTCTAGCTCGGCGATCGCCGCATCAATTACAGCCGTTGTCTTGGCACTTTCTGGGTTGGTGGGCGAACCAAATAGGGCGCGATCGACCCCAATCTTGGCGCCTTTGAGGCCATCCTTGTCCAGAAATTCCGTGTAGTCTTCAGGGACTTTGCCGATGCTACCCTCAGTCACGGGATCCTTGGGATCAAACCCTGCCACGACACTCAGTGCAGCCGCGACATCAGCGACAGTACGAGCCATTGGGCCACCTACGTCCTGGGTCAAAGCCAGGGGAATAATGCCAGAACGGCTGGTTAAGCCAATTGTGGGACGCAAACCCACCAGGCTATTGAAGGATGACGGCACCCGGATCGAGCCACCCGTGTCGGTTCCAAAGCCAATCACCCCAAAGTTAGCCGCGATCGCCGCACCTGTACCACCACTAGAGCCACCGGAATTACGGGTCGTGTCATAGGGGTTCAGCGTTAAGCCACCCAATGAGCTGTCAGAGGTAAACCCAAAGGCAAATTCAGACAGGTTTGACTTTGCCAGAATTAGCGCTCCGGCTTCGCGCAACTTTTGCACTTGAAAGGCATCACTACCTGTGAAGAATCCTTCTAAGGCGAGGGCACCGCCCGTGGTGGGCATATCCACAGTGTCAAAGTTGTCCTTTAGAACAACCGGGACGCAGTGCAACGGGCCAACGGGGCCAGATTGGGCATAGGCTGCATCTAACTCGGCTGCAATCGAGAGCGCGTTGGGGTTGGTTGCAATGATGGAATTGATCGCTGGACCTTGCTTGTCATAGGCTTCGATCCGATTTAGATAGAGCTGAGTCAACCCGCTACAGGTCAGTGTTCCAGAGCTAAATGCCGATTGAATGTTGCTGGTGGTCGCGGTTGAGAGGACAAACTCTGCCGAGGCGATCGTGGGGGTAAATGCAGCAACGACTGCCTGGGAAGCCAACAAAACAGTCGTTCGCCGAATCGATTGAAACACAGGGATAAACCTCCTGAATGTAGATCTGCACGAATCTCTTGACGGGTGTGAAATCGAAACACTGCGCTTTTCCAACACTGATGCACGCTTAAAACAAGCAGCAAAAACTAACCCGCTTCCACACAAGCGAGTCACAGAAAAATTGCTGACACGACGAGTCCTGAAAACCTCTGAAACTAGAGGTCAGGTTTGGGCCTCATTGGACTGGATGCCCCACTCGCTGCAAAAATTGTTGGACAAAGTAAAAAACGAAGCAGGTTTCGATACTTCTATGTATCTTTTGATTCAGTAGAAATAAGTGTGTTAGCTGTTACATTTACGACAACTTGATGTCTAAGCTTCATCAAAATTTCAAATAGCAATTTTTCAGTAAAGTGCTTGTGAATTAAGAAATACAGAAAGAAAAAGATTCCTGAGTAATCCGCTTGCTAATTACTTTCTACATCTCGAAAGCAGGATCCCTCAGAGACTTCCTGGTTGTGAATGATACGTAGCTTCGTTGTGTTATCAGTGAATATCCTGAGTGACAACGGCTCCTGACGAGCTGTTTGACCAGTTCCCACCCACTCAAAGCGATCCGATTTCTGAATGGTAATTTGCAGCGTTTCTTGCTGGTTTTGTGGCTCAAAGTTGGGCGCTGCAAAGATCACCACTTCTACACTTGGTTGGCCGATTTCAAAAGCAACTTGATAGGCTCTCTGCCGCCCGATCGCTTCGCACTTCCAGATAATTTTTTCGGTGGCATCCATAGGCGGTTGAGGCAGACCCCAAAGGGCTGTAAGTAGGAAGAGCAAGAGCAAAGCCGGGGTTTTCTGCTTACTCCACATGGCTGACTTCAGGTTCGGCAACCGCGTTGGGGTGGAAGTATTCGTAGATTTGTTGAGCCAGTCGAGGCCCGATCCCCGGCACTTTGGAAATTTGCTCAACCGATGCCTCCCGAATGTAGTCAATCGAGCGGAAGGTTGCCAGGAGTTGCTTCTGGCGATGCTCACCCAAACCGGGAATTTCATCCAAGCGCGATCGCCGCATTCGTTCTGTACGTTTTTGACGGTGATAGCTCACGGCAAATCGGTGGGCTTCATCGCGCAAACGCCGCAAGAGTTGCACACCGGGTTGCTCAGCTTCGGTTGAGAGCGGCAACGACTCCCCCGGCAAAAAGATTTCTTCGCGTTGTTTGGCCAAGCTAACAACGTGGATATCTTCCAGCAGATTCAGCTCGCGCAAGACTTCGACGACGGCAGAAAGTTGGCCTTTGCCCCCATCAATCATGATCAGGTCGGGAAAGTCAGACAAGGCATTCACATGCCGACTCAAAACGGATGGGTCTCGCTCTGGGCGTACCTCTTCACCCCGTGCTTTAGCAGCGGCATACTTACGAAATCGTCGCCCAATCACCTCAGCCATGCTGGCAAAGTCATCCGAGTGACCAGCCCGAACAGTCGGATTTTTAATCTTGTAGTGGCGGTAGTGCTGCTTAGCGGGCAACCCATCCACAAAAACAACCTGCGAAGCAACCGCATCCGAACCCTGAATGTGCGAGATGTCATAGCCTTCAATGCGGCGAGGCATGTCGGGCAGATCAAGGATAACCGCCAGGTCTTGCAAGGCTTGGGCATTGCGATCGGCAAATTTTTGCGTGCGAGCCAGTTCATAAGCGGCGTTGCGCTCGACCATCTCGATCAGTTCGGCTTTGGTTTGCCGTTGCGGGTTAAAGACCGTAACTTTCCTTCCCTTCGTTTGGGTCAGATACTCAGCCAGCATGTCACCTTCGGGCAACTCATGCTGCACCAAAATCTCAGTTGGAATCTCAACCGCTTCGACCATCTGGTAGTGTTCTTCGAGGACGCGCTGCAAAATCTCGCCGGGAGTTCCTGATTGGGCATCAGCTAGAAAGCCTAAACGCCCGACTAGACGACCCGCCCGAATTTGAAAGAGTTGTACACAGGCATGATGTTCGTCAGCCGCAAGGGCGATCGCATCGCGCGAAACCGTGTCGTCTGCCGTCGAAACTTTTTGGTCAGCGGCCAGGGTTTTAATCCCTGCAATCTGGTCACGAATGCGGGCGGCTTGCTCAAAGTTGAGGTTTTCAGCCGCTTGCTCCATCTGGGTGGCCAAAATATCAACCAACTCTTTGGTGCGCCCCTGAAAAACCATCGCCACTTTCTGCACGATCTTGTGATAGTCTTCGGGGCTGATCAGGCGTTGGCAAACACCAGGACAGCGCCCAATATCGTAGTTAAGGCAAGGGCGATCGCGAAATAAAGGCTGAGGTCGCTGACGCAAAGGAAAGATCCGCTTCACCAGATGGAGGGTGCGACGCAACAGCCCAACATCAACGTAGGGGCCATAGTAGCGATCCTTTTTGTGCATCCGGCGTTTACGCGTGATGAAGATGCGTGGATAGTCTTCTGACCAAGTGATGCACAGATAAGGATACTTTTTGTCATCCTTTAGCAACACATTGAAGTGGGGTTGATGCTGCTTGATCAGGTTGGCTTCTAAGGCTAAGGCTTCAGCTTCGGTATCGGTGACGATGATTTCAATCTCGACCACCTGCTTGACCATCAACCCGATGCGTGGATTGAAGAAGTGGTCATCACGAAAGTAGGAACGAACCCGCGATCGCAACTTTTTCGACTTACCGATGTAAAGAATTTGATCGTCAGCATCCCGCATGAAATAAACCCCCGGCACTGGGGGGATTTCTGCTAACCGAGCTTCAAGTTTTTCAGTTTCTTGGACGAGGGGTAATGCTTTTGTAGAAGACACAAGCAAAGCAACTGCGACACACCCTTCCATCTTAAAAGAATCCGCTAAATCTGATTGCGAAACCTGCGATCGCGGTATTCAGCTAGAAAGTTCTGCAGACGGGTGATTGAAATCACTGATGTTAGCCAAGCGTTAACCAAAAAAATTTCAGATCAATCATTTTGTAGTACCGTATACAGAATTGCGATTTGCAAATTGTTGAAATGCGGATGAAGCATTGAATACATTTGCCCCTTTTGCTTGGTGGTAGAAAAAGCTTGATTAACCGATCTGGTTCCTGTGTTCTTCCACACTTTCAAGCAAGTCTTTAGAAGGCGTATAGATGCATCTGCATTTCGCCATTCTCGTTACCCCTGCGAGAGCGGCATTGTTTCAACATATTCATTCGCTGAGGAATTTCTAAACAATCATGTCCAAAACAGTTTTCAAGGCGCGCCAAAAACGGCGGAGAGCTTCGGCTCCTTTCGGCGTTAAATGGCTATCTCCCAGCTGGTACGCACAGCTCGCCCCAACGTGGCAGGCTTGCATTCCCCTCGCTGTCATCATTGTTGGCGTTTGGGGCGTTGCCGCTCACGCGCAAGATGCTCCTACGGTTGAGAGTCTAGCTGAGACAACCAACACCCTCAAAGTCGGACTTGACACCCTTTGGGTAATGGTTGCTGGGATGCTCGTATTCTTCATGAATGCGGGTTTCGGTATGCTTGAAACCGGTTTTTGCCGTCAGAAAAACGCGGTCAACGTGTTGGCAAAAAACCTCATCGTATTTGCTCTCTCAACCATCGCTTTCTGGGTAATTGGTTGGGGTCTGATGTTTGGCACGGGTAACGACTTCATTGGTGGTTTCTACCCATTCATCTCAGGCGAAGACAATAGCCCTGCCACTGGCGATGCTTACAAGGGTGTATTTAGCGCAATCAGCTGGGCTGGCGTGCCTTTGCTAGCGAAGTTCTTCTTCCAGCTAGTGTTTGCTGGTACGGCTGCAACCATCGTTTCTGGTGCGGTTGCTGAGCGCATTAAGTTTGTTGACTTTTTAATCTTTTGCCTCTTCCTGGTTGGGATTGCGTATCCCATCACAGGCCACTGGATCTGGGGTGGTGGTTGGTTAGCGAAAGCTGGCTTCTGGGATTTTGCTGGTTCCACCGTTGTACACTGTGTCGGTGGTTGGGCGGCCCTGATGGGTGCTGCCATTCTTGGTCCCCGGATTGGTAAGTACAACAGTGATGGCTCTGCGAATGCATTGCCCGGTCACAACATGAGTATCGCAATGCTCGGTTGCTTGATCCTCTGGTTGGGCTGGTTTGGTTTCAACCCTGGTTCCACAATGGGTGTTGGTGATGGTTCGCTGATTGCTCACATTGCTGTGACGACCAACACTGCCGCCGCTTTTGGTGGTGTTGCTGCAACCATCACCGCTTGGTTGTTGTTGGGTAAGCCCGACCTCTCGATGATCATCAATGGTATTCTGGCTGGCTTGGTGGCAGTCACAGCTCCTTGTGCTTTTGTCAGCATTCCTGCTTCGGCCATCATCGGTTTGATTGGTGGTGTCTTAGTGGTCTTTGCGGTTGGTTTCTTCGATCGCATTGGGATTGATGACCCCGTAGGTGCTATCTCGGTTCACCTGGTAAATGGTCTCTGGGGTACGGTTGCCGTTGGTTTATTTGCGACTGGCCCGGGTGGCCCTCTCAACCTTTATGGTGAGGGCTTAGGTCCTAATGCTGGTTTGTTTGCAGGTGGTGGCTTGGGTCAATTTATTACTCAACTGCTGGGTACCTTGGCAGTGGGTGGTATGACCGTTCTGCTCTCGACTATCGCATGGTACATCCTGAAAGCAGTGCTGGGTATTCGCGTCAGCGAAGAAGAAGAACTGCTGGGTCTGGACATTGGCGAACACGGCATGGAAGCTTATGCTGGCTTTGTTAAGGAAGCTTCTGGCCCTGCGGCGGGTGTCTCTAGCGTATCCGAGTCAAGCAGCATTGCAGGTGGCTCCTACTAATTAGAGATCGCCCGTTATGGGTGTTGCCAATTGTTTCTCCATACTTGGTAGCTAATATTTAGGTGAGAGAAAGCTGAACCGATCAGCCTCTCACCTTTTTTTTGAGCAACTATTTTGCTAGCTTTTTCTAAATATAGCGGTCGCCAATTGGTTGAGGACATTGAAAACAAAGGGGGTTGTGGGGGCTGCACCACCAGCCAAGGGTTCCACCCCTGCACCCCGTCTTAACCTAAATGCCTATCGCCATAAATAGAATTTCTACTTTTTTCATACTTTTCGACAAGAGTGAATCGATAATTCTAAATGGCATTAGCAAGCACCGCATCGATTTCACCCTTTAAATTTTAAAAAGGATGCTTCTCTATCGTTCAACATCAATTTACGCTCCACTGATAGCGACACTTGGACTTAGCAGAAATAAATGACAGTATCTCGAACGATTTGTATTGGATTTTTAGCTGTTATCACTTTTGGTACTTTGCTGTTAAGTATGCCCTTTGCTTCAACCGAGGCATGGACGCGTGAGCACGTGCTTGTGGCATTATTTACAGCAACATCAGCGGTCTGCGTCACAGGGCACGTTGTTGTCGATACCGGCTCATACTTTTCACCGTTTGGGCAGGCCACCATTTTGTCGCTGATTCAGATTGGTGGGCTAGGTTACATGACTGCAACAACTTTTTTGTTGTTGTTGTTAGGTCGTCGCTTTAAACTGCGTGACAAGATAGCGGTGCAACAGTCGTTCGATCGGACCGAGATTGAGGGTTCAGCCCAATTGATTCGCTCCATTATTGGGTTAACACTCATCTTTGAAATTACAGGGGCTTTTCTTTTGACGGGGGTTTTCACGCCGCAGCATGGTCTACCGCGGAGTTTATGGTTGGGTGTGTTCCACAGTGTGAGTGCTTGGAATAATGCTGGGTTTAGCCTCTTGCCTACTAATTTGATTAGTTATCAAGGCTCTATTCCGCTTAATTTAATTATTCCGGGACTCATTATTTTTGGTGGTATCGGTTACGAGACACTATTTGAGACCTATCTCTGGTTGCGCGATCGCATGATGAGGCGGCAACAAAAAGCAAATTTCTCGCTCAATTACAAAGTTGCAGTCAGCACAACCATTATTTTGTTGATCAGTGGGTGGATTGCTTTTTTCATGGTGGAGTCAGGCAATGCTGACACGCTTGCCCCAATGGACTGGTCAACCCGCCTCACATCTGCCTGGTTTCAATCCGTTACAACCCGTACAGCCGGGTTTAACTCAATCGACATTGGCAAAATGACAACGGCAGGGCTATTTATTTCGATCGCGCTAATGTATGTGGGTGGTAGCCCTGGAGGTACAGCAGGCGGCCTGAAAACGACAACCTTACGTGTATTAACCAGTTGCACAAAAGCGATTTTACGCGGGCGTGAAGAAGTCACGCTCTATCAGCGCCAGGTGCCAGTGAACTTGATCCTGAAAGCGGTTGGTGTTTTATTGGGGTCAGGTGCAACGGTGGTTCTGATGACGATTGTGATTACAATTTCTGACCCGCAGGTGGAGTTCATCAACATTCTATTTGAAGTTGTTTCGGCCTATGCGACGGTTGGGCTTTCCACAGGGATTACAGCAGGCTTGTCAGTTGTCGGAAAATTAGCACTCGTTGCCACGATGTACATGGGGCGAGTTGGCATTTTGTTGCTAGTAGCAGCCATTATTGGTGATCCCAAGCCGAGCTTTGTCCGCTATCCCGAAGAAAACTTGCTAGTGGGCTAGGGGTTGACCCAAGCCAAAAATAAAGCCGCTCCAAAATCACCTCCTGGGGCGGTTATCGTTTTTCTAAATTTGACAGCAAGACTTACGAAGAGGGCAATCTCTTATACCAATGCTTCAAAACTGGGCTACAGATGATTATCTGTAAGGGCGGTATTTCCTTCGGAAACGCTACACGAACGCGAACCGCCCCTACGCGGATCTGTAAATGGGATTTAGAGAATTGGTATTACAGATTGGCTGCAATCAATTCACGGTACTGACTCTTTTGTTTCACACCGCGCATTTCACCCACTTTGTCTTTGGCCTTAAAGAACTGGACTGTTGGGGTGCCAATCACCCCGGCGGCTTCCGCAATATCAGGGTCTTGCTCAATGTCAATCTCAACAAAGTGAATTTTGCCATCAAACTCATCTACAACTTTGCTGAGAATGGGCTTTAGGGTATGGCAGGGGCCACACTGCGGCGAAGCATACTTGACCATAATCAGGCGATCGCTCTCGTGGTAAAGCTTACGCAAAGCATAGCTGCCTTCATGCCGCGTTTGCACAATGTCAAATTCGCCAGGTTGAGTTGTCTCTGACTTCTGCTCAGATGTTTGGGTGCTTTGGGTTTCTGTTGCAACCGTCTGGTGAAACTCTTGAATCAACCCATGCTCTGACAACCAACGCTCTGCTTTGAGTGCAGCCATGCAACCTGTGCCCGCAGCTGAAATGGCTTGCCGATACTCCTGATCTTGCACATCTCCAGCAGCAAACACGCCTTCAACACTTGTAACAACATCATCGTGGGTCTGGATATAGCCAACGTCATCAAGGTCAAGTTGACCTTTAAAGATGTTGGTGTTTGGGGTGTGGCCGATCGCGTAAAACAATCCCTTGACAGGTAGTATATGTTCTACTTGAGTTTGGCAATTGCGAACCCGCAACCCCGTCATCATGCCATTTTCACCAACTGCGTCCACAACTTCGGTATGCCAGTGGACTGTGATATTGGCATTGCTCAATACCCGATCTTGCATTGCTTTGCTGGCTCGCATTTTGTCAGATCGCACCAACAAATGCACAGGCTGACCATACTTCGTCAGATAAATGGCTTCCTCAGCAGCGCTATCTCCGCCCCCAACGACCGCGAGTGGCGCACCCCGAAAGATCGGCGTGGCTCCGTCACAGATCGCACAGGCTGAAATTCCCCGGCTCCAATATTCGGCCTCTGAAGGCAGATTTAACCGTTTCGCCGTTGCCCCGGTGCAAATGATCAGGCTGTGAGCGCGTACCTCTGTCTCCGTAGAGCGAATCACGAAGGGACGTTGGCTCAAGTCTACCTCTATGGCATCTTCGGTGACTAGCTCAGCCCCCCAGCGAACAGCTTGCGCTTTCATACGCTCCATGAGCTGAGGGCCAGTCACACCTTCAGGAAAGCCAGGAAAGTTTTCAACCTCGGTTGTGGTCATCAACTGACCACCCGGCAACCCACCTACTTGAAAGCCTTCAAACACAAGCGGCTTTAAGTTTGCCCGTGCTGCGTAAATTGCGGCCGTGTAGCCTGCTGGCCCTGAACCAAGGATGACTAGATTTTCAACAGCGGGGTTCGCCATACACCTATGCTATGTAAACTCGTAATGACTACGGATAGTATAACGGACTTTGGCTTAATCGCAAAGCATAGCGCGATCACCCTTGCAACCATCGCCTCACGCCACCCGTTCTTTTAATAGGCGATCGCAGTGCCAAACTTGAGACCCTTAACATCTGGCTAGCTAACCATTCACCACCCACCGATCACACCTTGCGGGGGTTGTAGGGGAGTGAGGCCCCTACACAGCGGGGGTGCGGGGGGACTTCCCCCGATTTGCGGCTCCGCCGCCCCCAAATCCTCGCTTAACTCCCATCAAAAAGGCTTTTTTTAGAGAAGTTTTTTCATATCAAGACACAACTACGCGATCGCCACTACTCGCCCAATCTTGAGCCTAGTAGTCTACCAAGCCAACGTTGCCAGGTAGAGAAGACAAACGCCCAATGGCTCAGTCATTATTAACCCTGCACAGTTCTTCCAGTGAACTACTAATTTTGTAAACCCGCAAAACGCTCAAGCGGCAGTTTAACGATAAACATGCTGCCTTTGCCAAGCTCTGACTCAACCGCGATCGTGCCGCAATGCACTTCTAAAATTCGGCGCACAAGATGAAGACCCAACCCACTGCCAGCCTGCTTATGGCTCCCCCGGCGAAACCGTTCAAACAAGTTTGACAACTCTTCAGGGGGAATCCCCGGCCCCGTATCTTTCACCCGCAAAATGAGGCAGTCATCAGAGCCATTAGCGGGAATTAATTCAACAGTGACAGAGCCATGCTCAGTAAACTTAAGCGAGTTGCCAATCAGATTGGTCAGCATCCGGCGAATTTCGAGACAATCGCCTTTGATCGTCACACATTGAGAGTTTTGAGGTAAACCGCCGACAAGATTAAGGTTAAATTCAATCCCTTTTTCTTCAGCAATAGGTGACAACTCTTCCACAATCTCTTGCGAAACCTTCCACATATCGCAGGCAATTGGAGTGAATTGCTTGGCCCCCGCGTCATAAGACTGCACCTCTAACAGAGTATTGACCATCTCTAAAAGGTTTTGGTTACTGCGAGCGAGCGCCGATACGGCTTCGTGCATCTCATTTGAGATCGGGCAAAACGCCTCTTTGCGAAACAGCTTGTACATCATGTCGGCAGCGACCAAGGGCGTGCGCAGGTCGTGGGTCAAGTGCGCGATAAAGTCTTGTCGTTCGAGCATCATTTGCTCACGTTGGTCAATGCTGTGTTTAAGCCTAAGTAGCGACTTAACCCGTGCTAACAACTCGTCAGCATCTACAGGTTTACGGACAAAGTCGTCAGCTCCAGCCCCTAACCCTTTGATCAAGTCGGCGCGATCGTGAGCCGTAATTAGCAAAATTGGGATGTAGGGAAGTTTGGCGTTGTTACGGATGCGGCGAGCGACTTCGTACCCATCCATCTCAGGCATCATCACATCTAACAGCACCAACTCCGGCGGTGATTGCTCAATTTTCTCTAAGGCCGCACTGCCATTTGAAAACGAAGAAATCTCATAGCCTTCTTCTTCTAAGATTGCTTCGATCAATTCAAGATTGGTCGGCGTGTCATCTACAGAAACAACACGGTCAACTTTGGTAGGTGGCTGAAATGACATTAGGTGAGAAAACCGATAAACAACACGCTCTTGTTACCTTATTAAAGTATCTTTTGAAACGATAGTTGGAACCTGTATCGATCGCGGTATCTCAACTCGAAAAGTAGAGCCTTGACCGACTTGACTCTCAATTGTAATTTTGCCATTCATTTTCTGAACCAGTGAATCTGTGATTGCTAGCCCCAGACCAGTGCCACCAAAGCGGCGATCGTTGCCCTGGTCTGACTGACGAAAAGCCTCAAATATATGAGCCATTTCAGCCTGACCAATGCCAATTCCGGTGTCACGCACAGCAATCACAATTTGATCGGGGTCTTTTTCTATAACCTCAACCCAAATATGCCCCCGCTCGGTAAACTTGATCGCGTTTGACACCAGGTTAGTCAAAATTCGGCGAAGATTCGCCGGATCATTGAATACCTTGGTATAGGTCAGTTGAATCTGCGTCGAAAGTTGAAGTTGTTTCTCTTCGGCTAGAGATTGCAACTCCTCAAGCGTGGAATAGATCAGATTGGGTAGCTCAAAAATTTCGGGTCTTAACTCCAACCGTCCGGCTTCTAATCGCGAAAAGTCAAGAATCTCATTCAACATATCGAGCAGGTGTTTGCCGTTATTAAAAATGTGCTGCACCATTTGAGTTTGCTTGGTAGATAACTCCCCTTTTTGGGGTCGCAGCAACATCTGTGAAAACCCGATAATCGCATTGAGCGGTGTGCGCAATTCGTGAGACATGGTTGCAAGAAACTCCGACTTGAGCCGAGCCACTTCCATGAGTTGCAGGTTTTGCCGCTGAATTTGAAGGCGTTGTTGCTCAAGTTCTCGGTTTTTTTGAATCAGCTCTCGATAGCTGTCTTGCAGTCGCTGATTGGCTGTCTCGGCATCTAATTCAGCCCGATGCAACCGCAGAGCATTACGTAAAATGCGTTCAAGCACTTCGGGCGAGATTCGCGACTTAGATAGATAATCGGACACACCCGCTTTCATCAGGTCAACTGCCGTTTGCTCGTCTCCTTGCCCTGTTAGAACAATGAGTGGTACACGGGTACCGATCGCCCGAATTTTTTGAACCAGGTTAAATCCATTACCATCAGGTAAGCGATAGTCTAAAAAAATAGCATCAAATTGAAAGACTTCTAACCGCTCAACAGCCTGCGCACAGTTAGACACTTCAGTAAAATTTGCCTTTACACCTGCCTTGCGAAGCGATCGCTGCACAGCCATTCGATCCACTTCGTCATCATCAACAATTAGTATCGTGAGTTGCTCACCCATTTCACTAAAATTTTAACTTTTTGAAAAACAAGGCTTAGTTAGCAAATTATCGAAAGAATCACTTAATTTAAAGTAAGAGGGAAAGTTAAAAATCTTCAACCCTATTAAGAGCGATTTTCCACTTTTCAAAAGCCTATTATCCAGATTTTTAGATCAACACTTCTAAGCCATTTAGCTGATAAACAGAATTGCGATCACACGAAAAATAAAAAATCAAGGTATTTCGCAAAGAGTCCAATACTTGTTCAGTGTAATGACCACTTCAACAAACGCACTAAAAGTAACAGGTTTTAGTAAATACCCAGCCACATTTAAGTCATACGCTTGAACCCGATCTTGATCGGCATTCGAAGTAGTTAAAACAATAACTGGAATATGCCGTAAAGCTGAGTCAGCTCGTAGCTCTTGTAAAAATTCAATTCCTCCCATCCGAGGCATATTTAGATCAAGTAAGATTAAGCGTCTTACAGATGGGATCTCTGGACTGGAAGTCTCATCTCCGCGTAGTTTAACAAACGCTTCGACACCATTATTTGCGACATATAAGGGGTTGGTAATGTTGCCTTTTTTAAATGCTCGTTTTACATTCATCACATCTACTTCATCATCCTCGACTAACAAGATGTGAATCACTTTATCCTCCATCTACCTACTTAACACTCCCAATAACAATGACATGATACGAGTCGATATTCTAAGTTAACCTTCTAAAAGACAATAAATTGCTAGGAAAAAATGCCTACTTTGTTAAAGTTAATACAATTTAACTTTAGAGAGTTCTGCTGAAAGATTGAGCTTTTGATCATAGTCCTCTATCGTAGGGAAGATTTTAGCCAGGTAAAATAAAAAGTTGCGCCTTGGTGAGCTTGAGATTCAACCCGAATTGTGCCCCCTTCAGCTTCAACGATTTTTTTAACGATTGATAGTCCAACTCCTGTGCTTTCTTTCTTGTCTCTGGCTTCTAACGTTTGAAAGATAGTAAATATTTTGTTGTGATACTGCGGCTCAATTCCAATGCCATCATCGGCCACACTAAACTCATAAGCCTGTTGTTGTTCGATGACTGAAATTTGAATATGCCCATTTTGAGTAGGGTGATGCTTAATTGCGTTGTCAATCAAGTTAGAGAAAACTTGTCGAAGCAGTAAGCGTCGTGCGCAGAAGGTCGGCATGTTGGGGGCGATCGCGATTTTAAAGGTGTCAGGGGGGGCTAGTAAGTCAATAATTTCTTCGAGCAAGTCCGCCACATTGACCGATTCGATCGCGACTTCATCTCGCCCCGCTCGTGAATAGGCTAACAGGCCATTGATTAACGCTTCCATGCGATGCACTCGCCCCCGCAGTAAGTCCATCTGCTGCTTGTTCTCAGCCGGGAGCTGGTCAGCCAAGTCTTCTTCAAGCCACTCAGACAAGTTGGCGATCGCCCGTAGTGGAGCCTTTAAGTCATGGGAAGCAATGTAGGCAAATTGGTTTAACTCCTGATTGCGCGCCGCCAGAATCGTGTTGGTGGTTTTGAGTTTGCTGTTGAGAATCGCTAACTCTTGAGCGCGATCGCGCAGGTCTGCTTTCGCCTGTTGCTGCTCAGTCATATCGCGAATGATGACGATTAACCGATCTTCGAGCGGTATATCGCTGACCGTCACTTCGATCGGAAAGGGTTTTCCATCTTTATGAAAACCAGTCGCTTGTAAGCGGGCACCCGTGTAGGTCGTCGGGTCTTGCCAGTAATGATTGTCACCTCTGCTCAGCGTAGGATTTGTCAACAGCAATGAAATGGGTTGGTCATATAAATCTTCACCTTCATACCCAAACATTTTGAGTCCGGCTGGGTTAAACGTCTCAATATTACCTGCAGCATTGAGCGTCAGAATGCCATCGACTACATTCGTTGTGATGGACTGAATCAGCGTCTTGCTTTCGCTCAATCGCTGTTCTCGTAGTTTGAGTTCTTTTTCGAGTTGAGAGAACAGGTAGATTGCAAATAAGGAACCAATCGCACTAACTCCGGCGCTGATCCACAACACACGCGTAGTGAGGGCTTGCTGTCTTTGTAAGCCAATTCTGTTCGCTTCCAGGTCTTTTTGTTCATCTGCTTCAAATTTAGCGATCGCCCTTCGCACCTGATCCATCGCGACTTTGCTTTCCTCATATTGAGCGGCATCAGGGGATTGGGTAATCGGCACTAATAACCGTACCTCTAGAAACTTGAGCCGTTGCTGAACTAGAGAACTCAAGGCTGCGATTTCTGCTTCTTTCTGAGGGTTATCCTGAGTTAAGGTCTTGAGCCGCTCAAGCGCCTTGGGAACTTGCCCGACTGCCATTGTGTATGGCTCAAGAAAATCTTTTCGCCCAGTCAGACGATAGCCCCGCATACCCGTCTCAGCATTGAGTAACCCAACCAGCAACTCATCACTTTCACTGAGAATAGCTTCCTTATAGTTGATGTAATCTTGAGAGGCTTTAATTTTGTAATCAAGCCAGGTAAAAGCCGCCAATGACAGGAGTAAGCAAAGAGTTGGAATGCTCGCTGCGATCGCCCCCCGGCGGTGGAGCGATAATTGATGCCAAAAATTTTGCAGTGGTCGAAGCGAGGGTTGTGAAGGCATTCCAATAGTTACGTAGCGTTACTCATCAACGAAAGGCTGTTTGAGCCAGGTAAAGCGAAAGGTTGCGCCTTGCTGGGGAGCTGACTCAAGTGCAACAGATCCACCTTCTGATTCCACAATCTTCTTTACGATCGCCAAGCCAATTCCGGTGTTGGTGGTGGTTTGCTTGTTGTCGAGCGTTTGGAACATGGTGAAGATGCGATCGTGGTACTGCTGGGGAATCCCTTCTCCATCATCGGCAACCAAAAATTCGTAGGAGTCCTGATGTTCAATCACCGAAATTTGGATACGCCCATCCGGTCGCGGGTGATGCTTAATAGCGTTGCCAATCAAGTTGGTAAACACCTGAGCCAGCAACAACCGTCTCGCCTGTAGGGTGGGCAAGTCAGGAGAAATATCAAACACAAAGGTTGGAGGGGGTGCGAGCAGATCGATGACTTCGTTGAGTAACTCTCTCACACCGACTGTCTTGAGTGCTTCTTGAGTGCGGCCGAGGCGCGAATATTGCAATAACCCCTCAATCAAAGCTTGCATCTGGCTGACCCGTTGCCGCAGCAACCGCAATTGCATGTAGTTGTCGGGTGAAAGTTGCCCTTCTAAGTCTTCTTCGAGCCACTCAGACAGATTTGCAACGCCTCTCAGTGGGGCTTTTAAGTCATGCGAAACGACCGATGTGAATTGATCAAGTTCCTGGTTCTGTTGTTTTAAGCGCGTTGCCAGACTTGTTAATGTCTTATTGAGGCGAGACAGTTCTAAATTTTGGGTTTCGAGGGCTTGCTCAGCCCGTTTGCGATCAGTAATTTCTTGCGCCACGATGTTGATGCCAATCGGTTGCCCGTTGGTTTGTTTCAGCGGGTAGTAGCTGACCAACCAGACGCGTTGAACTCCGGGCTGAGCTGGAGTTGTGCCTCGCACTTCAACATCTAACAGCGGTTCGCCACTGGCCAGGACTTGCTGAAAATAAGCTTCTTGAGCTTCACCTAAACCTGGCAAAACCTCCTTTACAGTGCGACCGATGTGATCCTCAATTGAGAGGCCATTGATCTCAGCAAGGTGCTGATTAATCCGGAGATAGTGAAACTCGCGATCGAGAAAGCAAAGCCCCACCGGAGCCGTAGCGTAAATGGACTCGATCTCTGCTAAGCGCCATTGGGCTAGCTTTTCACTCTTTCTGAGGGCGGCCTCGGCTTGCTTCTGGTCTGTAATGTCCAGCAAAGTGCCAATCATGCGTCTGGCTTCACCACTGGCTGCGCGGTAGATACGACCATTCGCTTTAACCCAGCACACACTGCTATCAGCTTGCAAAACCCGGTATTCGACCTTAAATTGTTCAGTTGTACTGGTTAAATTTTGTTGAATTAGAGACTCAATCACTGCTAAATCTTCGGGATGGACGCGGCTGGCCCACTCTTCATAAGTTCGTAAGGCTGAGCTTGGTTCATACCCCCAAAACTTCTCGTGAAAAACGTTCCAATAAACGGTGTTAGCCTGAATATCCCAGTCCCAAATGCCAATCTCTGCTGCACTGATCGCCAGAGCTATCCGGTCTTGGCATTCAGAATTAGATGAAAAACCGTGGTCGAAAGGATTAAGCTGATACATAGAGGTGGGCAGCAATTAGGGGAGAAGGCTGCAAGGCAAATTCTGAAATTAAACCAGGCCAGGAAATTTGGGAGCAGTTTGAGAATTATAAAGAAAGTATTATATCTGTAAAAATCCTAGGGTAGATCCAACCGTTCCGTATCTCTACCTAAGGGAATAATCATCAGTCACTGAAAATCTGTCAGTTGAATGGTTCTTTTTATAGAGGCGATCGCGTCCAATATAGCTAAGCAAAAAATCGTTTTGGCATCTCCAGTAATTTCGAAAAGAGCCTCATTTTATTGCTATTTCAACCCTCTTGTAGCCCAAGCGCATTTTAGACAACTCAGTTAGGTGAGACTAGTGATGAAAACAATCGATTCAAGCAAAATGGCAGGAAGTATGGAGACTGGGATGAATGACATCCGTGTGATTTTGATTGAAGACCATGATGTTGTGCGGATTGGGCTTCGAACAACGTTGCAAAACCAAGAGGGAATTAGTGTTGTTGGTGAGGCAGCCAATGGTGTGCATGGTCTTAAACTATTAGAGTCAACTCAGGTTGATGTCGCTTTAGTCGATATTGGTTTGCCCGGAATTGATGGAATCGAACTGACGCGTCAGTTTCGGAAGTTTCAGGCAGAGCAGGGAAATAACCACACAAAAATTGTCATGCTGACCATGCAGGGTAGTGAAGAGTCTGTCTTAGCGGCTTTTGCTGCCGGGGCTGACTCTTATTGCATGAAAGACATCGATATGAAGCGGCTTTCAGAAGCGATTGAAGCGACTCACACAGGCAGTTCATGGATCGATCCGGCAGTGGCGAACATTGTGTTGCGTCAAATGCGACAGGGCATTCCGGATGGTTCTGAAGATGGAAATCGCACCATTCAAATCAGCGCAGTTGATGCCGAGATGGAGAAGGTGTTGGAAACCTATCCCCTCACTGAACGCGAGTTAGAAGTGCTTGAGCTGATTGTTTCTGGGTGTACAAACGAAGCGATCGCAGAGCGACTCTACATCACAGTTGGCACCGTCAAAACCCACGTTCGCAACATTTTGAGTAAGTTGTGCGCAAATGACCGCACAGAAGCGGCTGTTCGCGCTCTCCGCTCAGGATTAGTTTCGTAGCAGTCCCGATCTCGTCACTAGTCGTTAAGCAGATAGAAGAGATGTGAAATTCGCATCTCTTTTTTTGACAATTTTTAGTCGTTCTCAATACTATTAATCGCAATTCAAAAAATAACAATCTCATACTCAAGCGATTTCTTTCAGTTTCTCTTATGCAGCAGAACCGGAAAGCAGGGAGAATACCTTTTGGTTGCGATCGCGAGTAAAGTAATAATGCCTAAATTGATCCGTCTAAGCTCAACCTCGCACAATTCAGCCGACTTTGTTAGACACTGCTTAAATTGGACAAAGCTGAGCTTAGGTAGTGAGTTTCCCTCAAGAGAAAGAAAACCCTTATGCTTGAGCATCCGCTGTCTCTGGATAGCACACCTTGGTGCCACCTAAGCCACAGTACCCATTGGGATTTTTCGCCAGGTATTGTTGGTGATAGGTTTCAGCATAGTAGAAGGGTGGCGCATCCAAAATTTCGGTTGTGATTTTGTTGTAACCCGCCTCACCCAGAGCGTTTTGATAGGCAGCCAGAGAAGCTTCTGCAGCTTGCCGCTGCGCATCAGAATAAACGTAAATCCCCGAACGATATTGAGTCCCCACGTCGTTACCCTGGCGCATACCTTGAGTTGGGTCATGGCTTTCCCAAAAGACTTTCAGCAGTTTTTCGTAGCTGATCACCTGAGGGTCATACACAACAAACACCACCTCATTGTGCCCGGTCATGCCAGAACACACTTCTTGATAGGTCGGGTTCGGGGTGTAGCCCGCCGCATAACCAACGGCCGTTGAGTAAACACCCGCTTGCTGCCAAAACTTGCGCTCAGCCCCCCAAAAACAACCCAGCCCAAACATCGCTGTTTCCATCCCTGCGGGGAATGGAGGCTTCAGCGAATTACCATTCACAAAGTGCTTTTCAGTCACGGGCATGGTTTCAGTGCGCCCAGGCAACGCCTCTTGTGGAGAAGGCATGGCAGCTTTTTTGCCAAGTCCAAATAAAAACATAGTTATGCCTCACAGTGGCTAAAATCGCTAAATGAAGAATCGTCTTTACCTTTCTTCATGATAAGGCAGATGCCAATCATGCAGGTGAACTTAAGGGCGATCGCGGCAATCCTCTTTCACACCTTTACAATTCCAGAGCAGTGCCTTGCTCTCTCTGATCTCAGGTTACGAACCATTGCAGTGCTGGTACTTTAAATACGAGCCGATGCCTTAAATGGATGAGGTGACAATTGATTCTTTTTCATCTCTGTTGTACCCCCTGGAGAAGCTGTGACCTATCGCAACCCTGCCCCAACTGTTGATCTCGTGATAGAGCTGAGCGATCGCCCCAATCGGCCCATTATTTTAATTGAGCGCCTCAACCCGCCTTTAGGTTGGGCACTGCCAGGTGGCTTTGTTGATTATGGAGAGTCGGTCGAGACAGCCGCCATCCGCGAGGCAAAGGAAGAAATTGGGTTAGATGTTGAATTGATTGAGCAGTTTCATGTTTACTCTGACCCCTACCGCGACAGTCGCCAACACACGATCAGCATTGTGTTTCTTGCAACGGCCCGTGGTGAGGCGATCGCTGGGGATGATGCGAAGAACTTACAAATTTTTGATTTATCAGAGTTGCCTACAAACCTGTGTTTCGACCATGACCGCATTCTCAAAGACTACCAACTCTATCGCAACTACCAAATTCGCCCCCGCTTAGGCTGATACACAAGTTTTGCGCTGGCTCAATTGTCTCTTGCCCTGAAGCCCCTGAACTTGTACGCTATACGCTGTCACTTCTAAATTGCGGCTTCTATGGCACACACGGTTATTCGTACAAGTTCTGCTCCAACTCCAGTCGGTCCTTATAATCAGGCGATCGCCGCAACCGGGCAAATGATCTTTTTGGCAGGGCAAATTGCGATTGACCCCGCGATCGGTGAAATCGTTGGCGAAGGGGATGTGGCTCGTCAAACTGAGCAAGTGATGCAAAACCTAAAAGCCGTTTTAGCAGCTGCCAATGCCACTTTTGCCGATGTCGTTAAAACCAGCGTGTTCCTAGCCGATATGAACGACTTCGCTGCCATGAATGCTGTTTACGCCAACTATTTCAACGAAGAAACCGCACCCGCACGCGCTTGCGTTGAAGTTTCGCGCTTACCCAAAGATGTCTTAGTTGAGATTGAGTGCATCGCTGTAATTTAACCCACTGCGATCGCCCAACCATCAAGAGAGTGACACGCTAACTTTGTCTAGCCTTCAAGCGAAAGTTTTCATGCCACTCTCAAATCAATCTGAAATACTGCAACAAGCTTCAAGCGAACCAGCTTGAACATCACTGTATGTAGAAATAATCTACATAAGATTAGATTTTAAGTGTTATACCGAATTACTCTGCCTATCCGCCCTCTATAGGATCTTAAGCAGAAACTTTCAATCTATGAATAGTTATATGGCTTATGCATAGCTCTTAAGAAAGCATAAGGGATGTAAAACGGGAAGCATCATGTCTAATCGCACTGCTGCTGTAAATCAAGAAACATGGAATGACATAGTGAAGTTTTATTATGAGGATGAATTTTTCTTTGGAAAACACTGGCAGTCCTTAGCCCCGCTACGTCATTTAGTCAAAAAGATAGCCGCCAGTGAGAGAGCAAAGAAATTTCGAGCCGGTCAATCAATGTTTACTTTGTGTATTTCAACAACTCCATACCACGGATTAAAGGAGAAAGACCCTTTTGTTTGTGTTGATGTACTACGATCAATTAAAGATGAAGCACCGGGGTTTGAGATTGCATACTGGTCAGATTTACAGTGCGCTACTGAGAAACATGTTTGTAGTGAGGAAAATGCTCTTGAGGTGCTGGATCAAGTATTAGATAAGCTCTGGCGTGCAACAGAAGCAAGCACCTGATGAGCATTAACAATGCCATACAACAATCCCGTTGCACACCGACCGTATGGAGATTATTGGTTGGGTTCAAGAAGTCGAACGGGGTCGTTAGCTGGCTTCGTTTGGTCGATTGCAGCAATTCTCAGTATGAGAATAATTCTCACAAAAATATTCATTTTGAACAGCTATCAATGGCTGGAATACCCATTCTGCCGTTCATAAAATTGAGCGCACAAGCCTTTAGAGGCTCTGACTTCAGTACAAATGTTTCAAAATGAGAATTGCTGGGTCGATTGGGGTGGAGTTGCAAGTTATCGGTGAGGCAGCTAGGGTTGAATGAGTATCAGCTGTAAACATTAGGAGTAAGCCTTGCAGTAATTCTGTTCCCTTTTTAGCAGAGAAATTATGGTACTCAGGTTATTTCAAGTTTTAGCAGTTGTTCTGATGGGAGTGCAGCTAGGTGTTTCCTACGCACACTTTATGCAAATGCCAGGAAAATTGGCACTGCCATTAGATTGTTATATTTTGGTACAAAATCAGGTCATTAGTTATCGAGTCAAGTTAGCATTCATCGAAATTCCGTCAATTGTCTCTGCTATAGCAGCAACGATATTGCTTCGTAATCAACGGAGAGCATTTTGGTTGACCTTGCTTGGAGCAATTTGCATGATTGCGATGTGGATGATCTGGGCGATCTGGATTCAGCCCATTAATCAACAGATTGATGGGTGGACGGCAACAACGGCTCCCACGAATTGGTCTGATATTCGCTATCAGTGGCACTTCTATCATCTGATTCGGCTTGTTCTTGCAGCGATTGGAATGAGTGCGTTAACGTTTTCGTTGTTCAGTAATCGGGTAAAGCCAGTCAGCTAACGTTCCGCTTGCACACCGACCGTATTGACTCTCTTCGTTGAGTTCGAAAGGTTACTTGCGGCAGGTGAACGGGGTCATTAGCTGGTTCCATTTTGGGGATTGAGATGGATAGAGAGGCTGCTTGCTGGTATCCAAATGTCCTCGTTCTCGCATTACTGGTATAGCTGAGGTATAACCGAAGAATCGAACTTTGAGCTAAGGTCACTATAAAAACTGCAATTTCGCTTCCAGATTCAGTTTTTGAACAGGCGGAAGCACTTGTCCAGCAGTTAGGTTTGTCGCGTAGTGAGCTTTATACAAAAGCATTACAGGCATACCTGAAAAGGCATAACCGTGATCAAATCTTGCTCAAATTAAATCAAGATTACGCTACAGAGTCTTCTGCACTTGATCCAGTGATAGCAAGGATGCAATTTATGTCTTTGCCCCACGAGGATTGGTAATGTATCGGGGAGAAATTTGGTGGGCGAAGCTAGCCGATCCAGTCGGTTTAGAACCTGGACATCGCCGTCCTGTCTTAGTGATTCAGGATAATGCTTTTACTCAGAGCCAAAAACGCCGATGAAACCTCATCATGTTTGCGCGATCGCAAAGCGTGACCAGTGAAAGTACTCTAACAGCGGATCAACCGTATTCTCATGCACCCAATCAGCGATCAGCTTCGCAGTGATCGGGGCTAGCAAAATGCCATTTCGGTAATGCCCGGTTGCTAACGTCAAGTTGTCGTAAGGGCTAGCACCTAAAATCGGCAGTTCATCAGGGGTTGCCGGACGAAAGCCCCACCAAAATTCTTGAATCGAGTAGTCTTGCAAGGCTGGAACTAAGCGCATCGCGGCTTGTAAGAGTTGATCCATACCTGCGGGTGTATTGCCGGGGGTAAAGCCAACATTTTCGCTTGTTGCCCCTAAAACAATCCGTCCGTCCTGGCGCGGCACGATGTAAATTTCATTGCCAAACAAGACCCGCTGCAAGGGCAGTGGCTCACTCACAGGAGCTTGCACTGACAACATTTGACCTTTGCGCGGCGTCACCGGAATGGGTAACAAATCCTGCGACCAGGCTCCGGTGGCGAGAATGTAGTGCTTTGCCTGCAATTGACCAATAGATGTCTCGACGTGCGCGATCGCCCGTCCTTGCGTTTGCCATGCCGAAACTTCTACCCCTTCGCAGATCGTCACCCCCGCACTCTGAACGGCTGACCAGAGCGCCTTTGCTAAAGCTCGGTTATCGACCTGACCATCCTGGGGATACCACCAACTCGCGATCGCCGCTTCACTTAAGCCGGGTTGAAGTGTCTCTAACTGCGCGCGATCGCACCAAATTCTTTCATCGGCAAGTTCTTGTGCAACGGTTGCATCCAAGTCCGACAGTTCTGCCTGGTAGAGTGGCGCTAAGATTCCGCAGGGCCAGTAACCCGTCTCCATGCCAGTCAAGGCTTCCAGCTTTTGCGTCCACTCGGCATAGCGATCGCGACTTTGCACGCACAGTTCCAACATCGCCCCCGAAAGCTGCTCAGCTTGGGGAGCTAACATTCCAGCTGCCGCATGGGTTGCCGCTTCCGAAAACCGCCGCGTGATTAGCGTCACATCTGCCCCGCGCCACCTTAGCTCCAGGGCGATCGCTAAACCAATAATTCCCCCACCAATAATCAGCACATCTGAGCAGCGCTGCATCCGATTCACCATCCACCATTCACAGGACTCGTATCATACTCCCCTGAGGGAACAGATGTTTCAGGTTCGGTTGAGGGTGAATAGGTTGAATCCCCAGTTGTGCCCGTTTCAGAAGTACTCGTTCCTGGTGTAGTACCCGTCGCCGGAGTTGTTTGCCGACTCACACCAACCGTTTGCACAGGTGGCCCTTCGGTATTAGACCCTCCAAAGAGATTACCGGAGCGCAACGGATTCCAGGTACAGCCCCGCAAAGAGTTAACCCCCAACAGCAGGAACAGCACAGAAGCAATACTCAAAATCAGCTTTCTCATTTGCTTAAAACTCCCGCATAGCAAACGATGGCATTAAAAAAAGAACGAGCGACCGACCCACTCAACACCCAACCCAGTCACCTGAACTGAGGCAATTTAGTTGGCCCATACCCATCAAACAGGCAAACGCATACCCTTATGATGAACGCGACGAAACCACGCGATCGCCCTGCCCCCAAAAACCATCGTATTTTGTTACACAAACATCTCCCAACACTTTCGTTTGGCAGGCAAGGCGACGGTTTTTCTCAAGTTGATGCGGTGGCAAAGAAAGTCGAGCTTTCTCTTTCCAATTTAAGGGAGAGACATCACCAACAACCTCAACCGCGCAAGTGCCACAGGAACCAATGCCCCGACAATTAATGACCGTGGCAGCACCATTGTGTAAGATGCTCCCATTTTTAAGTAAAACGTGACGCAGGTTGGCCCCTGCTGCACAATCAATCTGTTTACCCGCGATCGTGATTGTCGGCATACCTAATGGTTAGAGTGTGTCCCAAAATTCTTGGCGTTAATCAATTGAGATCGACTGAGGGCCACTCTTGCCGTTGTGACTCTCGTTAGTTGTGCTGCTAGCAGGTGATGTACCTGTTTGTTGGCCCAACCAGCTTCTAACGGGGTCGTCATTGAGATCAAGCCGCAACACACCTGATACAAAACCGCCCATAAAAGCCAGAGGTTGTTGAGACAATTCCCTTAAAATAGGCATCAATTCGTCGAAAAACACGATCGTTTCTTCCTGTTGTGATGGTTTACCGCGATTTTAACGCGAAGCGAGGGGTAATCTTGCGGCTATCTGAACGGATTTATGCTGTAAGAACGGTTAAAAGCACCAAGAAACCGGGAAGCCAACCGGAAGAAGTACCTATGTTTTGTTTAGAACCCGCGACTCATCATGATTGAACTACACTGCCACACTACTTGCTCTGATGGCACTTTAACTCCAACGGAATTAGTTCGGGCTGCGGCTCAAGCAGGCGTTAAAGCGCTTGCCATCACTGATCACGATACCCTGTCCGGTTGGGATGAAGCGTGCCAAGCTGCCTCAGTATATGGCTTGGAGCTGATTCCGGGGGTGGAGTTAAGCACCGTCTTAAATGGCCGATCGCTCCATATCTTAGGTTTCTACCCTCAGTGCGGTCAGTTACAAGCTGCATTGCAAGAGCGCATTGCGGGGCGGGTTCGTCGCGCTCATAAAATGATCGAGCAATTAGCAGCACTGGGGTATCCCCTGACGATGCCTAAAATGCCACCTAATATGGCTCCTGGCAGACCGCATATTGCAAAAGCAATGCTCGACGCGGGGTATGTCACATCGACACAAGAAGCCTTTGAGCGATTTTTAGGCGATGACAAACCAGCCTACGTTCATTACGAAAAGTTTGACAGTGCCGATGGCATTGCGCTACTGCGCACGTGTGGAGCAGTCCCAGTCTGGGCACATCCTTACCTGTTTCGAGGTGGCAAAGTTGAAGACGTTTTGCCTGAGCTTGTGGCCGCTGGTCTCATGGGTATCGAAGTCTATCATCCCGAACATCGCCCCAGCCAAAGCGATCGCCTGAAACGGTTATGCGAAGAATATGGTCTGATCATGACGGGTGGCAGTGACTATCACGGGCCTGCACCGGGCGATCGCTCTGAGGCTTCTAGTTTAAATTGCCTTAATGTACCCAGCAATTCTCATTTTGAAACATTTATACTGTAGCCAGAGTGTCTAAAGACTTGTGCACTCAATGTTATAAACGGCAGAATGCGGGTTTCAGCCATTCATAAACGTTAAAACCGGACGTTTTTATGA
>Ga0209172_10001399_pt1 | contig 51751 bp, 51 predicted proteins | sample LarsenN4metaG_FD_184113 | JGI IMG/M metagenome (GOLD analysis project Ga0209172, IMG submission 184113) | Hot spring sediment bacterial and archeal communities from British Columbia, Canada, to study Microbial Dark Matter (Phase II) - Larsen... ...
GCCGACCGTGGCCGTCACCAATCTGCCGGCGGACGCGGTCGCCTATGCCGGCGATACCGTGGTCTTCCGGGTGACCAACGAGAGCCCCATCGCCGAAGGGTTCGCCATCGACGCCTACGGAGTGAGGGAGACGCTGGAACCCAGGCAGACCAAGGTCATCCGGATCAGGGCCGTGCGGCCAGGCGCCTTTGTCCTCTACTGTCAGTTGCACCCTTTCAGCGTGCACTATACGGGGACCTTGCTGGTCCTCCCTCGACCGTGACGGGGATCGAGAGGGCCGGGGGGGCGGGGGCGGAGGCCCGACGGCCTGCCGCTGCGGATCGATCATGCCGACGGCGGCCCCGCCCGGAGGGTCTTCGCGTCATCGTGGTGCAGCAGACCATACTCGAAGCTGTCCGCGAGCGCCAGCCAGCTGGCTTCCACGACGTTCTCCGACACGCCGACCGTGCCCCAGCTGCGCCGGCCGTCGGACGACTCGATGAGCACGCGCACCCGGGCGGCGGTCGCGGCGTCGGCGTTGAGCACGCGGACCTTGTAGTCGGTAAGTCGGATCTCCCGCAGCGCCGGATAGAACCCCTCCAGCGCCTTGCGGAGGGCGCGGTCCAGGGCGTGCACCGGCCCGTTGCCCTCGGCCGCGGTGTGCTCTTCCACGCCGTTGACGGACAGCTTGACCGTGGCCTCCGCGCGGGTCGCGCCGCCCTCGCCGCCGGCCACGCTGACGTGGAACCAGCGCAGGTCGAAGAGGGGTCGGTGCCCGCCCAGCAGCCGCCGCACGATGAGCTCGAAGCTCGCCTCGGCTCCGTCGAACTGGTAGCCCTCGTGTTCCAGCCGCTTCACGCGGGCCAGGATCTCTTTCACTTCCGGCCGCGAGCGGTCCAGCGACAGGCCCATCTCGCTGGCTTTGTAGAGCACGTTGGCCTGTCCGGCCAGATCCGAGACGACCACCCGGCGTTCGTTGCCTACCCTGGTCGGGTCGATGTGCTCGTAGGTGCTCGCCTCCGCCATCACCGCGCTGACGTGGACGCCCCCCTTGTGCGCAAAGGCGTTGCGCCCGACGAAGGGCTGGTAGTCATCAGGCGCCAGGTTGGCCATCTCGCTGACGAATCGTGACACGTCGGCCAGACGCGACAGGGCGTCTGGCCGCAGACACTCGTATCCCAACTTGAGGCGCAGGTTGGCGACGACGGCGCAGAGATCGGCGTTGCCGCACCGCTCGCCGTAGCCGTTGATGGTGCCCTGGACGTGCTCGGCGCCTGCCTGCACCGCGGCCAGGGTGTTGGCCACGGCGAGCGCGCAGTCGTTGTGGGTGTGAATCCCCACCGGCCCGCCGATCCGCGCCAGGACGGCTTCGACGATCCGGCGAATCTCGTCGGGCAGCGTCCCTCCGTTCGTGTCGCAGAGCACCAGGATGTCCGCGCCCGCTTCCTTGGCGACGCGCAGCGTGTCCAGCGCGTAGACAGCGTCGTGCCGGTATCCGTCGAAGAAGTGCTCGGCGTCGTAGACGACCTCCCGCTCGTGGCGCTTCAGGTAGGCGACCGAGTCGGCGATCATGCGGAGATTCTCGTCCAGCGTTGTGCGCAGCGCGACGGTGACGTGATGATCCCAGCTCTTGCCGAAGATCGCCGCGGCCGGGGAGCCCGCCTCGATCAACATGCGGAGGTTCGGATCGTCGTCGGGCGGCCAGTGGGGGCGTCGGGTGCTGCCGAAGGCCGTGATCCTGCAGTGTTGCCACGGCAGTGCGCGGGCGCGGGTGAAGAAGGCGAGGTCCCTGGGATTGCTGCCCGGCCACCCGCCTTCCACATAGTCCACACCCAGCTCGTCCAGCCGGAGGGCGATCTTCACCTTGTCGTCGGTGGAAAAACTGATGCCCGCGCCCTGGGTGCCGTCGCGGAGAGTGGTGTCAAAGACGGCCACACGGTTGCTCATCAGGCTCACCCGGCTCAGAAGAAAACCTGAGGGACAGATTCCGCAAGGAACCTCTCCCTCAGGTTTCTCTCCTGACGGTGTAGCGGCCGTCCTGGACCGCCTGCGCCGCTTGGACCCAGCCAGCCCCTTGTGGGAGCTGTGGAACCCTAGGCGCACTTCCCTGCCGGCCCGCCTGGGGGCCGGAACGCTGCCCCGGTTTGTCACGCACTGTACCCAAGCGCCGGCGGGTCTGTCAAGCGCATGAAGCCGGGCGCGAACCTCGCTGCTGCCGCCGTGACAGCATCCTTGACCGCAGGATTGTGACCATGTACACTGGCCATGGTCATATCGCTTTTCCCCGGGTGAGAGACCATGGTGGCAATCGAGCAGGTCTCCAAATCCCGCTTCAAGGCCCGGGCCCTGGAGTACTTGCGCAGGGTGCAGGAAACCGGCCGACCGGTGGTGATCCTTGATCGCGGCCGCCCTGTCGTGAAAGTGGTGCCATACACTGGGGAGGCGCCGGAGATCCTGAGAATCCTCCGCGGGTCGGTGCGCCATTACAAGGAACCGACAAAGCCGGTAGCGCTGGAGGACTGGGAGGCGGTCCGGTGACTCTGCTCGACACCCACGCCTGGGTGTGGTTGGTCGCCGAGCCCAAGCGCCTGTCCGCGCGTGCCCGGCGCCACATCGACAGCGAAATGCGCGGCGGGCCGCTGCTCGTCTCTTCGATGAGCGTGTGGGAGGTGGCGATGCTCGGCGAGCGGGGGAGGCTGGTCTTGACCATCGGGGTCGAGGACTGGGTCGCCCACTGCGAGGCACTCCCATTCCTCTCATTCGTGCCCGTGAGCAATCGCATCGCGCTGGAGTCGGTGCGGCTCCCGGCGTTCCCCTCTCCAGATCCTGCGGACCGGATTATCGTGGCCACCGCGCTGGGCCTCGGTGCCACGGTGGTGACCGCCGACCGGCGCCTCCATACCTATTCCCGGATCCGCACAGTCTGGTAGGCGATCGCGCAGCGATCCCTGGCCTGACGCGCTCCATCCGATCAGTCAGGACGTTTGACCGCGTCGGCCAGCTCAATCAGCACATTGGGTTCGTTCCCCACCACCCAGGCGTCATGGCCTGGCTGCATGATGGCGACGTCGCCCGGGCCGAATTCCATCTCCGTCCCGTCGTCCATCCGCACCCGCTGCCTCCCGGAGAGGAAGATCTTGACGTGAAAGCGCTGGCAGCTGTGGCCGCCGACGACCGGTTTGACACGCCGGGACCATTGCCAGCCGGGCTCCAGCGTCTCGCGGTAGAAGGTCAGGCCGTCGACACTGATGACCTCGATTTTGCCCTTTTCGAACGGCCGCCTTGTTTCGTCCGGGGTGTCGAAGTTCTTCCCGCCGATTGCCACCATACTTATCACCTCTCGGCGCTGCCTACTCCGATCTGTCATGGCCCTACTCTCCGTACGGTCTCCGCGGTTGGAACTCCACGGCCTCGATCACACGGAGGAGGGGAAACTGCGCGAGGTCGTTGACCTCCAGCACGCAGGCGGCGCTGGGTGCCTCGAACAGGCACATCATGTGGCCGTGCGCGGGCACGAAGGTACTGCGCAGGTAGCGCACGGGGGTCCCGGCCGCGGCCAGGCGACGGGTGGCCTCCTCGGCGCGCTGCCGGGCTGTCGGCGATCTGCTGCAGGCTCATTCCCGGCAGGTCTCGATCCACCAGGTAGATCGGCACGTCAGCACCTCTGACTTTCAAGACCGCCGCAGTTCCGCGCGCAACTCGTGAAGGATGCGCGAGTCGATTGTCCGCACCATGTCGTCCACACTCGCCTTGAGGAGGCCGACGTCGGCCAGCAACTGCCCGTAGAACCGGATGCCGCGTTCCGGAACCAGGTCACGCCAGTTCGCCGGCACCATGCTCGTGGCGTAGAGGACGTTTACGGCCACCGATCGGAACAGGGACTGCTCCGCGGCAGACAGGAGCTGATAGCTCCAGCCGATCGCCCCGCGCATCGTGTGATGCCGGGCCGGCAGGTCGCCGGTGATCCGCTCCAGGAGCTGCAGGCGTGGGCCGACCTCGCGCACCATGGCCTGGGGACTGAGCACCTTGATGCGGGCGGCCGCCAGCTCGATGGCCAGCGGCAATCCGCTCAGCCGCACGCACAGTTCCGCCACCGCGCCGGCATTCTGCGCCGTGACGGCGAACTGGGGATCGATCCGCTGCCCGCGCGCCACGAACAGCGCGACGGCGGGAAAGGCGGTGAGGTCCGCCGGCTCGGGCAACCGGGTGAGATCGGGCACCGGCAGCGGTTTGACCGGGAACTCGCGCTCCCAGCTGAGGTGCAGAGGCTCGCGGCTGGTCGCCAGGATCTTCAGGTCCGGACACTCCTCGACGATCCGCGCCACCGCGGATGCAGCGGCGGCCAGGTGCTCGAAGTTGTCAAGGAGGAGCAGGCGGCCCTGCAGCAACGCCACGAGCCGGTCGGCGAGGGTGGCAGGATCCCGCACCGCCACGCCCAGCGCCTGGGCGATCGCCTGCCAAAATTGCGCGGGGTCCCGGATCGGCGTCAGATCCACAAACGCAGTGCCGTGCGCAAACGCGCTGGCGGACTGCCGGGCGATCGCGATTGCCAGCCGGGTCTTGCCGACACCTGGAGGGCCGGTGAGCGTGAGCAGGCGCGTGAGTGGCTGCAGCAACAGCTCCTGCGCGAGCGCCACGTCGTGCTCGCGGCCGATCAAGGGGAAGGGCGACTCCGGCAGGGAGGAGATCATTTCTCCTCGGCATTATACTGCGGAGACCCGCGGGCCTGCCGTGCAGCTGAGAAGGAGGGCCCCAGGCTTGGTGGAGATTCGTCGAGATGGCGGGCCCGGAGGGAATCGAACCCCCGACCAGAGGCTTAGGAGTCCCCTGCTCTGTCCACTGAGCTACGGGCCCGCAAAGTAATGGCGCGCCCGGCGGGACTTGAACCCACGGCCTTTGGCTCCGCAGGCCAACGCTCTATCCACTGAGCTACGGGCGCGCAGTCAAGGAGACATGCGCACGCCGATTATAACACGTTCCGTCCGCTGTCGGCGTCGGCGGCCCTCCGGTGAAACGCAGCGCTCCCGCCTGTGGTAGAGTAGAGGTCATCCTTCTGGGGTACTCCCCCCGGTAGCAACTTACTCCAAGGAAACGAAGGTGGCTATCATGCGACGCGTGGTGTGGGCCGCGCTGGTGATCCTGGCCGGGCTGGTGGGGCCGGTTCTTGCCCAGGCCAATACGAACATCGTGGCCGGGCAGCACGTGGCCGGCGTGCGGATCGGCGGGAGCGCCACCGACGCCATCTCGGCCTTCGGCAGCCTGTATAATCAGGCCGACTCCCGCTCAGGAAAGTACACGCTCTATGAATGGCCGCTGCGTCCCTTTGTGGTCATCGCCGACAAGGAGTCCGGACGGATCGTCCTGTGCGTCATCGTCCTGAGCGACGCCTATCGGACCGACAGGGGCAGCATCACAGGCGGCAGCGAGCGGGCCTCGGTCGAGACGGCGTACGGGTCGGAATTCACGACCGAAGAGGACGAGAGTTCGGTCACCATGGTCTACGACGCCCAGGGGATCGCGTTCGACATCGGCAAGCGCGGCGCGATGAGCGGCCGCGTCGTCCAGATCGTGGTCTTCGTCCCCGGCCAGTGGAAGTCGATCACCCAGGGATTGTAGGGCCGGACCGCGCGTGTGGTAGGATAGATGCGTCTGGAGGGGTGACCGAGTCGGCCGAAGGTAGCCGCCTGCTAAGCGGTTGAGCGGGCAAAACCTGCTCCGTGGGTTCGAATCCCACCCCCTCCGCCAGGCACGTCTAGAGCGGGAGCTCCCAGGGAATCTATTCAGCAAGGGAGCTCCGTCCCCCCGCTACCCCTCCAACGCAGACCCGTTACCCCCGCGGAGCTCCCTTCGATTTGGGGGCGATTGCCAGGCGAGGGAACCCGGCCGGTCGCGGCCCGCCGGCGAAGTGCCCCGTCCACGGCGCCAGGGCGGCCTGAAACCGGTCGAGGTCGATGCTCAGGTAAGTCCCCGAGTACGCCGCCAGCCGTCTTTGCCCCTTGGCCAGCAGCGTGCGGCTGCCGTGGAGGTTTCCCTTCTCGTAGTGGTAGAAGGCGGCCGCCACCTGAACCAGGCCGTGGTAGAGTTCCCGGGCCGCGCCGGTCTCCTTCTTCCAGAGCGCTTCCCCCCACTCGTGGCATTCGAAGAAGAGTCCCGCGTTGAAGAGTGCCGCAGCAATGCGGACTGTCTGCTCGACGCCTTCGGTTCCGGAGGCATCCTGCAGGATCGCTATCGCGTCGAGCAGACGACACGTCTCTTGCCTGACGTAGGCGCGGTGCGGATCGAAGCGCGGCGAGAGCCTGATGAGATTTCCTTCACTGCTGAGGAGCCCGGCCCGCACCAGGCGCGCGATGTCCTGTGGTCCCGGTCGGGGAGCGTACGGTGAGGCCAGCCGTGCCGCACGCGCGAGGCAGTCTCGCCGGGGCAGATCTCCTGACCCGCCGGATGCATGCTCGGCGCAGACTGCTGCGACGGCGACCCAGGAAGCCCGCGAGGGATCGCGAACCGCCTCCAAAGCCAGGTCCGCGAGCAGGTGCTTCAACTCGATGTACGACATCAACTCCCGCGAAAGGTGGCCAGCGCCTCGGCCAGCGCCTGCGGGGTGGTGGCGGGCGGGGCGCAGGAGGTGCCGGCGCAGACGAACGCGGTCGGCACACCGGCATGCGTCTGCATCGCCCGCACGACCTCGGGCACGGGGACGTCTCCCTCACCGTCCGGGTGATGGCTGATGACACGTCCCGGCCGCCAGGCGCTCAGCGCCGCCAGGTGCAGGGCGGACGTGCGGGGATCCCCGCGCGGTCCGACGATGGCGATGTGCGCCGGCTCATGGAGCAGGTCCTCGAGGGCGATGAACAGGGCCGATGCGTACAGCCCGTGCTGGGCCAGGTCTGGCACGAAGGCCGCGAGGATCCGTTCGGCGAGCGAACGGTAGCCGTCCACGCCGAGCAGACGGGACAGCCGCAGCAGGACCAGCGCGCCGGTGGCGTTGGGCGACGGCGTCGGCGAGTCCTGGAGTGGTTTGTACGGCAGGGCAAGCACCGATTCGGTGCTCTTTGCGGCGTCACGAAATCCCGGGTCTTCCCAGAATGCACGCAGGGTCGCGTCCATGACATCCCGGGCGATGCGCAGATAGCGGGTCTGCCCCGTGACCTCGTAGGCGTCGAGCAGGGCCTGAGCCATCTGCACCTGGTCGTCGACCAGGCGCAACTCACCGCCGTCCAGGACGTGCACGAAACCGCGGCCTTGCTCATATCCTTCCGTGATGAACCGCTCCAGCGAGCGCAGCGCCAGGGCGCGATAGGGCAGTTCATTCAAGGCGACGGAAGCCGCGAGGAACGCCGAAATGGCCATCCCATTCCAGTTCGCGTAGCAGGCGGTGTCCACGTACGGTGTCTGCCGGCGGCGGCGGGCCTCGGCCAGCTTGCTGCGACCCTCGGCGAGGAGGGTGTGGACCTCGTCTACCGTGCGCCCGCTCACGGCCGCCACCACGTCCGGCTGGCGGTCGACGAAGAGGACGTGGCGGCCGTCGGCGTGCATCTCCCCCTGGCCGTGCAGGTGGTAGTGCTCGGCCAGGACGGCGAACTCGGCCGCGGAGAGGATCTCCATCGCCTCGTCCACCGCCCAGGTGAAGTACGCGCCGTCATCGTGGGGGCCGATATCGGCGTCCTGGCTGCCGTAGAAACCTCCGCGCACGGGATCGGCCAGGACGGTGGCCATGAATGCCGCCGTATCGCGCGCCACCTCCGCAAAGAGCGGCGCACCGGTGGCCTGGAAGGCCTGCGCGTAACTGGTGAGCAGCCCGGCGTTGTCATAGAGCATCTTCTCGAAGTGCGGGACGATCCAGCGAGCGTCGGTCGCGTAGCGGTGAAAGCCGCCGCCGATCTGGTCGTGAATGCCTCCGCGGGCCATCTTCTCCAGGGTGCGCACCGTCATCTCGAGCAGGTCTTCCTCACGGGTGCGCGCGTGCACCCGCAGGAGGAGCGCCAGCGTGGAGGGGTGCGGGAACTTCGGCGCGCCCCCGAAGCCTCCCTCGATGGGATCGAAGAGGCGGCGGATGGAAGCCAGCGCCGTCTCCAGCTGCGCCCGGTCGAGTGGGTGTCCGCCCTGCGGCCCGGCGAACACCGCGGCCAGCTGGCGGTGCAGCTGCTCGGCGGCCCCGACCGCCTCCTCCTTGCGATCGCGATAGTACGCGGCGACGCTGAGCAGGACGCGCTTGAAGCCCGGCCGGCCGTAGGCGTCGCTCTTCGGGAAGTACGTCCCGCCGAAGAAGACCTTCCCCTCCGGCGTGAGAAAGGCGGTGAGGGGCCAGCCGCCCTGACCGGTGATCGCGCTCACCGCGTTCTGGTAGCGGGCGTCGATGTCCGGCCGCTCGTCCCGGTCGACCTTGACGGCGACGAAGTGGTCGTTGATGATCCGCGCCACGTCGGGGTCGTCGTAGCTTTCGCGGTCGATGACGTGGCACCAGTGGCACCATATGGCGCCGATGTCGAGCAGAATCGGCCTGTCCTCCGCTTGGGCGCGCGCGAATGCTTCCTCCGACCAGGGCAGCCACGCCACCGGCTGGTGAGCGGCGCTCCGCAGGTAGGCGCTGCGTGAGGTGGCCAGGCGGTTCGCGTTCACCCGGATGCCTGCTCTTTCCCGGCCTGTTCCACGAAGTTGAGACGGAGCGTGGCCAGGAGGTTGTCCAGCTCGCGCCGCTCGGCGTCGCCGGCCCGCGGCCGGAGGTGCTCGATCAGGGCGGCCGCGGCGTCGATGGCCAGCCGTGCGTCCTCGAGATTGCGCTCCACCTTCCGGGTCGCCGGATCCGGAATCAACCCCAAGCCCTGCCAGGCGCTCGTGGCCAGCAGCGAGACGCACCAGCGCACCAGGTCCGGCGCGTGCAGGGGCACCCGTTCGGCGGCGTCCTGCGGAGGCGCGCTCTCCTCCTGCTCGGGTGGTTGCTCGGACATGGTTGACCTCCCAGCAGCAGTGTAGCGGGTTTTGGCGCTAGGGGGGCTGGGGCGCGGGTTTCTTCGAGAGCAGCTGCACCAGGACGACCCCGGCGACGAGGGCCAGGGCCAGCACGTCGAGGGTCGTGGCCGGATAGATGAGCAGGATGCCCGCCCCGATCAGGCCGGCCCGCTCGAGCAACGTCGTCTTCCGCAGCAGCCAGCCGTTGACGCCCGCGGCCATCGCGGCCAGCCCGGCCACGGCGGTGACAAGGACCTTGGCCACGTCTGCGGCCGGCGCCTTCAGGAGCAGCCCCATTCCGTCCGGGTGGATGGTGAACATGAACGGGACGACGAACGCCGGCAGCGTGTACTTCCAGGCCAGGCGCATCGTCCTGAAGGGGTTCCCGCCGGTGAGCGCCGCGGCCGCCATCGGCGACAGCCCCACGGGAGGCGAGACCTCGGAGAGGATCGCATAGTAGAAGATGAACATGTGCGCGGCGAGCTCGGAGACCCCCAGCTTGATGAGCGCAGGGGCCACGATGACCGCGGCGATGATGTAGGTGGCGGTGATGGGCAGGGCCAGGCCGAGGATCCACAGCGCGACGGCCGAGTAGATCAGGGTGAGGATCAGGCTCTCCCCGGCCAGGCCCACGATGATGTCGGAGAACTTCAGGCCCAGGCCCGTCAGGTTCACGACCCCGACGATGATCCCGGCGGCCGCGGTCGTCACCGCGATGTTCAGCACCTGCCTGCTGCCGTTGGCCAGCGCAGCCACCAGCTTCTTCGGCGTGAGCATGGTCTCGCGGCGGAAGTAGCTGGTCAGCCAGGTGAGGCCGATGGTCCACAGGACGGCCTTGATCGCAGTAAACCCGCGCAGCATGAACGCGGGGATGAGAACCAGGGAGGCCAGCAGATACCAGTACCGCGCCATCAGCGTCCAGGGGTTTTGCGCCTGGATCGACACGTGCCGCAGGCCGAACCGGCGGGCGTCCAGCTCGATCATCATGAAGATGGACAGGTAGTACAGCACTGTCGGGATGACCGCCATGCGCAATACTTCAAGGTAGGAGATCTTCAGGATCTCCGCGATGATGAAGGCGGCCGCGCCGAGGATCGGCGGCGAGATCACGGCGCCGATCCCGCCGGCGGACAGCAATCCGCCGGCCGATTCCCGATCGTAGCCGGCCTTCTTCAATAGCGGGTAGGCGATGGCGCCGACGGTGACGGTCGTGGCCACGCCGCTCCCCGAAGGGCCGCCCAGGAGGAAGGACGCCACCGTGACGGCCTGCCCCGCGCCGGTCCGCCGCCGGCCGGTCAAGGCCAGGGCCAGGTCGACGAAGAACTTGCCGGCGCCGGACTGTTCCAGGAATGAGCCGTAGATGGTGAAGAGGATGATGAAGGTCGCCGAGACGCCGATCGGAACCCCGAACAGCCCTTCCAGTGCGATGTACAACTGGCCGACCAGGCGCTCCAGGTCATACCCCCGGTGGGTCCAGGGCGGGGGCAGATATGGCCCGACGAATGCGTAGCCGATGAAGGCAAGCACAAGAAACAGCAGCGCCCTGCCGACGGCCCGCCGCGTCGCCTCCAGCACCAGGAGGAAAGTCATGACCCCGAACACCATGTCCAGGGTGTTGGGGATGGCCGAGCGGTAGACGAACTGGTTGAAGTCGACCAGGATGTACCCCAGGGCGACGAGCGAGGCGAGCGCGAGCACGACATCAGCCGCGTGAATGCGGGTCCGTGCCCCTTTCCATCCCGGATAGAGCAGGAAGGTCAGGACCAGGACGAACAGCAGGTGGACCGTGCGGTGGATCTGGGTGACGATGCTGGCGTTCGCCGCCCAGAGGTGGTACAGAGACATCAGAACGAGAATCGCGATGATGATCTGCCCGGCCAAGCCGGGCAGATGACGGGTCTTCCCTTCGAACTGCTCGACGAGCTCCTCGACCTCGGCTTCGGTCTGAGGGACCTTCTCCCGCCCTTCGTCCATCCCTCTCAGCCCCGGAACAGCTCGCGCAGCCACGCAGGCAGGAGGCCGCGTCTCACGCTTACGGTGACGCGAACTCCGGTGCCGGCGGTGAACAGGAGGACCTCTCGATCCCCCACGCTGAGCGACTGCCGGCCGACCGGGCCGATGCGCGTGATGATGTTCGGCACGAAGGCCTGAACTGATGAGGTGAAGAACGCCCCCTGCCTCGTGTAGGGCACGGGGAGGCTGTTGTAAGCAAGGACGGCATCGCTGGTGCTCCTGACCTGCTGCAGCGCGAAGCCGGCCGGACTGACGACGAACACCTCCTCGGTCGGGGCCAGGTAAAGTGAGTTCACGTAGCGGAGGATGACGGGCGTCCCCGGCGTGACCGGGAGCGTCCAGAGCGTCCGGCCGTCTTCCGCGCTGACGACGAGCTGGTAGGAGCCGGCGGCCAGGGTCGATCCGGCCAGGACGAGACCGACGGCCGCGAGCGCGCCGATGCTAGAAGCCTTCAATACCTCGCTCCTTGAAGTAGCGGATCGCCCCGCGGTGGAAGGGCAGCGGCGAGCGTCCCTTCACGCCGATCGTCGTGATGTTCGCCGCCTCCTTGTGCACGAGGGCCAGTTCAGGCCGCCGCTCGTAGACAAGCTTGGTGATCTGATAGGCCAGGCTCTCATCGAAACTCTCGTGCGAAATGAGGAGGTTCGCCACCCCGATCGTGGGGGTGTCGGACGGCGCGCCGGGATAGAAGTCCTTCTGAATCACCGCCCGGTAGTAGACGGCGCCGTACTTCCGCTGCAGCGCCGGCAGGAGGGCGTCGAGGGGGACGAGCCGGATGCGTATACCCGGCGTCGTGGCCAGATCGAGCACGGACGGCGTGGGCAGCCCGCCGCTCCAGAAGAACGCGTCGAGCCGGCGGTCCTTCATCGCGTCGGCCGACTCCGCGGGCCCTAACCGCTCGCGTCGGAAGTCGCGCGTCGGATCGATCCCCGCGGCCTCGAGGAAGCGCAGCGCGGTGACCTCCGTGCCGCTGCCGGGCGGTCCCAGGGAGACGCGCTTGCCCTTGATATCAGCGATCGTAGTGATCCCTGTGCCTTCCATCGTGACGAGGTGATTGAAGTTGTTGTAGATGGGGGTCAACGTGACGATCGGGATCGGCCGCCCCGGGTTGGCCTTGAAGACGCCTTCGGCCTTCGGCGCGTCGGCCGCGGTGTCGGCGAGGACGAAGCCGATCGTGTCGGCCGGCCGGCGGTCGATGAGCCGGATATTGTCCGCCGATGCCGGGGTGACCTCGGCCGTCGCCTGCACCCCGGGGATGTACTTCGAGATCAACTGCGCCAGCCCGCCGCCCAGGGGGAAGTACACCCCGCCCGTCGTGCCGGTGACGATGGACAGGCGCACGGTGGGCGCGGAGAGCGCGGAAGGCATCCGGACGGACAAGGCGATGATCGCCACCACAACCGCGGTCATCAGGCGCTGCCAGCGCGCATGAATCATGACTCTCGACCTCCCGGTTTACCCGATGGTAGTCCTGCTTTCGGCGGGTGGGCGCGCCCAACCTTCGGTCAGGACCCCAGTTCCCCCGTGCCCGCGCCACGTGCCGGGCTGAGGGCCAGCCCTCCTGGTAATTGGTCTGGCCACTTGACAGCCTTACAGGAACCGACTAACATTTCGGCCAATAAGATCGGCCATGTCCGTGGCATTCCAGCGGATCGAAACGAAAAAGAAGAGCACCCGCGTTGCGGAGCAGGTCGCCGAGGCCATCCGACGCGGAGTCTATCATGTCGGTGACCGGCTTCCGCCGGAGCGTGTGATCGCCGAGCAGATGGGCGTGAGTCGGCCTTCGGTGCGGGAGGCGCTCAGCGCCCTGCAGCTCGCCGGGGTGCTGGAGAGCCGGCCCGGCGACGGCACGTATGTCGCCAGGATTCCGGACGAGTTCGGCTATCGGGTCCTCTCCCTTCTGGAAGAAAGTGAGAGCCCGGTCGAAGCGATCGAGGCGCGGCGTGTCCTGGAGGAGGCCGTGGTCTCGTCGGCGGCGCGCCGGATGACCGAAGAGGCTCTTCGCGCGATCCAGGCGCCCCTGGAGCGGATGCGGGACGCCGCATCGCGCGCCTCATTCGAGGATTTCAGCGCCAGCAACGTCGCATTCCACCTTGCGATCGCCCGCGCCACAGGCAATTCCCTGATCGAGAGGGCCATCCGCCTGGTGGTCGAAGTCATGGGCCAGCAACTGGCTCTGGAACTCCGTCGCCGCGACTACACCCCCGACAGCACATTCTTCGCTGAGGCTTTCCGGGTGCACGAGGAGCTCTATGATGCCCTGGCTCTGCGGGACCCGCGGAACGCCGCGGCCGCAATGGCCCGTCACTTCGACATGATCGAGGCCGCATTGCGGCGCGAGTAGCGGGCTTTAGGGCAGGTGGGGTCACGATACCTTGGTCCAAGGGGAGGGGATGGGACGTGTCCAGCAGGCGTGATCTCCACGGCTTTGAAGAAGACCTCCGGTGGGCCGTCGATTTCGATCCTGCCGATCCCAGACTGGGACTGGATTGGGCGGAGTGTAGCAGCGATCGAATCACCCGCCGGACGCTGTTGCGCCTTGCCGTCGCGGCGGGGGCCCTCCGGTACCTGGCGCCCCTCATGCGGCCCGCGCCGGTCCTGGCTCAGGCGGCCGGAAGACCGGGCGGCGAGCTCAAGGCCGCCTGGGGCGTGCGGGAGTTCACCAACCTCGATCCGGCATTCATCAACCAGGTCGTGCAGTTCCAGGTCACCAGCAATGTGCTCGGCGGCCTCACGCACATCGACGCCGGTCTCGTGCCGCGGCCCGACCTGGCGGAGAACTGGGAGGTCTCCTCGGACGGCCTGACCTGGACCTTCAAACTGCGCCGGGGCGTCAGGTGGCACAACGGCGACAACTTCGATGCCGACGATGTGCTCTACACCTTCAACCGCACGCGCGATCCTCAGGCCGGCTCGATTCACCGCAGCATCCTCGATCCGTTCGAGCGGGCCGAGAAACTGGATCCATTCACCGTCCGGTTCACCCTGAAGGAACCGCGCGCCGCGCTCCTGGTGAAGATCACCGAGCGCAGCAGCGGTCGGGCGCTGACCATCGTGAATCGGCGCGCCATCCAGCAGATGGGCAGGGAATACACGCGCCGGCCGGTGGGCACCGGCCCCTTCCGGATCACCGAGCACCGGCTGGGCGAGCGGCTGGTTCTGGAGAAGTTCCCCGATTACTATGTGAAAGATCGCCCGTTGCTGGATCGGGTCACCATCTTCAACATCGAGGAGCCGGCGACGCTCGTCGCGGCTCTGGAGTCCGGTCAGGTCGAGTTCATCAACGGCATCCCGGAGGCGCTGTTCCCGCGGGTGCAGGCCAACCGGGATGTCACGATCTCGGAGGCCGATGACCCCGGCTTCCAGGCGCTGTTCTTCAACATGCGGAACGACAAACAGCAAAAGATCGGCAAGGCCTCGCTGCCGACCGACGACAACCGGGTCCGGCTGGCCATGGCCAGAGGAATGGATCGCGACGACCTGATCAGGCGGGCGCTGTTCGGCCGTGCCGTGCCGGCCTTCGGACCAATCCCGAAAGCGCAGAAGCTCTACTTCCGCGACCTGTCGCAGACCAGTCCACAACGCTTCGACCCGGAGGAGGCGAAGCGGCTGCTGGCGGAAGCCGGGTTCGGTCGGGGGTTCTCGCTGAAGATGCTCGTCAGCACGGCAGTGCGCCGGCGCGGCGAGGTGATCGCAGACATCTACCGTCGGACGCTGGGTCTCAACATCGAACTGGAGGTCGTGGACTTTCCGGTGCAGGTGCAGCGGTTTGATCAGGGGCAGTACGAGCTGCTGCAGATCGGTTCCGGAGGCGACCCAGACCCCGACGATTCCATCGACGACTGGTTCTGGACCAGCGCAAAGTTCAACACGTTCGGCTGGTCGAACAAGCAGGTCGACGCCCTCAACGAGGCTCAGAAGCAGACCGCCGACATCCAGAAGCGCGTGCGCTGGGTGCAGGCGGCCGTGGATCTCATTGCCAAGGACGCCCCGGCCGTCTTCCTGTTCCACGGTAAGGACAGCGTCGCCTACCGCAAGAATGTGCGCGGGTTCGTGCACATTCCCGGCCTGCGGGACCTGGATGCGGTAACCGTGCGCTGAGAACTCGAGGCCCGAGGTCCGTCTTAGACATTCAGTCGGCTTGCCCGTTCGGGAGATGGCGGATCTCGGGTCTCACCTGTCCCTAGCGCGATGCAAGCGTACATCGCCCGCCGGATAATCTACTCCCTGCTCGTCATGTGGGGGGTGGCCACGCTCGTGTTCTTCATGATGCGGGCGATCCCGGGGGATCCCGTGCAGGCATTTGTCGGCTTCGAAGGCGACCCGGCCGCCGTCGCCCAGATCCGCAGAAACCTGGGGTTGGACCAGCCTTTCATTGTGCAGTACGTGAAGTGGATGGGCCGGCTGGTGCAAGGTGATCTGGGAGCGTCGATCTGGAACCGGCAGGCGGTGACCGTCCTCATCCGCGAGGCTTTGCCCCGCACGCTCGCCCTTGCCCTGTTGTCGTTTGCCGTCGCCGTCGCGATTGCCCTGCCGACGGGGATCGTCTCCGCCATCCGCAAGTACTCCCTTGCCGACCATGCCTTCACGTTCTTCGCCTTCCTGGGACTTTCGATGCCCGACTTCTGGGTAGGCATCGTGCTCATCATCGTCTTCGCCGTGAGGTTGCAGTGGCTGCCGGCCTTCGGGTACGAGCCGCTGGGTATGGGCTTCTGGCCCTGGCTGTCGCACCTCATCCTGCCATCGGTCGCCACCGGGACGAGCTTCGCGGCCATCCTGGCCCGCATGACCCGCTCCGCATTGCTGGAGGTGCTGCGGGAGGACTATGTTCGCACCGCGCGGGCGAAAGGGCTGCGGGAGCTGGCGGTCATCCTCCGGCACGCCCTGCGCAACGCGCTCATTCCCGTGATCACCGTCATGGGCATCGCCTTCGCCCTGTTGCTCGCCGGCGCCGTCGTGGCGGAGAACGTCTTTGCGATCAAGGGCGTCGGCCGCCTGCTCATCGAGGCCATCATCAACCGGGACTTCCCGATCGTGCAGGGGACGATTCTCGTCATCGCCGGCATCTTTGTGTTCTCCAACCTGACCGTGGACATTCTGTACGCCTTGATCAACCCGAGGATTCGCTATGTCGATTGAGCGGCTGTTGGTCGAGGTGTAGGAGGAGACCGGTCGCGTGGGCGTTGCGGAACTCACCCGCCCCGTTGTCGCCGCGCCGCGCCGCAGCGCCCGGGTCATCCTCCGGAGGTTGAGTCGTGACGGGAGAGCGACCGCTGGGGCGGTAGTGCTGGCGGTGGCCGTCATCGGCGCCATCTTCGCGCCGTGGCTGGCTCCCTTCGATCCGAACGATCAGACTGCGGACATCTTGTCCTCCCCCGGCGCCCGCCACCTGCTTGGGACGGATGATCTCGGAAGGGACCTGTTTTCCCGCATTCTGTTTGGGGCGCGGGTCTCTCTCTTCGTCGGCGTCGCCACGGTGCTGCTGGCGACGACCTTCGGGGTCTTCATGGGCGTGATCGCGGGGTACTACGGCCGGTGGGTCGACATGCTCGTCATGCGCTATATCGACCTGCAGTGGGCGTTCCCGAACTTCATCATCGCTGTGGGCCTGGTGGCCATCTTCGGAACGGGCCTGGAGAACGTGATCGTGGCCATCACCCTGGCGTTTCTGGACGACTTCGCGCGTATCGCGCGCGCCATGGTGCTCAGCATTCGGGAGGAGGACTACGTCGCTGCGGCCAAGGCCGTGGGCGCTTCCGACCAGCGGATCGTGCTCCGCCATGTCCTGCCCAACGCGGTGTCACCGCTCATCGTACAGGGGACCGTGAGCATCTCCTATGCGATCCTCGGTGAAGCGGCCCTGTCCTTCCTCGGCCTGGGGGTGAAGCCGACAACTCCCACCTGGGGGTTGATCCTCAACGATGCCAGACCGTTCTTCATCAGCGCCTGGTGGTTGGGCGTCTTCCCCGGGCTGGCGATCATGCTCATTGTGCTCGCGATCAACTTCGTCGGGGACGGCCTGCGAGATCTGCTCGACGTCCGGGAGTACTTCAAAAGCTGAGCAGGGCGGGACCCCTCGGCCTCAGTGCCGCGGTTGCAGTTTGACGTGGGCCAGTTTGCCACCGGCCAGGATGTAGCGCCGCTCGCGCGGGTTGAGGTCCACGGCGACGTCGAACGTCGTCTTCCTGGTCGTGTTGCGGACGGTGAACCGCGCTGCCGAGCCTTCCAGGTGCGCGCGGATCCCCGGAATCTCCAGCTCGTCTCCATGATCGATGCCGTCGTAGGCGCGCGGATCGACGAAGACCATGGGAATCAGTCCCCAGTTGATCAGGTTGGCGTGGTGGATGCGCGAGAACGACTTGGCGATGACGCCCTTGACGCCCAGGTACATCGGCGCCAGCGCGGCGTGCTCGCGCGACGATCCCTGCCCGTAGTTCTCGCCGCCCACGATGAACCCGCGGCCGGCCTGCTTGGCCCGCGCGGCGAAGGTGGGGTCGACGCGGTGGAAGACGTACTCCGCCAGCCTGGGAACGTTGGAGCGGTGGGCCACGATCTCGGAACCGGCCGGCATGATGTGGTCGGTGCTGATGTCGTCGCCGACCTTGATGAGGACCGGTCCGGTCAACGTGGCCTCGAGCGGCGCCTTGACCGGCGCCGGACGGATACTCTCCCCCCGATGGATCGCGATCCCGGCCGCCTCGGCCTCGCCTGCCGGAGGAACCAGGTTGGGGTCGTCCTGCTCGATGCGGGCCGGGAGGTCGGCGGACGGGGGACTGATGTCCAGCTCCCGGGCTAGGTCGCGTGGATCGGTGATCACGCCTTTGATCGCCGTGGCCGCGGCTGTCTCCGAACTGGCCAGGTACACCTGGTCATCGGCCAGCCCGCTGCGGCCTTTGAAGTTGCGGTTGATGGCGCGCAGGCTCTTCGTCCCCGGGGCGGGGACGTGCCCGAAGCCGATGCACGCCCCGCAGGTCGGCTCCGCGACGTTCACCCCGGCGGCGATCAGGTCGGCCACGCCGCCTTCTTCGGCCAGCCGTTCCAGGTCGGCGCGGCTGCTGGGGTGGATGAAGAAGTAGATCTCGGGATGGACCCGTCGGCCCTTCATCACATGCGCCACGGCGCGCAGGTCGGTGTACGAGCCGTTGGTGCATGAGCCGACCATGACCTGCTGGACCTTCGTGCCGGCCACCTCCCGCACCGGGACGACGTTGTCGGGCAGGCTCGGCTTCGCCACGAGGGGCTCGATCGACGCCAGGTCCAGTTCCAGGCTGTCGTCGTAGGCGGCATTCGGGTCGGGTACCTGCTCTCGCCAGTCGCCCTCCCGGCCGAGGCGCCGGAAGTACTCGCGCGTCAGATCGTCAGAGGGGAAGATCGAGGTCGTGGCGCCCAGCTCGTAGCTCATGTTCGTGATGGTGACCCGCTGCTGCGCGTTGAGCGTGCGGATGCCTGGTCCCGTGAATTCGAAGATCTTCCCCTTGCCGCCGCGCACGGTGAGCCGGCGCAGCAACTCCAGGATGACATCCTTGGCCGTGGACCAGGGCCTCAGTTGCCCGGTCAGGTTGACCCGCACGACGTGCGGCATGTCCACGTAGTACGGCCCGCCGGCCATAGCGATCGCCACGTCCATGCCCCCGGCCCCGATGGCGATCATCCCGACGCCGCCGCAGTGCGGGGTGTGGCTGTCCGCGCCCAGCACCGTCTCGCCGGGCACCGCGAAATGCTCCAGGTGGATCTGATGGCCGATGCCGCTGGCCGGTTTGGCGAACCACACGCCGTACTTGCGCGCGGCGGTCTGGAGGTAGAGGTGATCCTCCATGTTCTCCGGCTTGATGTGGAGGACGTTGTGGTCGGCGTAGCAGGCGGCGACGCGGCAGCGCACGCGCGGGATGCCCATCGCCTCGAACTGCAGGAAGGCCTGCGTGGCGGTGAGGTCCTGAGCCAGGACCTGATCCACGCGGATGCCGATCTCCTCGCCCGGAACCATCTGTCCTTCGACGAGGTGCGACCGAAGGATCTTGCGGGTCAGATTCTCGCCCATCGCTGTCCCTCCGCTTCCTCCGTCAGGCCCGGGGTCGAAAGAGGTGCACGGTGACTGCAGGGTAGACCAGCCAACGATCGAGCTACTGTGTGGGGTCGATTAGTCTGAGAGTGTTGAAGTAATGCCTGTAGAATCCTCGGTCCCGGCTCAAGAGCGCATCTGCCTGAAGCTGGGCGTGGGCTCCGATCAGGAAGTCCGCGACCACACGCTCGCGGCTCCCCCGCGCTCCTTTCCGGCTCTGCCGCCAAAGTCTTCCCGCCAGCTCAGCCGCCTGACGCGAGATCGGGTCAAACTGGACTCCCAGCAGGTCAAGGGCTGCGGCGAACGCATCACCGGTAGTGTAGTGGGCACGGACCTCCGCCCACACCACTTCACAGGCCACGAGCGCCCCCGAGTCGTACGCGGATCTGAGGGCGGCGCGGGATTTTTCCCCGAAGCGCGGGTCGGCACCCAACACATCCAGGAGGACAGAGGAGTCAAGCGCGGTCTTCACGGCCGTCTCGGCCGTCGTCCGCGCATCTCGTCGAGGAGGGCGTCCGTCGGCTTGCCCAGTTTGAGGGTGCCGAACAGGCGATCCACGGGATGTCCGCCAGGACTTCCCTTCCGCATCAGGGCGGCGCTCCCGTGAATCTCGAATTGCACGACCGTCCCCGGCTGCAACCCCAGCTTGCTGCGGATTTCGGCCGGCACGGTCACCTGTCCCTTGCTGGAGATTCTGCTCTTCATACTTGAATCGTATTACGTAAAGAAATTCATGTCCAGAATCCAGGGGGGTCAGGCGGGTTCCACGGCCTCCCGCGCCGCGCGCAGGCGGTCTTCACTGGTGTCCACAGGAATCACGCAACCCGCGGCGACGATGTGTCCCCGGCCCTCCGTCTGTGATACGGCGTCTCGGACCTGCGCAGCGATTTCCCCGGGAGATCCTTTGAGCAGGGTCTCCCATTCATGAAGACCGCCAGCCAGGCATCCGGAGAAGCGGTTGCGCGCCTCGGCCAGAGTGGGCGGCGTTCTCCGGTCGTGCCAGTGGATCACATCCACCGGGTAGTCGGTCAGGGTGTCGAACATGATGTCCATGCCGTGGATGTGCAGCAGGCGCACGGCGGCTTCCGATGCGGCATCCAGCACCCGCAGGTCATAGGGTCGTCCGAACTCCTCGTACTCCTCCACCGTCAGGTACGGTGTCGTTGCGCACTGCGTGGCGAAGAATACGCCGTCGGCGCCGGCGGCCAGCGACTCCGCGGCGAAGCGCGCCGTGACGTCGGTGATGATCTCGAGTCCCGTGTGGAGGTCCTCCGGGTTCTCGCGCAGGTAGCGGACGAGGGCCTGATCGCCGGCCAGGGTGCGCGCGATGCTGAGCGGGCTGAAGATCGTGGAGAGGATGAGGTCGGCCGGCAGCGCCTCGCGTATGAGACGGAGCGCGTGCAGCTCCCGGCCGTAGACGCCCCCCGTCACGTCGAGGACCTTCAGGTGAGCCCAGTGCGCGGCCTTCTTGATCGGCCGGTCGGTGACGTGCCGGACGCCTTCGGGATTGGGCTTGTAGCCGGCGCGCAGCCCCCAGTCGTCGCCGTAGTAGCCGGAGGCGGGTGTGACCTTGAGGAAATCCCAACCCCACTGCTTCTGAAAGGCGATGTGCGCCTGGGCCAGAGTCTCCGCCTTCTGGTCCCGCTGGGGGAAGTGCCGCCACAGGGCGATCGGGACCCGGTCGGTCGCCGCGCCCTTGATCGCGGCGAGGACGCGCTCGCGCCCGGTCATCGTCCGTCGCCGGAGGGGACGCCGTAGCGCTTGCGCATGAAGTTCAGGATCTCGCGGTCGGCGAAGTGGTCGTCGCGCCAGCGCTCCTCGAAGTTCTCCACCGAGCAGAAGCGGCGGAACGCTTCCTTCGTCCTGAGGTCGTAGACGCCGGTGATTTCACCGTCGTAGAATCCGAGGCGCCGGAGGATCTCCTGCACCTCCTTGGCCACGTTGCCGGCGAGCCGCGTCAGGTTCTGCGGCTCCGTGGCGCCGAAGTACAGGCGGTGCATCTCGAGAAGCTTGCGGAGCTCGACGATCGGCGTCGGATGATCGTCCACGCGCAGGTCGATGTAGCGGTCGAGCCAGCCTCCGTAGCTGCCCTTCTCCTTGACGACGTAGATCGCCGCGGACTGCTGCCCCCGGCTGTCCCCGCCCTCGTCCTGGCCGGCCTCGAGCGCCGTCACCAGCCGCTCGGGCAGGGGACCTGATGAGCGTTCGAACGCGGCGGCCATGGCGGCGACCACCGCCTCACCGGTCAAGATGTTTCCCTGACAGGTAAAACCGCGGCCCGTCCGATGGCCCGCCCAGTCGAAACACTCCTTGCCGGTCCAGGCCGCGGCGTTGCCCTGCCGGTCCACGACGCCCAGCTGTCTGTGCTCGCGTTCTTGGTCCGCCTCGGTCAGCCGCCGCACGACTTCCTCCGCGGCGGCGCCCTGCTCGAGCAGGGCCAGGCCGTCCGGCCCGTAACTCAGGTTGGCCCAGGCCTGCGTGGCGATCGCGCCGGCGCCGGCCTTGGCCCAGGGGACCGCGGCGCCGACGGCCAGGAACTTGCTGGCCACGGCGATCCCCAGTTCCCCGGTGGCCGCGTCGAGCGCGACGATGGAGAATGTGGAGGGTCTCACGAGACCACCAGCTCGGCAAGGGTCTTGGGAAATCGCGTGAGGACGTCGCAGCCGTCTGCGGTGACAATGACGGTGTCGGAGTGGCGGAAGCCGCCTACGCCATCCACGTAGATACCCGGTTCCACCGACATCACCATCCCGGGCTGCAGCACTGTCTCGTCGCTGGCCGAGAAGTAGGGCGCCTCGTGGATGTCGATGCCGATGCCGTGGCCCGTGCGGTGCGTGAACTGCGGGCCGTACCCCGCCGCCTCGATCACCTGCCGAGCCGCCCGGTCGATCTCCTTACAGCGGACGCCCGGACGGATGGCGTCGATGGCGGCCTGCTGGGCGCGCAGCATGACGTCGAACAGGCGCCGCTGCTCCGCCGTGGGCGCGCCGACGAAGATCGTGCGCTCGTCCTCGGAGTAGTAGCCCTCGACGACGCACCCCGTGCCGTGAATGACGGCGTCCCCGCGTTGCAGGCGGCGGCCCGAGGGGATGGAGTGCGGGAGCACCGACTTCTCCCCGGAGACCGGCCGGGACCCTGAGGTGATGTGCAGTTCCGGGAAGCGGCGGGCGGCCATCTCCAGCATCGCGGCGTTGCCGCGGGCCATGATCTCAACCTCGGTGGCCCCCGGGACACTGCTGTCCACCTCCAGGCGCATGCCGTGCTCGGCGAGCGCGCAGCCGATCCGGATCAACCGGAGTTCCTCCTCGTCCTTCACCAGGCGGAGCTTCTCGACGAGTCCCTTCACCGGCACGAGGGGACCGCTCCAGGCCTGACGGAGGTAGGCGTGGCCGTCCACCGTGAAGCTCGTCGGTTCGAAGCCGACGGTCCTGCTGCGCAGGCCGAGTTCGTCCATCACCTGGACGGTGCGGTCGATCGCCAGCTGGAACGTGGACTTGCCGGTCAGGCCGCCGAGCGCCATGTCGGAATAAGTCCGGATGTCCCGGATCGCCGAGCGCTCCCGGGCGTGGGCGGCTTCCAGTTCGGGGATGATCAGCGCGCTGCTGTCCCAGACGATGACCAGCACGGGACGCGAATAGGTGATGGCCCGGAATCCCGACACGTAGTAGGTGTTGGCGGGCGCCAGGACGATCAGCGCATCGACCCCGGCCTCCCGCGCCGCCTTCAGCACGCGCTCGTGGCGCATCGCTTCCGGCCTCCTATTCCCGCAGCTCGAGCTTCATCTGATGCATGTATGTGGAAAAGCCGAGGCGCTCCCAGAATCCCACGGCATCGTTGTTCGCCGCGACCGTGAGCTCAACGAGTGTGACGCCCCGGCCGCGCAGCCACCCCAGGATCTCCTCCACCATGCGCCGGCCGACACCGCGCCGGCGGTAGGCGTCGCGCACGTAGACGTCGTGGATGTAGCCGCGCTGGCGGTGCGCGAAGAACGACGGCAGCGTCGTGATCCGGCCGATGGCATAGCCGATGATCTGATCGCCGTCACGGGCGACGACGGCAAGGGCATCATCGCGCCCGATCAGGGTGCGCAGGTAGGCGCCGTACTCGTGCGGCCACTGCGGGGAGGGGGTAAACGCCGGGTCGAGGTGCGCGTGAAACCCGGCCAGCTCGCCCCACACCGGCAGAATCGCTCTCACGTCGCGGGCCGTGGCCCGTCGGATCTGGACGGTCATCAGCACACGGGAACAGGTCGGTCGCGGGTGGAATTCCTTCCCGGCGGAAGCCAATCCTCCGGTTCCTTGCTCGGCGATCATGAACGAGGCCGTCGTCCAGGTCCGCAACTTGGAAAAGCGATACGGCCCCGTGACGGCGGTGGGAGGCGTGAGCTTCGACGTCGTGCGCGGGGAGATCTTCGGCATCCTGGGTCCGAACGGCGCCGGCAAGACCACCACGCTCGAGATGATCGAGGGGCTGCGGCGGCCGGACGGCGGCGCCGCCGTGGTCGACGGGATCGACGTGGGCAAGAATCCGCGCGGCGTGCGCGGGCGCATCGGCGTCCAGCTCCAGGAGGCGGGGTTTTTCGATCGGCTGAGCGTGGAGGAGACCCTGCGCCTGTTCGGCTCGTTCCACAGGCGGCGCGCGCCTGTGGACGGCCTGATCGAGCGGCTGCAGCTGACCGAGAAGCGCCGAAGCTGGGCCGGGACGCTCTCCGGGGGCCAGCGCCAGCGGCTGTCCATCGCCGTCGCCCTGGTGAACGATCCCCTGATCATCTTCCTGGACGAGCCGACGACGGGGCTCGATCCTCAGGCCCGGCGGAACCTCTGGGACGTCATCGCCGGATTCCGCCGCGAAGGCCGCACCGTGATCCTCACCACCCACTACATGGAGGAAGCGGAGCGCCTCTGCGACCGCGTGGCCATCATGGACCACGGGCGCATCGTGGCGCTGGACTCTCCGCGGGCCCTGATACGCGCGCACGCCCCGGCGACGACGATCGGCGTGACGCTGACCGGCGGTGCGGCCGACTTCGCCGCCCTGCCGGGAGTGCGCCGCGTCGAGCAGTCTAACGGAGAGGTGCTCCTGTCCTCCTCCGATCCGCTGCAGACCGTGCACGCCCTGATGGACCTCAACCGCGCCGGCGCCGTCCACTTTCACCAGCTCCGCGTGGAGGAGGCGACGCTCGAAGACGTCTTCCTGCATCTCACCGGGCGGAGGCTGCGGGAATGAGCGCCTTTCTCATGACGGTGTACATGAGCTTCAAGCACTACTTCCGCGATCGCAGCAGCATCTTCTGGGGGATGGTCTTCCCGCTGCTGTTGATGGGCCTAATCGGGCTGGCCTTCGGGCGCGGCGGAGAGCTGTCGTTCCGCGTCGGCTTCGTCAGTTCCGGGGGACCCGTGGCCGAGGGCATCCGGCGCGGGCTGGGAGAGGTGGTGGTTTTTCAGGTCACCGAGGAGACCGACGAGGCCGCGGCGCTGGAGGAACTCCGCCGGGGCCGCCGCACCCTGGTCATCGTCGTGCCGCCTGCGGGTTCCGGCGCGCCTCTGCGCGTGTACTTCGACCGGGCGCGCGTGCAGGAATCTCAGACGGCCCTCGTCATCCTCGAACGGTTCGTGGCCGAGGCCAACCTGAGGCTGGCCGGCGCGGAGCCGATGGTGCGGATCGAGGCCACCCCCATGGCGGCGACGCCGCGACTGCGCTTCTTCGACTTCCTCCTGCCCGGGATTCTCGCCATGACGGTGATGAACACCGGCCTCAACGGCGTGACCTGGGTGATGACGGAGTACCGGAAGAACCTGATCCTCAAGCGGGTCCTGACCACGCCCGTGCACCCCTTCGCCTTCATCGGCGGTCTCGTCGCGCGCTGGGCGGTGACGAACCTGGTGCAGCTGGCCGTGATCATCATCATCGCCCTCCTGGCCTTCAACGCCACGATCGTGGGCAGCCTCTGGACGATCGCCGCCCTGGCCATCCTGGGCACCCTCGCTTTCGTCGGGATGGGGTTCGCCATCTCCACGGTGTCGAAGACGCCGGAGTCGGCCAACCTCCTGGGCAGCGTGCTCAGCTTCCCCATGATGTTCCTGGCCGGAACGTTCTGGCCGCGCGAGTTCATGCCGGCCTTCTTACAGCCGGTGATCTCCGCGCTGCCGCTCACCCCGCTGGTCGAGGTGATGCGCGGCGTCGCCGCTCGCGGAGAACCGGTCGCCCTCTACCTGCCCGGTCTGCTCTACATCGCCGCCTGGGGCGTGGCCTCCTTCCTGGTGACGGCATGGCGCTTCAAGTGGGAATAACCGGCTAAACCCCGCCGCCGGCGGCGCCGTCCAAGCGGGTCAGAAGCACTTCGACAGGAGAGGGGCGATGGCGGCGGCTTCGCTGCGCAGGTTTCGACCGTCGGCGGCCGACCCGTGGGACCGGGTCAAGGCCGCGCATCTGCTCAATCGCGCCGGCTTCGGCGGCGCGCCGGAGGAGATCGCCCGCCTAGCGTCCCTGCCGGTGGAAGCCGCCGTCGAAGAACTGCTCAACTTCGAGGGCGTTCCCGAGTCCTTCCCCGCCATCGACTTCAGCGCACTGCACGAGATGTATGAGGAGCTGCTGCGGGCGCGCCGGGACCGGGCCGACGAGGCCGCGCTGCGCCGGGTCGTCCAGCAGATCAACCGGGCCAACATCGTGAAGTTCCAGGAACTGCGCGCCGCCTGGATGCGCCGCATGATCGAGACCCGCCGGCCGCTGCAGGAGAAGATGACGCTCTTCTGGCACGGTCACCTCGTCTCCGGCCTGCCCGAGACCCGCGTGGCCGAGCACATGGCCATCCAGCTCGAGCTCTTCCGCCGCCTGGCCGCCGGCAACTTCAAAGAGCTCATCCTGGCGATCTCGCGCGACCCGGCGATGCTGAGCTACCTGGACAACAACAGCAACCGCAAGGGGAAGCCCAACGAGAACTACGCGCGCGAACTGCTCGAGCTGTTCACGATGGGCATCGGCAACTACACCGAGCAGGACGTCAAGGAGGCGGCCCGCGCCTTCACCGGCTGGACATTCTTCGCCAACACCTTCGTCTTCCGCCGCGACCAGCACGACGATGGGACGAAGACCTTCCTCGGCCGGACGGGCAACTGGGACGGGACCGACATCATCGACATCATCTTCGAGCAGCCGGCCACGGCGCGCTTTCTACCGCGCAAGCTGTGGGAGTTCTTCGCGTATCAGTCACCCGAGGAGAGCCTGGTGCAAGATCTTGCCGAGGTCTTCCGTCGCAGTCGATGGGAGATCAAACCCCTCCTGAGAACGATTCTCCTCTCCGAGGGTTTCTTTTCTCAGCAGGCCATTCGGAGCAAGATCAAGAGCCCGGTGGAGCTTGTTGTGGGCGCGGTGAGGCAGACTGGCGCCCAGATACCCGACGAGGTGCTCGTCCGGGCGACGGACCTGATGGGGCAGCGGCTGCTCTACCCGCCCAACGTCGGGGGATGGCCGCAGGGTCGGGGGTGGGTCAACACCGCCACCGTGCTCCTCCGCTACAACTTCAGCGGCCTGCTGCTCAATGGGACGATGCCGGGCGCGCTGCGGCGGCGCACCGTCCCGGCCGGAGTCGATCACCTCATCGACGCCGCCCGTGTGCGCACGACCGGGGATGTCATCGATCAACTCGTGGACCGCTTCATCCAGGGCCGGCTGGACGGCCGGCGCCGCTGGGGGCTGCTGCGGGCCTTCGGCACGAACCGCGAGGACGCGCCGTGGCGGCTGGACGGCGCGCGCTCGCAGGAGCAACTCCGCAGCGCCGTGCACCTGATCATGAGCATGCCGGAGTATCAGTTGAACTGATTCGTGGGGGCGAGCAGGCGATGACTCAGGGGATGACCCGCAGAGAGTTCGTCAAGAAAGGAATGACGATGGTCGCCGTCGGCTGGACGGCCCCCTCGTTCATCACCCGCACGGCGCTCGCCATGAGCAACCCCTGGGACGTCGCGCAGGTCACCAGCCGGCCGGGGATTCCCGAGGACCGCATCCTTGTCGTCGTGCAGATGGGCGGCGGCAACGACGGCCTGAATACGGTGGTCCCGTTCACCAACGACGCGTATTACCGCGCCCGTCCCACCCTGGCCGTGCCGCAGAAGGATGTGCTGCGGATCACCGACGACCTCGCCTTCCACCCCGGCCTGGCCCCCCTCAAGGAACTCTACGACAAGGGCGCGATGGCGGTCGTCCAGGGTGTCGGATATCCCAACCCCAGCCGCTCGCACTTCAAGTCGATGGAGATCTGGCACACCGCAGACCCTGAGGGGCGCATCGTGCGCTACGGCTGGATCGGCCGGTACTTCGACAGCAAGTGTCCGGTCTGCGAGCAGCCCACGGTGGGGGTCAACGTTGGGCCGGCGATGCCTCTCGCGATGCAGGCGGAGAGCGGCATGGGCGTGAGCCTGGAGAACCCGGAGGCGTTCCAATGGATCGCCGGCCTCGACGGTATCGGCGCGCAGGAAGAGCAGGAGCTCTTCCGCCTGCTCAACGCGCCGGCCCCGAACGAACCCGGGACGATCGATTTCCTCCGCCACACCGCGATGAACGCGTACGTTTCATCCGAGCAGGTGCGCGGGGCGGTGCGGGCCTACAAGGGCGGCATCGAGTATCCCAACACGCAGTTTGCCGCCAGCCTCCGCCTGATCGCGCAGATGATCGCGGGCAGGCTCACCACCAAGGTGTACTATGCGCACATGACGGGTTTCGATACCCATGCCGCGCAACGGGGCGTCCACGAGAATCTGCTGGGACAACTTGCCGGAGGCGTGGCCGCATTCTACCGGGATCTGGAGGCGCAGGGGAACGCCGAACGCGTGCTGGTGCTGGCCTTCTCCGAGTTCGGCCGGCGCGTCGCCGAGAACGGCAGCGGCGGAACAGACCACGGGACCGCAGCGCCGATGTTCGTCTTCGGCAAGGGCTTGAGGGGCGGTCTGTACGGCCAGCAGCCCAGCCTGACCGACCTCGCCGACGGCGATCTCAAGCACGGCATCGACTTCCGCTCCGTCTACGCCACCGTGCTCGACCGCTGGCTCGGCGCCGATCCCCAGAAGATCCTCGGCTCCGGCTTCGAGCGAGTCGGATTCATCTAGCGCTCACGCCCCCCAGGTCTCCCGCAGCACCCTGAGCCAGTTGCCGTGCGCCAGCTTGCGCAGGTCCGCGTCCGAGTATCCGCGGGCGGCGAGCGCCTCCATGAGCCTGGGCAGTCCCGCCGCGTCGCCGATCCCGGCAGGCATGATGGCGCCGTCGAAATCCGAGCCGAACGCGACGCAGTCGATGCCCATGCGCTCGACCATGTAGTCGATGTGCTCGACAATACGCCCGACCGGCGTGTCGCGGTCGCGGCCGCCGTCGGCGCGCAGGAAGCCGACATGGAAGTTGAGTCCGGCGACGCCGCGGCTCTGGCGAATCGCGTCGAGCTGCCGGTCGGTCAGGTTCCGCGGTGAAGGCGTCAGCGCGTGCGCGTTGGAGTGCGTGGCCACCAGCGGCGCGTCGGTGATCGCGGCCACGTCCCAGAAGCCCTGCTCGGTGATGTGGGAGAGGTCGACCACGACCCGCCGGCGGTTGAGCTGCCGGACGAACTGCTTGCCTTCGTCGGTGAGCCCCGGCCCGGTGTCCGGGGAGTGGGGGAATTTGAACGGCACGCCCTGCGCGAAGCGGTTGCGGCGCGCGTGGGTGAGGCCCACCGAGCGCAGGCCGGCCGCGTAGAATACCTCGAGCGCGTGGCCGTCGGGGTCGAAGGGCTCCGCACCCTCAAAGTGCAGCAGCACCGCGAAGATCCCGTCGTCGAGGCACTGCTGCAGTTCGGCGGCGGTACGGACGATGCGGACGCTTCCGCCCGATCCCCGTTCGAGCGCGAGCAGCCGTCCCAGGTAGCCCAGGGCCGCCGACTGCGCGTATTCCAGCGACATCGGTTCGGGCCAGTTCTTCTCATCGCCGTAGGTGCGGAGGATCACCTCCGCCTTGGCGGGATCGGTCACCGCCGCCTCCGGAAGGCTTGGATCGCGGATGTAGACGGCGAAGAACCCGCCGCCCAGGCCTCCTTCCCGGGCCCGCGGCAGGTCGATGTGCCCGATCTCGCTGCGCTCGAAGAACGAACGGCCGGTCTGCGCCAGGCTCAGGATGGTATCGTTGTGACCATCGAAGATCGTCGGATAGGACGCGGCCAGCGATGCCACGCGCGAGCTCCTCTGGGACTGAGGATCCAGTCCCCTGTAGACTATGGCGCGGAGGACGCCGGTCCTTCAGGACCACTGCCTCGTCCGGTCGTCGGCGCGGCGGTAGCGGTCCATCTCCCGGCGCATCAGTCCGTGATCGACGAGGGCGCGCCTAAGCGAGGCGACGTCGTCGAAGACCGGCCGCAGCAGCGTGTTGACCTCCCGCTCCTGGTAGACTCTCCCCCGGCGGAAACGCTTCACGACTTCCTCCAGCACCCAGATCCGCCGTCTGGCGGCTGAGGGCAGCCGCAGCAGCCGCTCTCCGGAAAAGAAGCTGGCCAGCGTGCGCTCGCGCTCGTCCCTGGGCAGGGCGGCGGTGGGGGACAGCCGGCTCGAAACGTGGTGCAGGCGCCGGAGATTCAGCGAGTAGTAGACGAAGGGACCGTCCCGGTCAGCCTGCACCAGCCCCGACGACTTCAGCCGGAAGAGGTGATGCGAGACCGTCGGCGCGCTGACCCCAAGCTGTGCCGCGAGATCCTCTCCGCTGCGGGGGCGCTCCGCCAGCAACCCGACGATCCGCAGCCGTGTCGCATCGGCCAGGGCCTTGTAGATCTCCACGACCTCGGCGGTGACGTCAGGTTCCTGATGGTGATCACGCGTAGGACTCACGGTCCACCCACCTCATTAGGCAATTAGACAATAGTCTAATCGAAATTCTATCACAACCGGCTGCTCTCTGGGTGCAGGCCGTCCTCCCCATGGGCCAGAAGAGCCCATGGGGAGACTCGAGGCGATCGATGGCGTCACAGTTTGTGGAGGTGGCGGCCGAGGCCGCACATAAGGTCGGGGAGCTGCTCCTGGCGATGCTCCCCGAAGCCCGCACCAGCAAGGAGGTCCGCACCAAGCGCAACCCCGCCGACCTGGTCACGCGGGCCGACCGGATGTCGGAGGACCTCATCGTCGGGATGCTGCGCGAGCGTTTTCCCGACCACGGCATCCTGGCGGAGGAAGGGGCAGAGCACCCGGGTGCCGAGTACCGCTGGATCATCGATCCGCTGGACGGTACCACGAACTTCGCCCACGGCCTGCCGCTGTTCTGCGTGTCGATCGGGCTGGAGCACCGGGGCGATCTGGTTGCGGGCGTCGTCTATCATCCTACGTCGGACGAACTCTTCTACGCGGATCGTGGGGCAGGAGCATTCCTCCGCGGCGCCGGCGCCGTCCAGCGCATCCACGTCTCTCAGATCGACCAGGTCGCCCACGCGGTGGTGGCCACCGGGTTGCCCTATGACATCCGCGACACCGGGACCAACATCGACAACATCGACCGGTTGTGCCGGACGGCGATCGAGGTGCGCATCCTGGGCGCCGCGGCCCTGCACCTGGCCTACGTCGCCGCCGGGCGAATCGAGGCGTTCTGGGAGCCGGCCCTCAACCCGTGGGACCTCGCCGCCGGCGCGCTGCTGGTGGAAGAAGCCGGAGGCCGCGTCACGCACATGAGCGGCAGCCCGTTCCAGGTGGATTGCCGCGACGTGCTCGCCACGAACGGCCGCGTGCACGCTGAAATGGTGAAGTTGCTCCGCTCCTGACACGTCGATGCGCCTCGGACAGACGGCGTCGATCGTTTTGACTCTAGCGGATGAGATCCCTGAGGACCGGGACGAGGATGGAGCCCAGGACGAAGGTGAGCAACCAGTAGAACTGCGCGCTGGTCTGGCGGCGGTGGTCCAGAAGCTCCGACCGGACGCCCGCAATCTCGGCGCTGAGGCGCTGCTCTAGTGAGCCGAGGCGCTGCTCGAGTGAGCCGAAGCGCTGGTCGATCGAACCGCAGCGCTGATCGATCGACCCGAGACGGCTGCTGATCTCCTCGTAAGCGCCCTCCAGCCGGGCCATGCGGACATCGATGTGGTCTGCCGCCATCACCGGTGATGATACCACTTGCCGAAGTCCTGCATCCTACCCCGCCCGGGTCAATGGCCGAGAGTTTGCGTCCGCGGAGGGTCGCTGTGTTGACAGCCCGCCCACCCATCCGTACGATTGCCATGTAGACCGACGCGTCGGTCTGATCCCAAGATGGCCAGGTCCACCGCCGAAGCCGCCACCCGGGAGCGGATCCTCACGGCCGCCGTGGAGGTGTTCGCCCGCAAGGGCTACCACGGGGCGGGTGTCGAGGACATTGTGCAGGCCTCCAATACCTCGAAGGGAGCGTTCTACCACTACTTCCCGAGCAAGCAGGGGATCTTTCTGACCTTGATGGACGACCTCGCCGGTTTGGTCGAGCAGGGGGTTGAGGCGGCGATCGCCAGCGAGCACGGGGCGATGGCGAAGGTAGAGGCGGCCCTGCGGGTGGTCGTGGAGACGGCCGCCGAGCAGCGGGACCTGGCCAGGATTCTGCTGGTCGAGGCCGTCGGGTTGGGACCAGAGTTCGAGGAGAAGCGTCTCGAGATCCACAGCCGGTTTGCCCGCCTCATTCAACGTCATCTGGATCGCGCGGTGAAGGAAGGGTCGATCCCCGCCCAGGACACTGCGCTCGTCTCGGCGGCCTGGATCGGCGCGCTGAACGAGATCATCTCCCAGTGGCTGGTTTCGAGGCGCAAACAACTTCCGGCGCAGTTGCCGGAGTTGCGGGCTCTACTGCTGCGGAGCATCGGAGCGAAGGCAGGCAGTGGACGGTAGGGCCGTGGCCGAGGTCGAGCTCGATGTCGAGACGATCCTGAGCGCTGCGCAGGGACACCTCGCGCAGCGACATGTGTGCACTTTCGCCACGTCCGTGGATGACGTCCCCTGGGCGGCGTCCGCCTTCTACGTGGCGCGCGCACTCGACGTGTATACCTGCCAGCGCAAGGACGCGCGCACGCTCGCGCAGATGCTGGCCAATCCGCGCGTCAGCTTCGCCGTCGATGATCGCAAGGCCGAGGCCTGGCTGCAGGCGCTGGGCACGGCGCGTCCGGCGAGGCCGGAGGAAGATACCTGGGCGCGCGAGGCGTTGCGGGCCACCGCTCCCGAGTTCACGCGGCATTTCGCCAATCCGGACTATCCTGTGCTGGTTGTCTCTGTGGACGAGTTCACGTTCATCGATCGCGCCGCGGGGATCGTGCCGCGGCAGCATCTGATCCTCAGCGAGGTAGGATGGAGGTTCGCATGAGCAGAGTGCGTCGTGTGGCGGTCATGCTGATCGCTGCGGTCCTCATCGTGGTCTTCACGGCGCCCATGTCGGCGCTGGGTCAAGGTCAAGTCCTGACGAGGATTCGCGTCGTCCACGTCCCCGTGTTGATCTTCGCTCCGCTGTACGTGGCCATCGAAAGGGGATACTTTGCGCAGCAGGGGCTGGAAATTGAACTGATTAGCACGCCGGGCGGCGTCTCTTCTTTCGTCGTGCTCGCGAGCGGCCGTGCGGAGGTTGTTGTCGGCGGCCTTGGCGCGGCGCTGTTCAATGCCGCCGCGCGTGGGCTTGACTTCAAGGTGGTCGGCCCGGTGCACATGGAGAAACCGCCGGTCAGCACCCCGCTGGTGGTCAGTAAGAAGGCCTACGAGAGCGGGCAGATCCGTTCGGTGCGCGACCTGCGGGGCAAGAAGGTCTCCGTGAACGTGCTCGGCTCGGCCACGGAGTTCTGGCTGAACGCGGCGCTGCTCAAAGGCGGACTCTCCATGGACGACGTGCAGGTCGTGGCCGTCAACTTCCCGGAAGTGCCGGCCGCGCTGGAGAACGGGGCCATCGCCGCGGGACTGCTCGGCGAGCCGCTGGCCACGCTGGCCGAGGATCGCGGGCAGGTTCAGCGCCTGAGCAGCGACTTCATCAACGGCGTTCAGGTCACCGCGCTGTACTACAGCGGGCAGTTCATGCGGGAGCACCCGAAGGAAGCGGTAGGCTTCATGGCCGCCTGGCTGCGGGCCAGCCGTGATCTATTCGGCGACGGCTACAAGCGCGACGACATCGCGGCGATCGTCGAGAAGTACACCAGGGTGCCGGCGGCGGTGGTGAAGCGGGCCGCGCCGCCGGTGCACGAGCCGAACGGCCGCATGAACTTCAACGACTTCAAGCGGCTGCAGGAGTTCTTCAAGAAGCGCGGCGCCCTGACATACGAGAAGCCGCTCGAGCCGAAGCAATACATCGATACCTCCTACGTGATCGAGGCGCTGAAGATCGTGGGACCCTTCACCGCCTCCCGGTGATCACCACGACGATTCCGGAATCGGTGGGAGGGCCGGCGATCGCGGTCAGCGGTCTGACCCACGTCTACTCCGGCGGCCTAGAGCCCGTGACCGCGCTGGCCGGGATTTCCCTGGAGGTGCGCGCCGGAGAGTTCTGCGCGCTGATCGGCCCGAGCGGATGCGGCAAGACGACTTTGCTGCACATTCTCGCAGGGTTGATCGTACCGGCATCGGGAACCGTTACGGTTCCAACCCGCAGGAACGGCCGCCTCCCGGCCGCCCTCGTCTTCCAGGGCGTGAGCACCTTCCCGTGGTTCACGGTCCGGGAGAACGTCGAATACGGCCTGCGTGTCCTCGGCGTGCCGGCCGAAGCAAGGCGCGAGCGGGCACTGCGGCACCTGGAGCAGGTCGGCCTGACCGCGTTTCGCGATGCGTATCCGCACCAGCTTTCCGAGGGGATGCGCCAGAGGGTGAGCATCGCGCGCGCCCTGGCCGTGGATCCCGACGTGCTGTTGATGGACGAGCCGTTCGCAAATCTGGACGAGCAGAACCGGCTCCTGCTGCAGGACGAGCTGCTGCGCCTCTGGCAGGCCAGCGGGAAGACGGTGCTGTTCGTCACGCACAGCCTGGATGAAGCGATCCGCCTGGCCGACCGCGTGCTGGTGATGACGGCCCGCCCCGGGCGGATCAAGAGCGAGGTGGCCGTGCCGTTTCCGCGGCCGCGCCACTTCCGTGAGGTCCGCCGCGATCCGACCTACGGGGCGCTGAGCGCGCGTCTGTGGGACGAGCTGCGGGATGAAGCGCTCAAGGCGGCGGGACGATGACGACCCGGCGTGCGGATCGCTGGCTCACCGCGGCGTCGCCGGTGCTGCTGCTGGTCACGTGGGAGATCCTCAGCCGTACGGGTGTGCTCGATCCGCGGTATGTACCGCCACCCAGCGCCGTGCTAGTCACGCTCGCCGCGCTGGTGCGCAGCGGTGAGCTCCCGTACCACCTGGCGGTCAGCGTGCGGCGCATCCTCGCCGGCTTCCTCCTCGGCGCGGTTCCCGCCGTGGCCCTCGGATTGGCCATGGGCCTGAATCGCGGTGTGCGCGCCGCGCTGATGCCCGTCGTCGCCTCAATCTATCCCATCCCCAAGATCGCCGTCTACCCGCTGATCATCTTCTATCTCGGCATCGGCGAAGCCTCAAAGGTGAGTATCGTCGCCCTCAGCATCTTTTTCCTCGTGCTGCTCAATACGATGGCCGGGGTGATCGGGCTGGACCGCGTGTACTTCAACATAGCCCGCGCCTACGGCGCGGGGGCGCGCGGCGTCTTCAGCACCGTCGCCTGGCCGGGGGCGCTGCCGGCGATCTTTACCGGCCTCAAGCTGGGGATGGGTTTCGCCCTGATCGTCATCGTCGGCGCGGAACTGCTCGGCTCCGACGCCGGGATCGGTTTCATGATCTGGCAGTCCTACCAGATCTTCGACGTAGAGAAGATGTTCGCCGGACTGCTTGTCACCGCGGTGCTCGGTTGGGGAGCGACTATGGCGTTGGACGCGATCGAACGCCGCGCCCTGCCCTGGCAGCCATGGGCCCAGCTGTAGCCGCGGCGCGGCCGTCGTGGTGGTCGGTCTGGTGGCGGGCGGTGCGCCCGTTCGCGTTCAGCGCCTCCGTGACGCCGGCGCTCGTCGGGACCGCCGTGGCGATCTATCATGGGACCTTCCATCCCGGTCTGTTCCTCGCCACGCTCGTCGCGGCGATGGCCATTCACGCCGGGACGAACCTGATCAACGACTACTACGATCATGTGCGCGGTGTTGACGCGGATCAGCCCATCGGGCCGGGCGGGGCGATCCAGCAGGGGCTGCTCTCGCCGCGCGCGGTGCTGTCGGGCGCGCTCCTGCTCTTTGCGCTGGCCGGGCTGCTCGGGCTGTGGTTCGTCGCGGTGCGGGGATGGCCGATCCTGCTGGTCGGCGCGCTCAGCGTGCTCGCCGGCTACGCCTACACCGGCGGACCGCTGCCGCTCGGTTACATCGGCCTGGGCGACCTCACTGTGTTCGCCTTCATGGGGCTGGGCATCGTCGGGGGGACCTACTTCGTGCAGACCGGCGCCGTCTCACCCGCGGCGGTGTGGGCGGCGCTGCCGGTGGCGGCGCTGGTGGACGGCATCCTGGTCGTCAACAACCTGCGCGATCACGACAACGACCGAGCGAAGGGGAAACGCACGCTGGCCACGATCATCGGCCGGAACGGCACTCGCGCGCACTTCCTTTTCCTGCTCGTCTTCACCTACCTCTCGATCGCGGCCGGCGTGGCGACCGGCGTGCTGCCTGGGCCGGCGCTGCTGCCGCTTCTGACGATCCCGTCCGCGCTGAACCTCTGGCGCATCGTGCGGACCGCCGACGAGCCGTTGCCGCTCACCGTTGGCGGAATCCGGGGCGCGGCGCAGCTGCACCTGCGGGTCGGGGTGCTGCTCGCCGCGGGAATGCTCCTCGCTACCCTGCGATGATCTTCACGTCGCGGCTCAGGCCGCTCAGGATCTCGGCCCCGCGATCCGTGACGACCACGATCTCCTCGAGGCGCACGCCGAACTCACCGGGCAGGTAGATCCCCGGCTCCACGCTGAAGGCCATCCCCGCCTCCAGCGGCATCTCGTTGGTGTGTGTAATCGAAGGCAGCTCGTGCCCGGACAGCCCGATGCCGTGGCCGGTGCGGTGAGTGAAGTGCTTCCCGAATCCGCCCCGCTCGATGACACGCCGCGCCGCGAGGTCGACCTCCCTGATCGGCGTACCCGGCCGGATCACCTCAAGGGCCGCGCGCACCGCGTCGTCGACGATTCGATGGATCTCCATGTAGCGTGGCGAGGGTGTTCCAAGGAAGGCCATGCGCGTGATGTCCGAGCAATACCCGTCCACGCGGCTGCCGAGATCGTAGAGCACCGGTTCCCCCGGGTGGAGCGGTCGCGCGCTCGTGTGATGATGCGGAAAGGCGGAGTTCGGTCCCGATCCCACGGTCGTGAACGTGACTTCGGCGGCGCCGGCCCGGCGGAAACCCTCGCCGGCGGCCTGGGCGACCTGCTCTTCGCTGGCGCCCGGCCGACTGGCGGCGTACGCCGCTTCCGTCGCTGCGTCCGCGGTGCGCGCCGCCCGGCGCAGCGCGTCGATCTCATCCCCCGCCTTGCGCATGCGCAGCGGGGCCAGGACGGTGGAGGCGGGGATGAAGGAGGCCTGGGGCCACGTGCGCTGGAGGTGCAGCAGCGCGTCGGCCCGCATCGTATCGCCGACCGCGACCGTCCGCGCGGAGCGGAACTGCTCGCGCGCCGCCTCCAGCGCCCTGGCCGGACCCTGGGCGTCGCTGTAGGTGACGAAGGGTTGCCGGATATGACGTTCTGACTGGTTTGCGTTCAGCTCGGGGACCAGGAACAACCCGGCGCCTTCGCTCAGAAACAGGTAGCAGGGCCGTTCATCGGCCAGCGGCGAGAAGCCGGTAAGGTACTTCAGGTCGTCTCCGGGCGGCACGGCGAGCAGGCTGATGCCGTTTGCGGCCATCGCCCGGCGGAGACGGTCGAGACGCGCGGCGTAGTCCATGTCTACGTGGATTCGCGCGGGCGCGGAACTCTCCCTGGAGCGGTTGGAGATCCCGGAGTAGGCCGTAGGAACCGGGCGTGGTGTGCGGTGAATCTATCCTGCATCCCATGCCCCGGCGTCTTCCCCGTCCCCGATCGCGCGCCGCGCCCGGCGAAACCCCCGCCCAGCGGTCACGCCGGGCGCGGCGCATCGTCGAACAGCTCAAAGAGCGTTACCCCCAGGTCCGCGTGCCGCTCCGGCACCGCGACCCGTTCCAGCTGCTGGTCTCCACCATCCTCTCGGCGCAGTGCACCGATGCGATGGTGAATCGCGTGACGCCGGTGCTCTTCGAAAAGTACAAGACCCCGCGGGACTTCGCAGAGGCCAGGGCGCGAGACCTCGAACGGATCATCAAGCCCACCGGGTTCTTCCGGCAGAAGACGCGGGCCATTGTCGGCATGAGCCGATCGCTGCTGGAGCGGTTCGACGGCCGCGTGCCGCTGACCATGGACGAGCTCCTCACCCTCGAAGGCGTCGGCCGCAAGACCGCCAACGTCGTGCTCTCGGCCAAGCGTCTCGAGCCCTGGGGCGGCGGGGACGATCCCGCGGATGGTCTGGGCATCGTCGTGGACACGCACGTTCGGCGCCTCAGCCGGCGGCTCGCCCTGGCCACGACCGACGACCCGGAGAAGATCGAACAGGAACTGATGCAGATCATTCCGCGACCGGAGTGGGACGGCTTCTCGCTCCGCTTGATCTACTTCGGGCGAGAGGTCTGCACGGCGAGAAGCCCACAATGCGGAAGCTGCCCGCTGCGTCAAGACTGCCCCTCGGCGCCGTATCTCGGCGCGCCGCCGTGGATGCGGGGCCGAGTGCGGCGAGTGACGGAACTGCGGAGGAGACGGTGAGCGATCTGGATCGCGTATACGCGCACATCGACGAGCACTTCGACCGCCACCTCGACCGCGTGCGGACCTTCGTCCGCCAGCCCAGCATCAGCGGGGAAGGGGTCGGCATGCAGGAGATGGCGGAGCTGGTCGCCGCCTCGATCCGGGAACTGGGAGGTCGAAGCGAGATCGTGCCCACGGCCGGATGGCCCGTCGTCTACGGCGAGCTGGATCAGGGCGCACCCCGCACGATGCTCCTGTACGGGATGTATGACGTCCAGCCGGTCGTGGGCGAGGAGTGGATCGTGCCGCCGTTCGGGGGCCAGATTGTACAGGATTTCGAGGGCCTCGGCCGGTGCCTGGTGAACCGCGGCGCGGCCAACCAGAAAGGTCCTCTGGCCGGAGCATTCAACGCGCTGGCCAGCATCAAAGCCGTGGCCGGCAAGCTCCCCGTGAACATCAAGTTCGTGGTGGAGGGCGAGGAAGAGCTCGGCAGCCGCCACCTGCCTGAGTTCATCACCCGCTATAAGGACCGTCTGCGCGCCGACGGCACCTTCTTCCCCGCGTTCTCTCAGGACCGGAAGGGGAAGCCCATCCTCTGGCTGGGGGTGAAAGGCATCCTCTTCTTCGAGATGGTCTCCCGCGGCGGCGAGTGGGGCGGCCCGACCGTCCGCGGAATCCACGGCAGCCAGGGCGCCTGGATCGCCAGCCCGGTGTGGCGGATGATCCACGCGCTCAAGACGATGACGGCCCCCGACGAACGCCTGACCATCGACGGGATCTACGACAACGTAAAGCCGCCGCTTGCCGAAGACGAAGAGGTGCTGGCCGCTCTGGCCAAGACCTTTGACCCGGACCTGGTGCTGAAGAGTAACGACGTCATGCGCTTCAAGCACAACCTCAGCGGCGTGGACCTGCTGCGGCGCTACCTCTTCGATCCCATCCTCAACATCGACGGGATCGTCGGCGGTCACCACGGCGCCGGCACGAAGACGCTGCTCCCCAACGAGGTCCGCGTCAAGATGCACGTGCGCCTGGTCCCCGAGATGGAGCCGGAGGAAGTCCGCTCCAAACTGGCGGCCCACCTGCGGAAGATCGGGTGCGCCGATTTCGAAGTGCATTACGAAGAAGGTTATCCCTGGGCGCGGATGAGCCCCAAGGCGCCTATCTCCCAGGCGATGATCCGCACCCTGCGCTCGTTCGGCCGCGAGCCCGAGGTCTGGCCGAACATCGCCGGCTCCGCGCCGTTCTACCTCTTCCAGCGGGTGCTGGGCCAACCGTTTACGATGGGCGGGATGGGGCACGGCGGGCGCCAGCACAGTCCGAACGAGTACGCCACGGTCGAGGGGATGCGCCTCTTCGAGAAATCCGTGGCTCGCTTCGTCTACGAATTCGCCGCAATCAAGGAATGACGATGCCGCCGGCTGCGGCCGGGCCCCCCGCCGTGATCTGGGACGCGCACGGGACGCTCGTCCTGCGCGCGGTGAGTGAGCAGGAGGTGGGACTGCGGGCGCTGATTGCGGGAGGGCTCTCCCCCTTCGGCCTGCGCGCCGAGTCGATTGAGCGGGCGCGCGCCTACCGGATCGACGCGATGCTGCAGTGGCGGACGGCCGAGGAGGAGGCGGAGGGGTTTCGCCGGGTGGCGGCGCTCCTGCTGGATGGCGTCGAGCCGCCCCCCACCCCGGATCAGATCGCCCGTGTGGGGGCGTCGTTCGCCGCCTATGACGACGTCTACCGGCCCATCCCGGGAATCCGCGAGATCCTCGACGAGCTTTTGGCCCGCGGCATCCGGCAGGCCGTCGTCTCCAACTGGCCGCCCTCCCTGCGGCGGTTCCTCGACCACCATGACCTCACCCGTTACTTCTCGGTCGTGGTGTGCTCGGCGGAAGAGGGGATCCTCAAGCCCGACCCGGAGCTGCTGCGGCGGGCCCTGGTCCATCTGGGGGTGGTGGCGGCGGAGGCGGTCTACGTCGGGGATCGCCTCGACCTCGACGTGGCGCCGGCCCGGATGCTCGGCGTGCCCGTGATCCACTTTAGTCCCTCGGGCCTGGAGCCTGACGCCGAGGCGCGCGACGCGGCGTCGCTGCGCGCCATCCTCTTCGCCCGTCTCGGGCTTGCCGCTTCAGTCGAGTAGCGCAGGACTACCATGCCGTCGCCGCAATCCGAACGATTCCCGCATTTGCCTCTTGTCCCCGCCCCCGGCCCGTCTTATAATCCTGTCAAATCTACGAAAACAGTCGAATACGCCTAGAATTCAGACCTATCCAGTATCCATCAGTGGGCATCAGTACGAAATCCGCACGGAGGTGAGCAGAGCCTTGCGCGTCCTCTACATCCTCCCCGGCAGCCTGTCCCGCACCGAGCTCGGCACGCGCGAGATCGACCGGCGCCTGGGCATCCTCCGGCGCCTGGCCGCGCCTGGCACGGAGGTCGAGATCACCGACGTACCCGAAGGTCCGAGTTCGATCGAGTCCGCCTACGAAGAATACCTGTCCGTTCCCGGGAGTTTGCAGAAGGTGCAGGAGGCGGCCCGCGCGGGAATGGACGCGGCCATCATCGGGTGCTTCGGGGACCCCGGCGTGGATGCGGCGCGCGAGCTGGTGGAGATGCTCGTCGTCGGTCCGGCCGAGAGCGGGATGCTCTTCGCCTGCGCGCTGGGCCACCGCTTCTCAGTCGTGACCGTGCTCGACTCCGTGGTCGCGCCGCTGCGCCACCTGGCCCACCGCATCGGGGTGAGCGAGAAGCTGGCGTCCGTGCGGGCGGTGGACATCCCGGTACTGGAACTCAATAAGGACCGCGCCCGCAGTGTGTCCAGGATGATCGCCCTGGGCCGCCGGGCGGTAGAGGAAGACGGCGCGGACGCGCTGGTGCTCGGGTGCATGAGCATGGGGTTCCTGGAGGCGCACACCGAGATCGCGGCGGCCGTCGGCGTGCCCGTGGTCAATCCGGTGTACGCGGCGCTGCGCATGGCGGAAGCGCTGCATGGGGCGGGACTGCGCCACAGCAAGCGGGCCTACCCGCTCCCGCCGAAACTGCGGACGATCCCGGTCGGCTAGTGCACACGCAGAGAGCCACTGTCGGTTAGGGGAAGCACTGCCCACTCGAAGGGGGGATGGCATCATGGCACGAGGCTGGCTACGCATCGTGGTGGTCACCCTGGTCCTGGCGCTGGCGTTCGGCGCGACTGCGTCCGGCCAGGGGCCCGAGCGCCGCGTGCGGGAACTCGTTCTGCTCACCCGGCCCCAGGCCGTCGATCCCCGGGAGTTTGAGACCGCGCGGTTCCTGGCGCCCGAGTTCGAGAAGCTCGGCGTGAAGGTCTCCGTGCGCGTCATGCCCTGGGAGCAGATGGCGGACCTCGTCTGGTACAGCCGGGACAAGTGGGACATGACGATGTGGCAGATGGTCGGGCGGCCCGAGCGCTCCGACCCGGATGAGTTCGCGATGAACCTGTTCCATTCGTCCACGGCGGACAAGGGCTACAACTTCGTCGGCTACAAGAACCGGACGTACGACAACATCGCGGAGGCGCAGCGGATCAAGACCGACCTGAAGACCCGCCAGCAGTTGATCCGTGAGGCGCAGAAGATCATCGCCCGCGACGTGCCCTACATCTTCCTGGTCTTCCCGGAGAGCACGTACGCCTACAACAACACCGTCTGGGATCCCAAGACGGTCGTCGAGCAGAAGGGCATCGGCATCAAGAACTTCTGGACCTTCATCCAGGCCAGGCCGACGGGCAGCCAGCAGGATATGGTCCTGAACTATCCCGATCCGCTCCAGGCGATCAACCCGCTGTTCATCAGCGGCGCCGCCGACTCGTGGGTCACCGAGCTGATCTGGGATCGTCTCTTCCGCGTCGGTCCGGACGGACTCCCCCGACCCTGGGCCGCGGAGAAAGCCGACTGGGTGGACTCCGTGACGCTGGACGTGACCCTGCGCCGGGGGATGAAGTGGCACGACGGCCGCCCGGTCACCGCGGACGACGTCATCTTCTCGTACACCGCGCCGATGGGCGACGAGGTGCCGATGTACAAGCCCTTCGTCCGCAACATCGAGAAGATCGAGAAGCGCTCGGACACGGTGATCCGCTTCGTGCTGCGCGATCCGTACGCGCCGTTCCTGATCGCCAGCCTGGCCAAGCTGAACATCATCCCCAAGCACATCTGGGAGCCGATCCTGGCCGATCTGGCCCGCAAGCCGGAGAACGCGGAGTCCTACCAGGAGCAGGTGCCGATCGGATCGGGGCCGTTCAAGTTCGTCCAGTGGAAGAAGCCTGAAGAGGTCGTTCTGGAGGCGGTGCCCGATCACTTCGCCGCGCCGAAGATGAAGCGCTGGATCCTGCGCATCATCCCCAACGTCGAGGCGGCGCTGGGCGGCCTGCGGCAGGGGCAGATCAACTTCCTGTCCGGTTACACCGGCGATCCGCAGATCCTGGACCGCCTGGTCAAGGAGAACCGCCAGTTGACTCTGGTCTCGACGATGGACGTCGGGATGCGCTTCCTGGCCTTCAACCTGCGGCGCCCGCCGTTCGACGACGCGGCCTTCCGCCAGGCCCTGAACATGGCCACGAACAAGCGGGCCATCCGCTCCGTGGTCTGGAAGGGCTTCGCCTCGATCGCGGATTCCTTCGTCTCACCCGCGCTGGAGTTCTGGTACAATCCGGAGCTCCCGAAGTGGGACTACAACATCCAGGCGGCGCGGGACCACCTGGCCAAGGCCGGCTACACCTGGGATCGTGAGGGCCGGCTGCTCTATCCCGCCGGGAAGACCGAGACCTTGAAGTAGGCGCCATCCGGGGCGGGGGCGACCTGCTCCCGCCCCGTCCCCCACCGCCGTGAAGCGCCTCGCCTTCATCCTCAGCCGGCTCGCCCAGACGCTGCTGGTGCTGCTGGTCGTCGCGACGATCCTCTTTCTGATCTTCCGGCTGATGCCGGGCAATCCGCTGGTGGCCTATCTCGACCCGACATTCACCGAGGAGATGGCACGCTCGCTTCGGCGGCAGTTCGGGCTGGACAAGCCGCTGTACGTCCAGTACCTGGTCTTCCTGCAGAACGCCGTGCGCGGTGAGTTCGGCAACTCGTTCTTCACCCGGGAGCCGGTGGCTCAGGTGATCTGGAACGTCCTGCCCAACACATTGGCTCTCACCCTGGCCGCGCTGGTTCTGGCCTATGCCGCGGGCATCGTCGCAGGCGCCGCCCTCGCCGCGCGGCGGGGCACACGCCTGGAGCACTGGGGGATCCCCGCAGTCCTGGCCACGCGGGCCGCGCCGGAGTTCTGGGTGGGGATGCTCGCCCTGGCCATCTTCAGCTTCTCGCTGAACTGGTTCCCGTTCGGAGGGGCGACCAGCCCCGGGAGCATTTACCGGTCGATCTGGGCGCAGCTGTTTTCCCTGGATTTCCTCCACCACCTGGCGCTGCCGGCGCTGACCCTGGCCCTCTACCTCCAGGGGCTGCCCACACTGTTGATGCGCAACTCGATGCTCGAGGTGATGGACGAGGACTTCATCACCTTCTGCCGGATGCGCGGGCTGCCCGAGCGCACGATCATCCTGCGGCATGCCGCGCGCAACGCCCTGCTGCCGGTGGTCACCGCCTTCGCCCTGGGCATCGGCTACTCGATCGGCGGCAACGTGATCATCGAGACCGTCTTCAGCTGGCCGGGGCTCGGGCGCACGCTGGTGCGCGCCGTGGCCGCCAAGGACTACCCGGTGGCGCAGGCCGCCTTCCTGATGATCGCCGTGGTGATGATCGCCATGAACTTCCTGGCCGACCTGCTCTACGGCGTGCTCGATCCGCGGGTGAGCGATGAGCGACGCTGAGCGCACCCTGGCCCTGCCGCCGCGGTGGGCGCAGGCCACGGCCACCTGGCGGGACGCGCTGCAGACGCTGGTCGTGGTGGCGCGGCGTGACCGGTTCGCCCTGGCCGGACTCATCATCTACCTGGTCTTCCTGGTCATGGCCCTGCTCGCGCCGGCGCTGGCCCCTTACGATCCGCTCGCGCTCAACTACCTGCCCGACGGCGAGGTCGCGGCGAACCTGCCGCCGTCCACCCGCCATCTGCTCGGGACGACGAACCTCGGGCGCGACATCTTCTCGCAGTTGCTCTACGGTGCGCGCGCGGCATTGGTCGTGGGCTTCGTGGCGGCGCTCGGCGTGGTGATCCTGGGCACGATCGTCGGGCTGGTCGCCGGCTACTACGGCGGCTGGGTGGATGGGTTGCTGATGCGGGCCGCGGACGTCGCCTTCGGCATCCCCTTCCTGCCGATGGCGATCGTGCTGGTGGCGTTCCTCGGCCCGAGCATCTGGAACGTGGTCCTGGTCATGGTCCTGCTGCTCTGGCGCGATACGGGGCGCATCATCCGGGCACAGGTCCTGTCGTTGCGCGAGCGCTCGTACGTCGAGGCGGCGCGGGTGCTGGGCGCGGGCCACGCGCGCACGATGTTCATCCACATTGCGCCCAACGTCCTGCCGCTGTCGTTCCTGTATGGGTCGCTGGCCATCGGCTGGGCCATCCTCACCGAGGCCAGCATCAGTTTCCTCGGCTTCGGCGACCCGGACGTCATCTCGTGGGGGTTCATGCTGCAGGACGCCTACAACTCTCAGGCCCTCGCCCGCCAGGCCTTCCACTGGTTCGTGCCTCCCGGCGTGTTCATCATGCTCGCCGTGATGGCGGGATTCTTCATCAGCCGCGGGTACGAGGAACTGCTCTTCCCGCGCCTGCGGAGGCGATAGGGCGATGGCGCTGCTCGACGTCAGCTCGCTCTCCGTCGAGTACCAGTCGCTGTACGGGCCCGTGCACGCGGTGCGGGGCGCCTCCCTCTCAGTGTCCGCAGGCCGGGCGCTCGGCCTGGTGGGCGAGAGCGGGTGCGGCAAGACGACTCTGGCGCGCGCCCTGATCGGCGTACTGCCGCGCGGCGCCCGGGTCACCGGCGGGGCGGTGCGGGTGGACGGAACGGATCTGCTGCGACTCCCGCCGGAAGCGGTCAACGAGTACCGCTGGCGCCGGATCGCCATCGTCCCGCAGGCCGCGATGGACAGCCTCGATCCCGTGCAGCGGGTCGGCGATCAGATGGTCGAGACCATGGTTCTGCGCGGCGGCCTGACCCGCGATGGCGCCAGGGCGCGCGCCAGGGAGTTGTTCCGCCTGGTCGGGCTGGAGCCGGAGCGGCTCCGCCTCTTCCCGCACGAGCTCTCCGGCGGGATGAAGCAGCGTGCGGTAATTGCGCTGGCCCTGGCCTTGCGGCCGCAGCTCGTGATCGCCGATGAGCCGGTCACCGCGCTGGACGTGATCGTCCAGCACCAGGTCCTGCGCACCCTGCGCGATCTGCGCCAGGCCCTCGACCTCAGCCTGCTCCTGATCACGCACGACATCTCGGTGGTCGCGCACCTCTGCGACGACGTGGCGGTGATGTACGCCGGCCGCATCGTCGAGTCCGGGCCCGTGGCCGAAGTCTTCGCCCGCCCGCGCCATCCGTACACGATGGGGCTGCGGAATGCGTTCCCCAGCCTGCGGGACAGCCAGGAGCACCTGGTGCCGATCGAGGGCTATCCGCCGGATCTGGCCAGCCCGCCGCGCGGCTGCGCCTTTGCCGAGCGCTGTCCCTTCGCCGTGCCGCGCTGCTGGGATGAGGACCCGGATCTGACACCGTTCGGGGACGGACTCTCCGCCGCCTGCCACCGCGCGCACGAGGCGGCGATGCTGCGCGATCATGCCGCCGAAGCGTTCGAGCGGATGGCCAGGGATAAGACTCCGGTCGCCCCGCCGGAGGCCAAGTAATGCCGATTCTTGAAGTCGACCGGCTTGAGAAGCACTACCCTCTCCACAGCGGGCTATTAGGCTCCCTCGTCGGCGCCCGGAGGTTTGTGCACGCGGTGAACGGTGTCTCCTTTGCGCTCGACGAGGGAGCGAACATGGGCCTGGCCGGGGAGAGCGGCTGCGGCAAGACGACCACGGCCAAGCTGATCCTCAGGCTGCTCACTCCCACCGGCGGCGCGATCCGTTTCGCCGGAGCGGACATCGCCGCGCTCCAAGGGCCCGGCCTGCTCGCCTATCGCCGCCAGGCGCAGTTCGTCTTCCAGAATCCCTACGAGGCCCTCAACCCGCGTTTCACGATCCTGCGGGCGATGCTGGAGCCGTTGATCGTCCACGGCATCGGCGCCTCGGCGACCGATCGGGTCCTGCGGGTGGCCGAGGCACTGCAGCAGGTCCACCTGGATCCTCCCGAGGCGTTCTTCATGAAGTATCCCCACCAGCTCAGCGGCGGCCAGCTGCAGCGGGTGGTGATTGCCCGCGCGCTGCTCGTCGGGCCGTCACTGCTCGTCGCCGACGAGCCGGTTTCGATGCTGGACGTCTCGGTCCGGGCCGGGGTGCTGAACCTGATGCGGGACCTGACGCGGCGGCGCGGGCTGACCACGCTGTACATCTCGCACGACCTGGCTCTGATCCGCTACATGTGCACGACGACCGCGGTGATGTACCTCGGCACGATCTGCGAGATCGGGCCGACGGCGGAGATCATCGAACATCCGAAACATCCCTACACGCAGGCGCTGGTGGCGGCGGTGCCCGACCCCGATCCGGCCCGTGCCGCCCCGGCGGTTGAGATCACCGAGGGCATGCCCACGCCGCTGCACCTGCCGCCGGGATGCCCGTTTGCCGACCGCTGTCCCAAGGTGATGGAGGTCTGCCGCCGGATCCGGCCGCAGCTCCAGCCGGTGGAGGGTGTGCAGGTGGCGTGTCATCTCTACGGAGAGGCGCACTGATGCGAAACCACGGCGGGCTCGATCCTCTGGACGTCGAGATCATCCGCGCCCTGCAGCGCGACGGCCGCACCCCCTACAGCACAATGGCCGAGCGTTTCGGCGTGGCCGAAGGCACGATCCGCAAGCGCGTGGCCCGGCTGCAGTCCGAGGGCTACCTGCGCATCGTCGGCGTGGCCGCGCCTTTCAAGGTCGGCATGGACGTGGTCGCGATCATCGGGCTGAACGTGGCCCGGCAGCGGATGACCGAGGCCCTGCGCCGGCTCCGCGCCCTGGACCCGGTGCGCTACATCGCCATGACCACGGGGACGTTCGACTACATCATCGAGGTCGTGCTGCCCAGCACCCAGGATCTGCTGCGCTTTCTGGTCACCGACCTGGCCCGCGTGCCCGGGCTGAACCGCACCGAGACCTCGCTCGTCCTGGAGATCTCCAAGCAGAGCTACGACTGGCTGCCCGCGGGACGGCGCCCCGCCGCGAGGGGGGCCGGCCACAAAGGAGGTTCCGCGCGGTGATCTATCGCGATCCGCACGAGTCCACCCTGCTGCAGGACATCTCGCTCGACGTTCCTCGGGAACTGATCCACCGCTTTGCCGGCCTCGTGCGCGAGTCGGGGACCGAGGCGGAGTGGGCCGCGGCGCGTGAGGTGGCGGGCCGGCTCGCCGGTTGGGGCGTGCCGCACACCGTCCACGAGCCGCTGCTGTACCTGAGCGTCCCGGAGCGGGCGTCGCTTGAGGTAATTGAGCCCGTCGCCAGGACTATTCGAGCGAAGACGCCCTCATTCTCCGTATCGACCAACGGCGGTCCCCTCCGGGGACGCGCCGTGTACATTCCTTCCAGCCACGGCACCGCCGCCGACACCTTCGATGCCCCGTTGGGCGACGCCGCGGAGGACGTGCGGGGCCGGATCGTGCTCACCGAGGGGTTCCCCTCGCCGCAGAAGGTGCTCACGATTCAACAACGCGGGGCGGCCGGCATTATCTTCATCCACCCCGGCGAGGCGATCCACGAGATGATCTGCACGACCATCTGGGGTGCCCCGGATCTCGACGCCCTGCCCCGCAAACCCGCGGTCGCCGTGGTGAGCGTGAACAGGCCGGACGGCGAAGGGCTCATGGCGGCGGCGCGGCAGGGCGCGCTGGAAGTCGCCCTGCACACCCAGCTGCGCGAGGGATGGATGCGCTGCCCCGTGGTCGTCGCGGAGATCCCGGGCACCGAGGAGCCGGAGGTCTTCTTGCTGGCGCACGGGCACATCGACTCCTGGCACGTGGGCATCGGCGACAACGCCACCGGCGACGCCGCGCTGCTCGAGCTGGCCCGCCTGTTCTGGCGCCATCGCGACCGGCTGCGACGGTCGCTGCGCATCGCCTGGTGGGCCGGCCACTCCACGGGCCGCTATGCCGGTTCCACATGGTACGCGGACACGCACGCCCTCGACCTCGTCGAGCGCTGCCTGGCGCAGATGAACATCGACTCGCCGGGGTGCCGCTGGGCGACGGAGTACGAGGACATCTCCTGGATGAGCGAGGCCGAGGCGTTCTGCCAGGCCGCGATCCGCGACGCGACCGGCCAGGCCTCCGCCGGCGAGCGGCCGCACCGCGCCGGCGACTGGTCGTTCAACAACCTCGGCATCAGCGGCTTCTACATGCTGTTCAGCACGATGCCGAAGACGCTGCTCAAGGAGAAAGGGTACTATCCTGTCGGCGGCTGCGGTGCCAACATCGCCTGGCACACCGAAGGCGACACCCTCGAGATCTTCGACGAAGCCAATCTGGCCCGCGATCTGCGCGCGTACGTGACGACCGTCGTCCGCGCTGTGAACTCGCCGATCCATCCCCTTGATCTGCGGGCGGTGACGCGGGAGTTCCGGGCGACGCTGTCCGCCTACCAGGTCGCGGCGGGAGCCCACTTCGACTTCCGGCCTTCCCAGGACGCCACCGACGCGCTGGAGGCGGCGCTGGACCGCTTCTACGCCCGGTGCGCAGAGCTGGCCTCACGCCCGATAGCCGATCCGGCGGTGCGGGCGGCGAACGCCACGCTGCGCCGGATGCGGGGGCTGCTGGTTACGTTGAACTTCGCGCGGGCGGATCGCTTCCGCCACGACCCGGCGGTGCCGATCCCGGCGCTTCCGGACCTGGCGCCGGCGCGGCGGCTCAGCGGGGCCGACCCGGTCACGCGCGGGTTCATCCAGACGCATCTGGTGCGCGGGCAGAACCGCGTGGTGTGGACGCTGCGGGAGGCGCGCCGCCTCGCGGAGAGCGAGTAGCCTCGATGGCTGTCGTCGTTCACGGGGCCCAGCTCATCGATGGGACCGGCGCTCCGGCCGTTCCCGACGGCGCTGTGCTGATCGAGGCCGACCGGATCGCCGCCGTCGGCCGCATCTCCTCCCTCCGTCTGCCGGCCGGCGCCGAAGTGATCGAGGCCGGCGGCACCGTGCTGCCGGGTTTGATCAACGCCCACACCCACTGCTCGATCATCCCCGCACTCGGCGATCAGACGGGACAGATGAAGCAGGGCCCGCTGCCGAGCGCGTTCCGCGCCGCCGGCAACATGCGCCGCGAACTGCGGTCGGGGGTGACCACCGCCCGGATCATGGGCGAGGAGCACTTCCTGGACATCGAGCTGCGGCGCGCGATCGAGGCCGGCTTCGTGCCCGGACCGCGGTTGCTCACCAGCGGCGTCCACCTCACCTCCTCGCACGGTCACGGTCGTGCGCTCTCCGCCACGGACGGCGTGGAAGCCGTTCGCCGGCGCGTCCGCGAGAACGTGGCCGCGGGCTGCGAGTGGATCAAGCTCTTCATCACGGGCGGGGTGAGCAGCGTCGGCGCCGCGCTCGAAGCCTACACCTATACTCGCGAGGAGATCCGCGCCGCCTGCGAGGAAGCCCACCGCGCCGGCCGCCGCGTCGCCGCCCACGCCCATGGCGGTCCGGGGGTGCGCGTGGCGCTCGAAGAGGGCGTAGACACGATCGAGCACGGCGCACTCCTTACCGCCGACGACGTCGCCCTGCTGCGGGACCTCGGCCGCTACCTGGTCTGCACCTTTGCCATCCTCTATCACCCGGACGGCATCGAGCGCACCGACAGGCACAACCCGGCCATATGGAGCAAGGTGGTCGCCCTGCGTGAAGATGAAGCGGTGCGCTTCCGGGAGATCCTGGCCTCCGGCGTGCGCTATGCCGTGGGCACGGACAGCATGCACGGGTTGCTCTGGTTCGAGATGGCCACCCTCGTGCGCTTCGGGGTGGACCCGATGGAGGCGATCCTCGCCGCTACCGCCCGCGCCGCCGAGGCCTGCGCCGTGGCGGATCGGGTAGGCACCCTGGCACCGGGAAAGCTCGCGGACGTTGTCGTAGTAGAGGGTGATCCCCTGTCCGAGATTGAGGCGATGCGCAACGTCCGGCTCGTCCTGAAGTCGGGCCGCCGGTGCGAGCACCTCTCAGAGCAGTAGCCCCCGACGGGGAGGTGGAGTGTGAGCACGATGACGGTCTGGAGGGATCCGCAGGAATCCGCCGTCACCGCGGCGGTCTCGCTGGACGCGCCGTGGGCGCTGGTCGAGAAGTTCAGCACCCTCGTGCGCGACTCGGGGGGCAAGGCGGAGCGCAAGGCGATCGAGTACATCATGAAGCAACTGTCCCGGTGGGGGGTGCCCCACACCCTGCACGAGCCGGAGTTGCTCATCAGCATCCCCAAGAAGGCGAAGCTGGAGACGGTGTCACCCGAGGCGCGAGCGCTCGCGGCGAAGACGCCATCGATGTCCCTGTCCACCGACGGGCGCCCGCGCCGAGGGGTAATCGTCTACGTTCCCGCGCAGCCGGGCGGTGCAATCATCGGCCTCTTCGAAGGTCTGGGTGAGATCGGCCAGGATGTAGTCGGAAAGATCGTTCTGACCGACGGCTACCCGTCACCGGCGAAGGTGATCGAGTTCCAGGAGAAGGGCGCGGTCGGCGCGGTCTTCATCAGCCCCGGCGAGCGCATCCACGAAGGCATCTGCACCAGCATCTGGGGCTCACCGGATCTCGACACCATCCGGCGCAAACCGCAGATCCCGGTCGTGGCAATCAACAAGACCGAAGGCGCCTGGCTGCGGTCGTTAGTGCAGTCCGGCCCGGTGAAGGTCCGCCTCTCCACGAAGCTGGACGAGGGCTGGCGCCCGATCCCGGTGCTGGTCGCGGAGATCCGCGGGCGGGAGGAGCCCGAGAAGTTCGTCCTGCTGCACGGCCACATCGACTCCTGGCACGAGGGCATCGGCGACAACGCCACCGGCGACGCTACGCTGCTCGAGGCGGCCCGGGTGATGTGGGCGCACCGGGACGCGCTGCGCCGCAGCGTGCGGATCGCCTGGTGGTCGGGGCATTCCCACGGGCGCTACGCCGGATCGTCATGGTATGCGGACACATACGCCCTGGACATCGACGAGAACTGCGTCGTGCACATCAACTGCGACTCGCCGGGCTGCCGCTGGGCCTCGGTGTTCGAAGACGTCTTCTGGATGAGTGAGGCGGAAGCCATCGCCAAGGACGTGATCCGCGATGTCACCGGGCAGGAGGCGGCGGGGGGGCGGCCGCTGCGCGCCGGAGACAAGTCGTTCAGCAACATCGGGGTCTCCACATTCTATATGTTGAGCTCGACGATGCCTCGGTCCCTGGTGAAGGAGAAGGCCTACTATCCGGTCGGCGGGTGCGGCGGCAACATCGCCTGGCACACCGAAGACGACACCCTGGAGATCGCCGATCGCGATAACCTGCTGCGGGACATGAAGGTCTACACCGCGGCGACCTTCCGGGCGGCGAACAGCCCGATCTATCCATTGGACTTCCGCGCCACGGCGGCGGAGTTCGGCCGCACGCTGGCGCGCTACCAGGAGGCCGCCGGCTCGCACTTCGACTTGAGTCCGGCGAGCGCCGAAGTGGAGGCGCTCGCGGATCACCTGGGGCGTTTCTACGACACCATTGCGAGTCTGGCTGGCCGCCCCCTTACGGATCCGCAGGTGCAGCGCGTCAACGAGGTGCTGCGCAGGCTTGGACGCGTGCTCGTCCCGATCAACTACACGCGCGCCGGCCGGTTCCGCCACGACCCGGCCGTCAACATCCCGGCCCTGCCGGATCTGGAGCCGGCGCTTCGGCTGGCCAAGGCCGAGCCGGGCAGCGACGCCTATCGCATCACCCGCATCCACCTGACCCGCGGGCAGAACCGCGTCATCGCCGCGCTGCGCGAGGCGCGGCGCATTCTCCAGGAGGC
>Ga0209172_10001400_pt1 | contig 51728 bp, 52 predicted proteins | sample LarsenN4metaG_FD_184113 | JGI IMG/M metagenome (GOLD analysis project Ga0209172, IMG submission 184113) | Hot spring sediment bacterial and archeal communities from British Columbia, Canada, to study Microbial Dark Matter (Phase II) - Larsen... ...
GATGGAACGACGGACGGAGACCCGGGCTGAAGATCGGGCTCGATGGCCCTAGACCCGAACGGTCTTCCGTCCGCCACCGCAACGGACATCATGCCCGAGTCGGCCGATCTTGAGTTACAAGACCCGCATTCATCCCAACCGTGGAGATGCATGCGGGGCCTGAAGGCCCGCGCTCCTGTTAGCCGCTCTCCACGCGCAGCGCTTCAGCCGCCAGCAAGAACGACCCACAAATCAGCACGCGCGGCGCAGGAAACTGCGCCGCGTTTTGCATGGCCGCTTCGAATGACGGCGCGGCGGACGATTCTATTCCGAACAGATCGCAGATCGCCGTCATCATGACCGGCGCGACGTGCGCTTCGGAAAGAGGAACGCCGATCACGTGATTCACGGCGCCTGCGATGGCGCCGATGAAGCTGTCGGCGTCCTTGCGCGCGCGCATGCCGACGACGGCGATCGTGGGCGCCGGCCGCCGTCGTTGCATTGCGTGGAGAGCGCGCGCGAGCGCTTGCGCGCCATGCGCGTTGTGCGCGCCATCGACCCAAACCTCCCCGCCGGTCGCCCGTATAGGCGCGCTCAGCGGGCCTCTCGTCAACGGTTGCAGCCGCGCCTGCAGGCGCGCGCCTGCGACGCCGTCCGCAAAGGCTTCGTCCGGCAAGTCGCGCCAAGCGAGCATCGCGGCGCAGGCGAGGCCGGCATTGTCGATCTGGTGCGCGCCGGCGAGCGTGGGCGGGGGCAGATCGAGTACGCGCGTCTCGGTCTGCACGACCAAGCGTCCGGCATGCGCATAGGCGTCCCATTCCACGCCTTGCCGCAACAACGGCGCGCCGATTGCCTCGGCCCGCGCCTCGATGATCTCGCGCGCGGCGTCCTGTTGGCGCGCGACGAGCGCGGGTGCGGCCGGCTTCAGAATGCCTGCCTTGTGGGCGGCGATATCGGCAAGCCGCGGGCCCAGCTCGACCTGATGATCGAGCGCAATGGGCGTGATGACGGTGAGCGCGGCATTTTCGATCACGTTGGTGGAATCGTCGCGCCCGCCCATGCCGGTTTCCAGCAGCACGACACCCGCCGGCGCTTCGCTGAACAGCAGCAGGGCGGCGGCCGCCTGCGCGTCGAATTGCGTCAGCTCCGTCGAGACGCTGGCCACGCGTTCGGCGGCGCCGATCAGGGCGTCGTCGCTCGCGACATCGCCTGCAACCAGGAAGCGCTCGCGCAGCGCGAACAGATGCGGTTTCGTGAAGGCGTGCACGCGCAAGCCCGCCGCTTCCGCGATCGCGCGCATGAAGGCTATGGTCGAGCCCTTGCCGTTCGTGCCGGCGATGTGAATGACCGGCGGCAGGCGCAGCTGCGGCGCGCCGAGCGCATGCAGCGCCGCTTTGAGGCGCGGCAGATCGAACGTCTTGCCATGACCGAACTCGGGACCGAATAGGCGCTCGAAGGTGAGTTGGGCGCGGTCCTCGGGCGCGATTGGGGATTGGGGATTGGGGATTGGCGCTGTCCGGCTGGGTGTGCTCAACACCCAATCCCTAATCCCTAATCCCCAATCCCGAAACTACTCCGCCGCCTTCGCGCGCGGCTGTTTCGCCGCCTTGCGCCTGTTTTTGGCCGGCGCTTCTTCGGCCTCTTCGTCCGGCGCGAATTGCGTCAGCTCGAACGTCTCGCCGCCTTCGCCTTCCGCGACAGCGCGCTTGTGCATCAGCACGGAGAGCAGCGTCGCCAGCGTGGCTTTCAGCTGCCGGCGGTCGACCACCATGTCGACCATCCCCTTGTCCAACAGATATTCCGCGCGCTGGAAGCCTTCGGGCAGCTTTTGGCGGATGGTCTGCTCGATCACGCGCGGGCCGGCAAAGCCGATCAGCGCGCCCGGCTCGGCGATATGGACGTCGCCCAGCATGGCATAGCTTGCGGTGACGCCGCCTGTGGTCGGATCGGCGAGCACGACGATGTACGGCAAGCCCGCTTCGCGCAGCGATTGGATCGCCAGCGTCGTGCGCGGCATCTGCATCAGCGACATGATGCCTTCCTGCATGCGGGCGCCGCCGGAGGCGGTGACGACGATCAGCGCCGCCTTGCGCCGTACTGCGGCTTCCGCCGCGGTGATGAACGCTTCGCCCGCGGCCATGCCGAGCGAGCCGCCCATGAACTCGAAGTCCTGCACCAGGACGACCGCGTGCGCGCCGCCGATGCGCCCGTAGCCCGCGGACATGCAATCCTCGCGGCCGACTTTCGCGCGCGCGCTCTTCAGCCGGTCGACATACTTCTTGTCGTCCTTGAACTTCAGCGGATCGGCGACGACCTTCGGCAGCGGGATCACCTGCCACGCCGCGTCGTCGAACATTTGTTTGAAGCGCGCGTCCGGCCCGATGCGCATGTGGAAGCCGGACGGCATCACCCAGCACGACGTCTCCAGCTCGGCGCGATAGATCAGATCGCCCGAGACGGGGTCCTTCACCCAGAGATTATCGGGCGTGTCGCGCTTGGCCTCGTCGGTCTTCTTCTTGAGGCCCGGCCGCGTGAAATTCGACAGCCAACTCATGCGCGTTGTCCTTCCACGTCCCGCCCCGTCTGTCGCGCCGTGCGCACAGCTTCACTCAAAAGCCCGACCTTGCGCAAGACGCGTTCGGCCGCTTCCTCACGGGGCCCGGCGGCGACTTCATCCACAAACGCGGAGCCGACCACCACGGCGTCCGCCGTCTCGGCGATGGCACGGGCCGCTCCCGGCTCGCGCACGCCAAATCCGACCGCAATAGGCAAATCCGTGGCCCGCTTCAGGCGTTCCAACGCGCCCCGCACGGCGTCTGCGCCTGCAGCATTGGCGCCGGTGACCCCGGCGACCGAGACATAATAGAGGAACCCGGACGCGCCTTCGAGCACCTTGGTTAAGCGGTTATTGTCCGTCGTGGGCGTCGCGAGACGGATCACGGCCAACTCGTGCGGCGCGAACGCGGCGCCCAGCGGCGCATCCTCCTCGGGCGGCAGGTCCACCACGATCGCGCCATCGGCGCCCGCAGCGCGCATCGCCTGCGCGAACGCGTCATAACCCATCTGCTCGATCGGATTGGCGTAGCCCATCAGGATGAGCGGCGTGTCCGCATCCGTCTCGCGAAAGCGACGCGCAAGCTCGAGTGTCTTCCTCAGGGAGCCGCCCGCCTTCAGCGCGCGCAGCGCCGCCTTCTGCACGCTCGGTCCGTCCGCCATCGGATCGGTAAACGGAAAGCCGAGCTCGATCACATCCGCGCCCGCCGCAGGCAGCCCGCGCAGAATCTCCGCGCAGGTCTCATGATCCGGATCAGACGCCATCACATACGCAACGAGCGCCGCGCGCCCTTCGCGCCTCAGGGAAGCGAAGCGGGATGAGAGCCGGCGATTCAAAGGAGCTCTCTCTCTTCACCGCAACGCACGCGCCGCTCAAGGATCAAGTCCAACACGATTTCGGATGTCGGCGTTGTTGTTGATCCGCGAGGGTAGTCGCTGGCCACGATCCCATAGATCTGGGCGCAATCACCACCCATAGGAATCAGGACCCACACCGCACTTCCAGCTGTTCCGCCCTGCGTCCACTCTCTTTCCCGCAAAATTTGGAAGTAGGCCTCAATGCGGTTTCCGGCTTCAGCCTGACTCACCACAACGCAACGATACTCCCACCCTTGCATCTCGCGCTGAACGTCTGGTGAGAATTCGCAATCACTCAGCACACGGCCTCCTTCGAACGGCGGCATGTCGTCAAGGTGCTGCAGCTCGGCCTGCACTGCCGCAGCGCAGCCCATCAGGCTCGCTGAAAAAAAGCCATATGCGATGTATGAGAGCCGCGCCCCCATGCGCTAGCTTGCGCACCGTGGCGCGCGCTCGAGCACGAACCAGATCACCATCGTGGTCGACTGCGTCTGTCCAAGCGGGAAGTCCGCCGGGAAGATGTTCAGCACCCGCTCGCAATTGTTTGCATCAACGCGTACGGCGGTCATGCCGCCTTCGATGTAGCTGCCTTGGCGCCAGCCGAGCTGACCAAGCTGCGCGAGATACTCCGCGCCGATCATGCCCGCGGTGGAGCGCGGCATGGTCACGCAGGCGAGCTCGAAGCTCGTCGTGTCGCTGATGGTCTCGGGATATTGGCAATCGTCCGGAACCGTCGAGCCTTCGACGACCGACAGATTCACCGATTCCGGCAGCAATCTTTCCGCAGTCTCTTCTGCCTGCGCGGAAGGCGTCGTTTCGTCTTGTGCGCGCGCCGGCGCGGCGAACAGAAGCGCGGCGCAGAGCGCGATGGTGATGTGTTTGTTCAAAGCTTTACTCCTAGCGCGTCGGCGACGGTGAACACGTCCTTATCCCCGCGCCCGCAGAGGTTCATGATGACCAGGCCGTCCTTGCCCAGCTCTTTCGCAACATCGCCCACGCGCGCGAGCGCATGCGATGGTTCCAGCGCCGGCAGAATGCCTTCAAGCTTGGCGCACTGCTGAAACGCAGCGAGCGCCTCATCGTCCGTCGCGGAGAGATACTGCGCGCGGCCGATATCGTTCAGATACGCGTGTTCCGGCCCGACGCCGGGATAATCCAGGCCCGCGCTGATCGAGTGACCTTCGAGGATCTGCCCGTCCTCGTCCTGCAAGAGATAGGTGCGGTTGCCGTGCAGCACGCCGGGGCGGCCGCCATTGATCGCCGCGCTGTGTTCGAAGCGCTCGTCGATCCCACGTCCCGCCGCCTCGACGCCGATCAACCGCACGTCTTCATCCTCGATGAACGGATGAAACAGGCCGATCGCGTTCGAGCCGCCGCCGATGCAGGCCATCACCGCATCCGGCAATCGTCCCTCGCGCTCCAGGATTTGCGCGCGCGCTTCGCGGCCGATGATACTTTGAAAGTCGCGCACCATCTCGGGATAAGGATGCGGGCCAGCGGCGGTTCCAATACAGTAGAACGTGTCGGCGACGTTGGTCACCCAATCGCGCAGCGCCTCGTTCATTGCATCCTTCAACGTCGCCGCGCCGCTCGTTACCGGCCGCACGTCCGCGCCCAGGAGCTTCATACGGAACACGTTCGGCATCTGCCGCTCGATGTCCGTCGCGCCCATGAACACGACGCACGGCAAGCCGAAGCGCGCCGCCACGGTCGCCGTCGCCACGCCGTGCTGACCGGCGCCGGTCTCGGCGATGATGCGCGTCTTGCCCATGCGCATCGCCAGCAGGATCTGCCCGAGGCAATTGTTGATCTTGTGCGCGCCCGTGTGATTGAGCTCGTCGCGCTTGAAGTAGATTTTCGCCCCGCCGTGATGCTCCGTTAGCCGTTCCGCGAAATACAGCGGGGAGGGCCGGCCCACATAGTCGCGCCAGAACGCCTCCATCAGCGCGTGGAACGCGGGATCGTGCTGGGCTGCCCGGTAAGCCCGCTCCAGGTCGAGCACCAGGGGCATGAGGGTCTCGGCCACGAAGCGGCCGCCATAGGGGCCGAAACGGCCTTCGGCGTCGGGCAAATCCTGCCAGTTGCGGCGCGCGTCCATGGGGGAGCTTATACTTCGGCAGCCGCCAAGAATTGGGCGATCAGGTGGGGGTCCTTTAGGCCGGGGCGACTTTCCACACCAGAGGAGACGTCCACCAAGTCCGCCCCCGACACCCGGATCGCCTCCTTGACGTTCCCAGGGGTCAGTCCCCCGGCCAGCAGCCAGGGCCGGCCAATTTGCGCGCCGGCCATGAGGCCCCAGTCGAACGCCAGAGCATTGCCGCCGGGCCTGTCGCCGACCGGCGGCTGAGCGTCGAACAGGTACATGTCCACGACTGGCTCAAAGGGTTTGGTCGTCGTGAGGTCCTCGCGCCGGGCCACGCCCACGGCCTTGATCAACCCGCGCCGGGCGAAGGGCCGCACTTCAGCGGCGCGCTTCACGCTCTCGCTGCCGTGGAGTTGGATCCAGTCGGGCTGAGCCGCGGCGACAGCCGCCCCAAGGTGCGCGTCGTCGGCGTCGACTGTGACGAGCACGGTTTCAACGCGGCCGCGCGCGCGCTCCGCGAGCGCCGCGAGTCTGTCGATCCTCAGGAAGCGCGGACTCCTAGGATAGGTGACAAACCCCACAAATCGCGCGCCGCCCGCAATCGCGGCGTCGAGCGCTTCAGGCGTGGTGATGCCGCAGATTTTCGCGTCGGCCATGAAGGAAGGCAGTAAGGCAGTAGGCCAGTAAGGCAATAGGGGGCGCGCCGCGACGGGTCGATCTCATCTTGCCCTACTGCCCTATTGCCCTATTGGCTTGTTGCCCTGCGCTTTCAGCAGATCCCGGATTTCCGTCAGCAGCTTCACGTCGGCCGGCAGCTCGGCCGGCTTCGGCGCCGTCTCTTGTCTGCGCTTCATTCGGTTGATCATCTTCACGAACAGGAAGATCACCCACGCGACGATGAAAAAGCTGATCAGCGTGGTGATGAACTTGCCGTAGTTGATCGTCACCAGCGGCGCATCCGGCGGCGCCAGCGGCGAGCGTGGCAGCGTGAGCGCGAGATCGGAAAAATCGAGCCCGCCCGTGATCCAGCCGATCGGCGGCATCACCAGATCGTTCACCAACGACTGCACGATGCCGTTGAACGCCGCGCCGACGATCACGCCGACCGCGAGATCGACAACATTGCCCTTGAGCGCAAATTCGCGGAATTCGCTGACGATGGACATGGGGTCTCGGGACTAGGGATTAGGGATTGGGTAGAGCACTGTGCAGGCCACCTAATCCCTAATCCCTAATCCCTAATCCCTAATCCCTAGTCCCTAGTCCCGATCAAGGCTCTTCGCCGCCGTTGACCTTGAGCCTGAGCTCCTTGCCGGGCTTGAAGAACGGCACCTTCTTTGCTTCGACGGTAACGGTCGCGCCCGTTCGTGGATTGCGCCCCGTGCGCGCTTCGCGCTTCCGCACCGAGAAGGCCCCGAAGCCGCGCAGTTCGACGCGGCCGCCTTCGGCGAGAGCGACGCCGATCTCGTCCAGCACCACGTCCACCGCCCGCTCGACGTCGGCGGCTTTCATGGGCTGCATCTCTTCCTGCAGGCGGCTGACCAGTTCGGACCGCAGCATTGAAGACTCCCCAATCTCCCCGCGTCCAGATAAGGCCCCGGGCGGGGCGTGCGTCAACTGCGCAGAGGCTTGAAAGCCGGAAAGAAAATGGCCCGGCGCTCCGATCGCGCCGGGCCGTTTGCAATCTGTCGGGCCGAAAGGCCAGCGGCAACGGGCTACTGCTTGGTGCGGTCCTTCAGGGCCGCGCCGAGGATATCGCCGAGCGAAGCGCCGCTATCGGACGAGCCGAACTGCGCGATCGCTTCCTTCTCGTCCTTCAGCTCCATCGCCTTGATCGAGAGCGAGACGCGGCGGCTGGCCTTGTCGAAGCCGGTCACCATCGCATCGACCCGGTCGCCCACGGCGAAGCGGTCGGCGCGTTGCTCGGAACGGTCGCGCGAGAGATCCGACTTGCGGATGAAGCTGCGCAGCGCATCGCCCTCGCCGAACGCGACTTCGATGCCGCCCGTCGCCACATCCACGACCTTGGTCGTGATGATCTGGCCCTTCTTGAATTCGGCGTCGGCCATCGGGTCGGACGCGACCTGCTTGATGCCAAGCGAAATGCGCTCCTTCTCGACGTCCACATCGAGCACCTTGGCCTTCACCACGTCGCCCTTGTTGTGACGGGCGAGGGCTTCTTCACCCTGCGCGTCCCAGGCGATGTCGGAGAGGTGCACCATGCCGTCCAGTTCCGGCGTGAGGCCGACGAACAGACCGAACTCGGTGATGTTCTTGACCTCGCCTTCGACGATCGAACCGACTGGGTGCGCCGCGATGAAGGCTTCCCACGGATTGGCCTGCACCTGCTTGATGCCGAGCGAGATGCGGCGCTTGTCGCCGTCCACGTCCAGCACCTGCACGTCGACTTCCTGGGACGTGCTCAGGATCTTTGACGGATGCAGGTTTTTTTTGGTCCAGCTCATTTCCGAGACGTGGACGAGGCCTTCGACGCCCGGCTCCAGTTCAACGAACGCGCCGTAGTCGGTGATGTTGGTCACGCGGCCCGAGAACTTGCCGCCGACCGGATATTTCGCGTTAACGCCATCCCACGGATCGCTCATCAGCTGCTTCATGCCGAGGCTGATGCGCTGGGTGTCCGGGTTGATCTTGACGATCTGCACTTTCACCGTGTCGCCCACGTTCAGCACTTGGCTGGGGTGCGAGACGCGCTTCCAGCTCATGTCGGTGACGTGCAACAGCCCGTCGATGCCGCCGAGGTCCACGAACGCGCCGTAATCGGTGATGTTCTTCACCACGCCTTCGCGCACTTCGCCTTCCTGCAGCTGGCCGACGATTTCCGCACGCTCGGACGCACGCGACTCTTCGAGCACCGCGCGGCGCGAGACGACGATGTTGCCGCGCTGGCGGTCCATCTTCAGGATTGCGAACGGCTGCACGATGTTCATGAGCGGGCCGACGTCGCGCACGGGGCGGATGTCCACCTGGCTGCCCGGCAGGAACGCGTTCGCACCGCCGAGATCGACGGTGAAGCCGCCCTTCACGCGGCCGACGATGGCGCCATTGACGCTCTCTTGCGCAGCGAAGCTCTTTTCCAGACGCGTCCAGGCTTCTTCGCGGCGCGCCTTCTCGCGGCTGACGACGGCGTCGCCCAGCGCGTTCTCGATGCGGTCGAGATAGACTTCGACGATGTCGCCGGGCTTGGGTTGGCCCGCGCCGTCGTCGACCAGAAATTCGCGGATTGGGATGCGGCCTTCGGTCTTGAGGCCGATGTCGACCACCACGAAGTCGTGCTCGATGGCGACGACGGTGGCCGGGATGACGCGTCCTTCGACCATGCCGCGCTTGCCGAGGCTTTCATCGAGGAGCGCGGCGAAATCGTCGCGGGAGGGGGTTGATTGGTTCTGGGCTGGTGCAGCCATGCGTGTTCAAACTCCAACAAGTACGGGCCGACCGGTTGGCTCCGGCGGTCTCGGCCGCACCATGCGGCCGTCCGATTTGGCTTTGGCGAAGGCCCGGATACGAGAAACGGCCCGCAGGCTCACGAAGCCCCGGGTCGTGCAAGCGCCGCGTCGACGATGCGACAAGCGGCCTTCACCGCCTCCTCTATAGAAAGAGAGGTCGTATCCAGCAAGTGCGCGTCCGCTGCTTGATAGAGCGGCGAATCCGCCCGTTCTCGATCGCGCCGGTCGCGTTCGGCGATCTGGGCTTCCAGGTCGGCCAAGCTGATCTTCTCACCGCGCGCGATCAGCTCCGCATGCCGCCGTCGCGCCCGCACCGGCAGCTCCGCGGTCACGAACAGCTTCACATCGGCGTCCGGGCAGATCACCGTGCCGATATCGCGCCCATCCAGGACCGCGCCAACGGGATCGGCGGCGAACCTTCGCTGGGCCTTGCGCAGCACCGCGCGCACGGCGGGAATGGCGGCCACCTTGGAGGCGGCAAGACCCGCCGCGCTCGAGCGGATGCGGTCCTCGTCGATGGCGCCGAGATCGAGCCTCTCGGCGGCGGCAACGGCGGCGCTTTGGTCCGCGGGATCGCCACCGGCGTCGAGCACAGCCAACCCCACCGCGCGATAGAGCGCGCCCGTATCGAGCCGCTTGAGGCCGTAGTGCTCGGCCAGCCCCGCAGCGATGGTGCCTTTGCCGGAGGCCGTCGGTCCGTCGACAGCGATGATCATGGACGGCCTTGTAGGGATGGGCGCGGCCCCGGGAAAGCGCGTTCGCGCCGTCCTCACCGGAAACACCGTTCCTTTCGGAACCGAGGTCATGCGGCGCCCGTTTGCCGCCGGGAAGCGCGAGTGCGGGCGCATGGTGAACGCAGAATGCAAGAGGTCTTCGGCTGACACGGCCGCTGCGCGATGAGGGTGCTCATCGCCAACCACCGGTATTTCGTCGCCAGTGGCGCGGAGCGTTATCTGTTCAACGTCGCGTCAGAACTCGAAGCGCGCGGGCACGTCGTGATGCCGTTCGCGATGCGGCACAAGGACAACGCGCCGACGCCGTACGCGCGCTACTTCGTCTCCGCCATCGGCGCCGAAGATCAGCTCTATTTCAGCGACTATTGCCGCTCCCCCAAGGCTATTCTGAAGAGCTTTCCGCGCCTGTTCTATTCGAAGGAGGTCGAACGCGCGGCCGAGCGCATGGCGCGCGAAACGCAGCCGGACGTTGCCTACGTGCTCCTCTACCTTCGCAAACTTTCGCCGTCTTTGCTAGTCGGGCTGAAGCGCGCCGGCGCGCCCATCGTCGTGCGGCTGTCGGACTACGGCATGTTCTGCGCGCAGACCTATTGCCTGCGCAACGAGAAGCCATGTACGGCCTGCCAGGCTGGCTCGCTCCTGCCGAGTGTCGTTCATGGCTGTGTCGAAAGCAGTCGCATTGTGTCGGCCATTCACGCGCTGGCGATGCGGCTGCAGCGCGCGCGCGGCTATTTCGACCTCGTCGATCAATTTGTGGTCACGAACGCGTTTATGCTGGAGAGCATGCAGCGCGCAGGGCTTCCGCGCGAGCGGTTGACCTGCATTCCCACGTTCGTCGACATCAACCGCTTCGCGCCGCCGGTGGACGAGGCCTTGCACAAGCCTTACGTCCTCTTCTGCGGGCGCCTGCATCGGGCGAAAGGCGCGCATCTTCTCATCGAGGCGATGCGGCTGCTGAGGGCGCAGGGACGGCGCATGCGCCTAAGGATCGCCGGCGTCGGGCAGGACGAACGCTATGTCGATGCGCTGAAGCTGCAGGTCGGAGACGCGCACCTGACCGAGCAGATCGAATTCGAGGGCCATGTCGATCCCGCTGCAGTGCCCGCCCTCTACCAGCACGCGCTCTGCTCTGTCGCGCCGGCGCTCTCGTTCGAGAATTTGCCCAACGCCGTGCTCGAGAGCCTTGCCTGCAGCGCGCCCGTCATCGCCTCCGATGTCGGATCCCTCGCCTGCACGCTGACAGATGGTTTCGACAGCTTGCTGTTCCCGGCCGGAGATGCGGTTGCGCTCGCCGAACGGATCGGACGCTTGGCCGATGATCCCGCGCTCCGCGCGAGATTGTCGCAAGGGGCGCGGACCACAGCCGTCCGCCTGCATGCCCCCGAGGCGCACCTGACGCGCCTGCTCGGCTTGTTTGAACGCCTCGCACGGCCGCAAACGGCCGTTCCTCCACAGGCGCTCGGTTTCCTCCCTGAAAGCGAAGTCCAGCTGCCGGTTCTGGCCGACGTGCCCCAGCGTCCGCCTTGACATGCGCGGCGGCAGCGCGCCGGATTCCGGCCATGAGTTCTGAACATTTCGACGTGCTGATCGTGGGCGCCGGCCTCTCGGGCATAGGCGCGGGCTATCACCTACAGAAGCGCTGCCCTGGCAAGAGCTACGTCATCCTTGAGAACCGCGACGCGGTCGGCGGCACTTGGGATCTCTTCCGCTATCCCGGCATCAGGTCGGACAGCGACATGTACACGCTCGGCTACGCCTTTAAGCCCTGGACGGATCAGAAGGCGATCGCCGACGGCCCGTCCATCTGGAAGTACGTCAACGAAACCGCGCAAGAGTACGGGATCGACAAGCACATCCGCTTCAAGCACCGCGTCATACGCGCGTCGTGGTCGAGCGAGGACGCGCGCTGGACCGTTGCGGCCGAGCATGCTGGCGGCGTGAAACGCTTCACCGCCGATTTCGTGCTGATGTGCGCCGGCTACTACAAATACGAGCACGGCTACATGCCGGACTTCAAAGGCATGGAGCGTTTCGAAGGTCCGATCATCCAGCCGCAGCTTTGGCCGGAGGATCTCGACTATTCAGGCAAGCGCGTCGTCGTGATCGGTTCGGGCGCGACGGCCGTGACGCTGGTGCCGGCGATGACGGACAAAGCCGCGCACGTGACCATGCTGCAGCGCACGCCGACCTATATGATCTCGCTGCCGGCAGTGGACAATTTCGGCGAGCGCCTGCGGCGCTGGCTCCCCAGGCAACTCGCCTATGATGTCAATCGCGCGTTCCGCACCTTCTTCCAGCAATTCTTCTTTCGCTTCGCCCGCACGCGCCCGAATGCGTTCAAGCGGCGCCTGTTCAAGCGCATCGAAGAGCATCTGCCCAAGGAGACGATCGAGAAGCACTTTACCCCGCCGTACAATCCCTGGGAGCAGCGGCTCTGTCTCGTCCCCGACAACGACATGTTCGAGGCGATCAAGGCAGGTAAAGCTTCGATCGTCACCGATCAGATCGAGGAATTCACGGCAACGGGAATCAAGCTCAAATCCGGCGAAGAATTGCAGGCGGACATCGTCGTCGCCGCGACGGGTCTCGTGCTGCAGACGCTCGGCGGCGCGGACGTCTATGTTGACGGCCGCAAAGTCGAGACAGGCAAGACCTACACGTACAAAGGCACGATGTATTCGGATGTGCCGAACCTCGCCTCGGTGTTCGGATACACGAACGCCTCCTGGACTTTGCGCGCCGATCTGATTTGCGAGTACGTTTGCCGCCTGATTAACTACATGGATGAGTATGGCTTGACGCAAGCGACGCCGCGGCTGAAAGGGCCGGTCGAGACGCGGCCGTTCGTCGATTTCTCCTCCGGCTATTTCCAGCGCGCCGCGCACATTCTGCCCAAGCAAACGACGCGCGCCCCCTGGAAGCAGAACCAGAGCTATTTTCACGACATCATGGATCTGCGCTACGGCCCGATCGAAGACGGCGAACTCGAATTCAAGCGCGCGCCGGAGCGCGCTCGAACTGAGTCCCTGCAAGCGGAACGTGCGCCTGCTCTGGCAAAGTAACGCCGGTAATGCACACAAGCTTTGCCGTTGCCTTTTTCGCCTCTTCGGCTACCAGCGCATTAGATTGCTGCGGGGGCTCGCGTGAAGTGGATCAGCCTCTTCGTTCTTGTGGCGCTGATCGCGGGCTTGATCGCCGGCGCGCTCGTGCGCGGCTATGCGCCTGAGCTCACCGGCGCGGCCGAAGTGATCGAGGCGTTTGGCGGGCTTTGGCTCAACACGCTGCGGATGACGGTCGTACCGCTGGTGGTCTCGCTGCTGATCACGGGCATCGGCTCGGTGGCGCACGCGGCGAAGACAGGCGGGCTGGTCGGGCGCGCGGTGCTCCTGTTCACGGCGCTCATCTTCTTCGCGGCCATCTACGGTATTGCCGCGACCGAAGGTTTACTCGCGCTCTGGCCGGTGGACCGTGCGGCCGCCGATGCCTTCGTCGGCAGCGTCGGCGCGGCGGCCGTCGAGATCCGCGAGCCGCCGACCTTCGTGAGCTGGCTACGGGGTTTGGCGCCGGCCAATCCCGTCGCCGCGGCCGCGGAGGACAACATTCTCCAGCTCGTCATCTTCTCCATCTTCTTCGGCTTTGCAGCCACGCAGCTGCCGCCGCATTTGCGCGGGCGCATCGTCGAGTTCTTCCGCGCCGTCTCCGAAGCGATGGTCGTCATCGTGCGCTGGATTCTTCTGGCCGGGCCGATCGGCGTGTTCGGCCTGTCCATCGGCGTGGGGCTACGTGCGGGCCTCGGCGCGGCGGGGACGCTGGCGCACTACGTGGCCGTGGTCACCGCCGTCACCGCCGGCGCGACCGTGATCGCCTGGCTCATCGCCATCACTTGGGGCCGTCAACCAATCGGGCGCTTTACCGCGGTCGCGACGCCTGTGTGGGCGATCGCCGCGTCCACGCAGAGTTCGCTGGCGTCCTTGCCGGCGATGCTGCAGGCCGCGCTCGGCGGCATGCGCATTCCCGCGCATATCGCCGACGTGACGCTGCCGCTCGCGGTGGCCATCTTCCGCTTCACCAGCCCTGTCGCCAACCTCGGCGTCTGCTTCGTCATCGCGCACCTCTACGGGATCGAACCGACGCTGCTGCAGATCGCCGGCGCCATCGTCGTCGCCTATGCCGTCTCCATCGCGTCGGTAGGACTGCCGGGGCAGGTGTCCTTCATCGCCTCGATCGCGCCGATCTGCCTGGCGCTCGGCGTGCCGACCGATCTGCTCGGCATCCTCATCGCCGTCGAAGTGATCCCGGATATCTTCCGTACGCTTGGCAACACCACCGCGGATTTGGCAACCACGTCAATCCTCGCGCGCGGCGCGCCGCGCGAGGATGTGACGCGCGCGGGCTCAGCCGAGACCGCTTAGCGGAATTGCGTGCACGCGTCGGCGTAATGCGCTTCGACCTGCTCGATGCGTTCGGCCGCGCTTGCGCCGGCGGGCGTCTGATCGCTCTCGGCGCTCGCGTAAGCATCGCCCTGCGCCGGCAGCCGTTCGCCGAACGTCCGCGCGGCGAGGCGCACGTCGGACGGCGGCAGCGCTTGCGCAACGCCAGCCGTCACGCAGTCACAGAAGCCGGCGTTCTCATGCCGCTGGCATGCAGCGCGATAGGCGCGCCGCGCTACGCCGACCTCGCGGTCGCTGGCGAAGGTGCGCCCATCGGGGATGACGGTTGGCGAGCCGGTCGCTGACGCAACCATCGGCCGCTGCGTTTGAACAGGCATCCGGTCGACCGGCTTGGTTTGGGCGATGGCGCTCCCGGCGAGTGAAACCGCCGACATAAGCGCGGCGGCGGTCAGTGCTTTGCGCATCGCGTTTCTCCTCTCGCGAAGAGAACGCCTGCCTTATGCGTCGGTTGAAGTTCCCTATGCCGAAACTCAAGCCACTTCGATGTAGCCGCCCAGGCCGCGCATGCATTCGACGAATCCAGGGAACGACGTGTCGATCATATCTGCGTCATCGACCGTCACCGGCTCCTTCGCGGCCATCCCGAGCACTAGAAACGACATCGCCACGCGGTGATCGCCCAAGCTGCGGATGTGCGCGCCGCCGCGAACGCTCTTCGGCCCGTTGCCGCGCACGACCAGTCCATCTTCCAATTCTTCGGCGTCGACCCCGCACGCGCGTAGACCTTCGACCATGGTCGCAATGCGGTCGCTCTCCTTCACACGAAGCTCTGCCGCACCGACAATGCGTGTCTCGCCTTGGGCGAACGCCGCGACGACCGCAAGGATCGGGAATTCGTCGATCATCGCCGGCGCCCGCCGCGCCGGCGGGGCCGCGCCATTCAACGCGCTGGCCTTGACGACCAGATCGGCGATCGGCTCGCCGATCGGATCGCGCCGTTCCTCGTAGGCGATCTTGCCGCCCATTTCGAGCATCGTTTCGAAGAAGCCGAGCCGCAGCGGATTCACCAGCACGTCCTCGATTCGCACTTCGGACTTGGCCAGGATCAGCGCCGCGGCGACGGGAAACGCCGCCGAGGACGGATCGCCCGGCACGTAGATTCTGGCGCCGGTGAGGGGGCCGGGACGCACGCGCGGATGCCGTGCGCCATCGGTCTCGATCTCATCGTAGTTCGCGCCGAAGACCTTCAGCATGCGCTCGGTGTGATCGCGCGAGCGTTCGGGTTCGATCAGCACCGTCTCGCCTTCCGCGCGCAAGCCGGCGAGCAGCACCGCCGACTTCACCTGCGCCGAGGAGATCGGCGAGCGGTAGGTGATGCCCTTGAGCTTGCCGCCATGCATGATGACCGGCAGGCGATTGTCGGGGCCGTCGAAGCGCGCGCCCATCTGCGTCAGCGGCGCGATCACTCTGTTCATCGGCCGCCTGCGCAGCGACTGGTCGCCGTCGAAGCGCGCGCTCAGTGGATAGGGCGCGGCCGCGCCCATCAGCAGGCGCGCGGCGGTGCCAGAATTGCCGCAGTCGATCGTCTCGGGCGGCTGGCTAAACCCGCCAGCGCCCGTCATCGCCCATAGCCGCTCTCCCGTTTGCTCGAGCTGCGCCCCGAACAGCCGTACAGCCGCGGCGGTCGCGTGCACGTCCTGCGCATCGAGCAGCCCCTCGATGTCCGTGCGTCCGTTCGCCAGCGCACCCATAATCAGTGCGCGGTGCGAGATCGACTTGTCGCCCGGGGGGCGCGCGCGCCCGCTCAGGGGTCCGGCAAATCGCGCTTTGAGACGCATCACGTCACTCGTTCCGGCCGGTCATGAAAGGAAGCGACAAAGCTTTTGACAGGGGCGTCCGATGGTGGCAAGCGAGCGCCCCGCGCGAGAAGGGCGCGGAGCCGAAGGAGAGGCTGCGTTGGCCAAGCCAGACTTGGGTGAGAAGCAAGTCTGCCCCAATTGTGGGGCGAAATTCTACGACCTGCGCCGCCGTCCTGCGATCTGCCCGAAGTGCACGACGAGTTTCGATCCGAGCGAAGAGGGCGTGCGTGTGCGCCGCGGCCGCTCGCGCGTCGCCGCGCACGAAGCCGAGTACGAGGACGAGGAGGAACTCGAGGAAGCCAAGGCGGCGGGCGAGGCCGGGGATGAGGACGAGGAATCGGAGGTCGAGGAGACCGCCGAAGTCGACGTCGAGGCGGAAGCCGAGCCTCTGGTGACGGACGAAGATGAGGACGATGTCGTGCCGCCGGCCGGCGATGAGCTGCCCGAGGGCTTCTCGGAAGAAGATGAAGCCGACTTGGTCGAGGATGCGGACGACGACGCCGTGCCGCTGCTGGAAGAAGAGGAGTTTTCCGAGGACGAGCTCGGGGAGATCCCCGGCGAGGACGAGGATGAAGAGGGCGGCCGCTGACGCCGCTTGAACCGGTGCGGGCCTCGGCTTAGGTTCCGCCTTCCCAAAAAACCGACGCCGGCGCCTGTATGATGAGGGCGGCGGCGCTGATCGGGGCCATAGCTCAGTTGGGAGAGCGCTTGAATGGCATTCAAGAGGTCAGGGGTTCGACTCCCCTTGGCTCCACCAGCGCCCTTTGCCTAGGGCGCTGAAGGCAAAACGGAAATCTAGGAAAAGTAAGCCGTCGAAGTCGAGCGTTACCCACGTTTGTACCCACGTTGAGGCAGCGCCAGCGCGCAATGATCGTGCGCTGCCGCTGCAAAAATCAGGTGCAAAGAAAATTTCGTGTGACGGCTGGCTTCGCCTCGTCGAAGCCGTGCGCCGGCCCTCGAGAGCTGCGACACGCTCTCCAAGATCTTCGGCATCATTCCCTCGACCGCCCCGCTGGTTGACGAGACCGGAGCCGACTGCACGCAAGCCTGCTTTCCCTCGGCATTCAGCGGCGACGCGCTCGGTGGCGACAAGCTCGAACCGATCGCCGGCGATGCGCGTAAAGGCAAGGATGGCTTCTGCAACGCCTGGCTGAAGATCGTTGCTGGCATGATCGGCGTGAGCCCAGGCCAGCTGATCGATTGCGACCGCCGTCGCCGGCAGCAGCGAAGAATCGCCATTGGATCAGCCGCCATCGCTGCGACGTTGATTGTTCTGGCCGTGGTCGGGGCCACGCAAACACCGAGCGCGCGGGCGGACTTCACGGTACGCGCCATGAATCTCACCAGTCAGGGCTATCGCCTCGACGCGGCGCCCTTCGCGATTGCGGCGGCCCCGCCGCGCGGCGCATTGGTCCTCGGAACGCACAGAGATACCCGCGAGGCCTTCGGCCGCATCGGTTTAAGCATTCCGCTCGCGGCCGATTTAGGACCTGAAGATCAGCTCGCCAGTTATGCGTTTGAGCGGTTTTCGCCGAACAGCCGCTTCTTCAAGTTTGTAAGACCGGATCGAACCATCCTCGTCTTCGATCTGGAGAATCTGCAGAACCCTCCGCGCGAGTATCGATGGAGGTATCTGAGGACGGGCGTTTCCTGTTCGTCCTAGATGTCGATGGCGCCGCGTCGTTGGGGGACTTGACGCAGATTCCGCGGGGCGCCGATCCAAGTGCGGAAACCATATGCAGTCTCAGCGCCGACCAAATGCGCCCGTTTCAAAGCGGTCTACGCGAAAATCCCGGCGAGCGCCTGGCTGCCGCCACAATTGGCCGGCCCTGGAATCCGTGCGACGGGCATGGCCCGATGTGATGGCGAGAGAGGACGTTCCGTCCAACTGAGAAGCCCTGCCCTCTGCCAATGCTGGAGATCATGATTGACAGTATTCAGTCCGTCGGCCTTGACGCTCTGCTAGCTGCCTAAGTGCGCTTCGCACACGGTGCGCTCACGTTCGCAGAAGTCCGGCCATACGCCGGTCTCGCGCCACACCTGAGCGATGCCTTCGCGCTCCATCAGGTCCCAGAATTGTGGTCGCGCGCGCATAGGCGCCAGCCGGTAGTCGTAGAGAAACATGATGCTCGGGCGCGCCGCCGCCGTCCAGCGCGGCAGCACTTGTGCGACGTCCTCACCACGGTTCAGCGCGGCGAACACGACGACCAACTCGTCAACACGGCCAGCTCTGGCGATCAATTCCGCCGAGTTCGGCGCTTCGCCCTCGCCGATCATGGCGCGCAACAACTGCATGTCGATCGGCGGTGTGGCCTCGAACCACTCCTGCCACGCACGTTCTTGGCGCCGCGTGAGCTCCAGCGCGTGCTCGGACCGCCCCGCCCGGTGCAGTGCGAGCACGAGGTAATACGGAGCCTCGTTGGGCGTCAGGCGATGATAACGCTCCTCAGCTTCGACCGCGCAGGGCAAGTCTCGATCAAACAGACAGTAAGAGCCAAGTGCGGACCACCATGCAGCGTTCAGCGGATCGCGTTCGGCGCCGCGCCGCGCAATTGTCGTGGCCCGCCGCACATAGCCAAGGCTGGCGTGGGCGGTCGCCGAACCGCCGCCGCGCTCTGCTGCCCTCTCCGCCGCCTCGAGTGAATCCGCCCATTGTCCAAGATAGAAGAATGCTCGTTCCTTGACCTGGTAGGGTAGCGGCGCGCCGGCATCGAGCGCGATCGCGCGCTCGGCCGCGGAAAGGGCCGGCGTCAGCCAGGATGGGTCCATAGCAGTGTTTGGCGGCGCAACCGCCCATCGCCGCCAAGCCGCCCTCAGTGAGGACTCGGCCAAGTGCGCCCAGGCGGCTGCAAACTCAGGATCAAGCGCCACGGCCTGTTCGTAAAGCGCGGCCGCGGCTTGGTGGTCGCTCAGGCTTGCTTCGCGGCCGCGTACATAAAGCTCGTAGGCCCTGGGATCGACGCGCCGAGCCGAGCGAGCGTCGGCGCGCAAACCCGCAGCGACAGCCACGCGCGCGGCGATTTCGCCCTGCAGCACATAGATCTCGTCCACGGAGCGTTCGAATTGGTTCGCCCAAACCTGGCGTCCGCTCGGCGCCTCGGCAAGCTGGGCGGTGACGCGTACGCGATCGCCGAGGCGCCGCGCCGAGCCGGTCAGCACCAAAGTCGCGTTGAGCTCGGCCGCCGCTGCTTGGGGCGTTGCCCGCGCGCCTTCGAGGCTGAAGCTGGAGGCGCGCGCGATGACATCGAGGCCCTCCATGCGCGAGGCGTGGGCGATCAGCTCGTCGGCCAGCGTCTCGGTGAAGTAGGGCTCGGTCTCACCGAGCGTTTCGAAGCGGAGCACCGCCAAGCGCGGCGTTTCAGCCGCAGGCTGCGGCCCAATCGCGCGCCAAGCCGCGTAGCCGCCAACGCCGAGCACGCCGATCGCCAACAGCGCTACGAGTGCTCGTCGCGTACGTCGCCAGAATACGCGTCGAAAGCTTCGCTTCCTGTCCGGCGCGAGTGCAAACACGTCGATCCGGTCGTGCATCTTGTCGAGCTGCACTTTGCCCAACGGCGCGAGCTTCACGCGCGCGCTGTGGATTTGCGCCTGCACGGCTTGACTCACGAGTGCAGTGCCGGGTTCCGCCATTTGCTGCAAGCGCGCGGCGACGTTGACGCCATGCCCTAAAAGGTCTCCGTTGTCGGCGACGATCACTTCACCGAGGTGAAGACCGATGCGCACTGGCGGCGCTTCGGGGGCGGCGAGAAGGTTGAGTGTGGCCGCGACGCCGGCGGATGCCGTGGGCAGTTCGATCATGAAGCCGTCGCCGGCGCTACTGAATATGCGACCGGCAAGCGGTGCAACGATCGCCTCAATGGCGGCGCGCAGCCTTCCCACCGCTTCGGCCGCCGCCGATTCATCTGTTTCGACTGCGAGAGAATAGCCGGCCACGTCGACGGCCATGATGGTCGTCAGCTTTCGTTGCTCGCCCATAACCCCCTCCGGCGGGGATCCATACTAGCGCGGACTCCCGGGCGGTTAAATGTGATCCCGCCTCCCGCGGCGCGCACATCCTCGACGGGCAGGTCTCATCTGGGGCCTCCCGCGTCGCAAGCGTGGATTTGAGACCGGCCCGCATCGCACGCCGGGGCGAAGCAAGCCGCGCATCGATGATCGCTGTTCGGAATTTCCGGAAGCGAGGTCGCGGCGTTGTTTGGCCATATCGCTCAAACCACTGATCCGCCGCCACTACATAGCGCCGGGCCTTTCCTTCCCAGCCAGCCAAACGGGAGGAAGTGCGCCTGGCCGATTTCAACGCCCCTGAACTGAACAGCCAAGCCGGACGCGCAGCCAGAGCCGCTCTCGAGCGCATCGCGATGGGCCGTCAGGTTCAGTGCACAGTCGGCGGGGGACGCTCGAGCCGTGTCGTGAGCTACGACCGCGTGATCGCTACGTGCCGCATAGGCGGGCGGCGCATTGGCGATCTCTTGCGCGAAGCGGGAGTGGAAGAGGGCGGTCGCTAGGGGAGTGCGGTTGGCGAGAGACTTCTCCGTGTCGTCTCGTTCAACGTCTCGCCTTCAGAAGTCGCTATCTCCGAGCCAGATGTGCAGGGTGTCGCGCGCTGACGCGCGCCGGGCTCTCGTCCCTTCGCGACCGAGCCGCGCCGCATGAAGCGAAGACGCGTCTCGGCCCTTCGGGCTTCGATCCCAGACGCAAGCCATGTCTGTTCGGGGCTAAGAGCGGAAGTCGCCGGAGTCGTCAGAGCGCTCCGAAGCGGACATTCGCGACCAACGGTCACGGGTCTATTAATGGGCCAATCCGGACAATCGCAGTTGCCTCCTTGATGCAGGCGCCGGCGCCGCCCATCGTTGAGACAGCATGGCCGACTACATCTTCGTCTATTTCAAAAAAGGCTCACATGTGGGCAGCAGCCCCTGGAGCGGCGAGCTGGAGATGGCGAAGAACGTCGCCCGAAATGGCTTACGTCGCCGCGGTGCAGATGAATTCCAAATTCGATCCAACACCCTGAACGGACCCCTTGTCTGGGAGGAAGGGCGCAGCGCCTGACTGCTGTGGTGCCGTAGCGTCGTTTCTCCGTGGGCCCATGGGCGCTTGAGGATCCTAAAGATCTAGTCCCAGCGTCGATCTTCCTGTTACGGCAAAGACTTGCGCTTCAGGCTTTTTGACCAAAGCTGCGTTACCGCCGGATGTTGCCCAAACAAGAACTGCTCCGGTCTTGCAAAGATAGAGTGCTGGTTCGCATCCGTTGTGTTATGGTCAAAGCCTCAGCAACAAGTCGCGACCGCTTGCCGCTGCCCGATCGGGCGGTCGCGAGCACGTGGAGTGAGGCATAAACAATGGCCAAAGGTCAAAAGCGCAGCAACCGCGAAACCCGAAAACCCAAACAGCCAAAGAAGGCGGCGAGCGCGGCAACTGTAGCTGCTACAGCCGGCGCGGCTTCCATCCGGACGACGTTCGCGGCAAGCCGAAACAACGGAAAGAAGTCGCGTGCCTGACCGCCTTCGTCACAGCGCGCTGAAGGACCGTGTGCGCCATCAGCCAAGCCTGAACGATCGCATCGCGGCGGCCGCGGCCGCAAAGCGCGCGACGCTCGATCGTTTTCGAACAGCGGCGGCGAGTGTCAGCCCCGTCGACCCGGTCATTGCCGCGAGCCAAGCGGCCGCGAGCGCCGCTCGCGAAGCCGCGAAAGCGGCATCGAAGCGCGAACGGATCGAGCGGCTCAAGGTCGACAAGGCGGCACGCGCCGCCGAACAGAAGGCCCAAGCGGCCGCAGCCGAAGCCGAGGCGCTTGGCGCAACCCAGCGCGCGAAGACGCTGGCGTCGGAACAAAAAGCAGCGCGCGATCTGCGCTACGCTGCACGCAAGGCGCGAAAATGAGCCGCAGCATAGCGGTTTAATCTGAGTGGCTGCCGCTCCTTCGGCAGTCCGTCGAGGGCCGGGCGGCAGCGAATCCCAGCCAGGGCCTCAATCGTCAAAGGTCATTGCGCCTAACAAGGCTGGGACGTGGATCGTTGCGAATGTGCTGAAGGTGTCTGAGACCGCGTAGGGAAGGATGATTTGGTTGCCGTGACGGAGGCCGCCGCAGGTATAGACGACGTTGGGAACATAGCCTTCGCGCTCGGCCGGCTCTGGGCCCAGCAGCGGCTCGTGCAGGCGCGCAATCACCTTGGACGGGTCGACGCGGTCGAGTAGCACGGCGCCGATCGAATACTTGCGCACCGGCCCCACGCCGTGAGTCAACAACAACCAGCCTTCGTCAAGCTCGATCGGCGAGCCGCAATTTCCAATTTGCAGAAATTCCCAGGGCATTGTCGGCTTGAGAAGGGCCGAGCCCGTCTCCCAGGTGTGCAGGTCATCCGAATAGACGAGATAGAGGTTCTCATTGTCTTGCCGTGCGATCATTGCGTACTGGCCGTCGATCTTGCGCGGAAACAGCGCCATCCCCTTGTTTTGCGCTGCCGCGCCGCGGAGCGGCGACATGCGGAATGAGGTGAAGTCGGCTGTCTCTATCAGTTCCGAGCGGATCGCACGCCCACTGTAGGCGGTATAAGTGGCATAGTAGACTCCCCGATCATCGCCTTCGAACCGCACGAAGCGCGCATCCTCTATCCCGTTCGACTGAGACGGGGTGACCGGAAAGATCACGCGCTCACTGATGTCTTCGTCTGCGTTGAAAATGACATCGACACTGTCGCCGTCAGGGCCGGCGCGCCGGCTCCGAACGCGGCGTGAATAGGTGCGCGCCTGCTGGAAAAAATGAGTCAGATCAAAGCGGTTAGACGGACGGCATCTCCGCCTTGCGTTGTCGCCTGCGCGTTGGATCCGGCGGCGACGGCACGGCGGGAGGCATCGGCGGGCGCGGCGGCTCTGGAAGCCGCGGCGTCGGCGGTTCTGGCAACATCATGGGGCGAAGATAGCGCGCCTCCACGAAATTCGAGTGATCGCGCGGCTATCGCTCTCTCGCGCACGCGCGCGCGAGAGGTGTGCGGCGGGTGGGCCCGAGCCAGTCACCACAAACTCTAAGCTCAGCGCGATGGCCGCGACGGCCGCAGGCGTGTTTTTCGTGCGGCGCTTCCCAACGGGCTGCGTTCTCAGCAATTTGCCCCGCTGCGGCCCCTGCCACCCCCGCCCCGAGCGGCGAATAAGGTCAAAAGGTCAGGCGAAGGTCATAAGGTCATCCCTTTAGGGAGATGACCTGACCTGACCTCCTGTGCGCCTCGCGGTCATTTCGGGAGGTCATTTGGAGGTCCTAAAGGTCATTTCATCACTCATCTTCTTGATCTTCGGCGTCTTTTTGAGAGGTCCTTGAAAGGTCATTCTGCGCCGCCGGCTGCCAGAAATGGGCCTCATCCTGAAAAATCAGGCCGCAGTCCTTCAGGACCTTCAAAGGCCGCTTCAGATTGTCCGGATCGACCTTCAGCGCGCTCGCGATCACGACCCGCGAACCGACCCCGTCGCGGATCAATTTGAGCACCGCCTCCTGCTGCTTGGTGAGCTTCGCGGCTGGCGTTTTCTCATCGTCGCCTGCGAGCGTCGGCACGAGAGACGTGAGCACCTCGCCAGTATCCGGATGCACGCCCTCAGATTTGGAGAAGCGCAGCTTCAGAGGCTTCGGCTCCTCGTCATCCTTCATCTTGCGACAGAGGATCGTCGCGATCTCGTCACCGGGCTCGCGCGTGATCTCGATGATGGTGTCGAGCGCGGCGTTGAACGCGCTACTCCCGCGGCCACCTTTGCTCAGGTCTTTGCCGCTGTGGTGGATGTGAGTGACGTGAGCGCCCGCCTGCACCAACTTGTCGAAACCGGCGACGTAGGCGTTCATATCCTGCGTTGAGTTCTCGTCGCCCGAGCCGAAGGATCGCGCGACGGTGTCGAACGCGACGCAGCTCACGCCGTTCAAGTGGTGACCGATGGCATCGATCAGCTTGTCGACATTCGCGGGGATCATCAGGTTCACCGGCTGGGGCAAGATCAGGAATTGATCGGTGTCCCTGCCCCCGGCGCGTGCTTCCTGCCATGGCCTAATGCGCTTGAAGAAGCCCCCGCGGCCTTCAGCGCAGACATAGAGCACTTTGCCCTGCTTCACCTCGAAACCGTGCCACGGCACGCCGTAGGCGATGGAGAGGTACATATCCAACGCCAGGAATGATTTGAACCGGCCCGGCGGCGCGAAGATCATGCTAGCGCCGTCCGTATAGAGGTAGTCTTTGATGCGAAACTCGCGCGCCGGCAGCTTCGAAAGCTGACTGATCGTGAGAAACGGACTGCCGGCGTCGTCGCCTTCGAACGGCATTTCATTCTCGCGCGGCTTCGCGCCGTAGCCTTTGCGCTCAGCCCCCTCGACCATCACCCGCAATTCGCTGCGGGTCCGCATCTCGTGATAGCCGGGCATCGTTACACGAGGCGCGAGCAGATCGATCACGACGGCCGGCGGCGTGCCGCGGCCGATTAAATGCGACGTAGCCAGCACCATGCTTTCGTGCCAATGGCCGGGCGCGCGCGCCTTCTGGATTAACGCCTCGATGCTGTGCGCGGCCTTGTCCGAGTTGAAATCGAAACTCGGCTCAGCGCTATCAGCGTTGCCTTCTGGCTTCTTCAGAGCTTTTGCGAGCAGCCATGGCGGCATGTCCCCGACCGCGGTCTCGTCGGGGTGGTAGTCGACATTCCACTCGTATGTGCGTCCTGAAATGTGAACGCTACCCGGCGCTAGGATATATCCGCCGACGCCGCGCACATCGATGCCCGGGCCGATGCTGCCGGAGCTGTTGCGGATTTTCTCGCCCTCGGGCTGGCGAAAAAAGATGTGCTCACCGCCCCCGCCGGTGAGCGAGCGCCACGTTCGCGGCAGCGGCCCGTACTCAGCTTCAAGCGCTTTCAGCGTCTCGTCGCCGCCGTGGCGCGGGTCGACGTCGAGGGCGACGATATTGTCAGTGCATGCGCCTATGTTCGCCGCATGCGCATCGCGCCAGATGCGCTCGACCTCTTTCGCATCTGTGACGGCGCTGTTGCGGCCGTTCTTGGCAAGCCTTCCGAACGGATGCTTCGCAGCATTTTCGCACACGCGGTTGCCGCATGAGCAGCCGCGCGCGGTTCGCCAGTGACAGGGAAACACCGCAAATCCAAGCGACGCCATGTGTTGCGCGCGTTCGAGCCGGTTGACGTCGACGGGCCGATCAGCAGCGTCGTCGGGATCCGAGGCGCTCGCGTCGGAAAAATCATAAGCGACGCTCATGCCGCACCTCGCCCCGCGACAAAGGCGCGCCGCTTGCGGCAGCGTTTGCATCCGCATCCCTCCAGGCGCGAGCAGCGATGCTTCTCGCACGTCCTTATCGCGTAGCGCGGCAGTTTTTTTCCGCTCGTCTGCACGAACAGGGTCTCGCAAACGGCGCACGCTGAGCGCCAAGTGCGGATCACTGTCATGCGCCCGTTCGCGCGCTCGTACGGCGCTTCGCCGATGCACTCGTATTCGTGAGAGCGGCCCGCGGCGATCTGCACTACTTTAGGAGGACGTTGCCGGCATGGAGTGGTTTGGCTATTTGGACTTTGCGAAGCATTTGATGAAAGTCCTAACGCCGCCCGCGTCGCCAGCGCGGGCGGTTTCTCTTTGTGTTCCATGGGATCACGCCGCGTCGGAAGCGTTGGCAGCGGCGGATTTGAAACGCGGCAGCGAAGCGGCCCAGGCTTCAGCGCTTTCGACCGGGATGAGCGTCTTCGGGCCTGCCTTCACTGCCTGGATGTCGTTGGCGGCGATCAGCGAGTAGAGCTTGGTTTTCTTCACGCCAAAGGCGGCGCAAAACTCAGTGGTCGTGTAAAAGCGCTTCATGGCGATCCTCTCATTTGGCGCGGTCTGTGACGTGCGCGAACGGAGGCGTAGGGGCGGCCCCTGAATAGGCCGGGAACCGCAGACGATTTCTTGATTTTCCTTCGCTTTTTCCGCGCTGAGAGCTGAGCTAGGCGGCGCGCCGGATGGGGCGTGGCGCAGCGGGCGAACTGGGAAGTTCTCGGTTTCCAGAAAGCGCTTCAGCGAGTGAAAAAGGTCGGGCGGCCGGCGTCAGGCCACCGCCCCGGCTGTCGACTTCTTGGTTGACACGAAATTGCAGTGCGTCGGGCCAAGGCCAGCTTGCCGGCGGCCGATAATCTCACGGTTATCACAATCGTCAGCGCGGGTTCTTCTTTGCCGCCAACTCGCGCAACGCAATGCGAGTGATCGCCGGCAGCGTGAGATCCGGAAAGCGCGCTTGCAGCTCGTCGACGAGAGCGAGGTCGGCTTTCGACTTCATTCGCATATTCCACTGCTTCCATTGCGACCGCTCGCGCGCTTCATAATCAGCCTGCGCTGCTATCAGCGCTTCCGAGCGCTTAGATTTCTTCGCCTTTGCCATTAAATCGCATCTAGCAAAGTCTAGCCCTATAGACAAGCAGTAGGGCTAGCCCTATATTCGCATTTGCGTCGGGTCGCTGACGCAGCTCTTTCTCAAACAAAGCGGTTCGAAGCCGGGCGTTCGCCCGCCCGGCTTCACGCGACCGAAACCGCGCACTCAGGAGCAACCCTGAATGACCAAATCCTACACCAACACCCCGCCTCAATGGCAAAGCCAAACGCTGCTCGTCGGCGCGCTGCTCGCGCTCGGCGCGGCCGAGCTGGGCGCAGTCGCCTACGCCTACCAGTCGGCGAGCCGTTCGCAGATCCTCGAACTCGGCGGCTTCGGCGTCCCGACGGACGTCGTTCTCAAAACAGCGATGAGCGTCGCGGCCGGCCTTTGCGTGGCGCTCGGCCCGGCGGTCGCGGCGCACCTCTGGCGCTCCGGCCGCAAAGGTCAGCGCCGGCAAGCGCTGCTCGCCATCGCCGCGGCGCTCGTCGGGCTTTGCGTGTCGACCTCGAACTTGTCCGGTTACTTCGCCTGGACACGAGGTCAGCGTGAAATCGAAACGGTGACGTCAAACCCGCTCTACGCGGTGGCGGTCGCCAACGCCGAGCGCGTCGCGCGCGGTGAGATCAGCTACCTCACTGGCGCTGATCGGCGGCTGCTATCCGAGGGCCAAGCCCTCAGCGCAGCCGCACGCGACGGTGGCGACGTCGGCCGCGCGCTCTTTGTGCTGATCCTGATCAGCGCCATGGGCTCGGCCTATCGCCTCCCGGCGAAGCCGAAGGCAGCGAAGCGCACGCGTCGCCGCCGCAACGACACGAGCGAGATCGACGGCGCGCGCGCGAAGCGCGTGAGGTAATCCACTCTCAAAGCGCCACTGGGCTCACGCTCGGCGGCGCTTTCTGTTTTGGGGCTTACTTCTTCTTCGGCTTACCGAAAGCCATCGCGCGCACGCGCGCGGTTCGGCGTGGATCTGGCGTGTAATCGCCAATCCAATCCTCAGGCAAACGTTTGGTGCCCTTGGCGTTTTGCGCCGACTTAGAAGGCTGTTTGACCGGAGGGCGTTGACGCATCGAATTTTATATACGCTGCGAGCGCATAGATTTCAAATCACCGAGCGATGTGTTACAAGTCGCGCATGTTCATGCTGATCGTCGTTGCATGGTTTTATGCCGTCGAAGCGCCGCCCTCTGACGAGCCGCCGCCGCAAACCAGCTACACGTTCGCGGCATATAGTTCCCTAGCCGAGTGCAAGGAGGCGCTCGCGCAGCGAGAGTGGATGCTGACGGAGTGGTCGGACTGGCCAAACGTCGCCAGCTCCGACCTCATCGTTCCTTTCGAGGCGCGCTGCGAAGAAGCGGCCCGCGTCGCATAGTTCACCGGCGCGCTGATGACGTCGCCACGATGGCCCGCATCTCCCCTGGATCGACGCCATTGCGCCGGCCATGCTCGATGAGATCCTCAGTCTGCATACGATAGACGCTGGCGATGGTCGCATTCTCGCCGAATTGCCGAGGGTTTTGTTGGATCACTAGCTCAGCAAAGCCTGCATTGCCGGCGCGCGCGTAGTAGGAGCGAATAGCCTGACGCGCGTTCATCGAGCCGCGGCCGTCCCGCACTTGCCGGATCCACCAGCCGCCCGCTTCGCCTCCCAGGAAGTGCCCCATGTAAACTTCCGCGACTTGGATCGGGCCGCCCACTCGCCGCGCAATGGTCTCGGCTTCGCGATTGAACAGATGCGCGCCCATCAGCGCCGACCATTGCGGATTGAAACGCATTCGCAAGAGCTGTTCGAGCAGCCGCGCATCGCGAACCGTATAACTGCCATCCTCCTTGCGCTCGATCTGCGAAATGACGTCGCGCGGCAGACCGTAATCCGCCCCATGATCGCGCAGCATCGCCAACCATGTATTGGGCATGAACTGCATCAAGCCCGACGCGCCGGAACGCGGATTGACCGCATTCGCGTCGTCGAGGCCCTCTTGCCGCGCCAGCGCGCGCAAATACCCGCGCGGCGCTCCAGTCACGCGCGCTGCGATATCGAACGGATCGCGCTGCACAAACGCAACATCGCGCGCGCCAGCCACGGCGGCCGTCCCCGCGATGTTCGGATTGATTACTGGATCGCCAAACGCGCCGCCCGCCTCACGCTGTACGGTCATGCGGTCGCGGTCGCGCGGATCAATTCGCGGATCGAGCGGCGGACGCAGAGGATTTGTCGGCGGCGCAGTGCCGCGCCTCTCCTCCGGCATGCGCCTGACGGCTTCGTTCGCAGTCATTTGCGATAGCGTGCGCGATCCGCCGGTAGGGTCGACGTTCCGCCATACCGGATGCTCGCGATAGAATTGCCGATCACGCCATTCCTGCTGCCCGCGCTCGCTCGACATGTGCTCGGCCGACGGCACGCCACGATCCTCGAAATAACGCTCCAGCGCTTGGCTGCCGCGGCTGCGCCGATGATAATTGGCAAAGTCCTCACCGGGGCGCGGCAGATCCGGATTGCGGCGCTCGCGTTCGGCGCGGCGTCGCCGCTGCTCTTGCGTCCGCTCATCGCCTCGAATGCGCATAATTTCGGTCATGCCGGGCAGTTTCGCGCACCGCCCGGCAGCGTCAGTGAATGCCCTAATTAAGCGGCGCGTAGCCTTCGGGATGCAGCGCGTCGTTCGCGTCGGCTAAAGCGAGGGCCGCGCGCTCGCAAAGTTCGGCAAGCGCTTTAAGGTGCGCGCTCGCATCGACGAGATCCTCGCACAGAGTATCGGTCTCCGCTTCGCCCAGGTCCGCAGCCGCCGCCTGAGCACGGCCGGGCTGCATAGAGACGCTCGCCAGCCGCACCAGCGGAAGCCATCGCTCGGCCCACGCTTCGTTCGTCAAATCGAACACCGCGATATCGGTCATGCGTTTGCTCCCTTCGATAACCAAACGACGGTGCGATCAATGCGGGGGGTGGTGCAAGGGGGAAGTCTCCCCCATTTTCGTCCTTGCCTTCAAGCTCACGACAGCGCCCGACGCGGGCGGCGTTTCGAGATAGCGCGCCCACGCACTCATCAGCTTTGCGCGTTTATCGAGCGCGTCACCGCGTCGATAGGCACGCTCCGTCGCATCGCCGACGGCGTGTGCGAGCGCGGCTTCGGCGACTTCACGCGGGAACGCGGTACGCTCGGCAGCCCAATCGCGAAAGGTGCTGCGGAAGCCGTGCACAGTGACGTTCGCGCGATCCATGCGTTTCAGAAGCGTCAGCATCGCCATGTTCGAAAGCGGCCCGTTCGGGCCGGCGAACACAAGCCCTTTAGCCTTCGGCCCCAGCTCGCGCAGGAGCCCCAGCGCGCGCTTAGAGAGCGGAACACGGTGCTCGCGGCCTGCCTTCATGCGCTCGCCCGGTACGGTCCACAGACCCGCTTCTAGATCGATCTCGCGCCAGTCCGCTCCGAGCACTTCGCTCGTGCGCGCGGCGGTCAGAATTGCGAAAGCAAGCGCCTTAGCGGCGACGCCTTCGCGACTATTCAGCTCGATCCAGAAGGCAGGCGCTTCGGTGAAGGGCAAAGCCGCGTGATTGCCCTTCGAGCGCGCGTCACGCTTCGGAAGAGCGTGTTGCAGGTTGCCTTGCCAGCGCGCGGGGTTCTCCCCTTCGCGAAGGCCGCGGGCCTTCGCCCAATCTAAGATCTTCTCGATGCGCTGACGAACACGCGAAGCCGTTTCTGGCTTCGTGGTCCAGATTGGCTCTAGGGCTTTGATGACTAGCGGCACGTTGATCGCCGAAACGGGCAGCGAGCCGAACGCCGGGTAAGCATAATCGGTGAGCGTCGCCGACCATTGCGCAACGTGCTTAGCGTTGCGCCAAAGATGCGCGTGCTGTCGAATGTAATCCTCGGCCGCCCGCTTGAACGTGATGCTCTTGGCCGCAGCGATCCGGGTTTCGGCTTTGGCAGCTTGGCGCGCCGCGAGCGGATCTCGGTCGGCCTTAGCTTCTGCTCGCAATGCAACCGACTTAACGCGCGCGTCGGCGAGCGAAAGCAGCTCGTAAGTCCCGAGCCCCATATCGCGTACGCGGCCATCGGGTAGCCGGAGCCGCACGAACCACGAGCGCCTGACGTCGCCGGCCTCGCCGCGCGTCACTTGCAAAAAGAGCCCCGCGCCATCGGCGTAGCGCTTCGGTGTCGTGAGAGTTTTGATCTTCGCGTCGGTGAGTTTGTGTGCAGCTATGGCGACCTCCTCCGTTAAACGCCGAGGGAGTTCGAATGCCGCTTCGTACTCGTCTCCACGTCCTATACACGAAAATAGGAGCGGTCGGGCGCGAACGTCAACGCCCATCAACGAACCGAGATCAATGTAGGATACCCTACATTTTCAAGCATTTCTGAGCTTCGGAGAGGACGCTGGCGAACGTGAGCAAACAGGGCCGTTGGCGGAGAGGGAGGGATTCGAACCCTCGGTGGGCTTGCACCCACTCCGGTTTTCGAGACCGGCCTATTCAGCCACTCTAGCACCTCTCCGGAGCGTCCCCTGTTTTGGGGAGGGCGGGGGTTTAGTGCAAGCGGTGGGCCGGGGCAATTCCGCGGCAATCGGCAATCGGCAGTCGAAACGAGGTGCTGGCGCACCCGATCTTCCGCCCACTCCGCCAGCCGGCAGCGGATCACGGCGCCGGTAAACCGCTCACCCCCGATTGCCGACTGCCGATTGCCGACTGCCGATTGCCGACTGCCGCATTGACGGCCCGCCCCGCCTGCCTCTATATCCCCGCTTCCCGCCCGGGCGAGCCGTCGTCCGGGCGCACTGATTTTTGGCGGTTGACGATGTTCGCGGTAATCAAAACGGGCGGCAAGCAGTACCGGGTGGCCAAGGACGACGTGATCGTGGTCGAAAAGCTGGACGGCAAGGCCGGCGGCAAGGTCACGTTCAAGGACGTGCTGATGACCGGCGACGGCAAGGCCGTGAAGCTCGGCAAGGACCTTGCCGGCGTCACCGTCACCGGCAAGCTGATCGACACCAAGAAGGGCGAGAAGGTCACTGTGTTCAAGAAGCGCCGGCGCAACACCTATCGGCGCAAGCTGGGGCACCGCCAAACGGAAAGCCACGTGCAGATCACGGCGATCGGCGCTGGCAAAGAGAAGAGCGAAGGTTAAGAGGGCGTCATGGCGCACAAGAAAGCAGGCGGTTCTTCGCGCAACGGGCGCGACAGTCCGGGCCAGCGCCTGGGCGTGAAGCGCTTCGGCGGCCAATCCGTCAATGGCGGCGAGATTCTCGTGCGCCAGCGCGGCACCAAATTCCATCCGGGCTCCAACGTCGGCCTCGGCCGCGACCACACGCTCTTTGCCCTGTGTCACGGGCAAGTCGTGTTCGCGACCAAGCGCGACGGCCGCACCTACGTGTCGATTACCCCGATGCCGGTGGCGGCAGAATAGAGCGAGACCGAACTGTCACCGGATCGCTCTAACAACAGGGCGATCCGGATCCCGAAAAAGCGTGGGGCGCCCGGATCAAAGGCGCCCCTTTTTCTTTGCCCCGCGCGTTCAGCCGAGCCAGGAGGCTCCACATGCGGGACGAGATCAAGACCAAGCGTTTGAGACTGCGCCAGCTGCGCATGAGCGATGCAACGCGCGTCGCGCGCTTCTGCGGCGATCCTCAGGTCGGCCGCAATCTGGCGATGACCCCGCTGCCGTATCTCGAAACCGCCGCCGAAGGCTGGATCATGACGCTCGCAGCGCGGCGCCCGCTTCGGCGCGACTTCGTCTACGGGGTCGATCTCGCCGGCGAAGGGCTGATTGGCTGCATCGGCGCGCATCAGGTGTCAGGTGTCAGACGCCAGCTGTCAGAAAGAGTGGCGCTTGCTGACACCCGACACCTGACATCTGACACCTGTTATGAGGTCGGCTATTGGTTCGGCCGCCCATACTGGGGGAAGGGGTTCGCTACCGAGGCGCTGCAGGCGTTGATGCGAGACGCGCAGGCGCTAAGCGCGCTCGAAGCCGGCCACTTCGTCGACAATCCAGCCTCGGGCCGCGTACTGAGCAAAAGCGGCTTTGCCTATACCGGCGAGACCAGGCCGCTCTTCTCGATGGCGCGCGGACAATGCGCGCCATGCAAGCGCATGCGCTTTGCACCGGCGCTTGAGCGGAGCGCCTCGGTGAGCGAGGCTGTCGCCCTCTGAAGCACAAGAGGTCCGTTCATGGTCGATCGCGTTGCGCCGCTGACGCCGGATTTGTGGCCCGCCTTCGAGCGCTTGTTCGGCAAGAGCGGCGCGTGCTCGGGATGCTGGTGCACTCACTGGCGCGTGCCGCGCGCCGATTATGTCGCGATGCGCGGCGCCAAGGCGAAAGCGTTTATCAAGCGCCGCATCATGAAGGGCCCGCCGCCGGGCGTGCTGGCCTTCATCGGCGATGAAGCCGTCGGCTGGTTGCAGATCGGCCCGCGCGCCGACACGCCGCAATGGAATTCGCCCCGGCGTGCGACGGCGCCGTTGAAGGAAGCAGACGCCGAAGACGAGCGCGTCTGGGGCGCCACCTGCTTCTTCATCAAGCCGTCCGCGCGCGGAAAGGGCGTCATGGACGCGCTGCTCAAAGGCGGTCTGGTGTTTGCCAAAGCCAACGGCGCGCGCGTCGTTGAGGCTTGTCCCATCGATGGCCGAACCAACAATGTTGACGCCTATGTCGGGCTCATGCCCGTGTTCGAGCGCGCCAAGTTCAAGGAAGTCACGCGCCGCAAGGACAACCGGCCGCTGAGCGGCGCGCGCTCAGATCGTCTCGCGCCTGAACAGAGGTCAGCGCGTTATGCCGACTCGGAGTTGCTCTCGCACCCATACCAATTGTTGTTGGAGCACCTGCATGAGGCCGTCCCATTGGTCGGCCTGCACCAGGTAGAACATGACATACGCCAACAGGAACAGATAAGGCATCGCGCGTTCCAGGGTGAACGCGCGCATCGCCTTCGATCCGCCCATCGCCTCGTATTCTTCGAGCAGCGGCGTCTTGCCGATATCCTGCTCGTAACGCGTAATGATCTTGTACTTCGCCTTGAGCGCACGGTTGTAATAGGCGTTGCTGGTCCGCCAGATGAGGCACGTCAGCGCCAGCGCGACCGCCCCCCAGCCGAACAAGGTCGGATTGAGCCCGCTTTCCTCGCGCGCAATGAGGCCGAGCCCGCCGAGCCCCGCTAGGTTGAGCGTCAGGAAGATGTTGGACAGTTCGCGCCGTGCGCGCCGCGCCTCGCGCGCTTCTTCAACGAGCAGCCGATAGATCTCGAACGTGTGGTCGGCCATGGCGTCCCCCGAATTCCCACCAAAGGCCCCTTCCATCCCCCGCTGTTTCTAGCCGCCAACAGCCGCCGCTGTCCCGCGCCGGCCTTGGAAAAACCGTGGATTCTGTCTTGTTGCGCGTGCTGGGGGGCGAGTAGGGGTGCTTCCGGCTCCGCCCTCAGCGCGGGCCGGCGGTACCCTAGCCACGCTCACATTAGCGCTTGGGAATCGCGGCCCAGTAGTCGAAGTCGAGCACGACAGCAGGATCGTACTCGCCGGCTTCGGTCTTCAGTGGGAAGTCGGCGCAGGCGCGGTTCTTCATCGCGACGAGCCGCAGCCGCAGCGCGCCGGCGGGACCCAAGTCTTCCTTCGCCAGCACCTCGGACCAAGCGTAGAGCGTGTCGCCGGCGAAGAGCGGGTTCACATGCCGGCCGCCATTGATCGCCAGCATGTAGGCGGCGTTGGCGAGGCCGTTGAAGGCGAGCGCGCGGGCGAGCGAAATGGCGACGCCGCCATAGATGAGACGCTTGCCGAAGCGGGAGTTCTTCTGCACGAGCGCGTCGAAGTGGACTTTCGCGGTGTTCTGGTAGAGCCGCGTGGCGAGCTGATGCTCGGCCTCTTCGATCGTCACGCCGTCGACATGGTCGATCTTCTCGCCCACCTCGTAGTGCTCGAATGCATGCGGCGACCCGGCGAGCGCGAAATCGTAATTGGTGAAGTCGAGACCGGGCGGCAGCAGCAGTTCGGATGCAGTGACTGCTTGTGCCGGTGTTTTCGCCGGCGCGTCCTTCACGTCCGCGTTCGCATCGCGCTTGTTCACCATCACCCAGCGCACGTAGGAGAGCACGGGCGCGCCATCCTGGTTGAAGCCTTCCGTGCGCACGGTGACGACGCCGGTCTTGCCATTGGAGTTCTGCTTAACGCCGAGCACTTCGGAAACGGCGTTCAGCGTGTCGCCGGCATAGACGGGCGCTAGGAAGCGTCCCTCCGCGTAGCCGAGATTGGCGACGGCGTTGAGCGAGATGTCCGGCACGCTCTTGCCGAAGACGATATGAAACACGAGCAGCGGATCGATCGGCGCGGACGGCAGCCCGCAATCCTGCGCGAAGCTGTCGGCGGAGAACAGCGCGTAGCGCGACCCGGTCAGCGCGATGTTGAGCGCGACGTCGCCCTCGGTGATCGTGCGCGGCGTGGCATGCGCGATGGCTTGGCCAGGCGCGAAGTCTTCAAGGAAGTTGCCGGGGTTCGATTTGCTCATGCCGGCTCTGTTTCCGACAGTGCGGCGGCGGCTTCAACCTCTTCCGGTTCGAGCCAGCCGGAATAATGCGTGAGCCGGCCGATCAGCGGCAGCGCGATCGGCACGTCGAAGCGGAAGCGGCCCTCGGCATCCACGCTTTCCGTTGCGGTCGAGCGGGGCGCGAGGAAAGTGGGAAGCGGGATCGGGCCGATGCGCCAGCCGATGATCGTCATCGACAGGACGCCGGTGTCCACGTCGACGTTCATGTCGAAATCGAACGGCCCGAAGCTTTCGTGCACGACGCCCGGCCTTGGGGCGCGCAACCGACTTTCCATGCGGCGTGGTCCGAACTCGCGCGTCCAGACTTCTTTATCAAGGGCGAGCCGTTTAGTGACGCGCACCGGAATGTTGCTGGCGCCGGCCGGCATTCCGAACAGGCGCGCAAAAAACGCGGCCAAAGGCGATGTTGCACCCTGTATAGTCGCAACGCCGCGCAACCGCGTCACCGGTCCGCTGCGATGGGCGGCCCGCACGGTTGCGGATGCAGCTTCGAACCGTTCGCCGAGGGCGATCTCGAACGGCGACTTCAGCGGCCTCAGCTCGGTGTGCGTGGTGAAGCCATGGCGCGCGAATTCGCGCTCGAATTCCTCCAGCCAGAGCAGCCCGACGCACGCACGCGCGCCGGGCGGCGGCGCATCGCCGGCGACGATGCGGCGCGCCAGGAGCAGCGCGGCGAACGTCGGCGTATATGGCCCCAGGCCATTCGGCGCGAGCATGCTCCAGCGCGCCTGCACGGGACGATCGTCGGCGTCGCGTCCGAGCGCTTCGACAATCATGCCGCCGCGGTCGCTGCCGAAATCGAGCAGCGTGTCGCCGGCGAGACGCAACGCCTCGGCCCAGCGTTCTGGGTTCCGGACAAGACCCCAGCGCCTCAACGCGCCGATCGCTTCCATGCCGCGATGCATCGGCGGCAGTTCGAGGCCGGCCATGAATACCGCTGCGTCACGCGGCGCATAGCGCGCCGGAATCAAGTCGAGGTCGGGGGTGTCCGCCAGCGCGAACCTGCGCCGGCCCAGCTCCGGTAGGTCGATCACGCCGCAATCGGACCAGCCGCTGCGCGCGCGCCAGGCGCCCTGCTCGAACACGCGCACCGGCGCGCCCGTCCAGGACAGGATCGCCTTCATCACGCTGGCGCCGCGCTCCATCTTGTTTCCGGGCGCAATGCCGGCGCGCACGCTGTCGAGGCGCCGCCAACCGGAGCGAAGCCGATCGAGCACAGCGTGCGTCAGTGCGGGCGTCGAGCTTGCGCCGGTGATCGCCGCAACGCCGCGCTCGCGTGCAAGCGCATCGAGCGAAGGGAAGGCGGCGACGAAATCGCGGGCGTCCGCGAGATCGAGATAGTGCGCGCCCGCCTCGATCGCGGCGCGCGCGAAGCCTAAGTCCGCGCCCTGAAACGGCCCCGCAGCGTCGATGACGAGATGAGCGCCGGTCGAGCGGATGTCTTCTGCGCTCGCTGCGGCCCGATCCATCATGACGGCTTCGGCGATACCGAGCGACTCGGCCGCCTGCTCAAGCCGTTCTGGGGTGCGACCGGCGATGATGATGGTTGCGTTCGTCGTGGCGTTGAGACCCTCCGCCAGCCGCCGTCCGAAGACGCCGGCACCCCCGACGACGAGCACCCTCACGCGCCAAGCTCTCGTGTTCGGTCGATGACGCGTGAGCGGAGGTCAGGGTCAGGCGCCAGGCAGGCCTCGCGCCTTCCGAACCAGCGATAACGGTTACGGGCGATCACGTCGTACGCCGCGTTGCGCACAACACGCGGGGCGATGCGCGCCATGAGCGCGCCCCGCCAGCCTGGAATCGTGCGCGCAAGCACGAGTGACGCATCCGATTTGAAATAAGCCATGGCATCGAGCACGACGGCGTAGGTTTCCGGTTCGTCGGCGTTGATGTGAAAGCGGCGCGCCAGTTCGCGGCCGGCCTCGGACTGAATGGCGACCAGGCGATAGCGCCGCTCTGTGTCACGCTCGCCAATTGCATGCGCCATGCGCGAGCAAAGCACGCAATCCCCGTCCAAAAGGATCAGGTCCGGCGACCCAGGCGCGGGGATCGGCGCCCATCTCACCTCTCCAAAATAGGCGAGCTTCAGGGTTCGTTCGATGAGACACAGCGTCCTTTGGCTAACTCGGCGCCTTGATCGCCTCCGCCACCGCCACCACGCGCTTGGCTTCCTCCAGATGCAACAGCTCGGTCATGCGGCCGTCGACCTTGATCACGCCTTTGCCGGCGTTCTCGGGCAGCGCGAAGGCGGCGATGATGGCGCGGGCGCAGGCCACTTCTTCTTCCGAGGGCGCGAAGATGGTGTTGCAGGCGTCGATCTGGCTGGGGTGAATCAGGGTCTTGCCGTCGAAGCCGAACTCCAGGCCCTGGCGGCATTCGGCTTCGAAACCGGCCGCGTCGGCAATGTCGTTGTAGACGCCGTCGATGGCCGAGATGCCCGCCCCGCGCGCGGCGGTGACGGTCAGCGAAAGGGCGGTGTGGAAAGCGGCCCGGCCGAATGAGGAACGCGCGCGCGTTTCCTTCGCGAGGTCATTGAGGCCAAGCACGAAGGCGGAAAGCCGCGTTCCTTTGGCGGCCGCCGCGATCTCGGCCAGATTGAAGACGGCGCGCGGGGTTTCGATCATGACCCAAAGTCCGCACTCTCGCGGAAACAGACACTCGCTCAGCGCGTCGTCGAGTTCGGAAACGTCCGTGCCGCTTTCGACCTTCGGCGCAAGAATGCCGTCCGCCCCCGCGGCGCAAGCGGCGGCGATGTCATCCCTGCCCCACGGCGTCGACAAGGCGTTGACGCGGACGATCACCTCGCGCCGGCCGTAGCCCTTCGCTTTCACCGCGGCCGCGACCTGAGCGCGGGCCTCCGCCTTTGCTTCGGGCGCGACGGAATCTTCGAGGTCCAGCAGCAGCACGTCGGCCGCAAGCGTCTTCGCCTTTTCCAGCGCCTTGGCGTTGGCGCCGGGCATATAGAGACAGGAGCGGCGCGGACGGGCGGTGATCATCTCTTGCTCGGCGGAGGGTGAAAGGCGACCATTGCGCCGCCCATGAGCGACGTTCTTAGCCGCGCCCCGACGATCCTGTCGATCCAAAGCCAGGTGGTCGGCGCACGCGTCGGCAATTCCGTTGCGGCATTCGCGATGGAACGGCTGGGCGTGCGCGTGCTGGCGCTGCCCACCACCATCCTCGGGCGCCGCCCGGATCGCGGCGCACCCGGCGGCGGTCCGCTCCCGGCGGCGAGGCTGAAGGCGCTGATCGACGGGCTCGGCGCCGACGATCTGCTGGGCGAGATCGATGCTGTCCTGACCGGCTACCTTGGCGCCGCCGAGCAGGTTCCAGTGCTTCTCGATGCGATCGAGCGTGTAAAGGCGGCTAACCCGAAAGCGATCTTTGCCTGCGATCCGGTGGTCGGCGACGACGGGCGCCTGTTCGTCAGCGATGCGCTGGCGGACGCGGTGCTCAATGGACTTGCGCCCCGCGCGGACTGGCTTTTGCCGAACGCGTACGAGCTTGGGCTGCTGGCCGGACGTACTATAGACAGCCCAACGGCGGCGCGCGATGCGGCGCGGCGGCTCGATAAGCCGGTGCTGGTCTCTTCGATCCGCACGGCGACGGGCTTGGGCAATCTCTACGTCGCGCCCGGCAGCGAATGGTTCTGCGAAACGCCGCGCTTGCCGCGCGCGCCGAAGGGCGCGGGCGATCTCCTTTCCGCGCTCTATGTTGCGCGGCGCATTCGGGGCGATGCGTTGGCGCTGGCGCTCGAAGGCGCGACGGGGGCCGTGTACGATGTGATCGTGCGCTCCATCGCCGCCGACAGCGAAGACCTGCTCCTGCCCGAAGCGCAGGACGTGCTCGTCGATCCCATAACCTGGCCGCGCGTGCGGCGCTTGGAGCTGGCCTGATCATGGCGGACGGATATGTCGCGCCCAGATTCGAGCGCGTGCGCGAAACGTTCGACGCTGGCTTGGCCGAAGAGCTGGGCGCGGCCTTTGCAGCCATTCGCGACGGCGAAGTTGTGGTCGACATCTGGGGCGGCTGGGCCGATCGCGCAGAGACGCGGCCGTGGACAAAAGGCACGATCGTGCCCGTGTACTCCACGACCAAGGGCGTCGCGGCGCTGATCCTGGCGATCGTGCAGGATCAAGGCTTGCTCGACTACGAGGCGGCGACGGCGTCGCTGTGGCCCGCGTTCGGCGCGCACGGCAAGGAGCGCGTCACGATCGCGCAAACGCTGGCGCACATGGCCGGCGTGCCCGGCTTTCTGGAGCCGATCGATCCCGATCTTTGGCTCGATCCGCCGGCGTGCGCCGAAGCCATTGCCGCGCTCGAACCGCTCTGGCCGCCCGGCAGCGCAAGCGGTTATCATCCGCTCACCTGGGGCTACATCGCCGGCGAGATCGTGCGGCGCGCGGCGGGACGCTCGCTCGGCACGATCCTGCGCGAGGATATTTGCCAACCGCTCGGCATCGATTTTCAAATCGGCACGCCGGAGAGCGAGCATGCCCGCGCGGCGGAGATGAAGAAACCTTCGCGCGCCGGCGAATTCGGCGAGATCACGCCGCCGCGCAAGGCGGCGTTCTTCACCAAATGGGCCGCACCCGTGCGCGGCTCGACGCAATGGCGCAAGGTCGAGATTCCCTCCGCGAATGGGCACGGACGGCGTTGGGCGTGGCGCGGCTTTACGAGGCTTACGCGACGAGCGGCCTGATCGGCGGCGTGCGCGTGCTTTCGCAGGAAGGCTTTGATGCGCTGACCAAGCGCCGCTGGAAGGGCGACGACCTGGTGCTGCCGTTCAATATTGATTGGCGCACCGGCGTTATTGGCAATTCGAACCGTATCTATGGTCCCAATCCCGAAGCGTTCGGCCATTCCGGCTCAGGCGGTTCGGTCGGCTTCGGCGATCCCGTGGCGGGCGTGTCAGCCGGATATGTGATGAACAAGCAGTCGCATCACATCATGGGCGATCCGCGCTCGCTTCGGCTGATCGACGCGCTGTACGAATGTCTGTGAACTCACTGTCCGGCGTCATTCCGAATGCGCGAAGCGCGATGCGGTATCCAGGACTGACTCCGACACCTGACGAGGGGCGGCCCTGGAGTCCGGCTTCGCCGCTGCACGGCGCCGCGGTATGACGATGGTGAAGCCGTCGCGAACGTTGTTCGAACTTGCGGCAATCGCCGTAGCGATCGCGATTCTTGCCGTGCTGCTGACGCGGCTATCGGGCGCCTCCGGCATGGTGCTCGCGAGTGGACAGCCCCTGTTCGGCGACTTCATCTCCTTCTGGAGCGCCGGGCGCGCCGCGCTCGATGGACACGTCGAGCAGATCCACGATCAGCGCCTCATCTTCTCCTATCATCAGCTCGCCGCTCCGGGCGTGCGCTATCTGGCCTGGTGGAATTCGCCGCCAACCTTTCTGCTCATCGTGACCCCCGTGGCGCTGCTGCCGTTTCCTGCGGCGGCCATCGTGTTCCTGATCGCGAGCGGCGCGCTTTATTTCATTGCCGCGCGCAAGCTCTTGCCGGACGCGCGCGCGCTCATTTTCGCCGCGACTCTGCCGGCGGCCGTGTTTCACCTCGGCTCAGTGCAAACAGGGCTGCTCGTCGCCGGCGTCTCCGGATTGGCGCTGCATTGGCTCGACCGGCGCCCGCTCGCCGCCGGCGCGCTGGTGAGCGTGCTGGCGATCAAGCCGCACTTGGCCGTGCTGTGGCCGCTGTTTCTCGCGATCTCCGGACGTTGGCGCGCCTTCGCCGCCGCGAGCGCCGCCACCCTCGCCTTCATTGGCGCAGCGGCGCTGGCCTTCGGCCCAGAGTCATTCCTGCGCTTCCTTCAAAACCTGCCGCTCCCGCAAACGATCGTCAGCAACCAGCTCTCCGCCACGCCGGCCTATGCGAGCCTCTACGCCAACCTCCTGTCCGCCGGAGCGCCGCAGCTCACAGCGATCGCGGTGCATGCCGCAAGCGCGCTGGCGGCTCTTGTGCTTGCCGCCTGGCTGTTTCGACGCGGCGAGCGCAACGTCGCCGGCGCGGCGCTGTGCGCGGCGACCCTGCTCGTCTTGCCTTATGTGTTCTTCTACGACTTCACGCTGCTCGCGGTCGGCGCCGCGCTACTCGGCGCGCCGCGCGATAGGTTCGAACTCGTCGCGCTGATCGCGGCGTGGAGCGCAGGACTCTCGCTGCCGCTCGGCTATCTCGCGCCCGTCCCGCTCTGCCCGCTCGCGGCGTGGCTCATTCTGCTTGTTGCGGCGCGACGCGCGCGCGCCGCAGCGTATCCCAGGAGAAGAACGCCAGGCCAGCCCAGATCAGCACGAAGCTGACGCCGCGCAGGAAGCTGAACGGCTCGCCGAACAAAATGCCGGTCATGAACTGCAGCGAAGGCGCAAGGAACTGCAGTAGGCCGAGCGTTACGAAACTGACGCGCCGCGCGCCGAACGCGAACGCCATCAGCGGGATCGCTGTTGCGGGACCGGCGAGCGCGAGCAGCAGCGCTTCGCCCCAGCCCGCGGTGAAGCCGAGCGGCGCATGTTGCGCGCTCCACCACAGAAGGCCGGCGGCCACGGGAGCAAGCGCCAACGTTTCGATCAGCATGCCAACGGCGGCCGGCACTGGCGCGCGTTTGCGGATGACGGCGTAGGTGGACCACGTGGCGCACAGCGCGAGCGCCATCCACGGCGGCGCGCCAAGCGCCCAGCCTTGCACGATCACGCCGATGAGCGCCAAGCTGAGCGCGATGACTTGCGGCGTGGTGATTCGCTCCTTGAAGAAGAGCACGCCCACCGCGACCGCGACAAGCGGCGCGAGGAAGTACGCGAGCGCCGATTCGATGACGCGCTCGCTCAGCACGAGATAAACGTAGAGACCCCAGTTCACGAAGATGAAAGCGGACGAGACGGTCAGCGTCAGCAGCATCTTGGGCGTCATCGCCGTGCGCAGCTCGCGCAAGCCCTGCCGAGCGCCGCCGCTCATGATGAAAATGGCGATCATCGCGGCGGGGATGCTCCAGAGGATGCGCTGCCCCAGCACTTCCGCCGGACCGGCGAACGCCACCAGCTTCAGGTAGAGCGGCAGAAAGCCCCAGATGACGTAGGCGCTCGCGGCGGCGAGAAAGCCGGCGCGGCGTTCCGCCTCTTGCGGCGAGACGGGGAGAGCGGCGTCGGTCATGCGCTGTTCAAATCTTGTCGGTGTCCGTTGTGGCGACAGCGCGATGACGATGTCTGGCGTGTCCCCTCACGCCGCTAGATAGGGACCGCGCAGCGCGAATACAGCCGCGCGCGCGACGAAGGACATACAAATTTTGTAACAACGGATGTCAGCTTGGATCACATCCAAAGGAGCGCGGGGTCTTCAGACCCGCAATTACCTTGCGCCGGATGCGCCAATGCGGGTCTGACAACACGCGCTGCTTTATTCAAGCCGCCGCCAAGCGCTTGAACAGGCCGCGGTTCAGCATCAGCTCGGCGATCTGCACAGCGTTGAGGGCCGCGCCTTTGCGCAGGTTGTCGCTGACTATCCACATCGAGAGGCCGTGTTCGACGGTCTTGTCGTTGCGGATGCGCGAGACGAAGGTGGCGAATTCGCCCACGCAATCGATCGGCGTCGCGTAGCCGGCGTCCTCGTGCTTGTCGATCACCATGATGCCCGGCGCCTCGCGCAGGATCTCGCGCGCTTCGTCGGCGTCGATCGGCTGTTCGAATTCCACGTTCACCGCCTCGGAATGGCCGACGAACACGGGCACGCGCACGCTGGTGGCCGTAAGTTTGATTTTGGGATCGAGGATTTTCTTCGTCTCGACTTCGATCTTCCATTCCTCGGTGGTGTAGCCGTCTTCCATGAAGTCGCCGCCGTGCGGGATCACGTTGAAGGCGATCTGCACGGGATACTCTTCCTTGACGATCTCGTCGGCGACGAAGAGCGCTCTGGTTTGATTCCAGAGTTCGTCCATCGCGGCCTTGCCCGTGCCGGAGACGGACTGATAGGTGGCCACGACCACGCGCTTGATCTTGGCGCGGTCGTGCAGCGGCTTGAGGGCGACGACGAGCTGCGCGGTCGAGCAGTTCGGATTGGCGACGATGTTGAGCTTGTCGTAGCCCAGCACGGCGTCAGGATTCACTTCCGGCACGACCAGCGGCACGCGCGGGTCCATGCGCCAGGCGCTGGAATTGTCGATCACGACTGCCCCGGTCGCGCCGATCTTCGGCGACCATTCCTTGGAGACGGCCCCGCCCGCGCTCATCAGCACGAGATCGATGCCGGAGAAATCGAAGGTCTCGAGGTCCTTGCACTTCAGCGTCTTGTCGCCGTAGCTCACATCAACGCCCACCGAGCGTCGCGAGGCGAGCGCGACAACCTCATCGGCGGGAAACAGCCGTTCCTCCAGGATGGTCATCATTTCCCGGCCCACGTTCCCCGTGGCCCCGACGACCGCTACGCGCAGACCCATGTCGAACTCCTTGCCGATTAGCTAGGCGGGTTCACAGGTTTTTCCAAGGCAGACCGCACGTCATCCCGCCATTCCCGCATTGCGCGAAGCGCAAGTCCGGGACCCGTAATCACCGCGGCGCGCAATGAGCTGAGGCGAGGAGGTTCTTTCTGTGACGCTGCGTTTATGGGGCGCGGGTTCGATACTCGCACCGCACCGCGAATGCGTATTGTAGTCAGATTTCGCCACCGATTGCCTATGACGCCCGCTGGGCCGTGATCCATGCGCGCATGCGCGTCTCCACCACATCCATCGGCAGCGCGCCGGCGCCTAGGAGGTGATCGTGAAAGGCGCGGATGTCAAAGCGATCGCCGAGCGCGGCTTCCGCTTCGGCGCGCAAACGCCGGAACGTCAGCTCGCCGACCTTGTAAGCGAGCGCCTGGCCCGGATTGGCGATGTAGCGGTTCACTTCGGCGGTAATATTGTGCGGAGAGAGCGCGGTGTTCTCCTCGAAGCAACGGCGCGCCTCTTCGTAGGACCAACCGTACCAATGGATGCCGGTGTCGGCCACCAGCCGACACGCGCGCCACATCTCGTAGGAAAGCTGGCCGAAGCGTTCGTAGGGCGTGGTGTAGAAGCCGATGTCGGAGCCGAGATACTCCGCATACAGGCCCCAGCCCTCGACGAAGGAGGTGAACCAGTCGGTGCGCCGGAAGTAGGGCGCCTCGGGCTGCTCTTGCATCAGCGAGAGCTGCGTATGGTGGCCGGGGGTCGCCTCGTGCAGCGTCAGCGCCGGCATCTCGTAGAGCGGCCGCTGACTGAGATCGTAGGTGTTGAGATAGTAGATGCCCGGCTGACCGAGGCTCATGCTGCCGAGATCGTAGCCCGCCGTCGGCGCCGTCGAGGCGATCTCTTCCGGCGTGCGGCGGACGGCGTAGGTGAGGCGCGGCAGCGTGCCGAACAGACGCGGCAGCGCCGCATCCGCGCGGCGCGTCAGCAGCGCGACATAGCGCTCCAGTTCGTCGGCGTCGCGCGCATAGAATTGCGGATCGGTGCGCAAGAATTGAACGAACTCCTGGAAGGAGCCATTGAAGCCGCTCTCCGCGATCGCCGCATCCATCAGCGCGCGGATGCGGCGCACCTCGGATTGACCGAGCGCGTGCACGTCCTCCGGCGTCATGCTCGTGGTCGTGAAGGAGCGCACGAGATACCGGTAATAGGCCTCTCCATTCGGCAGCGTGCGCACGCCGAGGCCGGGACGCGCCGCGGCCATGAGCTCCGTCTCCAAGAAGCGCAGCTGCGCCTGCTGCGCAGGCTTGATGTGCTCGCGCACGATGGCGAGGCCGCGCGCCCGATAGCCATCGCGCTCTGCCTGCGGAACGGTCGAAGGCAGCGTGTCGAACGGCAGCAGCAGCGGGCTCTCTTCGGCTGGACGCTCCGCGGTGATGCGCGCGACCGTGATCGCGCGCTCGATGATCTGGCGCGGCTGAGTCCAGCCGGTGGCGATGCCGCGGCGCTGGTTCTCGATACTCTGCTGCATCGCGCCGGCCATCTGGCCCATGCGCGCGAGCCAAGCTTCGGCGTCGGCGCGCGAGCGCAGCGGGGTGCTGCGCGCGAGGCCCTCGAAGCCGCCGCCGCCGCCGCCGAGCCGCGCGCGATCGAAGCTGATGCTCTCCAGATTGTCGTCGATGGTGCGAAGCAGCAGCGTGCGGTTGAGCGCCGCGCCCTCGGAGAGCTGGCGTTCGTTCACCGCCGCCACGCGCGGGCGCAATGCCGCCAGCGCCGCGCGCCGCGCCTCCACGCCCGCGGGCGAGAAATCCGGCAAGCGCGACAGCGCTGCATCGTCGCCCCATTGGCCCGATGTGATCGGATCGAAGCGCCGCTCGATCTGTTCGTGTTCGGTCAAGAGCTGAATGAGCGTGCGCTCGGCGCGGCTTTGCGCGGCCGCTGGCGCGGCGCTGAGACCGAGCGCGATCAGCGCGAAGGCAAGGATGCGAAGCATGGCGGTTCCCCCGTTTGCGCTAGGCTAACTTATCTCAGCCGCGCGGGTCCATGGCGCCGATGCGGCCCGGAAGCGCCGTTCGTCTCATTGCGCCGCGGTGTGCTTCATGAGTTAGGACGCGCGGCGACGCGTCGCGGCCACGGCGAGAGCGTTTGTCTGCTGGATTCCAATCCAACGCTGGACGCGCTGCTCGAGCACGTCCATCGGCAGCGGTCCGGCGCCCAGCACTACGTCATGGAATGTGCGCACGTCAAAGCGCTGGCCCAACGCCGCCTCAGCATCCCGACGCAGCCGAACGAACGTCAGCTCTCCGACTTTATAGCCGAGGGCCTGGCCCGGATCGGACACGTAGCGCTCCAGCTCCGTCGTGATGTTGTGTGGCGCGAGCGCGGTGTTTTCATCGAAGCAGCGCCGCGCCTGTTCGAGCGACCATCCGTACCAGTGGATGCCAGTGTCCGCCACCAGCCGGCACGCCCGCCACATCTCGTAAGACAACCGCCCGAACCGCTCGTACGGCGTGCGATAGACGCCCATCTCCTCACCCAGATACTCTGCGTAGAGGCCCCAGCCTTCCACATAGGCCGTCACGTTCGCCGTGCGGCGGAAGTAGGGGAGTTCGCCCAGCTCCTGCGTGAGCGCGATCTGCAGGTGATGCCCTGGCGCCGCTTCATGCAGAGTAAGCGCAGGCAATTCGTAGAGCGGGCGCTGATCGAGACGCGCGGTGTTGACCATGTAGGCGCCCGCTTGTCCGAGCGCGGCGCTGCCGGAGACGTATCGGCCCGTCGTGAATCGGTCCGCCACTTCGCTCGGCACGGGGCGCACGCCGTACGTCAGCCGCGGCAAAGCGCCGAACAGGCGCGGCAATTGATCCTCGGCGCGCTTGGCGATCTCCGCGGACTTTTCGAGCAGGTCTTCCGGCGACTGTGCATAGAATCGCGGATTCGTGCGCAGGAAGCGCAGGAATTGAGGAAATGAGCCGCTGAAGCCGGCCTCGCGGATCACGCTTTCCATTTCGGCGCGGATTCGCGTCACTTCCTGTTGGCCGAGCGCGTGGATCTCTTCCGGCGTCATCTCCGTCGTCGTGTGACGGCGCACGAGGAAACGGTAGTAGGCCTCCCCGCCGGGCGCGGAGCGGATCGACAGCTCAGCGCGTGCGGCGGGGATGTACTCCTGTTCGAGAAAACGCACGAGGGCGCGCTGCTGCGGCTGGATCCGGTCGCGCACGAGCGCGAGCGCCTCGGCCCGATAGCGCGCCTGCTCCGCGGCGGGAATAGAGGCCGGCATGTTCGCAAACGGCGCCAGCAGCGGGCTTTGCTCTGCCGGCGTGGCCGCTTGCCCCCGCGCGGTCTCCAGCACGCGCTCGGCAATCGCACGCGGCTGCGTCCAGCCGGTGCTGACGCCGCGCCGAGCGTTGGCGATGTTCGCACGATAATAGTCCGGCAGTGCCGCGAGCCGGGCCAGCCAGGCCTCAGCGTCGGCGCCCGTGCGGATCGGCGTGGCCTGCGCCAGCAAATCCGGCAGCGCGAAGAAACCTTTATGGGTGTTCAACGCCATCCGCGCTTCGTCATGCTCGATGCCGCCAAGCGCGTCCGAGACGACGTGCGTGAGGAAGGCGTGGTTGAGCGCTTCGTCTTCGCTCAGCCGAGACGCATCGATGCGCGCCAGCCGCTGCTGCAAGCGTTGAAGCTGCGCGCGGGCGCGCTCTTGGGCGCCAAAGCTGGCGTCCGGCAGCCGCCGAAGCGCCTCCTGGTCACCCTCAAAACCGGCGACCAGCGGATCGGCCGCACGGCTCCAGCGCTCGAAGTCCGAGATTGCATCGGCAAGCTCGGCCCGATCGTGATCCCGGGCGATGCCGGGCGCGGCGCCGGTCAGCCCAAGCAGCAGGAGCGCAAGCCCCAACATCACTCTGCGGAGCATTTACGACTCCCTAATCTGCGCCAGCATCGACCCGCACGTCGCGTCACATTGACTTGAGGCGCCCCGCGCCTAATGTCGCGCGCGCGAGATTCTGCACCTATATCAAGCACGAAGAGGCGCTCGATGGCCGGCGCACCCAGCCCGGAAACGCGACCCGTATCGCCGCATCTGTCTGTCTGGCGATGGCACGTCACGATGTTGAGCTCGATCCTGCACAGGGTCACCGGGATGGGCCTTTATGGTGCAGCGATTTTGTTTGCGGTTTGGTTGATGGCCGCCTCGACGGGGCCTGAGCTCTACGCTCCGGTGCAGACCTTTCTGATGTCGCCGTTGGGCGGGGCGATGCTCTACCTGATCGTCGCCGCGCTCGCTTATCACCTCGCCAATGGCGTCCGGCACTTGGTGTTCGATACCGGCTCTGGCCTTCAGCCCTCGGATGCAGACACCAGCGCCTGGTTCGCCATCCTGTTCGCCATCGCCGCCCCCATCGGCCTGTGGGCGCTCGTGACCTTCGGAGCCTGACGATGAGCGCGCCCGAACGCAGCATGCGCACGCCACTCGGCAGAGTGCGCCACACCGGCGCCGGTCATGCCGGCACCGGCCATTTCATCGCCACGCGCGTCACCTCGATCGCGCTGGCAGTCCTAGCGCCTTGGTTCGTCGTAACCGCCGCGCTCGACATCCGCGACGCCAGCTACCTCCGCTCGATCGATTATCTCTCCAATCCGGTCAACGCGGTCGGCGTCATCCTGCTCATCGCCGTCGGCTTCTACCATATGTCCATCGGCATGCAGGAAGTTATCCTCGACTACATCGGCCGTCCGTTCACCAAGATCGTCCTGCTCATCCTCAACGCTTTCGTACCGTTTGTGCTCGCCGTGGGCGCTATCTTCGCCGTGCTGCTTGTGAACTTCGGAGTCTGACCGCTTGGCCGCCTACACCTGGATCGATCACACGTTCGACGTCGTCGTTGTCGGCGCCGGCGGCTCAGGTCTGCGCGCCGCACTCGGCTGCGCGCAAGCCGGTCTCAAGACCGCGTGCATCACCAAGGTCTTTCCCACGCGCTCGCACACTGTCGCCGCGCAAGGCGGCATTTCCGCCGCGCTCGGCAACATGGGCGAGGACAAGTGGCAATGGCACATGTTCGACACCGTAAAGGGTTCGGACTGGCTGGGCGACCAGGACGCGATCGAGTACCTCACGCGCAACGCGCCCGCCGCCGTCTATGAGCTCGAGCACTGGGGCGTGCCGTTCTCGCGCACCGAGGAAGGCAAGATCTACCAGCGCGCCTTCGGCGGCATGACGCGCAACTACGGCGAGGCCCCCGTGCAGCGCACCTGCGCCGCGGCTGACCGCACTGGCCACGCCATGCTGCACACCATGTACGGCCAGTCGCTCCGCTACGACGTCGAGTTCTTCATCGAATACTTCGCGCTTGACCTCATCATGGACGATGACGGCGCGTGCCGGGGCGTGACGGCCTGGCGCCTCGACAACGGCACGCTGCACCGCTTCCGTGCGCAGACGGTCGTCATCGCCACCGGCGGCTACGGCCGCGCTTATCTCACCTGCACCGGCGCGCACACGCAGACCGGCGACGGCAACGCCATGGTGCTGCGCGCAGGACTGCCGCTGCAGGACATGGAATTCGTGCAATTCCACCCCACGGGCATTTTCGGCGCGGGTTGCCTCATCACCGAAGGCGCGCGCGGGGAGGGCGGCTATCTCACCAACTCAAACGGCGAGCGCTTCATGGAGCGCTACGCGCCGACGGTGAAGGATCTCGCGCCGCGCGACATGGTCTCACGCGCGATGACGATCGAGATCCGCGAGGGCCGCGGCGTGGGACCGAACAAGGACCACATCTACCTGCACCTCGATCACCTCGATCCGAAGCTGCTGCACGAGCGCCTGCCGGGCATTTCCGAAAGCGCGAAAATCTTCGCCGGCGTCGACGTCACGCGCCAACCGATCCCGGTGCTGCCGACGGTGCACTACAATATGGGCGGCATCCCCACGAACTATCACGGCGAAGTGCTCACCAAGCTCAACGGCAATCCCGACCACGTCGTGCCCGGCCTGATGGCTGTCGGCGAAGCGGCGTGCGTCAGCGTGCACGGCGCCAATCGCCTCGGCTCCAACTCCCTCATCGACCTCGTCGTGTTCGGCCGCGCCGTCGGTCTGCGCTGCGGCGAGATGCTGACCGCGAACGCCAGCCAGCCCTCGCTGCCGAACAACGCCGGCGAGGCGCACCTCGCGCGCTTCGACAAATTCCGCAACGCCAAGGGCGGGGCGCCCACCGCGCGCCTGCGCGAAAAGATGCAGCGCGCCATGCAGGACACCTGCGCCGTCTATCGCACCGGCGAAGTGCTGAAAGAGGGCGTGGACCGCATCGCCGGCGTCTGGGCCGAAGCGCGCGACATCGCCATTACTGACCGCTCGCTCATCTGGAACACCGATCTCGTCGAGACGCTCGAGTTCGACAACCTGATGGCCCAAGCCGTCGTCACTGTGAACGGCGCGCTGAATCGCACCGAATCCCGCGGCGCCCACGCCCGCGAAGACTTCCCCGACCGCGACGACGAAAACTGGATGAAGCACACCCTGGCGTGGCTCGACACGACCACGGGCCAAACGCGCATCGACTATCGCCCCGTCCATTCCAACACCATGACCAACGAAGTCGAACCCATCCCGCCGAAGAAGCGCGTTTATTAGCGCTGGCCTTCGTCAGCCGCGATTGCCGGTGACCCTGATCGCGACGCGTAAGATGGTGGCTGGATCGCCCAAACCGCGTGAAAGTTCTAATTACTTTCCGGCGCGGCATTGTCGCGCGCAAAGAAGATCGTCACGCGCATGCCGTGGCCGCGAGCCGACTCCACGTCGACTCGCGCTTGAGCGTTGGTTCGAAGCGATTCGACAATGAGAGCGCTCAGCTTGCCTGGCTTTGGCCATTGGACTCCGTCCTCAAGTCCCATGCCGTCGTCGGCGATAATCACCCGGCATCCTTGATCATCCACCAAACTGTGAAGGGTGATCGTCCCGCCCTCACGCCCTCCAAATGCATGCTTCAGCGAATTTGTCAGGAGTTCGTTCACTACCAATCCCGTGGGCATCGCCACATTGATCGAAACAGGCCACGTATCGACGCTTAGATCGAGACGAATGCCCTCTTGGGCGTGCGCCTGCATCACGGCTGAGGCAATCCGGCTGAGGTACACGCCGAGATCGACACTGTCGGCGCAGGCGTCAGCCGAGAGCGTGTCATAGAGCAACGCGAGCGAGCCCACTCTGCCTGCCAGCCGGTCGAAACGATCGCCCGCTGCATCGTCCGCAACGTTCCGCGCCTCGAGTCTGATGAGCGCGGTGATCATCTGTAAGTTGTTTTTTACGCGATGCTGGATTTCACGTAGGAGAGTATCCTTGTCTCGGATGCGCGCTTCGACGTCTTCCGCCTCGTCAGTCCGAGCAACGCCAATTTCGGCCAATGCGACCAACCGAAACAGCGGCCAACCGCTATCCGATTCAATGATGTTGGACCAAGCGTCGACCGTGATTTCGGTGTCGTCTCGGCTGATCAAAAATGTTCCAATGTAATCGCTCCGGCCGATGATTGCATCGCTGAGCGTCAGATCGTCGTTGGAGACGCTTGGCGCGTGAGGGAGGACACCCCATCCCTGACCTTTTACCTCAGCCGCGGGTTTCCCGGTCAATCGCTCGAACTCGGCGTTCGCATAACTGATGCTCTCTTCCGGATGCAGATCAGAAACCACAACGGCAAAGGGCAGATGATCCAGAAAGCGCTTGAAGCGGTTGCTTTCCAACGCGTCCGACAAATGCGGCGTACCCAGTAACTCTTCCGGTCCCTGTGGATCGTCGCCAACGTGCATGTCGGGGCCTATCCTGTTAAATGTGCAGGCGTCTATATCAGGTCTGCCGAAGCGCGCACACGCTCACCGCAGCGGAGGCAGCCCTGCGTTGGGGAACCACGGTCCTCTCCAAGCCGCCCAACGCCTTGACGCTCGCGCCCATACGGCGGAACATTGAACCCATTGGGCGGCGAAGGGGGATCACCATGGCTCAAGTGGGCTACGTCTGTCTTGGCACCAACGATTTCGACCGCGCCTGCGCCTTCTGGGATCAGCTTGCGCCTGAACTCGGCGGCAAGAAGCTGTTTCCGACGCCGCACGGCGTCATGTATCGCCTCGGCGCCGGCCCGATGATCATGGTGACGCGCCCGTACAACGGCGAGGCGGCCCATCCCGGCAACGGCACGATGCTGGCCATCAACGTCGACAACAAGGAAGACGTCGCCCGCATCCACGCCAAAGCGCTCGACCTCGGCTGCAAATGCGAAGGCCAGCCCGGCCCGCGCGGCGCCTTCGGTGAGTTCGCCTACTTCCGCGATCTCGACGGGAACAAGATCGCCGTGTTCTGGAGCGAGCGGCAGAAGAAGCAGTAAAGGAGTATCCGTCTTGATCAAGCGGGTTTCGGGCGCCAGTGGCGCTCCTCCCGGAGCAGGACGTTGGCGAGGATGACCAGCTTTCGCATGACGGCGGTCAGCGCGAGCTTTTTTGGTTTTCCGGC